>ERZ778516.52-NODE-52-length-93248-cov-14.693904_pt1 | contig 93248 bp, 71 predicted proteins | sample MGYA00510342_ERZ778516 | MGnify/ENA primary metagenome ERZ778516 (study PRJEB29527, sample SAMN07138961) | mouse gut metagenome | material: feces | host: mouse | place: China:Nanjing | collected 2016-01-25 ...
CCGCCGGGATAACCCGTGTGACGCGTGTAGACCTTGTCGGTCATCTTCTTGCCCGTGAGCTTCACCTTCTCCGCATTGATGACGATGACGTAGTCACCGCAATCGACGTGGGGCGTGTAGCTGGGCTTGTTCTTGCCGCGGAGGATTTTGGCCACCTGCGAAGCAAGACGTCCCAATACCTCGTTCGTAGCGTCGATCACCACCCATTCCTTGGTGACGGTCGCAGCGTTGGCCGAGATAGTCTTGTAGCTTAATGAATCCACTGTTTTACGTTTAGTTTAACTTGTTTGTAATCCGTTTCCCGCACTTCGCGGGTGCGCAAAGGTACGAAAAAAAATCCACCCGGCAAACCGCCGGATGAAAAATTAAGACTTCGGATGCAAAAAAGCGACTCCGGCAGGAGGATCGGACAGGCTCCGGCTACCCGATTCGGACGTTTGCCGACGTAAAAACTCCGGAATTCAGGGAAGCGGTCAAGCGAAAATCGGAAAAAACATCGCACCCCGCCGGAAACAGGTTCCGGGTCTCAATGCGGGCGTCCGTTCCGCTTCACGATATGCTCGCCCTCCTCGTCGAAAGCCAGACGGCTGCGCTCCGGATTGTCGGGCAGATAACAAATCAGAATCGAATCGCCTTTGCGGATAGCCTCGGGATCGCGACCCAGCCGCTGGGAACGCGCAAAATCGCGGCCGCCGACCGTAAAACGATAATCCAGGTAGTAAATCTTGCGTTTGACACGTCGCTGCGTACGGTAGCTCGACCCGCGCTCTGAATGGCTCTCGATCTTCGAATAGATCCGGGTCACAATGCCCATGGCTGCTATCCCGTCCTTCTCGAAACGGTGGTTCAGCCAGATCGCATGGCCCAGGTAAAGCAGGAAGACAAGAACGCAACCCACAATCAGCCAAACTTTCAAACGGTTCCAATTCATCGCATTGCTGTTTTTCAAGGGCAAATGTACCTCTTTTCCTCGTTGGTTGTTCCGCTACGGAGTTTTTTTGAGCGGACATTGCTCCGCCTTGATCGGATTCCGCCCGTTGAAAACGCAGTTTCGCGAATTTCCGCCCCGGCGAATTCGTCCGATATGAATCCGATTCGCTATCTTCGCGGCGGCAACTTCCGACCCGGAGTGACAGTGGTTACGGCTTCTGTCAGAGAGGTGGTAGATTCAGCAATCCGCTGGAGGCGTAATAACGCAGGAGGTTTTATAAGGAATTTGTTGTTTTAGATAGTTCGCAGAACCACGCGAGTCGCGGTCAATTCTCGGTTTCAAGTGGTACAGGAGATGTTCTCGTACCGAAGCCAGCGGGACGAGTTTTGCGAGCCTCCGCGGGGCGGGGCTTCGGCACGCACGGCTAAAGCCGGAGGTTTGCGATTCGGACCTTTGCCAGCTGATCGACAACGATTCCTCTTTCCCAAGAGCGTTGCAGCCAGCTATATATCCCAGTTTACTGCGGAGCTTGAAAACGATTCAGAATTCACAAACTCCGCTGCATTCATCCCAGCGATTGCCCGGAAACTCCTGCTGCGGGCGCCCGCAGCCGTGAGACGGGAGCCCTGGAAAGCGTCGGCGCGAATGGCGACTATTATTCGTCGTCGTCTTTCGTCACGGGCAACAACAATGCGGGTAATCTGTGGTTCAACGCGACCGGAGTGAACCCCTTGAACAATGGAACCCGAGCTTGGGCACGCGCCGTGCGCTGCGTCCAGCATCTGCACCGGAGTTGCCGTTCGGTGTCCTTATCCGCGAAAGCGGCCTGGCGCCCGGAGTGGTGCGGACCACGGTTCGTGCCAGCGAGGCGGCAGATTCAGCAATCCGCTGACGCCCGGCCGAGCGTCGGGATCCAAGAAAAGGGTTCGTGGCTGCGAAGCGGCCGCAAACCCCGATGCGGAAACGTCAGCTGTACATCCCAGTCTGTTCCGGGGCCGGAGCGTCCCCCGGGACATTCAATCCAGCGATTGCCACAGGCTCCTGCTGCGGGCGTCCGCGACCGTACGGACGGAGCCTTGAACGCTGTCGGCGCCAATGGCGACTACTACTCGTCGTCGTCCAACGCCTCCGGCAGCATCAACGTGGGTTATCTGTGGTTCAATGCCGGCAATGTCAACCCACTGAACGGGAACAATCGCGCTTACGCACGCGCCGTGCGCTGCGTCCAGCATCTGCCGGGGCCGCTTTCCCGGACCCTGCGCCCGGGCCGACGACACGAAGAACCGGGCGAAAACGAAAAGAGCCGGAAGTTATTCCGGCTCTTTTCCATATTTTGAGGTTCTTCTAACCCAGGAACGAAAGCAGAATGCCCGCGGCCACGGCCGAACCCACGACACCGGCCACATTGGGGCCCATGGCGTGCATCAGCAGGTAGTTCGACGGATCGGCTTTCTGACCCTCGGTCTGCGAGACGCGGGCGGCCATCGGCACGGCCGAAACGCCTGCCGAACCGATCAACGGATTGATCTTGTTACCCTCCTTGCAGAAGCAGTTCATCAACTTGGCCAGCAACAGACCGCCGGCGGTACCCATGCAGAAAGCGACTACGCCCAGCACGAGGATTCCCAACGTCTTGAAATTCAAGAAAGCCTCGGCCGTAGCCGTAGCGCCGACCGTCAGACCCAGGAAGATAACCACGATGTTCATCAACTCGTTCTGCACGGTCTTGCTCAGACGGTCCACCACGCCGCACTCCTTCATGAGGTTGCCCAGCATCAGACAGCCGATCAACGGAGCGGCGCTCGGCAGGAGCAACGAAATGATCACGGCGATGACGAGCGGGAAGAGGATGCGCTCCAGCTTGGAGACGGGGCGCAGCGTCTGCATCTTGATCTTGCGCTCCTTCTCGGTGGTCAGCAACCGCATGATGGGCGGCTGGATGACCGGCACGAGAGCCATATAGGAATAGGCGGCCACGGCGATGGGGCCCAGCAACTCGGGCGAGAGCATCGACGTGAGGTAGATGGCCGTGGGACCGTCGGCGCCGCCGATGATGCCGATCGAACCGGCCTGGGTCGGCGTGAAGCCCAGTGCATAGGCACCGAGGAACGTGGCGAAGATACCGATCTGAGCGGCAGCTCCCAGCAAGAAACTTTTGGGGTTGGCGATCAACGGGCCGAAATCGGTCATGGCGCCCACGCCCACGAAGATCAGGCAGGGATAGATGCCCAGCTTGACACCCAGATAGAGGTAGTCGAGCAAACCGGCATTGGCCACGAAGATGTCCCAATGGACATGTCCGCCGGCGAAGAGCTCCGTATGGTAGAGGTTCGCACCGGGCAGGTTGGTGAGCAGCATGCCGAACGCGATGGTGAAGAGCAGCAGCGGTTCGAACTTGTGCCGGATGGCCAGGTACATCAGGAAGAATGCGACGCCGATCATGGCCAGGCTGCCCCACCCCATCTGGGTGAAGAAGCCGGCAACGCCGGTCGATTCGGCGAACTTGAGCAGACTGTCCGACACGAAATCGGAGCCTGCGGTCAACAGATTCCACATAAGGCTACTCGATGACGATTAAGTTGTCGCCCTCCATGACGGTGGCGCCCTGCTGCACGAAAATCTGCTTGACCACACCGCTGCGGTCGGCGTCGATGTTGTTCTCCATCTTCATCGCCTCGAGGACCACCAACGTCTGTCCGGCCGTCACACTATCGCCTACGGCCACCTTGATGGCCAGCACCGTGCCCGGCAGCGGGCACTTGATGGCCGAACCGGCCGAAGGAGCGGAAGGCGCGATACGCGGTGCGGGAGCCGCCGTCGTGGGCGTGATCATGCCGCTGTTGGCCTCGCGGGGAGCGGGAGCCACCTGGGGCTTGGACGAGGAGGCCGCCGAAGCGCCGGCGATCTCCACCTCGTAAGGCGTACCGTTGACGGTCACATGCGCCATCGTGGAAGTCTCGTTGACCTCGTCGATCTGCACGTTATAATTCTGTCCGTTGATTTTCAATGAATAATCTTTCATGATTTTAAGCTATTTTCGGTCAGGCATCTGGGTTAAACCGTGGATTTTCGAATTCCAGGGCGAGTAGGCGCGCTTGATGCTCAGAATGGTCAGCACCTCCGACTCGCGGTCGTGCATGGCGCTGCAATAGATATTGAGCGCCGTGGCGATGGCCGCGATCTCCTCCTCGTGCAACTGTCCCTGGACGACGACCCGCCCCGTAGCGGCGGCGGCCGGTCGTTCGGCAGCCTGCCGGGCCGTGAAGACGCAACCGAAAAGTTTCATGACGCCCACCAACAGCACCAGGACGAAGAAGACCAGGCAGATACTGATCAGCGCCACCCACAACATTTCGGACCAGCCCCAGTCCGTTGCTATCAACATTTTCATGGTCGTAGGGTTGGATTACAGAGGAATGTTCGAGTGCTTCTTGGGCGGATTCTGCAAACGCTTGGTCGAGAGCGACTGCAAGGCGCGGATGATGCGGAAACGCGTGTTGCGCGGTTCGATCACGTCGTCGATGTAGCCGTAGCGGGCCGCGTTGTAAGGGTTGGAGAACTTGTCGTTGTACTCCTTCTCTTTCTCGGCGATGAAGGCCGCCTTCTCCTCGGGCTTGTCGGCCAGCTCCTTGAGCTCCTTGCCGTAGAGCACCTCGACGGCACCGCTGGCGCCCATCACGGCGATCTCGGCCGAAGGCCATGCGTAGTTGACGTCGCCGCGGATGTGCTTCGACGACATCACGATGTAGGCGCCGCCGTAGGCCTTGCGCAGGGTGACGGTGATCTTGGGAACCGTAGCCTCGCAGTAGGCGAAGAGCAGCTTGGCACCGTGGGTGATGACACCGCCGTACTCCTGGGTCGTGCCCGGCAGGAAGCCCGGAACGTCGACCAGCGTCACGATCGGAATGTTGAACGCATCGCAGAAACGCACGAAACGCGCGGCCTTGCGGCTTGCGTTGATGTCGAGCACGCCGGCCATGAACTTGGGCTGGTTGGCGATGATGCCCACCGACTGTCCGTTGAAGCGGGCGAAGCAGGTGATGATGTTCTTGGCATAGCTGGCCGCCGATTCGAGATACTCACCGTTGTCGACGATGGCGCGGATCACGCCGGCCATGTCATAGGGCTTGTTGGCGCTGTCGGGGATGATCTGGTTGAGCGAATCCTCCAGGCGCGTGATCTTGTCGGTGCAGACAGCCAGCGGAGCATCCTCCATGTTGTTCTGCGGCATGTAGGAGAGAAGCTTCTTGATGAGCTCGATGCCCTCCTCCTCGGTGTTGACGGCGAATTGCGCCACACCCGACTTGGTCGTGTGCATCGTGGCGCCGCCCAGCTGCTCCTGCGTCACATCCTCGCCCGTGACGGTCTTGACGACCTTGGGGCCCGTGAGGAACATGTTGGAAGTCTCCTTCTTCATGATGATGAAGTCGGTCAGCGCGGGCGAATAGACCGCACCGCCGGCGCAGGGGCCGAAGATGGCCGAAATCTGCGGAATGACGCCCGAAGCCATCACGTTGCGCTGGAAGATGTTGGCATAGCCGGCCAGGGCGTTCACGCCCTCCTGGATACGCGCGCCGCCCGAGTCGTTCATGCCGATGCAGGGAGCGCCGTTGCGCATGGCCATGTCCATGACCTTGCAGATCTTGTCGGACATCGAGAGCGACAGCGAACCCGCCGTGACGGTGAAGTCCTGCGCGAAGACGTAGACCAGGCGTCCGCCGATGGTGCCGTAACCGGTCACCACGCCGTCGCCGAACGCATGGCTCTTGTCCATGCCGAAGTCGTAGCAACGGTGCGTGACGAACATGTCGAACTCTTCGAAGCTGCCCTCGTCGAGCAACATCTGGATACGCTCGCGGGCCGTATATTTGCCTTTGGCGTGCTGAGCGTCGATGCGCTTCTGTCCGCCGCCGAGACGCGCGGTTTCGCGGTTCTCGATGAGCTTGTTGATCTTGTTCTGAATTTCGCTCATGGTTCTGTCCCGATTATTTGTTCTTGTTCTCGCACAACTCCGTCAGAATGCCCTGCGTCGACTTGGGGTGCAGGAAAGCGATCGTCATACCCTCGGCGCCCTTGCGCGGGGTCTTGTCGATCAGACGGATACCCTTGGCTTCGGCATCGGCCAGCTGCTCCTCGATGTTCTCGCAGGCCAGGGCCATGTGGTGGATACCCACGCCGCGGTTCTCGATATACTTGGCGATGGTCGACTCCTCGGAAGTGGGCTCCAGCAGTTCGATCTTCGTCTGGCCCAACATGAAGAAGGCCGTGCGGACCTTCTGGTCGGCCACTTCCTCGATGGCGTAGCACTTCAGGCCCAATACGCCCTCCCAGTAGGGGATCGCTTCGTCGAGGCTCTTCACGGCGATGCCCAAGTGCTCGATGTGAGATACTTTCATGATAAGAGAAATTAAGAGTTTTATTGTGTTTTGATCCTATTCGTTACGATTCGTAGCCGCGGAGGCTCCTTTGCGCACACAAAGATAGGCCAATCTTCGGGAAATGCCAATTTTTGCAACGATTTTTTGCATTTATTTTCAGCCTCTTTTCCGCATCGGACTCCGGACCGTGCACGGCACTGCGATGCCGCAAAAAGGCATGCCGAATCCGCTGCAGCCCGCCGCCCGCGCGACAAGAAAAGACGGAGCCTTTACGGCACAACAATCAGCGATCGCAAAGGGCCGCTCCGGCAGCGAGCCCACAACAAGCAGCCACAGATCGGGCAGCCGACATTGGCGTCCGGCAAACCGGAGACGCGGCAAAATGGCAGCAGCAGCAATTACAACACGAACGTTCTCAAAAAGCACAACAACACAGAATTGCGACAAAAACCCCGAAAGATAAATGCAAAATTAAGACGTGCAACACCGGCATCCCCCGCCCGATGATGATACGAAACGGGGATTTTTTATCGTTTGCTGTTCAACCGAGAGAACGTTTTGGCAGAAAATATGTTTATCCGCGAAATGCCCCTTTGCCGTTTCGGGAGGCCCTCGGGGCCGCGCAGGCCCATAAATAGCCTGCTGTCGGCGGGCAGCCACCGCACTACCGCCCGCCGACAGACCGAATGCGGAATCGGCAGGGAGAGGACACAAAAAAATTGGTCTTGTCCCAAATTATTCGTACCTTCGTTCGAACAAAGGCTCGTGCTCATGAAAAAATTACTTCTTGCACTCGCCGCCCTTTGGGCGACAACCTCGACCGTTTCGGCGCAGAACATCGCTCTGGACGAACGCGCCCCCGAGCTCCGGATTCAGAGCTGGCTCGACAGCCGCGAGCCCGCACCGGCACCCCTGACCTACGTCGAATTCTTCCATTCGTCCAACCAATCGTCGCTGGCGTCTGTCGAGCGGCTGCAAAAGCTCTCGGCGCAATGCGGCGACCGGCTGCGGATCGTCGTACTCGTGCACGAGCCCCAGGAGAAGGTCGCCCGCCTGCTCGCGCCCTTCGTCTCCGAACGCCTCGGCGTGGGATTCGACCCCACGGGCCGCAACTTCGCCGCCTACGGCGTCACCTACGTGCCGTTCGGCGTACTGCTCGGCGCCCGCAACCGCGCGCTGTGGATGGGCAACGCCCAGCAACTCACCCCCGCAATCATTGACCGATCCAAATAACTTTCGCGATGTCATCCACCAAGATCGACCACTACGAAAAGGAGTACGCCGCCGCCCACCGCGATACGGCGCTCAACGTGGCGCAGGGCGTCAACGAACAACCCATCGTCAATCCCTATTTTACCCGACGCAGGAAACGCAGCCTCACCACCGAAGAATATGTCGAAGGAATCCTCGCCGGCAACATCACCACCCTCTCGCAGGCCATCACGCTCATCGAGTCGAGCAATCCCGACCACTACGCCCAGGCGCAGGAGATCATCGAGCGGTGCCTGCCCCATGCCGGCAAATCCGTGCGCATCGGCATAACGGGCGTACCGGGCGCCGGCAAATCCACCTTCATCGAAGCCATAGGCAATACGGTGGTCTCGCTGGGCCACCGGCTCGCCGTGCTGGCCATCGACCCCTCGTCGGAGCGGAGCGGCGGTTCGATTCTCGGCGACAAGACCCGCATGGAGAGCATCTGCCACAATCCCGACGTCTTCATCCGCCCTTCGCCGTCGGCCGGCTCGCTGGGCGGCGTGGCGCGCAAGACGCGCGAGACCATCGTGCTGTGCGAAGCCGCCGGATTCGACGTCGTCTTCATCGAAACCGTCGGAGTCGGACAGTCCGAAACGGCCGTCCACTCGATGGTCGACCTCTTCATGCTGCTGCAGATTTCGGGCGCCGGCGACGAGCTGCAGGGCATCAAGCGGGGCATCATGGAGATGGCCGACCTGATGGTCATCACCAAAGCCGACGGCGAGAACGTACACAAGGCCGAACTGGCCCGCACGCAGTTCCAGAGCGCCCTGCGGCTCTTCCCCATACCCGAATCGGGCCGGCGCCCCAAGGTCTACACGTGTTCGTCCGTAGAGCGAAGCGGTCTGACCGAGGTGTGGGAAGGAGTGGAAGAGTTTCTGGACCACATCGTTAAGAACGGTTATTTCAAGCAGCACCGCAATGCTCAGAACAAATACTGGATGTACGAATCGATCGACGAGGCGCTGCGCAACTCGTTCTACCGCAACCCCGAAGTCGAAGCACGGATCGGCGACTTCGAAGCACGCGTGCTGAGCGACCGCATCTCTTCGTTCATCGCCGCCAAGGAGCTGCTGCACCTTTACTTCAATTCGGAAGATTCAAAAAACTAAGTGTCAACAAAATGATTCGGCCCATGCGAAGTGTTGCTTCACATGGGCCGAATCGTTGTTGCGGGGAACCTATACAGCCGGCCGGCTACTTCAGAATCGGCAGCTTCAGACCGTAGTGCACGGCCACGATGCGCGCAAGGATGACGCTCGATGCGGTGGCAACCTCCGTGGCACCCACACCCAGGCCGATCAACTGACACAACCAGAAAACCAGGCCTCCGAAGACGCAGGCCAACGCATAAATCTCCTTGCGGAAGATCAGCGGCTCCTCATTGATCAGTATGTCGCGCAGCACACCGCCGGCAGCACCCGTGATGGTGCCCATGATAACGCCCACCCACAGCGGGAAACCCGCCGACAAGGTCTTCTCGATGCCCACGACCGTGAAAAGGCCCAGTCCGATGGCATCGAAGATGAAGAACGTGTTGTTGAACCGGATCACGTACCGGCCGAACGCGATGACGGAGAGCAGCGCTACGGCCGTGACCACCAGATAGGTCGGGTCCAACATCCAGAAAGGCGTGAGCGACAGCATCAGGTCGCGCACCGTACCGCCGCCGATGGCTGTGGTGAAGCCCACCACGTAGGCTCCGAACCAATCGAAGCGCTTGGCCGAAGCCAGGCGGATGCCGCTGATGGCGAAAGCCAGCGTACCCAGAATCTCGATAAAGGTAAAAAACGTCATATCCTAAACAAATTCTTTCAACAACAGATCGGCCAGTTCGGGCATACCCTCGGCAGCCCGCTTGCGGACGAAGGTCAGCGGATTGCGGATCCACGAAGTATCGGGCGTACCCGGATCGACCACGAAAATCGGAATGTCGGGCCGCACGAAGCGCACCAGCGAAGCCGCCGGATAGACCGCCAGCGACGTGCCGACCACCACCATGATGTCGGCCCCGGCAGCCACGCGCGACGCACGGTCGAACATCGGCACCGCCTCGCCGAAGAAGACGATGTGCGGACGCAGCAGCGCCCCGTCGTCCGCACGGGCATCGAGCGGCTGCTCCCACCCCTCCAGAGGCACGACCGACTCCGGATCGCGTTCCGAGCGCAGGCACGTAAGTTCACCGTGAAGGTGCAGTACGCGCGACGAGCCGGCCCGCTCGTGGAGATTGTCGACGTTCTGCGTCACCACCTCAACATCGAAACAGCGTTCCAGCCCGGCGATAGCCCGATGGCCCGCATTGGGCTCGGCAGCGAGCATCTCGCGCCGGCGCTTGTTGTAAAATTCGACAACCAACGCCCGGTTGCGGGCCAGCGCTTCGGGAGTGCAGACATCTTCGATCCGATATTCGGCCCACAGGCCGTCGGCATCGCGGAAAGTCGCCAGGCCGCTGTCGGCACTCACGCCCGCACCGCTGAAAACCACGATCTTTTTCATGTTTCGCTCGATTTCGACGGGTCAAACCTACCCATTTTCGCCCGAAAAACCAAACGTTACGGACAAAAAGAAAGCACGATTATATACCTTGTTGTACCAACAATGCTGTAGATTTCCGACAGAAGCCCCTGCCTGAGGCGGGGGTTTGGGGGTGGGCCGGAACTTGAATACGCGGCCATAGCCGCGAGTTACAGCGGGCGGATTCAGGATGCCGGTCCAAGGACGCCGGTACATCAAAGTATTATAGATGGGAAAGAAAGTTGCTTATCCGCAAGAATACCCCGCTGTCGTTTTCGGCGGCTCCCGGAGCCGCACAGGGCGCAGCCATTCCCGGCAGAGGCCCGCGATCGTCCGTCCGGCACCGGGGATGCACCGCAGAGGGCGGTCCGAAACCCATCGCAAGACCCTGCTCTTGGCAGTACGCAGGCTCCGGCCCGAAAACAAGCATATATCCCCTGCCGATAGATAGCCCGACGAAGCGTTTTTCGGACAAGCATAAAAGCCCCGATCCGGCCGGGTGCGGAAACCGGACGACGGCATCTCCGTATATTTTCCCGCAATATCCCACCGAGTGTTGTTCGTTCCGAAAAAACAGCTACCTTTGTAATGCCGGATCGTCCGGCAGACATACAGAAAGTGTTTTCGCACTGTCCCTGCAAAGAAATCTGACAGTTTCAAACGGCTAAAGGACAACGAACGACACTCATTTCTTGTTTAGATGATGGCAACGGCGCCTTTTCCGGCGACGGTATTCCCCATATCTATTCAAGTGTGGGGTATTGCATCGTTTATTTTAGTCCGGGTTTTGTCAGAACCTCTTTGCAGATAAACGAAATCATCTCCACACTTTCTTTTTGCAGGACTTGCCGCGCAGGAGGTGACACGGCAAAGACAAAACCCAAACAACAAAATGAAAAAGCAACTGACAATGCTGCTGATGGCGGCAACCATGCTGCTGCTCCCCTCCTGCTATGTAACCCGCACCAGAGTAGGCGGCTACCGGGAAGATACCAAGGAAGCGCATGCCCGGACCTACACCTACGCCAAGGGCAAGCAGGTCTACCTGCTGTGGGGACTGATTCCGCTCGGGCGCACCTCGGTGGCTACCCCGGAGGACGGAGTATGCCAGATCAAGACCCGCCAGGGAGTCGGCGACGCGATCGTCTCGCTTCTCACGGGAGGCATCCTCTCCATGCAGACCATCAAGGTAACGGCCGCCCGGGAGGTCCCCAAACGGGCCCAGCAGTCGCAGAAGACCACCCAGCAACAGAAGACCGCTCAGCCACAGAAGACCGCTCAGCCACAGAAGACCGCCCCGTCGGAGCAGGCTCAGCAATAGAAGCCGTCAGCCCGCCCCGGAAAAGCCGACCCGGACCGAACAGCACGCTTCCGGGCGGAAACGCACTTCACGCGGGAGCGAAAAATTCCGCAGCCGCGACTTTCCGGCACAATTCGTGCAGGCATCCATACTGCGACCGCACCGGGTGCGACCGGCACCTCGCGGTAACGTATTCCATTTTCCGCAACGCCCCGACAGGCGCTTCCTCGCGGCCGGTAACGGCGACCGAATTTTCAGGGACCTTCCCCGCGACACGCGCCGCCACCCGGGCCGGAGCGGATCGGACGGACAGCGCAGGCTCAATGCAGGCGCTGTCCTTTATTTATACGCCGGGCGCCTCTGTTTGCACGGCCGGTACATCGCCCGACATGTCATCCGGGCATCGAACATCGCCGACCCGACGGACTTTGCGGCCACACAGCCATTTTACAGCGCCCGAACCCGAATCGCCCCTCGGTTTCAAGAACGCAGCCTGCCGGGCGGAGCCCAAAAAAGTTTGCCGGAAACAAAAAAAACGGTATCTTTGTGCCCGCACAGAAAGGCGCAGATTGTATTTGCAGCCGGAATTTTCAAGCGTGCAAAGAACGCGACGGGGTGTAGCGCAGTCCGGTTAGCGCACCTGCTTTGGGAGCAGGGGGTCGCTGGTTCGAATCCAGTCTCCCCGACAGGAAACGGCAGAACCTTTCGGCTCTGCCGTTTCCTGTTGAAAGACGCTTCATCTACGACAGACTTTGCAAGCCTCAACGACAATAGGCAGCATTCGCCCCCAAAAGAAAGCATAACCGCCGTTTGCAACAAGCCCCGCAACTTTACGAGTTGCGGGGCTTCATTTCAACGCAAGCGACGATCCAGCGGCGAGTCGTTATCCAGCTGGCGCATCCTCCGATTCCGAATGATTCTGCGAATTCAATATTCCGCCATGTCGAAAACTATTTCTTGATACACCGCACGAAACAGGCGTCCATACCGCTTCCCACGTTGGCATAGCCGATGCTGTGGAAATCGAAGGTGAAATAATTGATGTCCCAGCCCAGGTTGTCGCCTACCTTATTACGGCACCAATACACCCCGCCCGGGCGCCTGAAGATGTCGTAGAACAGCGGGCAGTCGTTGACGCCGGGCGTAGGATAGTAACTCTGGCGGTTGGAGGAGTATCTCAATATACCCTGTTCGGCATTTCTTCTGTGCCCGTAGCCCGAAGCGCCTATCGGGAAAAAGAGGTTCTTGCCCGTTACTTTGTTATAGACGAAACAACCTCTCATGCCGCGGCCCTCGCTGCTGTGAAGGTAGTCGTAGCCGTATACATCGTCGATATGGTCGGCGGTCATCTCCGCGTCGTCGCCGTAGAGGGTGCCGTAGCCCTGCTCTATCTCTTCGCTCTCGAAGAGAAGCCGGTAATCGGCATCCTGGGCCACCCGCATGTCGGAGGTGGGATCCGCAAAGGTCTGCATCATCTCCAGGAAAGGAATGTCGGCCCATTTCTCCGTCCGATCCGTCCCGGCGATGGTAAAGCCGTTCGCCGGATGCAGCTTGAAGTCCTGCGGTTCCACATGGATCCAGGGATCCTTGGAATTCTTGTTGTTCAACGCATCGATCGGATCGTCCCAATTCCCGAATTTGAACATCGAACCCTCCTCCAGGGGGCTATGCGTCCGTTCGGTGCGGGTCCTCATGTTTTCGGCATACCACAGCGCCCCGTTGTCGAGCAGATTGTCCGGCTCGTTGCCCTGCCTTACGAAGATCAGGTGCTGGCACGTGTAGTTGTGATACTCCACCCGGATAATGGCGTAGTGATTGGCCCCCGGCGTACCGGGCTTGAAATCCACGTTGAAATCGATCACGCTGCCGGTCTTGCCGTGCACGACGTCGCCGTACTGGGGGTCTTCGTCCTTGACCAGTTCCGATTTCCCCGGACGCCCCGAAAGCGTAATTCCGTCTCCGTTGTGCCTGCATAGAACATAGGCTTTCCACGGACCGTCGGACTGGAAGGTCTCGAAAAGCTCCGCGTTTTCTTCGGGCAGCCGCTTCAGCACCACATGGAACGACTTGTTGTTATTGATGCTACGGTAAATCCCCTTGGGATTCACGATACGGCGCACCTGGTAGATGTGCACGATGTTCTCGAAAGGAGGCTCCAATCCCTCCAGCTTGGTGGTAATCTTCACCAGCGCCTTGCGCTGGTGCGCCACATAGGGATTGTTTCCGGTGTAGCCCGTGGTCTTGATGAGCTGCTTGGCGCGCGTGTACATGGGTATGTACACATTGTAGGTGCTCTGCTCGGTAGGATGCTTCTCGACACGGTATTTGTCGGTGCTCTCGGAACCCTCCGTCGTGAATTCGCCCTCCTCGAAATTCAGGTACTCGCGCTCGCCGCGCTTGGGAGCCTGGTTGTAATACTCCTCGTTCGTGTTTGCGGAGATCACGGTCTGCGTCGTCTGATGCAGCGACAGAAAACCGTTCCACGGATTCTGCCCGGGCAGGTCCATCGCATGGTAATAAACGTCCGGATCGGCATTGTGGGGCGCCCAGCGGTTGTCGAGAATCTCCGCCTTCATGTATTCGATCTTCCTGCCTCCGGTGGCCACCTTGATGGGATACATCATGGAGTGATTGTAGAGATAGGAGATATAGTAAGGCTCGGGAGTCATCACGCCCGGTTCGGGCTCCTCGTACTCGATGTGCCAGTCGGCCTCGTTGGCGAAATTCTTGAATTTCAGCGTCAGTTTGTAATGGCAGTTGCGTCTGGCGTTGTAATCTTTCTTCTCGTCCTGCCCCAGCATGAACCGATAGGTGATGGGGCCGTTGCCCAGCTTATCGGGATTGTTGGAGATGTAGTGCCCTCTGACTTCTATGTAGGTGCCGTAGGGCTTGTCGTCCTTCAGTTTGTAGTCCGGATATTTGTCGGGGTTGCCCGGCAGCCCCGGAGCATCCAGCACGCCGTTGCCGTCAGCATCCTGCCGTTTGTCCTTTCCCGTGCCCTGCATGTTCTCGTAAAAGAACAGCGCGGCATCCGTCTCGCCATGGGAGCCCAGATAGGGAGCGCCCACCATGATGCAATGCCCCTTGCAGCCGTCATCGCAATCGAAATCGTCGGCATGCTCTCCATCATGATAATGGATGATCTCGCCGTCGGGCATCTCCGCACCGTTCGCGGGAACTTCCAGCGCATAGCCGGCCTCCCCCACCTTGTTGTCCTTTCCCAGATAGCACTGCCGCGGCATATCCTTGATCTGCACCGACCGTAGATAGATGAAAACGCCCTCCTTCAACCCGCTGCCGTCGTATGCGACGGTCACCTTGGACGCCGCACGGCGCAGCCACGCATGCAGATTGAGGGTGTTTTCATGCAATTCGAGCGGCCGGTCCTCAGGCTGTACGGAAGAACTCCTCGTGAAATAACCGATCATCTGGCCGTTCGCACTCATATCGTCGGCATTCCAAGTGAGCGGCAGGCTCTTGAGCCCCTCCACGGTCTTGATACGGTCGGCATGTTTCTCGAGCAGGTCGGGAATATTGGCCACCGCATACATATAATACCGGCCATAGTCGATTTTTTCCGGCAGCTCGAAAGTGATGCGCTTCGTTTTCGACTCGGCGCTCGCCCCGTTTTCCGCATCGGCGTCGGCGCGATCCATATCCTCCGACTCATAATCCGTTATCGCCCGGCCGCTGACCAGCTCGCCGGATTCATAATCATACAGCAGCACATGGATGGAGGCGACATCCTTGAGGGCGTCTCCGGCGGCCTTCGTCTGCGCGAGTCCGGCCGACATGGGCATGAAATCCAACGCGGCGAACACCCGGGTCCGGCCTTCCCCGGCGGCGAACTCGCCGGTCAAGGGATCGTGGCGGCAACTTGCCGCGGCAAAGGCCATCGAACAAACAATGCCGTATAATAGGAAACGTTTCATCTGTCCACGCTTGTTTATGGGTCTACAAACCGAATTCCGGAGTGAGGATCACTTCGCTGTAAGGAATCACATCCACCTGCACGCCCTTCTCCAGGAAGGTGACGTCCACCACGACATGCGTATTGCGGAAAAGGGCTTTCAGATTGTCGAAAGGCCGGCTGAACTTCCGCTTCGCATTGTTGTCGTCCGTCAGCTCGAACGCCATGGTGTAGGCCTGTTCGCCGTAGGCGCCCGTGCCGGGCTCTTTGAGGCTCTTGCTTTCCGGGAGATAGAAAACCGGATAAACCGCCTCGCCGGGTTTCGGCACGCCCATGTCGTACACGAGCCCGGCCACCCGGAAATCCGCCGGGGCCGCCACGACGACGGAGTCGGATACAGCGCCGGCGGGAATGTCGTAATCGGTGATCCACCCTCTTTTGTCGGCCAGTTCCTTGTCATCCGGAGTCTCCAGCGACTCGTCCGCCACCCTTTTCAGCCAGTCGATCCAGAAAAGTTCGCTCCGGCTGCCGTCGGCTTCCTCGAATGTCATCATCGGGTTCTTCTTGCGGGGCATCAGAAAGGTGCTTCGGGCTATGTCCGAAACCGCGATGCTGTTGACCGCGACGGCTCCGCTGCGCATGTTCTTGAAACGAAACGTGAATTTCGTGGCGGTACGCACCAAGCAGAGTCGGCACTCCTTCGACTTATCACCGATCGCGACCTCGTACACGGAACTCATCGGGATGGAGCGGTCCGTGTAGTCGGGCACAAAGGAGAGGTTGTCCGCCTTGTCCTTGAAACCGGCGGCGCCTTGCACGTAATCGTCCAGCTCCATACGGTCCAGACCGGGCACGCTGCCCTCGTTGGCTATCAGATAAACGGATTTCACCTCGTTCCGCTTCACTTCGACGAGCTGCGTGCATTCGGTCTGCATGACCTCGCCGAAATCCAGAAACCGGTTATGCTCCACCGTGCCGTCGGGATGCAGCACGACGATGCGCAGGGTCTTCATTTTCTCCTTGTCCGGAAAACCGCCCGCCGCACCGGAACGCGCAGAGCCGAGAACTTCCGTATTCAGCACGAGCGTGACCGTTGCGCCGCTCCCGGACGGCCCGTCCGCAGCGCCGGTTCCACGGCTGCATGCCGCCAGCATCGAGACGAACCCGAACACCGGAACCAACCATGTAGTATGTCGCGACATAGATTTCATTCTACCCTCCCCCGAAAAAGCCGTCGGGTCAATCCAGATTCGAATTGTTAACCACCACCCGCCACGAGTGGACCTGGACCACGGTGCTTATCCAGCTGTTGCTCCGATCGAGAAAAAAAGTCATGTTGTACTCGTCGGCACGGTCGAGGTACTCCTGATCGTCCATCTGCCTGTGGTGCGCGCCCTTTACGAGCAAGGCATAGTCGATGATCGGCAGCGAAGCGACCAGCTTGCCGCCGCCGGCGACCCGGATAGTCAGCATGGGGCGCCGGTACTTCGTCCAGTCCCTCATGAAGAGCCGGTTGACGGTCAGTTCCGCCACGGCCACCTTGACGGAGGTGATGGCACGCCCCGTATCGACGCCCGCTTCGCCGGAATAGACCGCCCAAGGCCGATAGACGACGGGCTCCTCGCGCAACATGGCATTGTCGTAGGCGAGCCAGCCGTTGTCGTCCTCGATGGTGAACTCGAAATCGGCGGGGTCGATGTCTTCGCCGGAAAGATGCTGCAACACCACGCGGAAGACGTTGGTGTTTTTGGTGAGCGGCATTTCGTAAAGGTATTCTCCCCCATCATGGTCGACCGGCAGCTCCACGTCCATCATGCCGTGAAACAACGGCTGCAAATCCTTATCGGAGCAGGCGGGGGTCTGTCCCTCGCCCGAGTCCGCCGCGGAGGTCGCCGCGACGCAGTTCATCCGGCAGTGCAGGTCTGCGGGACCGCATGCGGGCGCCGCGTCCGGCAAGCCGAAAGACTCCTCGTCGCCCAAACCGCACCACGCCACCAGCCGATACCTGCCGGGGTCGAGGGACAATGTCATGACATAGTCCCCGGACGCAAGCGCTTCGCCCTGTTCGGATGCCTGCCACACCAGTTCGTTGTCGGTATTGAACGCATAGAGCCTCACCGACTTCACCTCGTGCGCGAAAGCATCGGCGAACTTCAGATTCATATCATAGCGGAACTTCAGACGATAGTAGACCGTGCAGTCCGATTCGTCCTCGTACACGAAGCTGCTGCATGAAGCGAGCGGACCGAGCGCCAGCAACGCGATCAAAAGCCGTTTGATACTATACAATCTCTTCATCTTATACTCAGCCTGCGGGTTCTGTCAAAACGAAAAACGGATGTGCGGCCTGCGACGTCCCGGGGCCCGGGTTCCGGAACCTCGACTTCGGTCCCCGATACGCCAAGCACATCCTTCCAAGCGGAAGTCACCATGCCAGATCGGTGTCGTTGCCGACCACCCTCCAGGCAAGGATGTTGATCTTAGCGGCGACATAGGTTTCATCCTTGCCCGGCTTCTGCGGAACGATCACCTCGTCGGGATCATAGACCGGGGTGCCCAAACCGGCGATGGTATTGATCTTCACGTCGTAGATATGATTGCGCACCACGCCGTAAAGCCCCTTGGACGCCTCCGGACCCAAATGCCGGAGGTCGGTATAATAATAAGTCAAGCCCGTCTTCCAGACCTTGGCTCCGGGTATGCCCTTGAGACTGTCGTTCACCTGGGCGCTCGTCAGCGTCGCGGCATCCGAAGCATCCGAATAGAACTGGATGCTCCGGGCTGTCTCCGTCAGCTGCAGATGGCTCATGTATCTGGGGCTCTCTTCCGACTTGTCGTCGGCCATGCCTGCAGCCGTGGCCGTTACGAATCGCACGTGCGCCGGCTTGATCGAAACGAAGCTGCCGCCCTCCTTCACGTAGAGCTGCGTGGATACGGTATTCAGCATGGCGGTCTTGGCGCCCTCCTCCGTATAGTCGCCGCCGGCCCATCTGGCCAGGCTGACGGGAGTTGCCCGATCGCTGCCGTCGACGGTCACCAGAACGGCCGCAATGATCGCCTGGGTGCGGTTGCCGGTCTGGGTGGCAGGATCGTAACCGCTTTTTGTGCCGTCGTTGAAATTGTCCGCCGCATTTTCCAGGCAATATGCAAAATCGGTCGTCCCGACCTCGCGCCCGATGTCGTTATACTTGATGTATCCGAGCGTTGTCTTGTCGGGATTCATCGCCCAATAGGAACGGAAGAAGGCAGCATTGTTCCATATCCAGCCCAGGTTCCAGGCGGCCGTGGTGTTCACTTTCTTGAAAAGATGCGATTTGTCGATCGTGCCGGTGACATCCCAGGCGGTGAAGATGGCGTATAGCTGCTTTCCGCCGAACTGAATATCCTTGCCATCGTTGTCCTTCAACGCAGTAGCCGTGTAGGTTTTGCCATTGTACGTCACCCCTTCCCGGGTGGCGGTGCCCCCGGTCCAGGCGGTCCGCAGTCTTGTTTTTGCGACGACGCGTTCAATATAAACGACCACGGGATTCTCCTTGGCCTTCTCCTCCGTCTCGCACAGATTGGCCGCCTTTATTTCAGTCGCAACGACGGGCCCGGCGGCACCCGCATACGAAGAACTCGTCATCAGAAAGCGCGGGGTCGTCCCGTCGTCTTTCCGCGGCAAACCGTAGTCGCCGATCTTCCGGCCAAGCTCCGCAAGGGACAAAGACATGTCGCCGAGATTCGCGATTTCGTAATTGGCCACGGCGACCATGCTGTTGACATTGGCCGTACCGCCGTTCTGCGTATTGACGAGAATGACCGCCTGCAGCTTCTTCTCCACGTTGGCCCCATCTCCGCCGGCTTCCGGTTCGATCTGCGGGCAATCCACATAGTTCGTACTGCCGTTGGCGCTTACGGAGACTGCCTCTCCGGCCTTGTTGAAGAAATAGAACCGCAACGAATGAACCTTGCTCTCGTTGTCCGAGCCGGTTTCGTAATCATTGTCCGAAGCTCTTGTCGAAGCCGGATTCGCAACCTCGACAGCCAGAAAACGACCGCTCTCCATGCTTCCCGAGCCGTTCGTATCCAACATCCCGTTCTCGGAACAAGCGCAGAAGGCCGCCATTCCGAACAAACTCCAAAACAAACCCGATGATTTCATCGCCTTCCTGTTCATGAAAAAAATCCGTTCGACTATTCGCACATTCCTCTCATCGACAGCTCCTCGAGCGTCAGGGCGGCTTCTTCGAGCCCCATCCGCTCGGCTTTCCTCAGATAGGTCACCGCCGTCTTGTAATCTTCCTCGCGTATGGCGAGCGCGCCGCGGGCATAGGTCGCTTCGGCCGAAGCGCCCGCCTTGTCGAGATACTCGCGTGCGGCGGCCAGATCGCCGACGCGCATGGCGGCATTCGCGGCGTTCAGATTGGCGATCCGGTCATGGGGAAACAGGCGCACCGCCGTCTCGAACACCTCGGTAAACTCCTTGGTGCCGGGCTCGCACTCGCTCGCCACGAGGTAGAGCTCCTCAAGGCTCAACTTCTGCGGCTGTTCCGCAAAGATCCGTTTGATAACTTCCACGTCGCTGTAGCTGCGCACATAGTAGTCGACACGATATTCCGTGCGGCGCAGCGCCGGATAGCAATGCCACTTCAGATGACGGTATTCCTTGGGATAGGTCTGCATGATTTTCCTCTCCTTGACGTCGGGGTCCATCCGGCTGTCTATTATCCTGAGAATTTCCTTGCGATGGCCGATTTCGGACTGCTCCACGTAACGGCGCAAGCCGTCCCAGTCCTCCGGCTCGTATTCGGTGTTAATGATCTTGTCGGCAAAATGATACAACCCCCGTATATACCTTTTGAGCGCCTGGGTGCGCCCGATCGCCAGGTCGCGGTTGTGCCAATAGGGGCTTTCGGGCGAAGCATACCCCTTGAGCCACACCGACACGATGGAAATGTCCTTGTCGAACCGCACGGAATCGATGGTGGCCCTGATCTTGCCGAGCTCCTCCGTATTGCGGCGATAACCCGAATAAATCACGGTCTGGTCTACCGGGAAATCAATGTAGGCCGCACCCGACAGCGAACGGGTTTTCGTGACTTCGGCTTCGGGGCGCACGAACACCAGCTGCGGGAAGAAATCTTCGGTGTAGCGCCCGAGCCGGCCTTCGAACTTCAGCAGTACATCCCGGCAGCAGCCCCGGTCGCTGCGCAGGAACTTGAGCGTTGCCCCGTCCATCCACTCCTGGTAGTTGACAAGGCCATGATAATCTGTGTTGTCGGGCTTTTTCGAAGCCTTGTAGACGGTTTCGTTTTTCGCGGGGACATCGCTCCCCATGCCGTTTCTCAAGTAATAGTAATACCGCCTGCGCCCGTATACCCCGATCGACGGCAAGTCGATCGAATCGGGCCCCTTGATCAGACGCGGCGTGAGCAGAACGGCCCGGTTGGAGGAGACAACGAGCTGCGTCAGGTCCACCTGCATCTCCACGGCGAGATATTTTCCGTGCCGGCTCATGCGGAAATGGCGGACCGAAACACCGGGAGCTATGTTCTTCACGTCCTGCGCCGCCGCTTCCGGCATGGTTCGCAGTCCCAGCAGAATCGCCAGCAAGAATAGCGTCCTTTTCATCTCCATCGCACTTTAAAACACGTAAACCAGATTGACGGCCGCTTTGGTGAAGCCCACATAGTGGTGCGGTTTGTTCGTTTCGACCTTCTTGCCGCATCCGGGGCACCGGAACATGTCGTAGCGGGTGTAGGAATAACCGAAACCGATCTCCATTTCCAGATTCCAATAGCGGCCCAGGATCCATCCGTAACCGTAGGCTGCTCCCGCACCGATGAACCAGCCCTGGTAACGGACATCCTTCAGTTTGCGCGCATCGGTGCCCAGGAAGTTGATCCGACCGTCGAATCCTCCGATGTTATACTGTCCTCCATGCGTGTGTACGCCGATGAAATGTCCGGAAAAACGGTCGCAAAACCAGTATCTGGCTTCGGGCTGCGTCGCCCAATGCTTCCACCGCCTGTCGTTCGACAGCGCCCAGGCATTGACGTCGCCCCTAAGATCAAGTGTCCATTTGGGAGCGAGACCTATCTCCACCCCGAAATTGACATTCAAGAAAGCGTCGGAAAGCAAGTTGGTCTTCATTGCCGCCTTCTGCGCCCAAAGCTCCTGTGAAACTCCTGTTACGGCAAGCGCCAACAACAAGAATAAACGTTTCATGATCCCTATTACTTTAATAATCAAAGCTATCCTCTCATCGCGAGAGGCGGTCATCTCCCTGCTGGATAGGTGATTACGGCCGCAAAAATAGAAAAATCCAAGCGAGCAATCAAGAAAACGGGCGAAAAATATTCAGCAAAAGAACAAGAATTATCATGCGCAAGAAAGCGCCGGACGACCTGACAAGATAAATATGGACCAAAATACGCTTATTCAAAGATACAAAACAAACATATCATTATGTATTTCAGATAGATACACCAGCAACACAGCATTCGCTTTCTTGCAAGAATTTCACCGCCAAACCGTTGGCTGTTTCTATTATTGGATCGCCCAATATGCTTATCTTGTTCGGCTCGTCTTGTACTCTTGTCGGTGATGGCTGGCAGAAGTGAAGCGCCGATTATTTATCGACGAAACCGCCGGAGACTCCTTCACGAAAGGCTCCCGACAAATGCGGATAGGTTTCCAAACAAAAAAACGACAGAACCTTGAAAGTTCTGCCGTTTACTTGTCGGGGAGACTGGATTCGAACCAGCGACCTCCAACTCCCGAAGCTGGCGCGCTAACCGGACTGCGCTACACCCCGAACAAAAGCTCCTATCCTTGTAAGAGCGCACAAAGATACACCGAAAAACCGAAATCGCAAAATTATTCCCGAAAAATTATCGGACAACCCGGCTACAAACGCTTGTAATGGCAATAGAGCAGATCGCCATTGTCGTCGTGCAGATGCATGCCGCCGCCGAGGCAGTAGCGGAACATCCTGCAATCGGCGCACTCCCCGCGGCGCGCCCATTCGCGATTGCGGAACGGTTCGAAGCGGTTCTGCCAAACCTCCCAAAAACGGTCGCGGTAGATATTGCCCTGGTGGAAATCGGCCCGCACGGAAGTACAGCCCGAAATGGAACCGTCGACCCGGATGGAAGCGACCGACACCCCGGCCGCACACTGGTAGAACTGATCGCGGACCTCGGCTTCGTAACCGCCCAGAAACCCCTCGCACGCATAACTTGCATCAATGCGCCCCTCCTCCCGGGTCTTGCGGATGAACTCCAGCATTTGGCGGAACTGCGCATCGGTCATACGCAAGGTCGGGTCCTCCTTGGCCCGGCCCACGGGAAAGATCGAAAACAGGCGCCACGAACGCACCCCCTCGGCAATCAGCATGTCGCGGAACTCGGGCAGGAGGGGCACCGAAGCTCCCGTGACGCAGGTGACCACGTCGTAAGCCAGTCCCGGCTCGCGGACGATCAAACGCAGGGCATCGAGCGCACGACCGTAACTCAACGGATTGCAACGGATATGGTTGTGCTCGCGCTCGAAGCCGTCGAGGCTCACCGAAACGCTGCGCAGTCCGGCATCGACGAGTCCCCGCAGCCGGCGCTCGGTCAAAGCAAAGCCATTGGTAACCATGCCCCAAGGATAACCGCGGCGGGAAACCTCGCGCCCGGCAAGCTCCAGGTCCTCGCGCACGAGTACCTCGCCGCCCGAAAAGATGACGAGCACCGACGCCGGATCGACATGGGGCGTGACCTCCTCGTCGAGCACGCGGAGAAAATCTTCGAGCGGCATGTCCGGAACACCCGGATCGACGCGGCAGTCGCTGCCGCAATGCCGGCACGACAAGTTGCACCGCAACGTACACTCCCAGAAGAGCGTATCGAGCCGATGCTCGGCGACCGTAGCCCGATAGAGATCGGAAAAGATGTCGAGCGCCAGCCGCTTGCGGAGCCCCAACCTGCGCCCCGCCATGGCTATTCAGCGTTGGGAGCGGTCTCCGTCGGGGTATCGGACGAATCGGCGGCGGGGCCGGACATAGGCACGCCCTCGGATACGACGGGCTGCCGCCGCTCCGGAGAAGGCACGCCGTACATCACCATGATACGGCGCTCCAACGAATCGGGCTGCGCTTCGGCCCCGACGCGCTCCTGCGTCCGGTCCTTACCGGCCGAAGAGTGCTTCACCGACGAACAGGCGGCCGAGAAACCCAGCAGAGCCGCCAGTGCGAATTTGATTTTTCTGTTCATACCACCTTGAATGGAAACGAATATGTGTACAAAGATACGAATAAGCGAGGGCAAAAGCAAGCCTGCTTGTATTTTGCCGAGCGGGAGTATCTTGGGCGAAGCCAAAGTACGAATAAGTCGAGCGCAATGCCTAATTTATTTGAGCATTGCCGAGACGGAGTATCTAAGACGAAGTCAGAGATACGAAAAGTCGGGCTCCGAAGCAAACCGGAGGTTCGATTATGCTGCGACGGAGTATTTTCGGCACAGCCGGATACAAAAAAATCCCGCAAAAGCGAAAAAACAGCCCGATAAGTTTTGAAAACCAACGTTTTTTATGTTACTTTGCCGAACACAATTAACATTTAAACACTTTTTTATGAAAGGTCAGGTCAAATGGTTCGATAGCAAAAAAGGCTACGGATTCATTACGGGAGAGAACGGCAAGGAGATTTTCGTTCATTTCTCGGGCATCATGTCGGATGGTTTCAAGTCGCTCAACGAGGGCCAGCAGGTCGAATTCGAAGTCGGCAACGGCGCCAAAGGCGAACAGGCCGTAAACGTGACGGTCGTTGAGTAAACGATAAAGTAACACGCTTACCCATCGGAGAGGTCTCCCCAGCGGAGGCCTCTCTTTCTTTTTGCGTCGCGCAACGCTCCGCCGCCCGCCGCATCGCAACTCCGGCAAACCGGAATCCGCCCGCAGCCCCTGCACGAACCGCATTTTTCTTGCCGGAATGAAAAAAAAAACGTATTTTTGGCCTCCGAAAACAAACCTCAATATCCCAATACGATCATGAAAGAAGCTATTGCTATTCTGACCGGCGGCGGCCCTGCTCCCGGCATGAACACCGTAGTAGGCAGCGTGGCCAAGACCTTCCTGCATCATGGCTACCGCGTAATCGGCCTGCACGAAGGCTATACGGGTCTCTTCATCCCCGATCCCCGCACCGTGGACATCGACTACCCCATGGCCGACGGCATCTTCAACCAGGGCGGTTCGTTCCTGCAGATGAGCCGTTTCAAACCGAAGGATTCGGATTTCGAAAACAACTTCAACCTCCGGTTCTTCACCGAAAACAACGTCAAACTGCTCGTCACGGTGGGCGGCGACGACACGGCTTCGACGGCCAACCGCATCGCCAAGTTCCTGGAGAGCAAGCAATATCCCATCGCCAACATCCACGTACCGAAGACCATCGACAACGACCTGCCCCTGCCGAAGGGCACGCCGACGTTCGGCTACGAATCGGCCAAGGACAAAGGCGCCGTCATCGGCCGTGCCGTCTACGTCGACGCACGCACGAGCGGCAACTGGTTCGTGCTGGCAGCCATGGGCCGCAGCGCCGGTCACCTGGCGTTCGGCATCGGCGAAGCATGCCACTACCCGATGATCGTTATCCCCGAGATGTTCGACAAGACGGAGATCACGGTCGAGAAGATCGTCAACATGGTCATCTCGTCGATCATCAAGCGCAAGATCATGGGCATGGACTACGGTGCCGCCGTCATTTCGGAAGGCGTGTTCCACGCACTGAGCGACGAAGAGATCCGCAAGAGCGGCATCCACTTCACCTACGACGACCACGGACACCCCGAGCTGGGCAAGGTATCGAAGGCGCACATCTTCAACGAGATGATCGAGAAGCGCCTGAAAGAACTGGGCATCAAGGTCAAGAGCCGTCCCGTGGAACTGGGCTACGAAATCCGCTGCCAGACGCCGATCGCCTACGACCTGACCTACTGCTCGGAACTGGGTATCGGCGTACACAAACTCTTTTCCGAGGGCAAGACGGGCTGCATGGTCTATGTCGACTCGGAAGGCAACATCTCGCCCCTCTACCTCAAGGATCTGCAGGACCCCGCGACGGGCAAGATTCCGCCCCGTCTGGTCGACATCACGTCGGACAAGTTCAAGTCTGTAATCGAAAACATCCTCAATGCCATCACGCCCGCCGACTACGAAGCGGCCAAGAAGTATGTGGCCAACCCGGAGGAGTTCGATTTCCGCAAGATTCTCAACTGGGAATAAACGCCCGGTCTCACACCCGATCCCGGTTTCCAGTGACGCGGAAACCGGGATTTTTCGTTTCGCCTCCTCTCGCGGCTCGAACCGCCAACCGACAAGGCGTTATAAAAATCCATCCTGGAAGCCGGCGTGAACAAAAAAGCAACTCCACAGCAGATGCTGGACGCAGCGCACGGTAAGAGCGTACGACCGACTGGCGTTATTCTGCGGATACACGCGATTCGCGACGAGCTGAAGATAACCAGCATTGTGAGGGTACGCACCGCCGAAAGACGACGAAGACCAACCGTCACCCTCGGTACCGACGCTCGACAATACGCCCGTCTCACGTTTGCGGACGCCCGCAGCAGGTGCAAAGAGCAATCGCTGAAAGGAATGCGGCGGAGAGGAACAAAACAATTCAGAATGCAAAATTAATCCCTCTTCGAGGGTTTGATTCCGCTCTTGTCCGGCAAAGGCTGTAGTTTGAGGCATGCTTGCCGCAACATCTTGTTGTGCAAAGCGGATCGACGAACGCAGCGAGCGCAGAGTCCACTTGCGGACTCTGCTAAGCAAGGAGGAGAAAGACAAACGCAGTGCAGTCAAACATCTGTATGCTGACCATACAGATTCTTCGTCGCTATGCTCCTCAGAATGACGAACTATTTCTGAATTGTGAATTATTCTCGGCTCCGCGGCAGACTGGAATATGCAACTGGCGGCAACGCGAGCAGGTAGAGAAAAGATGTTCGGGGCGGCCGCTGCTTGTAGAGATAGCATTCGGCTTTAGCCGTGCGAGCCGAAGCCCCGCCCTGCGGAGGCTCGCAAAACTCGCCCCGCCGGCTTCGGCACGAGAACAACTCCCGTACCTCTGTCAAAACCGGGATCGGCTGACGCGATTCTGCGAACTACCCCAAACAACTATTTCCTTATAAAACCCTCCTGCGTCATTACGCCGCCAGTGGACTGCTGAATCTACATAAACCACGCTGGTGCGAACCATGATCCGCACCATTCCGGGTGTGAAGTTGCTGGAGCGAAGATAAGCGTAAAAAACAAGAATTTCCGCAGAAAAAAAGAAACGGGCCTTAAAACAAGCCGGGTGCCGGAGGAGGAAATGCGGGCCCTGCCGGACAAAGATTGTCGACCGTACGGCCAAGGCACAAAGCACGGCGGACGGTATACGACGTGCCGCCGGGAGAGCCGTCGAACCAAGCGATCAACCGGGCGGCATGGCCGACCAAAAAATCGTTGCGCACCGTATAGACGCCGCGATGATAATCGGCCGACAAGACGATGGTTTCGTCCGCCGCAGCCGCAACCCGCTCGAAGCGCGCCCGATCCCCGGCCGAAAAACGCACCGCCTGCCCCTTGAACGGAATGACGGCGACCAACCGCAATCCGGGACACACTGCACGGCACTCCAGCACGGCTTCGGCAGCGGCGAGGTCGAACCCTACGGCCATGCCGCTGAGGAACGTACGGCAGCCACGAGCGTAAGCCGCCCCGACCGCCCGACGCAAGGTATCGTCGGCCTGGCCGCAGTAGGTGCGATGGCCCGTAAAGGCGACGGTCGAAAACGAATCGCCGATCATGACGCAAAGATAGCCTTTTTGGCCCGGACTTTGCAAAACCGGGACAATGAATCTTTAAAATTTCACAGCCATGAAAAACACAGGTATCATCCTCGCTTCGTTGCTGGGCGGACTGATCGTCGGCTCGGCCCTCACCATGCTTTTCACCCCGCAGTCGGGTCCTGAAACGCGCAAGCAGATCAAGGATTTCATCAACGACGAGATCGACAAGATGAAGTCGCAGGTCGACAAGGTACACGACAAGATCGAGGAGGCCCGCTGCCACTGCGACCAACAGTAACCGCCCCATCCATCGTCGCATCGCATGGCCTCGAACAACAAACCCGCGCCGGCCGGGCACTTCTTCGTTGCGCTGCTCGGCTTCTGCATGTCGGTCGTGATCGCCATCGTGCTGCTGGTCGCGGCACTGGTACTCGGACTCTCCGAGCTGCTGGGATCGTTCACCTGGTCGGCACTCATCGTGGCCGGGCTCTTCATACTCGCCGCCGCGGCCATCTACTTTTTTACGATCAAGGGAACGGTAGAACAGATCCGGGAGCAGGCCGAGACGGTCTACGACGTGGCCCGGCTCTTCAAACAAGGCTACGACTGGGTGAAGGACAAACTTGATTTCCTGGTCCGGCTGCGGAACGAGTTGTGGCCTGTCGATTAGAACGGAAAAGCGCAGCTCACGGCATCCGAACGATGGCTTGCACGCAAGGCTGCAAGCATTTCCAACATGACGAAGCCCCGGCTTTCACGAGTCGGGGCTTTATCATGCGCTTGCAGCCCGATGCAGACCGGGCAGGCCGCAGCAACGGGAAGCTATAAATCCAGCCAGAGCGCTAATCTTCGAAACCCGGCGAACCGGTCAGTACGGCAACAACGGTAGAAAAACAAAAAGGGTTGCGTATCGGATACGCAACCCCGTTTGTCGGTATGAAGCAAAGATTACTTGAAATACCGTTTATAGAGACCCTCGAAGCCTTTGCCGTGACGAGCCTCGTCCTTGGCCATTTCGTGCACCGTATCGTGCACGGCGTCGAGGTTCTGCTCCTTGGCCAGACGGGCCAGACGCATCTTGTCCTCGCAGGCGCCGCACTCGGCGTTCATGCGCTTGAAAAGGTTGGTCTTCGTGTCCCATACGACCTCGCCGATCAGCTCGGCGAACTTCGAAGCGTGCTCGGCCTCCTCCCATGCGTAGCGCTTGTAGGCCTCGGCGATCTCGGGATAACCCTCGCGATCGGCCTGACGGCTCATGGCCAGGTACATGCCCACCTCGGTGCACTCGCCGATGAAGTGGTTCTGCAGGCCCTCCCACAACTCGGGGCTGGCACCCTTCCCGTCACCGATTTTATGCACAGTCACGAAATCGAGGTCGCCCTCCTGCTCCTGGACTTCGACGAACTTGTCTTTGCCCACCTTGCACATGGGGCACTGATCGGGTGCCTCGGGACCCTCGTGAATGTAACCGCAGACGGTACAACGCCATTTCTTTGCCATAATCGTAGAATGTTTGAGTGTTTAAGGTTTCTGTTTACGGTACAAAAATAGCGAAAGAGGGCGAATAAACGATAAAAAACCGATATTCTTTTTTTATGCCGCCATAAGCCTGGCCTATAGTGCGGCCGCAGGCTGCAAGCGCTCCAGAACGGCCTCCTCGATACGCCAGACTTCGGTCGCATCCTTGACCAGCACGCGTTTGTCGCGGTCGAGGAGGTAGAGCGCCGGAATGGCCGAAAGGTCGTAGGACGACGTCTCGCGGATGACGCTGCCCTTGTCGTAGGCGTTGATCCACGACGCGGGCATGTTCTTGCGGTAGGCATGCCATTCGCCGAGGTCCTCGTCGGGATAGAGCGCCAGGACTTTCAGCGTGCCCCGGGCGATCAGATCGGAGAGCATGGGCGAAGCACAGATGCCATCGCGGATTTCGCGGCACATGGGGCACCCGGGATTGTTGATGAAAAGCAGCACGAAATCGGCCTTGAGCCCGTAGAGCGTAGCCGATCTGCCGGAAGCCACCGTATAGCGGAAATCGTTGGCCCGCTGACCGATGCGGTTCTGCTTGGCGAGCTGCAGGTCGTACTCGGGCGCCATGCGCTCGTATTCGTCGTAGAAAGGTGCGGCGAGCCGGGCTTCGAGCACGGGGATGTAGAATTCATCGTTGCGGTGCGGCGAATTGGGATCGGCAAAGAGCGCCTCGGCCATACCGGCGAAGTAGTCGAGCATGGGCCGCGACGCCGAAGCGCGCTTCATAAGCGCCTGCATGGGCGCCGGATCGGTCGGCCGGTCGGAGATGATGTCGACGAACTCGACGAAACTGCGGAACATGCGGCCCGAATCGGCCTTATGGACGAACATGGTGTCGGAAAAGTCGAAGCGGTCCCAATAATGCACGCGCAGGTAATTGCGGGCTTCTTCGGGCATCATGCCTGCGGGCGGCATGGGCGGCATGAAGACGTATTGCTTTTCAGCGCCCGAAACCTCCGGCTGCTGCCGGGCCGACTTCCGACCGCACGACGTGAAGGCCGCCAAAACGAAAAAGAGACAAAGGAAACGAAACATGACTCCGGGTATTTGAATCGGTAACAGCGCAAAATTACGAATTTTGCGGGCAAACCGCAAAAGGAGCTGCATTTTTCGGGCCGGAACAGCCGAACGGTCAGTTAGTTTTCCCGGTATCGGCCCGGCAACGGCAACCGAAGCCTCTGCGCCAGCCGGAATCGCCGCGAACACTCCGCACCAGCGATGACGATCGATGCAGGACACGGCAGCCGAAAAGCTGCGGCAGCATTGCGAAACAAAAAGAGCAGGGCCCTGCAATCGGGCCCCGCTCCTACGAACAGCCGGCGGCGGAGTTTCCGCCGCCGGCAAACGAAACTAACACTCCTGCTCGACGGCCTTGAAAAGGTCGACATCGTCGAGCGAGGAATTCATGACGTAAGTATACGCCTCGCCGATCTTACCCTCGGCCAGTTTGGCGAAGATGCGGGCCGAATTGACATACTCCTCGCACTCCCCTGCCTGGCGGGCCAGCAGATAGGTGATGATGATGTGCCCGGCGGTCTCGACGAGACGGCGTGCATGGAAATCCTTGAACCCGGGCTTCTCCTTGTCGCCGGACTCGACGCGCTCGACCATCTCGGCGAACTTGGCGGTCAGCTCCTTGAGCTTGGCGACAACGGGCTGCATGCACTCGCAGTAGGTGTCGGCGGCATAGCGCTCGATCTGCTCCATGAACGTGCCCTTGGTCACGGCGTTGATGGCCGCCACGACCTGCAGCTGCGAGGTGCCCTCGTAGATGTTCATGATGCGGGCGTCGCGATAGATGCGCTCGCAGGGGTAGTCCTTCATGAAGCCCGAACCGCCGTGGATCTGGATGGCGTCGTAGGCCAGCTGGTTGGCATACTCCGACGAAAAGAGCTTCACGAGGGGCGTGAAACCGTCGGCCAGACGCGTGTAGAACTTCATCTCCTGGCGCTCCTCGGCCTCCAGCGAACGCTCGTGCGAGATGTGGGTATACTGCTTGTAGATCTCAACGAAGCGCGTGGTTTCGTAGAGCAGCGCGCGGGCGCCCTGCAGCTTGGCCTTCATGTTGGAGAGCATCTCCGAGATGGCGGCGAACCGGATGATGGGCTTGCCGAACTGGGCACGCTCGTGGGCATATTTCAACGCCTCGCGGTAAGCAGCCTCGCACGTACCGACCGACTGGGCGCCGATGCCCAGACGGGCGGCGTTCATGAGCGACATGACGTACTTGATAAGGCCCATCTTACGGTCGCCGACGAGCTGTGCAGGAGCGTTGGTGAAGACCAGTTCGCACGTGGGCGATCCCTTGATACCCAGCTTGTTCTCGATGCGGCGCACCTTGACGCCGCCGTCGCGCTTGTCGTAGACGAGCATCGAGAGACCGCGGGCGTCGGTCGTGCCCTCCTCGGTGCGTGCCAGCACGAGCGAGACGTCGCCGTCGCCGTTGGTGATGAAGCGCTTCACACCGTTCAGGAGCCACGTCTGCTTCTCCTCGGACCAGGTGGCCTTGAGCATGACGGCGCCGAGGTCGGAACCGGCATCGGGCTCGGTGAGGTCCATGGCGCAGGTGGCGCCGGCCGAAACCCACGGCAGGAACTTCTGCTTGATCTCCTCGGAAGCGAACTCGTTCAGCGTCTCGGCGCAGTCCTGCAAACCCCAGATGTTCTCGAACCCGGCATCGGCGCGGGCGACCATCTCGTTGGCCATGACGAAGCAGACGAGCGGAAAATTGAGTCCGTCGTACTTGCGCGGCAGCGTGAGACCGCTCAGACCGGCGTCGACGATGGCCTTCATGTTCTCAACGGTGCCGGAGGCATACTCGACGTGGTCGTTCACGACGCGCGGACCCTCGTGGTCGACGCCCTCGGCGTTGGGCGCGATGACCTCGCCGCACACCTCGCCGGCGATCTCCAACACGCGGCGGTAGGAATCCATGGCGTCGTCGAAATTCTGCGGAGCATAGTCGTAGAGGTCCTTCTCGGCGAAGCCGCGCTCCTTGAGTTCCACGATCTTGCGCATCGCGGGATGCTGGAGGTGGAACTGCAAATCCTTGTTATCTGAAAAGAAATTGGCCATTACTTCGAATTTTGCTTGTAATACTTGATCATTTTGGGAATGATGTCGTTGACATCGCCCGTGATGGCGTAGTCGGCGATCTTGTTGATCGGCGCCTCGGGGTCGGAGTTGATCGAGATGACCATCGACGACTGGTCCATGCCGGCCGTGTGCTGGATCTGACCCGAGATGCCGCAGGCGATGTAGAGCTTGGGACGCACCGTGACGCCGGTCTGGCCGACCTGGCGGGCATGCTCGGTGAATCCGGCATCGACGGCAGCGCGGCTGGCGCCCACTTCGCCGCCCAGGACGTCGGCGAGCTCGTGCACGAGCCGGAAGTTCTCCTTGGAACCCATGCCGTAACCGCCGGCGACGATGATGCCTGCGCCCTTGATGTCGATCTTGCGCTCCTCGATCTGCCGCTCGACGATGCGCACGGCCAAATCGCTGTCCTTGACGAACTTCTGCCACCCGATGGCCTTGACCTCGCCCTTGCCGGGCTGCGCGGCGTACTCCTTGCGCATGACGCCCTCGCGGACGGTGGCCATCTGCGGCCGGCAGTCGGGATTGACGATGGTGGCGATGATGTTGCCGCCGAAAGCGGGGCGGATCTGGTACAGAAGGTCGGTATACTCCTTGCCGCTCTTGGGGTCCTTATGGTCGCCGATGACGAGCTGGGTGCAGTCGGCGGTCAGACCGCTGTGCAGCGCCGACGAAACGCGCGGGGCGAAGTCGCGGCCGATGCAGGTGGCGCCGAAGAGGACGATCTGGGGCTTCTCCTGCTCGATGAGACCGCACAGGACGGCCGTATGGGGCAGCGTGCGGAACGGCGCGAAGGTCTTGTCGTCGGCGATCCAGACGGTGTCGGCACCGTACTTGGCCAACTCCTTCTCGATGCCGGCGAGGCCCTCGCCCAGGACGACGGCGTCGAGACCGACGCCCAGCGTCGAAGCCAGCTCGCGGCCCTTGGTCAACAGTTCGAGGCTCACGTCGGCAACCTTGCCCTCCTCGATCTCGATATAGACGAATATGTTGTTCATGTCAAAAACGCATTAACCGAGCGTGTGGCTCGCGATAAGTTCGACCATCAGTGAATTGATTTCCTCGTCGGCGGCCGTGAGACGCTTGGCCTCCTTGGCCTGGAAGACGACGTTTTCGATCTTCTTGACCTTGGTGGGCGAACCCGTAAGGCCCAGCTGCTGCGGATCGGGATCGACATCGGCGGCGGCGAACTCGACGATCTGCAGATAAGGCTTCTCGGCGGCCCGGCGTGCGGCCTCGGAATCGGGCGCGGCGGCGATCTCCGATGCGGCGAGGGCGCACTTGAACTTCATGACGCGCTTGGCGTTGCGCGGGCGGCACTCGGGAGCCGAGGCGTTGACCGTGACGACGGCCGGCACAGGGCACTCGACGACCTCGGTGCCGCAGCTGAGGCGACGCTTGATGACGAGCGACGAATCTTTGATCTCGACGATCTCTTCGGCATAGGTGACCTGCGGCAGGCCCAGTTTCTCGGCCACCTGCGGACCGACCTGCGCCGTATCGCCGTCGATGGCCTGGCGGCCGGCGATGATGACATCGGGGCCGATCTTGCGCAGCGCGCACGAAAGGGCATAGGAAGTAGCCAGCGTATCGGACCCGGCGAACTCGCGGCCCGAAAGGAGGTAACCGCCGTCGGCCCCGCGGAACATGGCGTCGCGGATGATGTCGGCGGCGCGCTGGGGGCCCATGGTGAGGATGCGGACCGTGGCGCCCTCGATGCGGTCCTTCAACGAAAGGGCCATTTCGAGCGCATTGAGGTCTTCGGGATTGAAGATGGCGGGCAGCGCCGCACGGTTGACCGTACCTTCGGGGGTCATCGCATCCTTGCCCACGTTGCGGGTATCGGGTACCTGCTTGGCCAGCACAACGATTTTCAACTGTTTTTTCATAAAAGGTATTTAGGTTTCGGTTGTTTCAAGGTGAAAAGTAAAAGGTGAAGAGTGAAGGTCGGAGCCTCAGCAAACGGTTCCGACAGGCCGAACGCGGAACCGGCAAGGTCCGGGGCAAGCCGAAACGGGAAAACCGGCCCGGAAAAGAACGGATTCCGGCAATGCCCCCTACCCTTCAGCTTCTCCATTTTCGCTTATTCTCTGACGATGGTCTCGCCGCGGTCGGGACCCACGGAGATGATCCGCACGGGGACACCGGTCTCGCACTCGATGAACTCTACATAACGCTTGAAGGCGGCGGGGAACTCGTCGAAACTCCGGCATCCGCGCAAATCGCACTTCCAACCCTCGAAATCGGTGTAGACGGGATTCAACCCCTCGGTGATGCCGTAGGGGAACTCCTCGGTACGCTTGCCGTCGATCTCGTAAGCGGTGGCGACGCGGATGGTATCGAAATCGTTCATGACGTCGGACTTCATCATGATGAGCTGCGTTACGCCGTTGATCATGATGGCGTACTTCAGCGCGACGAGGTCGAGCCATCCGCAACGACGCTCCCGGCCGGTAACGGCGCCGAACTCGTGGCCGATGCGGCGCAGCTCGGCGCCCGTTTCGTCGAACAACTCGGTGGGGAACGGACCGGCGCCCACGCGCGTACAATAGGCCTTGAAGATGCCGTAGACCTCGCCGATGCGGTTGGGCGCGATGCCCAGTCCGGTGCAGACGCCGGCGCAGACGGTATTGGACGACGTGACGAAAGGATACGACCCGAAATCGACGTCGAGCAACGTCCCCTGCGCGCCCTCGGCGAGCACGCTTTTGCCGGCGACGAGCGCATCGTTGATGAAATACTCGCTGTCGATCAGCCGGAAACGCCTGAGGTAATCGACGGCCTCGAACCACTGACGCTCCAGGTCGGCGATGTCGTAGGAATAACCGAGCCCCTGCAGAATCTTCTCGTGGCGGGCCTTGGCGCGGGCATAGATCGCCTCGAAATCGGGGCTCAGCAAATCGCCCACGCGCATGCCGTTGCGGCTGACCTTGTCGGTGTAGGTGGGACCGATGCCCTTGCCGGTGGTGCCGATCCGGTCGCTGCCCTTGGCAGCCTCGTAAGCGGCATCGAGGATTCGATGCGTGGGAAGAATGAGGTGCGCCTTCTTGGAGATGCAGAGCTGGCGGGTGAGATCGTGGCCGCTCTTGGCCAACTCCTCGGCCTCGGCCCGGAACAAGATGGCATCGATGACCACACCGTTGCCGATGACATTGGTCTTGCCACCCTGGAAAATCCCCGAAGGAATCGAGCGCAGGACGTACTTCTCACCGTTGAACTCAAGCGTATGGCCGGCATTGGGACCGCCCTGGAAACGCGCTACGACCTCGTAGCGGGGCGTCAGTACATCCACGACCTTGCCCTTGCCCTCGTCGCCCCATTGCAGACCGAGGATCACGTCGACTTTTTCCATTATGAACTTATGACTGTTTTTTTGGACGCAAAAGACGTTTTTTGCATTCAAAGATACAAAAAACCGTTTGCAAAAACAAACGAAATTCGATTTTACCGCGGCCGAATCTTACAAACCGGGGAGTGATTTGCGATTCAGACTTGAGGAAAATACCTTGGGCTTGTGCCGAAAGCACCGCAAAACCACTCGCGAACCCAGCAGCGGAACAAAAGAACAGCTGTTCGCAAAAAAGCAACTTCCGGCAGATGCTTGGACGCAGCGCACGGCGCGTGCGAACGAACGGTGCCCGTCGCCCAACAAGACCAGTCCGGACGCATGCGAGAAAAGCGTGCTTGCCGCATTGCTGTCCGAAGCATAGGACGAGGAGGCCCAATAGCAGCCATGCGTGCCGATATTGATCAACTCGCCCGTTTCGCGGTTGCGGTAGCCCGCAGCAGGCGTTGTAAAGCAATCGCTGAAAGGAATGCGGCGGAGGGTGCGGAACAATGGTTTTCGCTACGATTGCCGGTGCGTCGTACGGCTCTTTTGAGCCGTGCGAGCCGAAGCCCCGCCATGCGGAGGCTCGCAGAATTTACAAATCCCCGTTCTTAACGGGGCTCGCCCCGCGGGCTTCGGCACGAAAACAACACAGCACCGACCGAAGCAAAGCTCGCGAACTTAAACCAGCGTGCGCTCTTTCTGAATAAAGCGAATGCAGCCTGCGGGGGTGAGCCCGGCGACAGCCGAAGCGGCGAGCCTCCGCGTCGGGAGGCTGCGGCTCGCGCAATTCTGCGAATTGCGAAACCGCAGAACGACAAAAAACGGCGATCGAACAACCGTCCGCAAACAACTATTCCTTATCAATCCTCCCGCGTCATTACGCCGCCAGCGGACTGCTGAATCTACAAACCACGCTGACAAGAGCCGTAACCCCTGTCACTCCGGGTGTGAAGTTGCCGGAAGCGAAGATAGTGCAAGATGAGAGCACTGCCAAATTCCCGTGGGCAAGCACACGCTATCGGGCTGAAAAATACCCGATACACAGCAGTTCTAAACACCGGCAGGAGCGACTCAATGCGTCGCCCGCCACCATTCGGTAGCCTGTTTGAAGTCGACGACCGCCGGGCTGACGCTCGGGTCGGAAATGGTGATGCCCGAGTAGGTGCGGACCGGATAATAGGCGCCGCCATGCGACGAGGAATAAAAAGAAGGCGTATGATAGCGACAGTCGCTCGGGACGGTGCGTTCGAGCTGCGCCTCGAATTCGGAGAGCAGCGCCGGGTCGCCGCACAGCTGCCGCACATAATCGCCCAGGTCGAAGAAGCGCACGGGAGAATAGCCGTCCATACGCTGCAAGGCTGCGAGGTTCGCAGACGTGGCGTCGAACGTAAAACGCTCGTTGATGCGGCGCATGACGTCGGCCAGCGCCTCCATTTCGGCACACTCCGTCACGCTGATGGTACCGTAGGGATAACGATAAGTCATATAGAACTCGTAGAACTCCCGGCAGACGGCGGCATAGTCGACCCGACCGACCATGTACCGGCCGATGCTGGTATAGGGAAATCCGGGCCCCATCACCTCGGTCGGCGAAACGATCAGACGCTCAGCAGCGCGGCGCAACGCATAGGCCACTTCGACAGTTGCCATATAACAGGCATCGAAAAGAACGTACTCCATCTTCATGCCCGCCTGTGCAATGCCTGCGGCCAGGTCTTCGATCTCGGTCTGATAGACCGAACCGCCGAACCAGCGGGTCACGGGGCCGTCGGGATTCTCGTACTCCCAATGCTCCTTCTCGCGGCCGGCGCGATAACCGGCCCGGGCCTGCGAAGCCGGCAGCCATGCCATGCCGTGGCAGCTGACGGTCATGGCATATCGCTGCGCCGGGGCCGCGCGGCGCACATCGCCGAGGATCGAAGCCAGCCCGTCGGGCGTGGTGAAATCGGGCAGGTCGGTATAACGCTTGAGCAGCACCCGGCGGCACGTGCCGTCGACGGCGTGCAACTCGAAAAGTTCGGCCTGCGTCTCGGTCGGCATGAAGAAGACCACGACGCGCTCGTTTTCCAACACGCCCTGTGCCACGACGCTCTCCATGTCCTCGATGTTCATCTCGAAAAAACGGGTCAGCGTATTCTGATTGCCCGACCACGGGAAGTACATCAACAGGGTTTGCTGCGAGCGTTCCGGCTGCTGGAAAACACGGAGGCTCTCCTCGCGCCGGTCGGCCAGAAGGCATACCGTGAGGTCGCCCAAATCGCGAAGCCGCATGGCGTCGTTCGCATCGTCGGCCTTAAGCGTAACACGCGTTGTCCCTCGCTTGCCCTGCGCAGGAGAGACGGAATAACCCGTTCCGGAAGCAGAAATCTTCCATTTGCCCGAGGCCGTGACGGTGAATTCGGCCGTCGCGCCGGCCCCGGCGGGCAGGATGACATCGGAGAGACTGCACGTCAGTTCGGGCTGCACGACGACCGTCTTTTCACACGCCGTCGACAACGAAAGGAGGAGCAGAAACGCAAGCAGACGCCGGATCATTTGTATTCGCGGGGTTTGAGGTTGTTGAACTGCCACGTACGGCTGCGCTTGTAGGTGTAGCCTTCGGGTTTGTTCCAATAGACGCGGCCGAAATCATAGTAGAAGCCCCGGCGCTTCTTGCCCTCCACCACATAGGGACGCTCCAGCGGAATGAACTCCACCGTGCGGCTGATGATGCGGGCCTTGCCGTAGGCGAGTCCCTCGACATCCATCGCGTCGAGCGCATGGTCGAACATCAGCACATGGCGCGGCGACTTCTGCGTCAGTCCGTCGCCCGAAGCGAGGATCGCGCGCAGCACGCCGTTCAAGCGGTTGGAATAGGCCCGGGCCTGCTCCCGGTCGCCCAGCGCCTCGTAGGCGAACGCCATGAGGTTGAGCACCTTGGGGCTGAACGGATCGTGCTCCAGCACCTCGCGGCCCGTGGCGACGATCGCCTCGAGCGTTTCGCGCTGCGGCGCTTCGGGATCGAGCCCCGACGCCAGCAGAAGCAGGCGGTCCATCTCCGGAATCGGAGCCAGGGGCTTGTAGGCGTCCTGGTAGGCGTAGCCGTAGTAGAGATAGTGGTAGTCGGCATCGGTCAGCGTCGGGTCGCCGGCGTTGTAGCGCATCATCAGCCCCGTATAGTAGTAGGGCGACGACGAATCGAGCGTCCGGGCCAGGATGTCCTCCTCGACGGGGACCTGCGCCGCGGCCGCCAGCGGCAGGAGCGCCAAAAAGAGCAGAAGTCGTTTCATTGCAATGCGTTTTATGTACAAACGCGCTGTTAACGCAAATCGTATTCCGCAATCAGTTTCCGGAACCGTTCGCGCAAGGTCTCGGACCCCTCGACCAGCGGCAGACGCATGGCGGGGCCGATCTTGCCCATGACCGCGAGCGCACATTTGACGCCCGTGGGGTTGCCTTCGGCAAAGAGCGCCTTCACGGCGTCGTCCAGCGCGGCGAACTCGGCCTCAGCCTGCGCGAAATCGCCCGCCTTGGCATGGTTGACGCACTGCATGAAACGCTCGGGAAAAGCGTTCGCCGCCACCGAAATGACGCCGTCGCCGCCGCGCTGCATGACGGGCAGCACCATGCCGTCGTCGCCCGAGAGGACCAGAAATCCATCGGGCCGGTTATCCAATATCTGCTGGATCTGGTCGATGTTGCCCGAAGCCTCCTTGATGCCGATGACATTGTCGAAGTCGCGGGCGCAGCGCAGCGTGGTCTCGGCAGTCATGTTGACGCCCGAACGGCCCGGAATGTTGTAGAGAATCACGGGCAGGGGCGAATGGGCGGCCACCGTGCGGAAATGCTGGTAGAGACCCTCCTGCGAAGGCTTGTTGTAGTAGGGAGTCACGCTGAGGATGGCGTCGGCGCCGCGCAGGTCGAATTCGCGCAGCTGGTCGAGCACCTCCGATGTCGAATTGCCGCCGCAGCCGATGACCAGGGGCACGCGCCCGGCGATGTGGTTGGCGATGAACATGGCTATCACGGCCCGCTCGGAGTTGTAGAGCGTCGGGGTCTCGGCCGTCGTACCCAGGGCCACGATGTAGTCCACGCCGCCGTCGATCACGTAGTCGACCATCCGCGCCAGCGCCTCGTAGTCCACGCGGCCCTGCGCCGTGAAAGGAGTGATCAGGGCGACTCCCACGCCTGCAAGTTTGTGTTGTAGCATATCTGTCTCTCTAATTAAAAATCATGTTCCCCGGAGCCATTCCGGCACTCCGAAGCGACGGCGTCGAAGCAAAACCGGCAAACGAAAGCGGACCGAATCCCCTTTCACTTTTCACCTTTCACCTTTCAGAACAGCGTTCCCTGCGTCGCCGCCTGCGAGGGCTCTTCGCCGCCGATCATGGCCACGAACTCCTCTTCGGAGATGATCTTCACGCCCAGCTTCTCCGCCTTTTTGAGCTTGGCCGGACCCATGTTCTCGCCCGCGACGATAAAGTCGACATTGGCCGAGACGGCGGCCAGGTTGCGACCCCCGTGCATTTCGATCAACTCCTTGAGTTCGTCGCGGCTGTGGGTGGCGAACTTGCCCGAGATGACGAAGCTCCGGCCGGCCAGCGACTCCGAAGCCAACGTCCGCTCCTCGGACTCGAAACGCAGTCCCGCATCGCGCAGGCGCCCGATGATGCGCAGATTCTCCGGATCGGCGAAATAGTCGACGATGGCATCGGCGATCTTGCCTCCGACCTCGTCGGCCTCGACCAGCTCCTCGCGCGTGGCGTGCATCACGGCGTCGAGCGAACGGAAATGGTCGGCCAGATATTTGGCCGTCGTCTCGCCCACGAAGCGGATGCCCAGGCCGAAAAGTACCCGGTGGAACGGCACCTCGCGCGAAGCGGCTATCGAACGGATGATGTTGTCGGCCGACTTCTCGCCCAGACGCGGCAACGGCGCCAGCTGCTCGGCCTTGAGATCGTAGAGGTCCGAAATGTCGTGCAGCAAACCGTTCTCGTAGAGCAGTTCGACGGTCTCCTCGCCCAATCCGTCGATGTCCATCGCCTTGCGGCGGATGAAGTGGATGATGCGGCCGATGATCTGGGGCCGGCAACCGCTCTGGTTGGGACAATAGTGCTTGGCTTCGCCCTCGTAGCGCACCAGCGGCGTGCCGCACTCGGGGCAGACGGTGGCATAGACGAAAGGCCGGCTGTCGGCAGGACGCTGCGACAGCTCCACGCCTGTGATCTTGGGGATGATCTCGCCGCTCTTTTCGACGTAGACCATGTCGTCGGGACGGATGTCCAGCAGCGCCATCTGCTCGGCGTTGTGCAACGTGGCACGCCGCACCGTAGTGCCGGCCAGCCGCACCGGTTCAAGGTTGGCTACCGGTGTCACGGCACCCGTACGGCCCACCTGGAAATCGACGCTCACCAAACGCGTCAACGCCTGCTCCGCCTTGAACTTGTAGGCCACGGCCCAACGCGGCGCCTTGGCCGTGAAGCCGATGCGGCGGCGCTCGGCGAAGTCGTTGACCTTGATCACCACGCCGTCGGTCGGGAACGGCAGGTCGCGCCGCGCCTCGTCCCACCGGGCGATGAAAGCATCGACCTCGGCCACTGTACGGCAGATGCGGCCGTGCTCCGAGACCTTGAAACCCCATTCGCGGGCCTTCTGCAAGCTCTCCCAATGGGTCGAAAAAGGCAGGTCGTCGCCCGAGAGCTGGTAGAGCGTGCAATCGAGACCGCGCCGCGCCACCACGGCCGACTGCTGCTGCTTGAGCGTACCGGCCGCCGCATTGCGCGGATTGGCGAAAAGCGACTCGCCGGCCGCCTCGCGCTCGGCGTTGATCTTGTCGAACGAAGCATAGGGCATCAGCACCTCGCCCCGGATTTCGAAATAGGCGGGCCAGCCGTCGCCCCGCAGTCTGAGCGGCACGGAACGGATGGTGCGGATGTTGGCCGTCACGTCGTCGCCCTCGACGCCGTCGCCGCGCGTGACGGCGCGCAGCAGGCGGCCGTTCTCGTAGGTGAGCGAAATGGCCGTGCCGTCGAACTTCAACTCGCAGACATACTCCGTGGGGCCGGCCTCGCGCTCGATGCGCTCCAGAAACTCGTGCAACTCGTCGAGCGAATAGGTGTTGCCCAGCGAAAGCATCGGATAGCGGTGGCGCACGGTGGCGAACTCCGACGAGATGTCGCTGCCCACGCGCACGGTCGGCGAATCGAGGTCGGCGAACTCGGGATGCGCCTCCTCCAGCTGCTGCAGCTCGCGCATCAGGGCGTCGAACTCGAAGTCGGAGATCGACGGGTCGTTCTCGACGTAATATTTGTGATTGTGGTATTCGAGCTGCCTGCGCAGCTCCTCGACTCTTTCGCGAACCATGACGGAACTCTCTCTACGAACTGTGACACACCGGCATCGCCCCTACCCTATGACGGCACCCGGACACAAGAGCCCGGACCGGCCGTACGACGCGCCAATTGCGAGCGCCTGCGCGCACCGGATCTTCCGCCGCCGCGACGCGCTGTCCGGAACGCCGGACCGGCACCGCGAAGGCCCGGAAACGAGCGCCGGGAAGGTGGCCATAACTTGCGTAAAGGTACGTATTTTGTTTGTAAGAGCCACTAAAATCAAAAAAAATGCAAAAAAAAAATACGGATGTGGCGCAGTATGCAAATTTTGTTTATACTTGCAGAAAATTTCAGCGTACTACCATGACCAAACAGCATATCGTGAAGAAACATATCGTTACGAGCTACCGCAATCTCAGCCTCGAAATGCAGGAGGCAGTCAAGGAAAAATACCCGCTCGGCTTCACCGAAGCCATGATCCGCGTGGACAAACCCAACGGCGACTTCTTCTACGCCGTACCCTTCGACACCGACGAAGTGGCCTACCTGGTGAAGATCGACGTCAAGATCGACGACAACTCGCAGGAGGAAGAGGAGAAGGATTACTACGACGACGAAATCAAGGGAGCCGACGAGCTGCAGGACGACAACTCCGACTCGAACGAAACGAACGACGACGACGTCGACATCTGATCATGAAGCGCCTCTCCCTGCTGGCGGTATGGGCCTGTCTGGCAGGCGGTACGGCCGCCTGCGGGCTCTCCGACGATCCGCGCGAAGAGGAGAAGAGGCACGATTACCTCGTCTTTGCCGACCCGGCCTTCGCGGCGTGGCTTCTGCGCGAAGCCGATGCCGACGGCGACGGGCGCATCTCGCGCTATGAAGCCGAACGGATGCGCCGGATCGAGTGTGCCGGGTGCGGCATCGGATCGCTGGGCGAAATAGGCGACTTCACCAATCTGCGGACCCTCGTATGCCCCGGCAACCGGCTCGAAGAACTCGACCTGCGGGGATGCCGCTATCTGGAACACGTGGACTGCAGCGGCAACCGCCTGCGCACGCTCGATGTCGAAGGGCTGCGGAATCTCGTGACGCTGGAGTGCGGCGACAACGACCTGGAACGGCTCGATCTGTCGGCGAACGTCTCGCTGAGGACCCTGCGCTGCTCCTCCGATCCGCTCTCCCTGCTCAACGTGGCCGCCTGCGCCGCCGACATGGCGGAAGTCGACGCCCGGGCGTGTCCGCTCGAAGTCTTCTACAAACGGGCGGGCCAGCACATCCGCATTCTCCGGCTCGACGATCCCGACATCGTGCAGGATCTCCGCTGAGGGCCGGACGGGAGAGAGCATAACCCGCATAAGCAAGATTCGCCGCTCCGGCCAGCATGCCTGAGCGGAAAAATACGGCGGCATGTCCGAGGCCCCCGCCAAACCGGGCCGCAGCAAGAACCGCCAGGTTGCCTACGGAAACCGTGAGACATTCTTAAACAAATCCGCATTCTCAGAAAAACGTTTCGCCCCGAATCCAACGATCCGGGGCGAAACCATATACATGCGCCAAGCGCGTTACTCGTAGCGACCCGACTTGAGCCGCTCGACCTCCTCGCGGGAGAGGAAGCGCCAAGCGCCGCGCTTGAGGTTCTTTTTGGTCAGACCGGCGTAGTAGACGCGGTCGAGCTTGGTAACGGTATAACCCAGGAACTCGAAGATGCGGCGCACGATGCGGTTGCGCCCCGAGTGGATCTCGAGCCCCACCTCCTGCTTGTTCTCCTTGACGTAGGAGATTTCGTCGGCGAAAATCTCGCCGTCTTCGAGCGTCACGCCTTCGGCGATACGGTCCATGTCGGCCCGCGTGAGGGGCTTGTCGAGGGTGACCTGGTAGATCTTCTTTTTCTTGTAGGAGGGATGCGTGAGCTGCTTGGTCAGATCGCCGTCGTTGGTGAAGAGCAGCAGACCGAGGCTGTTCTTGTCGAGACGCCCAACGGGATAGATGCGCTCCTCGCAGGCTCCCGCCACAAGTTCCATCACCGTCTTGCCGGCATGGGGATCGTCGAGCGAAGTGACGTAGCCCTTGGGCTTGTTGAGCACCAGGTAGACCTTCTTCTCGCCCTGCACGCGGCTGTCGTTGAACTTCACCTCGTCGTCGGGCATCACTTTCGTACCCAACTCGGTGACTATCCGGCCGTTGACCGAAACGAGCCCGGCCATGATGAAATCGTCGGCCTCGCGTCGCGAACAGATGCCGGACTGGGCCAGATAGCGGTTCAGGCGCATCTCGCCGGTCTGCTTGGCGGGATCGTATTTGGGATAGGAGACGGGCTTGTCCGTGCGCTTGCGACCGGGGGTGCGATCGCCGGCGGGACGGCCGCCCCGGTTGTCGGCGGCATTGCGGTCGCCGTATTTCTTCGGTCCGAACTTCTTGGGGCCTTTGGCACCGTTACCCGGGCCGAACTTGCGGGCACCGCGTTCACCGTAAGCCGAACGCTCGCCGCCCGAACGGGACTCCTCGCCGGCACCACCCTCGCCGAAACGGTTCTTGGTTCCGTAACGGGGCTTCTCGCCATAGCGCGGTTTCTCGCCGAAACGGGGTTTCTCCCCTCCGAAGAAGGGCCGCTCGTTGCGGTAGGGTTTGTCGCTCCGCTCGGCATGCTCGCCGAACGCACGGCGGGGCTTGCCGTCGAACTTGGGACGGTTGTCCTGCGTGAAGTTGGGGTTGTACGACACCCGTTTGCGGCTCTGGGCCGGCTGTTGCTCCGAATCGGCAGCGTCACGCTGCAAACGCGGGCGACGCTCGACGCGCTCCGCCGTGGCGGTAGCGATACGCTGGCGCTTGTCGCGTCCGAAACGCGAAAGCACCGCCGTCGAGTCGTTTTTCTGATCTTTCATATCTGTTTGAATTGTCTGTGCCTGATGGCAAGTGCAAAGATAGTGCAAGCCGAGTGTAAAAGCAAACTTGTTTGCATTTTACCGAGGCGCAGCCTATATTCTGTAAAGATAGTGCAAGCCGAGTGTAAAGCCGAACCCCGGCCTGCCCTGACCGGAAACCGTCTTTTCCGGCAAAGTACAAGGCGATGACAAAGGTGCCGCGCACGCAACATTCGCGAAAACAGTTTTGCGGCGACAAATAAAACGGATGGAGAACCGGCATGCCTGCCAAGAAACGACGAAGGCCGCACCCTCGCGGATGCGGCCCCCGATAACACGATGCGGCCGACTATTCCTTGGCCGGTTCGGCCTCCTCGTCGTCGGAACGACCGACGAAGTAACCGAAAGCGACGAGAGCGAGAACGGCAGCCAGGACGAGTTTGCCGCCATAGCGATGCCAGAAAGTCAGCTTGTTCAGCTTCTCGCCGTCGAGTTCGTTCGCAGCCAACATTTCGGCAAGATACTCATCGTCGATCTCGTAGCAGGTATCTTCCGCCTCGCAGTAACCGATCAGACGGGGCTCCTCGGTGACATAGACCGGAACGTAAGCGATGGTATAGGCCGTATGCAGCGTAGCCAGGTCGATGTAGTGGCCGCTGTCGGTCATGTACTCCTCGGTATCGGGAAACTCGGCCACGATGGTGGCGTACTCGCGCTCGCCGATGGGAATGCGCACGCCCCGGGCCGAAACGGCAGAACCGAACGCCGACAACACCAAAAGGCCGCACAGAACGGAAAGGAATTTCAACGATTTCATCTTGAATATTTTTAAGGGATTGATTTCTTGGCGGCAAAGATAGCTAAAAAAAGGCGCCGTTATCCTACCCTGCCAGCAAAAAAGTCGGACATTCCGTCGCCCGGCCGGCACGCGGAAGATGCTGCGCGCCGCAGCTGCACGAGTTGAATCCGGCTCCGGGCGCCGCCGGACTCCGGGGTACAACGTTTCCCCCATCACGAGCCTCGGATCGGTGCGGAAACGGCAGCCCGATTTCCGATTCTTCATTTTTAATTCTAATTTTGCCGCCGCAAAAAAGAATGAAGATGAACCGCGAAATCATGCGCATAGCGCTGCCCAACATCGTATCGAACATCACCGTGCCGCTGATGGGCATCGTCTCGACGGCCATAGCCGGCCACTGGGGCACCGACTCGGCGGCGACGATCGGCGCGCTGGCCATCGGAGTCTCGATCTTCAACTTCATCTACTGGAACTGCTCCTTCGTACGCATGGGCACGAGCGGTCTGACGGCCCAGGCTTTCGGTGCGGGCGACATGCGCGAATGCACCGACATGCTGGCCCGGGCGCTCTCGGTGGGTGCGGCGATGGGTCTGCTGATGGTGGCGCTGCAATGGCCCGTGGGCGAACTGGCGCTGCGGGCGATGAACGGCGGCGACATGACGCGCGACTACTTCTACGCCCGCATCTGGGCCGTGCCGGCCGGCATCCTGCTTTTCGGCTTCAACGGCTGGTTCACGGGGATGCAGAACGCCATGATTCCGATGTTCACGGCGTTGACGGTAAACGTCATCCACATCCTGTTCAGCCTGTGGTTCGCCTTCGGGCTGGACATGGGGATCGTGGGCATCGCCTATGCTTCGGTGCTGGCCCAATGGAGCGGCGTGGCGCTCTCGACACTTCTGCTGGTATGGAAATACGGCGGCATGCTGACCAAGATCGACTGGGCCCAGGTGCTCGACACGGGGCGGCTGAAGACATTCTTCCTGATCAACCGCGACATCATGCTGCGCACGCTCTGCATCGTGGCGGTCTACACCTTTTTCACGGGAGCCTCCGCCCGCATGGACGATCCGGCGCTGCTGGCAGTGAACACCCTGCTGCTACAGCTGTTCACGCTCTTCTCCTACATGAACGACGGGTTCGCCTATGCGGCCGAGGCGCTGACGGGACGCTTCATCGGAGCCCGCGACGGCGCATCGCTCCGCCTGTGCATACGCCGCTGCATACTCTGGGGCACGGCAGTATCGGTGGCTTTCGTAGGCATCTACCTCGTCGGCTGGCGCAACCTGTTGGGGCTTTTCGTCGACAGCGAGGCGCCCGAAGCGCCCGCCATACTCGAACTGGCCGGCCGCTACATCGTCTGGATCATCGTCATTCCGATAGCCAGCGCCATGCCCTTCATCATGGACGGCATCATGGTGGGCGCCACCGAGACACGCGTGATGCGCAACTCGATGTTCCTGGCGACGGCGGCCTACTTTGTCATCTACTATGCGGGCTACCCGCTCATCGGCAACAACGCGCTGTGGCTGGGCTTCACGCTCTACATGTTCCTGCGCGGCGTGCTGCAATACTTCATGACCGGACGCCTGCGGGCAATCGAGGAAAAAGCGAACCCAGCATGAAAATCGGGAACCGGTCGGCTGCCGGGTTCCGATAGAAGATGCTTCGCTACGCTCGGCATGACAAGAAAGAAGCGCTGAAACAACGGCCCCTTTTCACGAAAGCTCCCCGCCACGCAATGTGGCGGGGAGCGTCGTATCGGCCCGTAGAGGCTTATTTCGAAACCCGGAACCAGTCGATGTCGATCCAGCCGGCATCGTTGCGGCGCACCTCGGCGTCGGCAAAGAAACCGATCTTGGCGCCGATCCAATGACCGGCCTCGGCGGTGAACGCCGGGCCCAGCTCGTGGAAACGCTTGCCGTCGGTGCTGAACGAAAGCATGCACACCAGGCGCGGCGTACCGTCGCTATTGCGTTTCTGCTCGAAACGGCAACGCAGCCACACGTCGGCGGGCTTGCCCGAAGCGGCGAACTTCTGCACGGCATCGACCGACTCGGGCGCGCCTTTCTTCATGGCCCGATTGCAGGTGGTGCGCTCGACGAGGAGCTTGCCGTCGGCGTAACGCAGCCCGATCGTAGCGTAATCATGACCCATGACGATCAGTCCGGCACGGTCGCCCTCGTAGGAGGGATGGAAGCGGAGCTTCGCCGTAGCAGTATAGGCCGGCGCATTGATCTTCTGCAACAGCAGGTTGCCGTTGTCGGAGAGGTTGCGCCACCCCTCGGGACGGTTGTGGCAGTAGAGCCGCAATTCACCCGCAGAGGGATTGGGGAAATACCATCCCGGCTTGGGATTGGCATGCCACTGCCACTGCAGACCCAGCGTGCGGCCGTCGAACTCGTCGCTGTCGGCCGGCGTCCGGACGGCGCTTTTCACGCGCGAAGCAGGCTTGCGGTAGGTGTCGACCGGCTCGCCGACACCGTCGCCGTTGCGGTCGACGCCGATGATGCACCAGTCGTCATCGGACCACGTGACGGGCTGGAGATGAACGACCCGCCCGTAGGCGTACATGTCGACGAAGTGGAGGAACCACGAATTGCCCTCGACGTCGTCGACCAAACCGCCCTGGTGCGGACCGGGAGTCTTGGTATTGCCCTGGTGCAGCACCTTGCGGCACTCGTAGGGACCCCAAGGCGACTTGGAACGCAGGACGATCTGCCAGCCGGGCTTCACGCCGCCGGCGGGAGCGAAGACATAATACCAGCCGTTGCGCTTGTAGAACTTGGGACCCTCGACGGTGGGATGGTCGCCGTGGCCGTCGAAGATCATGACGTCCTCGCCGATGAGCCGCTCGCCGTCGGGCGTCATCTCGGTGACGCTCAACACGCTTTTAAGCCCGGCGCACGACCCGGCCCAACCGTGCACGAGGTAGGCCCTGCCGTCGTCGTCCCACAAGGGGCAGGTGTCGATGATGCCCTCGACCTCCTTGACCAGCAGGGGCTCCGACCACTCGCCGCGCGGGTCCTGCGCCTTGGTCATGTAGATGCCGACGTAGGGATTGCCCCAATAGATATAATACCAGCCGTCGTGGAAGCGGATGGAGGGCGCCCAGACACCCTCGCCATGGCGGGGCTTGTCGAAATGGTCGTAGGGCGGCTGCGCGGCGAAGACGGTGTTGACGATCTCCCAGTTGACCAGGTCGGTCGAGTGGAGAATCTGCAGTCCCGGCACGCAGTTGAACGACGAGGAGGTCATCCAGTAGTCGTCGCCCGTGCGGACGACGTCGGGATCGGAATAATCGGCATAGAGCACGGGATTCTTATACTTCCCGTTGCCCAGATCGGGCGTCCATACCGTTTGCGCCGCAACCGGAGCGGCGGCGAAAAGGCTGAAGAACAAAAGCAGTTTTTTCATAGGTCAGTCGATTGGTTCTGTAAAATCGAAGGCGCCCGTCCAGTCGTAGCGGAACTGTTCGGAGCCGGTTTTTTTGGCGAAAATCCTTTCGGGCACATAGTCGGCGGCCTCGTCGTCGGAGAGCTCGTGCGACCACGCCACGCGGCCGCTGCGGTCGGCACCGGGACCGGTGCAGCGCCACTCGGCGTAGAACGAGGTGCGCTCGCGGGCCGGATCGCGCCAGTTGTGCCACCCCTCGGGGCGGATGGCGGCGGGCAATTCGCACGCCAGCCACACGGTGCGGGCGGTGGACTTCCAGGGCCGCCCGAGGTAGAGTTTCGTAACGCTGTCGGCCGCCGTCACGCGACAGTTGCGGAAGACATAGCCGTACTTGTTGCGCTCGGTGGTCGAAGCGGCGGTGATGAAGCTGTCGGATTTGCAATGGATCGAACAATCGTCGAACAAGACGATCGAGGGACCGAAGATGAAGTCGGTGGTACCCTCGATGCGGCTGTCGACGACATGCACGCGCGAGACGTAACCCTTGGTGAAGAAGGTGTCCTGGTCGCCGACGAGTGCGCAGCCGCTCAGCAGGATGCGGTCGCCCCGGGTTTCGAGCGCCACGGCCTGCCCCACCCTGCCGGCGTCGTTCTCGACGGTGAGCCCCTCGATCCAGACGTCGTCGGCCTGGACGGAGAAGGTCCAGCAGTCGTAGGTGGTCATTTCATAGCCATCGACGACCTTGCCCGAGAAGTCGTTCCAGACGATGCGGACGCTGTCGCGGCCGCCCTCTCCGACGATCTTGACCTTGTCCTTGTAGACGTCGAGGGTGACTTTCTCGCGGTAGGTGCCGGGCATGATCCGCACCGTGCGCCACCCTTCGGGTTTGGAGGGCAGCGCATCGAAACAGGCCTGCACGGAGGTGAAATCGCCGCCGCCGTTGCAGTCGACGACATAGACGCTCTTTTCGCGCTCAGGAGAGCATCCGGCACACAACAAGGCGAAGAAAAGGAGGATTCTCTTCATAACAGCATCTTCGTCCTGCAACAACAGATTCTTCGCTGACGCTCAGAATGACACGGTGCTGCGAAAGGGACGATTGTCAATTCTTAATTTTTCATCTTTAATTACAACGTGACGCCGGTCTTGAAGATGGCGATCTCCTTGAAACCGGTCTTCTCGTGGAGCAGATGTTCGCCGTCGGCCGTGGCGAGAATCTTGGCGATGAAACGCTCCAAGACGGCCTGCGGCTCCTCGTCCTCGACGAGCGACCCAGCGTTGAAGTCGATCCAGTTGGACTTGAACTTCGAAAGCTGGGTGTTGGTCGAGATCTTCATCGTGGGAACGAACGACCCGAACGGCGTACCGCGCCCGGTGGTGAACAACACGAGCTGGCACCCCGACAAGGCGAGGGCCGAAGCGGCCACGAGGTCGTTGCCCGGCGCCTGCAGGAGGTTGAGCCCCTGCCTGCGGAGGGGCTGGGTGTATTTCAGCACGTCGACGACCCGCTGGGCGCCGCCCTTCTGGACACAACCCAACGATTTCTCCTCCAACGTGGTGATGCCGCCCTTCTTGTTACCGGGCGATGGATTTTCGTAGATGGGCTGGTCGTACTTACGGAAATACCCCTTGAAATCGTTGATCAGGCAGACGGTCTGCTCGAAGACGGCACGATCCTCGGCGCGGTCCATCAGGATGGTCTCGGCGCCGAACATCTCGGGCACTTCGGTGAGCACGGTGGTGCCGCCCTGTGCGATGAGCCAGTCGGAAAAGAGGCCCACGAGCGGATTGGCCGTGATGCCCGAAAAACCGTCGGAGCCGCCGCACTTCAACCCGACGCGGAGGTAGGACAACGGCAGCGGCCGGCGCTTGTCGGCACGGGTCTTCTCGACCAGCTCACGGCAAATTTCGAATCCGGCAGCGACCTCATCCTCGACCTCCTGGGCGATGAGGAACTTCACGCGCTCGTCGTCCCACTCGCCGATGGCCTCCTTGAGAGCCGAAACCTGGTTGTTCTCGCACCCGAGACCCAAGACGAGTACGGCACCGGCATTGGGATGCTTCACAAGAGCGGCAAGGGCGCTGCGGGTGTTGGCATGGTCGTCGCCCAACTGCGAACAGCCGTAGTTGTGGGCATAGACCCGCACGTCGTCGAGATGCGAGCAGTCGCACTCGGCCTTGACCCGCTCGGCGATGGCCTGGGCCTGACCGTTGACGCACCCGACCGAAGGCACGATCCACAACTCGTTGCGGATGCCCATCGTGTCGTTCTTGCGGAGGTAACCCATGACCTTGACGTCGCGTTTGGGGTAGTCGACGTCGTAGACCTTGGGCGCATAGGCATACTCCAAATCGTCGCGGAGGTTGGTTTTGAGGTTGTGGGAATGGATCCAGGCACCGGCGGCCACGGGCTCGGTGGCATGACCGATGGGATAGCCGTACTTGACGACATTCTCGCCCTCGGCGATGTCGCGCAAAGCGAACTTGTGACCGCGGGCGACGGACTCGCGCAAGGTGACGCGCACGCCGTCGATGTCGAACGATTCGCCGGCCTTCAGATCGTCGGCGAGGGCCACGGCGACGTTGTCCGCGGCATTGATTTTCAGAAACCGTTTCATGGCTCTATACTCGAAAAAAGGGGCGGGAGCGCCCTGCTCTGAGAGCCGCACTCCTGCCCCGGATGAACGATTCGGTCTACTTGCCGAGAAACTTGTCCAGCGCCTTGGCCATGCCCAGGTCGCGGATGTCGGACAGGTAGTTGGCGACGGCGGAGACGAAGCCCGGAACCTCGGAGAAATCGACGGTGAAGATGCCGCTTTCGCGCACGATCTTCGAGACGGTAGCCTCCGCATCGGCGGGATTCCAGTTCTTGCGGATGTACTCCACGAACTCCTGCGTATCGTCGGGCTGGAACCCGCTTTCGGGACCGTAGAGCGACAACAGCGCGGCGAACGTGAAGCACTCGTGCTGAGCCACGCGCCGGGCTTTGAACCAATTGTCCTTGACGGTGGGATAGTTGCGCGCCTCCCATTTCGACAGCGAATTGAGCGAAATGGACTTGAGCATGTGCTTGATGAAGGGGTTGTAGAAACGCTCCAGGATGCCTGCGGCGAACTCCTTCAGTTCGGCCTGGTCCTCCTCGATCATGGGGATGACCTCCTCGGCGACCATGTCGTTGACGAACTTCTCGATGGCGGGCGTGTTGAAGGCGTCCATGACGGTCTCGCAACCCATCTGCAAGGCGATGGGCACCATGCCGGTGTGCGAACCGTTGAGAATGCGCACCTTCTTGTCGCGGAACTGCTTGATCGACGGCATGAAGATGACGTGCAGGCCGGCCTTGTCGAGCGGCAGCTCCTTCATGACCTCCTTATAGCCGGGACCGCCGATGGCCCAGAGGTGGTACAACTCGGCCTTGACGACGAGGTTGTCGTCGAAACCGATCTCCTCCTTGATCTCGCTGATCGTATCGCGCGGGAAGCCGGGGACGATGCGGTCGACGAGCGTATCGCAGAAGTGGCAGTTCTGCTCGACCCAGTCGATGAAATCCTGCCCGAGCTTGTTGTACTCGGCGTGCTTGATGACATACTCGTGGAGCGTGGAACCGTTGTTCTCGATGAGCTCGCAGCAGATGATGCAGAGGCCCTTCGAAGGATCGCCGTTGAAGTGCTTGAAACGCTTGTAGAGCAGCGCCGTCATCTTGGCGGGATACGACTTGGGCGGGCAGGCGGTGAGGTCGTCGCCCTCCTCGTAACGGATACCTGCCTCGGTGGTGTTGGAGATGGTGATCTTCAACTCGGGCGAGAGGAAATACTGCTCGTACTTGGCATAGTCGACGTAGGGATTGAACGAATCCATGACGCTCTTGACCATGCGCACGTCCTTCTTGGGCTGCTTGTTCTCGATGCCCTCCAGGTAGACGTGGTAGAGGTTGTCCTGCTTATGGAGCAGGTCGATCATGCCCAGCACCTTGCGCTCGGGGTCGAGGATGGGCTGGCAGACGGCCACACCCGCATTCATGACGCCCTTTTCGTTGGCGATGTCGATCTGCCAGTCGACGAACGCACGCAGGAAATTGCCCTCGCCGAACTGGAGGATCCGGACGGGACGCTCCGGCTTGGCGACGGTCGACTTATTGAGTTCCTTGATCATATTCTTTTGCTATTTATTGTCGGAAACTTACTTGATGACCACCAGCTTGTATTTGGGAACCAACGCCTTCATGACGATCCAGCCGACGAGGTAGGCCACGGCGCAGATGCAGAAGACGATGAAATAACCGGCCGGCTTGCCCTCGAAACCGAGGAAGCGCAGGTTGGTTTCGCCCGCAAAGACGAAGAGATCGCCGGCGAACCACTGCAACAACATGGAGCCGACGCCGCCGGCCATGCCGCCGATGCCGGTGACGGTGGCGATCGCCGACTTGGGGAACATGTCGCCCACCGTAGAGAAGATGTTGGCCGACCACGACTGGTGCGCGGCGCCGCCGATGCCGATCATGATGACGGGGAACCACGGCGAGATGGTGCCGAGGGGCTGCGCCAACAGCACCAGCAAGGGGAAGAAGGCGAAAATCAACATGGCGCGCATGCGTGCGGCATAGGGATTCAGACCGGTCTTGTTGATGATGAGCGTGGGAAGCTTGCCGCCGTAGATGGAGAGCATGGTGATGGCGTAGAGCGTGAAGATCAGCGCGATGCCGAGGCCCTCGGAGGTCTTGATGCCGAACTGCGTATTGAGATACGACGGCGTCCAGAAGAGGAAGAACCACCACACGCCGTCGGTCATGAACTTACCGAAGGCGAAAGCCCACGTCTGCCGGAACGAAAAAGCCTGCAGGAACGACATCTTGGGCTCGTCGTGCTGCTCGACGGCAGTCACGGCCTCCTCCTCGTGGCGGTCCTGCTCGATGTAGGCGAGCTCGGCGGCATTGACGCTGGGATGCTCGGACGGCTTCTTGTACATGAAGACCCAGAAACCCATCCACACGAAGCCCAGGGCGCCGATGACCACGAAAGCCATCTCCCAACCCCACGCCTTGGCGAGCAAGGGGATGGTCAGCGGTGCGAAGAGGGCGCCGATGGAAGCGCCGGCGTTGAAAATGGAGGTGGCATAGGCGCGGTCCTTCTTGGGGAAGTACTCGGCCGTCACCTTGATGGCAGCGGGGAAGTTGCCGGCCTCACCCAGAGCGAGGACGCAGCGTGCCGCGATGAAGAAATACATGCTGACGGTGGCGATGGTCACGGCCATGACGGAACCCGCCTCGACGGCCCGCAAGGCAGCGGCGTCGGGCAGTCCGACCCACAATTCGGTGCCCACGCCGCACAAGGCGTGGAGGCAGGCGCCGGCCGACCACACGCCGATGGCCCAGAGGTAACCCTTCTTGGTGCCCATCCAGTCGACGAAGCGGCCGGCGAAGAGCATGCAGACGGCGTAGAAGATCGAAAAGATCGAAGTGATACGTCCGTAATTGGATTCGTCCCAATGGAATTCGGGTTTGATGAACTCGTCCCACGTGAGCGACAAAACCTGACGGTCGAGGTAGTTGACCGTAGTGGCGAAAAACAACATCGCACAGATGATCCAACGGTAGTTGGTCATCTTCTCGTTGAAATTGATATTTTGCATCGGTTCGAGCTTGGATGGATTGAACGCTTAGCGCACGGCGGCGATGACGCCGAGGGCGAAACGGCATTTCTCGGTGATGGCCTTCCACTCCTTGGCGGCGATGACCTCCTTGGGGAAGAGCTGCGAACCCATGCCTACGCAGAAGACGCCGGCCTTGAACCAGGCGGTGAGGTTCTCCTCGGTGGGTTCGACGGCTCCCGTAGCCATGATATTGGACCACGGCAGGGGCGCCTTGACGTTCTTGACGAACGACGGACCGCCGACGTTGCCTGCGGGGAAGACCTTCGTAAGGTCGCAACCCAGCTCCTGGGCCATACCGATCTCCGTGACGGAGCCGCAGCCGGGGGTGTAGGGCACGAGGTGGCGGTTGCACACCTTGGCGACCTCGGGATTGAGGTAGGGACCGACGACGAAGTTGGCGCCGTACTGCATGTAGAGGGCCGCGGTGGGAGCGTCGACGATGGAACCGATGCCCAGCACCATGTCGGGGCACTCCTTGGCGGCGAACTTCACCAACTCGATGAAGACCTCCGAAGCGAAGTCGCCGCGGTTGGTGAACTCGAAAGCGCGGACGCCGCCCTCGTAGCAGGCTTTGAGCACCTGCTTGGCGATCTCGGCGTCGGCGTGGTAGAACACGGGGACCATACCGGTCTTGCCGATGGCCTCCATGACCTGAGACTTATTGAATCTTGCCATTTTATTAAAAGTGAAAAGTTAAAGGTGAAAGGTGAAAAACGTAAGTTTTTTTTTGCGGGAAACGAGGAAATACCGGGCATCCGACAAAAGGGGCTTTTCATCGGCGGCTGCGGGGATCGCGCTTTTTGGCGCGAGCCGCCGATGAAACGGCGCCCGCGGCGCCGGATCTTCCACCTTTCATTATTCAGTATTCAGTCAGTTATCGCTGCACGCGGCCGTTGGCGTTGCCGCCGGCCAGGCTTTCGACCTCCTCGACGGAAACGAGGTTGAAGTCGCCGTTGATGGTGTGTTTCAGCGCCGAAGCAGCCACAGCGAACTCGAGGGCCTCGCCCTGCGTGGGCTTGGTGAGCAGACCGTGGATGATGCCGCCCGAGAACGAGTCGCCGCCGCCGACGCGGTCGATGATGGGATCGATGTCGTAACGCTTCGACTCGTAGAACTCTTTGCCGTTGTAGATCATGGCCTTCCAACCGTTGTGCGTGGCGGAGAAGGACTCGCGGAGCGTAGAGATGACATATTTGAACCCGAACGTCTCGGCCATCTGTCTGAAGATGCCCTTGTAGCCCTCGGCGTTGGTCTCGCCGCCCTCGACGTTGGCGTCGGGCTTGAAACCGAGGCACAGCTCGGCGTCCTCCTCGTTGCCGATGCAGACGTCGACGTACTGCATCAGAGGACGCATGATCGACTGGGCCTTCTCCTTGGTCCAGAGCTTCTTGCGGAAATTGAGGTCGACCGAAACCGTAACGCCGTGACGCTTGGCGGCCTCGCAGGCCAGGCGGGTGAGCTCGGCGGCCTTGTCGGAGATGGCCGGCGTGATGCCCGACCAATGGAACCACTGGGCACCCTCCATGATGGCGTCGAAATCGAAGTCGGCGACGTCGGCCTCGGCGATGGCCGAGTGGGCGCGGTCGTAGATGACCTTCGAAGGACGCATCGAAGCACCCGTCTCGAGGTAGTAGATACCTACGCGGTCGCCGCCGCGGGCGATGAAGTCGGTGCGGACACCGTACTTGCGCAACGCATTGACAGCCGACTGACCGATCTCGTGCTTGGGCAACTTGGTGACGAAGTAGGCTTCGTGGCCGTAGTTGGCGCAGCTGACGGCCACGTTGGCCTCGCCGCCGCCGTAGACGACATCGAACGAATCGGACTGAACGAAACGGGTGTTGCCGGGCGTCGAGAGACGCAGCATAATCTCACCCAAAGTGACGATTTTCATAGGGTTACGATAGTTTGTTTAGAATTTGAAATAGTTCTTGGCATTGCGGTAGCAGACGCCCTCGACGATCTCGCGGCCGATGAAGTCGATCTCGGAAGCGGGGAGCAGTCCCTGCTCGATGTCGTTGCCCAGAAGGTTGCAGAGCGTACGGCGGAAATACTCGTGGCGCGGGTAGGAAAGGAACGACCGCGAATCGGTGAGCATGCCCACGAAGCGGCTCAGCAGACCCAGCGTCGAGAGCGCATTCATCTGCTTCTCCATGCCGTCCTTCTGGTCGAGGAACCACCAGCCCGACCCGAACTGGATCTTGCCGGCGCCGTAGCGGCCGTCCTGGAAGTTGCCCAGCATGGTGGCGACCAACTCGTTGTCGCGGGGATTGAGGTTGTAGATGATGGTCTTGGTGAGCTTGTCGTTGCGGTCGAGCATGTCGAAGAACTTGGACATGGCCTTGCCGACGGTGAAGTCGCCGATCGAATCGAAACCGGTATCGGGACCCAACTGCTTGAACATACGCGAATTGTTGTCGCGGATGGCACCGTAGTGGAATTGCTGCGTCCAACCCGTCTCGTGGTCCATAACGGCGAATTCGACCATCATGGCCGTCTTGAACTTGCGGATCTCCTCGCGCGACAGCTCCGTACCGCCGTACACCTTATTAAAGATGGCGTCGATCTCGGCCTGGGTGTAATCCTCGGCGTAGAACTCCTCGATGCCGTGGTCGGAGAGGCGGCAGCCGACCTCCCCGAAGAACTTGTGACGCACGCGCAGGGCGTCGATGACATCGGCGAACTTGCTGATCGAGACGCCCGAGACCTCGGAGAGCTTCTCCATGTAAGCGCGGAAATTGGCGGGCACCTCGACGGCCATGGCCTTGTCGGGACGCCACGTAGGCAGCATCCGCACGGCGAAACCGTCCTTGGCGACCTTGATATGGTGCTCCAGCGAATCGACGGGATCGTCCGTCGTACAGACGACCTCGACGTTGTAGTGCTGCATCAGACCGCGGGCGAAGCGCTCGGGCTTCTGCAGCTGCTCGGTGCAACAATCGTAGATCTCGCGCGCCGTCTGGGGATTGAGGAGCTTCGAGACGCCGAAAGCCGTCTTGAGCTCGAGGTGGGTCCAGTGGTAGAGCGGATTACGCATGGTATAGGGCACCGTCTCGGCCCACTTTTCGAACTTTTCCCAGTCGGAAGTATCCTTGCCCGTGCAGTAACGCTCGTCGACGCCGTTGGTGCGCATCGCACGCCACTTATAATGGTCGCCCTCCAGCCAGATCTTCGACAAGTTGTCGAAACGGTGGTTCGAAGCCACATACTCGGGAATCAGGTGGCAGTGGTAGTCGATGATCGGCATTTTGGCTGCATGATCGTGGTAAAGACGCTCTGCAGCAGAGGTTTGCAACAGGAAATTGTCGTCGTTGAACTGTTTCATGATAGGTATGCAGTTTTTCAGTTTGTAAAAATAGCAATTATATGCGAAACGCCAATGTGAAAAATTACCAAATAAAGTATAATATTTGCCGATCGAATACATTATTTGCCTTTTCGATTGACCGGTAAGCGAAAAGTCCGTAATTTTGCCGCGCAATCAACGCAACCAATTTCGCGATAACATCATGAACCGCTCAATCATCCTGGGAGCCGCCCTGCTGGCGCTGGCTTCCTGTACGCACGACGTACGAATCGAAGTGACCAATGCCTCGCAGTCGGCGGCGCACGACCGCACGGTGGAGATCGCCTGGTCGGAACTCCGCGGCGTCACGCCCGAAAACGTCGTTGTTCTCAACGACGAGGGAGAACAGATTCCCTCGCAGACGATCTATGCCGGCAGCGAAACGCCGCAGTCGCTGATCTTCCAGGCCGACGCCGAACCCGGCCAGACCCTGCGCTTCACCGTTTCGGCGGACGAACGCAAGGAGTTCGAATCCAAGGTCTACGGCCGTCAGGTGCCCGAACGCTACGACGACTACGCGTGGGAAAACGACAAGGTGGCCTACCGCCTCTACGGTCCGGCGCTGGAGACCTCGCCCGAAAAACTCATCACGCCGGGCATCGACGTGTGGGTGAAGTCGACCGACCGGCTGGTGATCGACGAACGCTACGCCCGCGGCCACTACCACCACGACTACGGCGACGGCATGGACTGCTACAAAGTGGGCGTCACGCTGGGTTCGGGCGCATCGCTTCCCTTCGTGGGCGGCAAATTCTGGATGATGGGTCACAACTACGCCGAGCAGCGCACACTCGACAACGGCCCGATCCGCACCACGGTGGAACTGACCTACGCTCCGTTCGAAGTCGACGGCAAGGAAGTGGCGCTTGTGAAGACCATCTCGCTCGATGCAGGCTCGCACTTCTCACGCATGGAAAACCGCTACACGGGCGCCGAGATGCCGATCGCGGCAGGCGTCGTGCGTCATGACGTCAAGGAATTCGCCCAAGGCGCCGGCTGGCTGGCCCTGCGCGAAGCCGCCTCGGACTCCGACGACCCCGCACGCGACGGCGACATCTACCTGGCCATCGTACTGCCCGGAGCCGAGATTCTGCCCGACACGCTGGGGCACGCGCTGGCCGTGAAGACGGCGGCCGACGGCGAACCGCTGGTCTACTATGCCGGCTCGGGCTGGAGCAAGGGCGGCATCGACAACATGGAGCAATGGGAACGGATGACGGCCGATTTCTCGGCGTCGCTGGCCGAACCTCTCCAGGTCAAGGTCATCAGATAGTTTCGCAGGCAGGGATTTTTCAGCGATCCCTACCCTTTCAGTCATACGCTGCGACCCGGGACTATTCCCGGGTCGCTTTCTGTTTGTTTTTCTCCCGCTTTGCACTATCTTCGCCCCCGGCAACTTCACACCCGGAGTGACAGGGGTTACGGCTCTTTGTCAGCGTGGTTAGTAGATTCAGCAATCCGCTGGCGGCGTAATGGCGCGGGTGGGTTAAAGGAATTGTTTGTTTTGGGCGGTTTTGGGCGTTCTGCGTTTTTGTAATTCGCAACCGATTCCCGGTTTCGATAGCGGTGCAGCAGATGTTCTCGTGCCGAAGCCAGCGGGGCGAGCCCCGTTAAGAACGGGGATTTGTAAATTCTGCGAGCCTCCGCAGGGCGGGGCTTCGGCTCGCCCGGCTAAAGCCGGATTTCTCTGCAAGCTGAACACAGAACAGCCAATTTCCACTTCTCAACCTGCGTTGTCACCAGTTGACAACACCAGTCTGCTGCGGAATTAACGGCAATGGATTATTTTGCGCGTAATGTCGTTGTTTCGGGTGCAGCCTGCGGGGCACGCCCGGCGACAGCCGGATGTTTGCGGGCCTCCGCCGGCCAAGGCTGCGGCCCGCAGGCTCTTCGAACCGCACGACGCAATGGCGATCGTTACAAAAACCATTGTTTGCATTCTCCGCCGCATTCCCTTTTAGTGATTGCTCTTTCGCGCCTGCTGCGGGCTACCGCAACTATACGACGGGAGCCTTGACGAGTGTCAGTGCAGTCGGCCGTTGTTGGGGTTCGTCGTCGTTCTCGACGGGCAGCTACTTCGCAGCCAGCCTCCACGGAACTGCCACCGAAATCAGTCCGGTGCACCAAGGCTACCGCGCACACGCTTTCTCCGTGCGCTGCGTCCAAGCATCTGCAAAAGTTGCCCTTTTTACCCTGCCGCGCTCACCGGACATCACCATTCCATAACCGGAGATGAAGTCCGGCGGCCGGCGCCAACCTAAAATAGCGGCGGCCTCAACAGCATCGGCCGGAAAACGTCTTCCGCAAAAAGAACCACCGACAAAACAGCAAGCGCCGCTCCTTTTAGGAGCGGCGCCAACCATTGCATGATGCAAACCGGAAACAAGACCGGCCAGCCTCACCCGGACAAGCCGCGAACAAATCGCATGCGCTGCCGGATACCGCAGAGCCTACTTCTTCCTCCGGGCCTGCTGCTGGGCTTCCTGCTGACGCAGAAGTTCTTCGTAGCGCTGCTGGAATTTCGACTTCTTACCTTTCGATTTCTTGGCAGCATTGGCGTCCATGATCGCCTGTATCTTGCTGTCGTCGACCATGCGGCGGATGACCAACGTCTGACCGATAGTCAGCAAGTTGGAAACCAGATAATAGAAACACAGACCGCTGGCGTAGTCGTTGAACCAGAAGAGCAGCATCAGCGGCATCATGTAGAGCATCATGAACTTCATGCCGGCCATCTGGGGCTGCGAAGAAGCGGTCTGCTGGTAGTTGTAATAGGAATAGGCGAAGGTCGAAAGACACATCAGGAGGGCGAACAACGAAACGTGGTCGCCGTAGAACGGAATCGAGAACGGCAGGTCGAAGATGCTGTCGTAGGACGAAAGGTCGTGCGACCACAGGAACGACTGCCCGCGCAACTCGATGGAAGCCGGCAGGAAACGGAAGACGGCGATAAGGATGGGCATCTGGATCAGCATGGGGATGCAGCCGCCCATGGGATTGATGCCGGCCTTCTTGTAGAGCTCCATGGTCGCCTGCTGGCGCTTCATGGCGTCCTCCTGCCTGGGATATTTCTTGTTGAGCTCGTCGACCTGGGGCTTGATCAACCGCATTTTGGCCATCGAAACGTAGCTCTTGTAGGTCATGGGCGAGATGACGAGGCGGATGAGCACGGCGAGAATCAGAATGATGACGCCGAAACTACCGATGTAGTTGCGCAAGAAATCGAAGACCGGAATCACGCACCAGCGGTTGATCCAGCCGAAGATGCCCCATCCCAGCGGAATGAGCCGCTCCAGCGACAGCCGCTCGCCGCCGACCTCGACCTTGCGCAAGATCGAATACTTGTTGGGGCCGAAGTAGAAAGCGAAATCATACCCCGGAGTCTGCGCCGTATAAGGCACCGCCATGCGGGCTGCGAACTGCTTGACATAGCCGCTTCCGGGCCGCTCGGTGGCGAAAGCCAGATCGGCATGCGCAAGCTGCTGCGGTGCGATGAAGACCGACGAGAAGAACTGCTGCTTGAAAGCCACCCAGTCGACCGGCTCGTCGACGCTCTCCGACTTGCTCTCCTCGCTCATGCCCAGCTCCTCGATCGAACTTGCACCGGGGAAACGGTAGGCGACGGTGGTATACATGTTCTCGTTCTTGAACCCGCGTTCGTTCTGATAGGAGACGTTGCTCCACTCGATGCCGATCGAAGACTGGTCGGCCATGACGGGAGCCATGTTGACCATGCGCACGTTGAAGTCCACCAGGTAGTCGCGCTGGGGCGTACGCTCATTGTGGATGAGGTATTCGTACTCGAGCCAGGCACCCTCGCCGACGGGCAGACGCATCACGACGGAGTGCGTGCCGTCGGCCAACGTGCGCACGGGCTCGGCCCGGAACACATACTCCGACGTATTGATGTCGGCGGAGTGCAGGCCGTTGCGCAGGTAGAACGTGAGGGCGAATTCGGCGCTCGCGGGGTCGAAAAGCTCCACGGGACTCTCCGACGCATAGCGGTCGTAGTCCTTGAGCGTCACGCCCTTGATCTGACCGCCGCGCGTGGAAAAGAGCACCTTCATCACGTCGTTCTCCACGGTGAACTCCTCGGCCTGCGCATTCTCGGCTTCGGCGAGCAGGGCACCCACGGCCGAAACACGCCGTTCGAGCCGCTGAGCCCGGGCCGTACTGTCGGTGCGGTCGGTCGACCCGGCGACCGTCGGATCCTCCGCGACCTCGGGTTCGAGGGTCTGGCGGATCGAATCCTGGTAGGCCTGGTAGGCGGCCACTTCCTGCTGATAACGTTTCTGGTCTTGGTTCAACACATAGTAGAAACCCGCGAAGACCAGCGCGAGCACCACGATCGTGACGATTGATTTCTTATCCATCGATTTCTTTTCTGCTTGCTTTATAAGTTAATCATCGGGGCGGAGACATTCGCCCGAAAAGGGCCTTGCTCCGTCCTTTCCGCAGGGCTTTGTTTCCCGGCCCTGCGATGGGGCATACTGCCGGCTTCCGGTCAAGCGGCGACCGCAACGCGGCTGCCTCAACGACCGTCGGTGCAGATCGCATGCTCCCGCCCGGCTGCTCGGGGCAACGAAGGAGAAACGGCCTCCGGCGTTGCCCGCATCGGCTACTTTTTCCGGGCGGCGTAAGCCAGTGCGGCATTCACGAATGCCACGAAGAGCGGCGAGGGGCTCTGCACCGTGCTTTTGTACTCGGGGTGGTACTGCGTCCCGACGAACCAGGGATGGTTCGCGACCTCGACGACCTCGACGAGATTGGTGTCGGGATTGACGCCCACGGCCTGCATGCCTGCGGCCTCGAACTGCTCCAGGTAGTCGCTGTTGAACTCGTAGCGGTGGCGGTGGCGCTCCGAAATGTTGAGCTTGCCGTAGGCCGCAGCCACTTTCGAACCCTTCTTCAACTGGCACGGATAGGCGCCGAGACGCATCGTGCCGCCCTTGGCCGTGACGCCCTTCTGCTCCTCCATCAGGTCGATGACGGGATGGGCCGTGGGCTCCATCTCGCTGGAATTGGCATCGGTGAATCCCAGGACGTTGCGCGCGAACTCGATGACGGCGCACTGCATGCCGAGGCAGATGCCGAGGAACGGAATGCCGTTCTCGCGGGCGAAACGCACGGCCTCGATCTTGCCCTCGATGCCGCGGTTGCCGAAGCCGGGCGCCACGAGGATGCCGGCCATCTTGCCCAGCTGCGCCTCGACGTTGCTGCGGTCGATCTTCTCGGAGTTGACATAGTGCAGCTTAACCTTGCAGTCGTTCATGGCACCGGCGTGCACGAACGACTCGCAGATCGACTTATAAGCGTCGGGCAATTCAGTGTACTTGCCCACCAGAGCGATCTCCACCCGCTTGGATGGATGCTTCACGCGCTCCACGAAAGCGCTCCACGCCGCCATGTCGGGCTCCTGCTCGGAGGGCAGGTTGAGTTTGTCGAGCACGACTTCGTCGAGATGCTGGGCGTGCATGCGCAGGGGCACCTCGTAGATCGTGGGCACGTCGATGGACTCCATGACGGCATTGGCGTCGACGTTGCAGAACAGCGCCACCTTGCGCTTGAGGTTGGCCGTGAGCGGATGCTCGGTGCGGAGCACGAGGATGTCGGGCTGCAGACCGTTCTCCAGCAGAGCCTTGACGGAGTGCTGCGTAGGCTTGGTCTTCAACTCGCCCGAAGCGGCCATGTAGGGGATGAGCGTGAGATGGACCAACGCCGTATTCTTGTGCCCGAGCTGGTAACGCAGCTGGCGCACCGACTCGATGAACGGCAGCGACTCGATGTCGCCGACCGTACCGCCGATCTCGGTGATGATGACGTCGTACTTCTTGGTCTGTCCCAGCAGCTGGATGCGGCGCTTGATCTCGTCGGTGATGTGGGGAATGACCTGCACGGTCTTGCCCAGATACTCGCCCTTGCGCTCCTTCTCGATGACGCTCTTGTAGATCTTGCCCGTGGTCACGTTGTTGGCCTTCGACGTCGGATGGTTGGTGAAGCGCTCGTAGTGGCCCAGGTCGAGGTCGGTTTCGGCGCCGTCCTCCGTGACGTAGCACTCGCCGTGCTCGTAGGGATTGAGCGTACCGGGGTCGACGTTGATGTAGGGGTCGAGCTTCTGGATGGTCACCGAGTAGCCGCGGGCCTGCAGCAACCGGGCGATCGAAGCCGAGATGATGCCCTTGCCGAGCGACGAAGCCACGCCGCCCGTCACGAATATGTACTTGGGTTTGGTGAGTTTCATGTATGGTTTCTATTTATCGATGTTTTCGTTCTGCTGCTCTCCGGCCTCCCGGCGGTCGAGGAGCCGGATCTTCTCGACGGTCGCGGCGATCTCGTCGCGCAGGCGGGCGATCTTCGACCTTACGTCGGCGATGAGGGCCTCGGCGCCCTTCGAACGGCCGAAGAAGCCGATGTTGTTCTCCAGCACGGCGGCCTCCTGCTCGAGCTGCCGCACGCGGTTGGCGAGCTTCTCGCGCTCGGAGCGCACGCGGCGGTCGCCCGAAGCCCTGAGGGTCGATATTCTCTCGCGGAAGCGGTTCATCGAACGGTCGCGCTCCGTACCGCGCAACGCATCGAAGAGGTTGTCGACCACGGCCTTGTAGCGCTTCTGGATGGCATCTTTCTGCTTGATGGGCACGAAGCCGATCTCGCCCCAGCGGCGCTGGAAATCGCGGATCACCTCGTAGCCGCCCTTCGTCACGTCGGCGGCCTCCATTTCGGCCAGCAGGGCGAGTTTCTTCTGCAAGTTCGTCTCGTGCTCGCCGTCGACCGAAGCGAAATGGGTGCTCTTGCGCTCGAAGAAGCGGTCGCAGGCGGCGCGGAAACGCTTCCAAACCGCATCGGAGTGACGGCGCGACACGGCGCCGATCTCCTTCCAGCGGTTCTGCAGGGCGATCAGCTCGTCGGTCGCCTTCTTCCACTCCTCGCTGTTGACCAGTGCTTCGGCAGCCTCGCACAACTCGTTCTTGAGCTGCAGGTTATGGTCCAATTCGGCCTTCACGCCGGCATAGAAACGACGTTTCGCATCGAAGAAGCGGTCGCAGGCGGCGCGGAAGCGCTCGTAGATGCGGTTGTTGTCCTTCTTCGGTGCGAAACCGATGGTTTTCCAGGTCTTCTGTATCTCCAGGAGGCGTTCGCTGGCGCGGTTCCACTCCTTGCGCGCGGTCAACGGCTGCGCGGTGAGCTCCTCGGCCGCAACGCATAGCTCGGTCTTGAGCCCGAGGTTTTTCAGCTGCTCGCTCTTCAACGCGTCGAAATGCTCCTGATGCTGCTTGTTGATGCGGGTGGAAGCCTCGCGGAAGCGCTCCCACAACGCCTCCTTGAACTCGTTGGCCACGGGGCCCGTCTCGCGCCACTCGTCGTGGAGCTTCTGCAACTTATGGAACGCTTCGACGACCGAGGGCTCCAGCACGAGGGCCTCGGCCTGCTCGCAGAGGGCGACCTTCTGCTCGTAGTTCTTCTTGAGGTCGAGGTCGCGCAGCTCCTTGTTGATCTTGATGAAGTTGTAGAAGTTCTCCACATGGAGGTTATAGGTCTCCCACAGGTCCTTGACGTTGGCCTGCGGCACGATGCCCGTCTCCTTCCAGCGGTTCTGCAGCTCGCGGAAGCGGTTGAAGGTGTGGTTCAGCGTCTCGTCCGAACCGACCAGCTCCTTGAGCTCCTCGATGATCCCCAGCTTCACCTGCAGGTTCTTCTCCTTCTCGGCTTCAAGGCTGGCGATGAACTCGTCGCGGCGGCGGCGGTACTCCTTGAAGAGCTCCTTGAGCTGCACCTCCACGCCGTCGACCGGAGCCTCGAACGCCTCCTCGGCGCCGCCCGACTCCAAAAACGCACGGCGGGCGGCTTCCACCTCGGCACGGCGCAAACGATAGAAAGCGATCTTCAACGCTTCGACTTCGCGACGGATCGCCTGCACGGGCTGCTCCTCGAGCATCCGGGCGAAAAGGCCGACCAGCTCCTCCTTGCTGCGGCCTGCGAACTTCTCGTCGGCGGCAGGCCGGGCGGCTGCCGCCTCCTCGGCCGTCTCGCCCTCGATCTCCAGACCGGCATCGCAGGCCGCCAGAGCGGCGTCCTCCTCCGAAAAATCGACCTTCTCCGTCTCCTCGGCGGGTTCCTCCACCGACTCGGCGGTCCCGACACGAATACGGGGACGTTTCGCACGGGCCGGCGCATCGGCGGCGGAAGAACCCGGCGCCGTATCGGAAGTCTCTGCGGTTTCGACGTTTCCGGCGCCCGGATCGGACGCAGCATTCAGCACATCGTCGGCCTGGGGGCCGACATGCTCCTCGGGAGCATGGAAGGTCGGATTTTCGGTTGCCATCTCGATAGCGGTTTTGTAACTCCTTATAATAAGGAAAGTATATGAATCCTGCAAATATAACCATTTTTCCTCTCCCTCCGCACGATTTTGGCGGAATTTTCGTATCTTCGCATAAAACCCGCCCACGCATCATGTCCCATCGCATTCTGTTGGTCGACGACGAACCCGACATCATCGAGTTCGTGCGCTACAACCTCCTCAAGGAGGGATACGAAGTCTTCACCGCCGCCGACGGAGCCGAAGCGCTGCGCGTGGCGGCCGAGTGCCGCCCGCACCTGATTCTGCTCGACCGCATGATGCCCGTGATGGACGGAGCCGAGACCTGCCGCGCGATCCGGCGCGACCCGGCGCTGCGCGGCACGATCGTGGTGTTTCTTTCGGCCCTGGGCGAAGAAGAACAGCAACTTACGGGGTTCGGCGTGGGAGCGGACGACTACCTGACCAAGCCCATCCGCATGAAACTTCTGGTAAGCCGTCTGCGGGCGATCCTCAAGCGGGTGAACGAAACGGACGGAGGGACTCCGCCGACCGGCATCTCGATCGACCGCGAACGCTATACCGTACGCTGCGACGGCAAGGAGATCGCCCTGCCGCGCAAGGAATTCGCACTGCTCGATCTGCTCAGCTCAGCTCCGGGCAAACTGGTCTCGCGCGACGAGATCTACGCCAAGATATGGGGCTCGGAAGTGGTCGTGGGCGACCGCACGATCGACGTACATATCCGCAAACTCCGCCAGAAAATCGGCGAACACCACATCACCACCGTCAAAGGCGTAGGCTATCGCTTCGAACCCTGAAAACGGAGCCTGCGGACCCTCGGTCATTGTCCGGAAACGGGAAAGCGGCCGTCGCAGATGCTTGGACGCAGCGCACGGCAAGGGCGTAGGACCGATTCGTATAGTGCACAGGCTGCACGTCGTTCGCCGTGAAACGGAAACGGCCCCCGTTAAAAGAACCCGCGCCCCAGGACGACGAGCACCAGCTGTAGCCATTCCCGCCGACGGCAAGCAAGCCTCCCGTCACATTGTCGCGGTAGCCCGCAGCAGGCGCTATCTGGCAATCGCTCAAGAGGATGCTGCGGAGAGTTGGGCAGGGAATCAGCCTCAGGGCCCGACCGCTTCCGGCTCCGCAGCAAACGAATTTGCAACTGACGGCCTGCGAATTTTCTGCGGAACGGAACCGGGAATTGCTCCCGAGTTGCGGCCCCGCATCTCACACCGCCAGCGGATTGCTGAATCTGCCGACCGCACTGACAACACGTTTTCGGCAAGCCGGGTCAGCATCGAACCTGCTTGAACGCTGCCGAAGCGCAAAAACGTGCTTGATGAGGAACCTTGGTCCCTGTCATTCCGGGTCATCGACCGCTCTTTATCCGTTTGCAAAGATAGGCAAGCAGAATGCAGTATCAAATTCATTCGGATGTCTGTATTATTCGGGACCGCTCGCTTTCATAGGTCGCGACCTGTTTTTTCCGATTGCCGGCTTTCCAACTGCTTTTTTACCTGCCATTTTTGGCAAGACGAGGGCCTTCTGGTGGTGGCTTTTTGAAGGTAGCTTTTGAGGGCGGGAGCTTGGAACGGTTTCGGGGCGACTCACTATTTAGCGCACCCTTCCCTCCCTGGGTCCGCTTCGATGAATCTGTTTTTTGTTTTATCTTCGCCTCCGGCAACTTCACACCCGGAGTGACAGGGGTTAGGGCTTCTGTCAGTGTGGTTTGTAGATTCAGCAGTCCGCTGGCGGTGTAATGGCGTGGGAGGATTACGGAAAATTGTTTTTTTGTTGTTCAACGTTTTTAGTTAGCGACCGCCCGGTTTCGATAGAGGTATAGTAAATGTCCTCGTGCCGAAGCCAGCAGGGCGAGTATCTGCGAGCCTCCGCGGGGCGGGGCTTCGGCTCGCACGGCTAAAGCCGGTATTTGCGATTCGAGCTTTACCAGCCTGCCGGATAACAATTCGTATTTCCGACTTGCGTTGCCGCCAGTTGACAACACCAGTCTGCCGCGGAGTTTGCGAACAATGTAAGTAATGGGCATTTCAAGGTCTTTGACCTTGTGCCCGGGGCCGGCTCGCATCGAAGATGCGCCCCACGCAGCCGGCCCGGGCGGATGATTTCGTCGTCTTCGTCGTTCGGCTCTTTGAGCCGTGCGGGCCGCAGCCTCCCGCAGCGGAGGCCCGCAAGCGTGCCCCGCAGGCTGCGCCCGACATTCCGGACGCATCGGCAATTACAGTAAACCATTGTTCTCACTCTCCGCGTCATTCCTCATAGCGATTGCTCTTTACGCCTGCTGCGGGCAACCGCCACCGTGAGGACGGAGCCTTGGTAGGCGTCGGCTCGGACGGCGAGATTTGGGGCTCATCGGCGTTCCTCGTCGGCAGTGTCAGTGCGAGCTCCGTATGCTTCCTTGCAGGCACCGTGTACCCTTTTGGCAGCCCAGGTCGGGCGCGCGGATACGCCGTGCGCTGCGTCCAAGCATCTACAAGAGTTGCCGACAAGAGCGAACGTGCCGGGCACCCGGCACGTTCCTCGCAGACATGGGCTTCGCACCCTCCGCCGACGCTTTCCGACGTTTTTTCCATCATTTCGGACAATAAACCGATCGATTCGCAACTATTTTTTGCGTAAATTTGCATGATTGTAGAATTATGTCTACATTTATCTAATATTTTGTCACTTTACTAAATTTTCATACCGACAATGGTCATTTTGGTTCTCAACTGCGGCTCCTCGTCGATCAAGTACCAGGTCATCGACATGGAACCCGCATCCAGCAAACTGCTCGCGAAAGGTCTCGTCGAGCGCATCGGTCTGCCGGAAGGCGACCTCACGCACAAGCCCGTGGGCAAAACGCCGTTCGAGCTGCACCGCCCCATTCCGGACCACACCACCGGCATCGAGCTGGTGATGAAGGCGCTGACCGATCCCGAACACGGAGTCATCAAGTCGCTCGGCGAAATCAAGGCCGTAGGCCACCGCGTGGCCCACGGCGGCGAATTCTTCCCGCAAAGCTGCCTGGTCAACGAAGACACCAAGGCCAAGATCCGTTCGCTCTGCCAGATCGCACCGCTGCACAATCCCGCCAGTCTCGAAGGCATCCACGCCATCGACCAGGTGTTGCCCGGCGTGCCGCAGGTCACGGTTTTCGACACCTCGTTCCACCAGACCATCCCGGCCGTCAACTACATGTATGCCCTGCCCTACGAATACTACGAAAAATACCGCGTCCGCAAGTATGGCTTCCACGGCACGAGCCACAAATATGTGGCCCGCGAAGGCGCCAAGCTCGCAGAGATCGATTTCGACCGCTCGAAGATCATCACCTGCCACATCGGCAACGGCGGTTCGGTGACGGCCGTGCTGAACGGCAAGTCGTTCGACACCTCGATGGGCTTCTCGCCCCTCGACGGTCTGGTGATGGGCACCCGCTGCGGCCAGGTGGACGCCAGCGCCGTCACCTTCATCGGCGACAAGGAAGGCATGTCGTTTGCCGAGCTCGACACGATGATGAACAAGAAGTCGGGTGTCTACGGACTGACGGGCATTTCGAGCGACATGCGCGACATCGACCGCGCCTACGACGAGGGGAATCCCCGGGCCATCCTGGCGCGCGACATGTACTACAACCGCATCAAGAAGTTCATCGGCGAATACGCCGCCGAGATGGGCGGCGTGGACCTGATCGTCTTCACGGGCGGCGTAGGCGAAAACTCGTGCGAGATGCGCGAGTCGGTCTGCTCGGGACTCGAATTCATGGGCATCAAGTTCGACAAGGGCGCCAACACCGGAGCCCGGGGCGTCGACAAACTGCTCTCGGCCGCCGACTCGAAGGTGAAGATCGCCGTCATCGCCACCAACGAAGAACTGGTCATCGCCACGGACACCTACAATCTGGTGAAATAAAAAAACGGAACTGCAAAGTCATGTTGTAATGGCGATTCTTCGAATCGTGCGGGCCGTAGCCTCCCCCGGCGGAGGCCCGCAAGCGTGCCCCGCAGGCTACGGCTGTCTACGACATGAAAAATATAATTCCATAAATAATAACCGAAAAAACAAAAAATAACCATGATCCAACATCTTACGGAGATCGTCGAAGAGGCGAGAAAGAAAGGCAAAAAACGGCTGGCCGTCGCCTATGGCCAGGATTCGCATACGCTGGAGGCCGTTTACGAGGCCTGCAAGGAAGGGCTGGTCGAACCGACCCTCTACGGCGAAAAAAGCGTCATCGAAGAAGTGTGCCGTGAGAACGGCATCGACATCACGGCGTTCAACATTGTCGACGAAAAGAGCGACGTCAAGTGCGTGGCGCTGGCCGTGGCCGCCGTTGTGGCAGGCAATGCCGACGTCCTGATGAAGGGCCTCGTGTCGACCGACAAGTACATGCGCGGCATTCTTAACAAGGATGCCGGCCTCTTCCCGCCCAAGGGCGTGCTGAGCCACGTCTCCGTTTCGGAGATGCCCTGCTACCACAAGCTGCTCGTCATGTCCGACGTGGCGGTCATCCCGCAGCCCGACTTCAAGCAAAAGATGAAACAGATCTCCTACCTTGCGCAGACGGCCAACCTGCTGGGCGTCAAGACCCCGAAGATCGCCTGCATCGCTCCTTCGGAGCAGGTGCTTCCCAACGTCATCTCGTCGACCGAAGGCGCGCTGCTGGCCAAGATGGGCGACCGCGGCCAGCTGGGCAACGTGATCGTCGACGGCCCGCTGTCGCTCGACGTGGCGCTGTTCAAGGACGTGGCCGAACACAAGAAGGTCAAGGGCTCGTCGGTGGCCGGCGATCCCGACTGCCTGCTCTTCCCCAACCTGGAGTCGGCCAACGTCTTCTTCAAGTCGACGACCCACCTCTGCGGCGGCGAACTGGCAGCCATGGTGATGGGCACCAAGGTGCCGTGCGTGCTCACCTCGCGCGGCGACAGCAGCAAAACCAAACTCTACTCCATCGCACTGGCCTGTCTGGCAGCGAAATAAACCCACACTCAAACGGAACCGAGACCTATGGCATTCAAAATATTAGCGATAAATCCCGGCTCTACTTCCACGAAGGTCGCCCTCTACGAAGAGGAGCGGCCTTTGTTGGAATCGACCCTGCGGCACACGACCGAAGAGGTGTCGCGATTCGTCGACGTCATCGACCAGCTCGACTGGCGCCGCGGGCTGATTCTCGAAACACTGAAAGAACACGGCTTCGACATCGGCGAATTGTCGGCCGTCATCGGTCGCGGCGGTCTGATCCGCCCCGTTCCGGCCGGTGTCTACGAAGTCAATTCGCGCATGCGCCACGACCTGCGCAACGCGCAGATGAAACACGCCTGCAACCTCGGCGGACTGCTCGCGGCACAGATCGCCCGCATGGCCGGAGTCAAGGCTTACATCGCCGATCCGCCGGTGGTGGACGAAATGGACGACGTGGCCCGCATTTCGGGCATGCCGATGTGTCCGCGCAAACCCATCTTCCACGCCCTCAACCAGAAAGCCATCGCCCGGCTCCACTGCCAGAACGAAGGGCGCGTCTATGAAGAATCGAACCTCATCGTCGCCCACATGGGCGGCGGCATCTCCGTGGCGGCCCACCGCCGGGGACGCATCGTCGACGTGAACAACGCCCTCGACGGCGACGGTCCCTTCGCACCCGACCGGGCGGGAAACATCCCCTCGGCCGAGCTGATCAAGGTCTGCTTTTCGGGCAAATACACGCGGGAGGAGCTGCTCAAGTTCGTTTCGAGCAAAGGAGGCCTGGTAGCTCTGCTGGGCACCAATTCCGTCATCGAGGTGATGGAACGCATCGCACAGGGCGACGAACGCGCCGCCCAAGTACTCGACGCCATGAGCTACAACATTGCCAAACAGATCGGGGCCATGGCCGCCGCACTGGAAGGCAAGGTCGACGGCATTCTGCTGACGGGCGGCATCGCCTTCAACGAACCCGTCGTGGAGAGCATCCGGCAACACTGCTCGTTCATCGCACCTGTCACGATCTATCCCGGCGAAAACGAACTCGAAGCGCTGGCCATCAATGCGCTGGTCGTTCTGCGGGGCATCGTCGAACCCAAAGAATACAAATAGGAAGCAGCCCCGCGCCCGGAGTGGCGGAGGCCACGGCTCCCGTCAGTGCGGCAAGGCAGATTCAGCAATCCGCTGACGCCCCGAAGACGTCAGCTGTTCATCCCAGTTTGCACCGGAGTTTCGGGCCCGCAGGTCCGGTTCCCCGGCCCATCCATACCAGCGATTGCTTCCACACATCGGCTGCGGGCTACCGCAGCAACGATACGGGAGCCTTGGCGAACGTCGGCGCGAACGGCTACTCGTGGTCTTCGTCGCCCTATGTTTCGACAGGCTCGAACGCATACAACGCGGGCATGTTGAACTTCAACTCGACGAACGTCAACCCGCTGAACAATGGCAACCGTGCAATTGCACGCGCCGTGCGCTGCGTCCAGCATCTGCCGGGCTGCTTTCTTCAATGCGAAAGCCAACTAAAGGAAAACGGCGGAAAAGAACAGAGCGAGCGGTCGCCCAAAGACCGCATCACAACAAGAATCTACCATGGAAAGAGTTCCGCCCCAGCTCCGGTCATCGCGCTCTACCGGAACAACTGCTTACGGACAATACTGGAGACCTCGGTGAAAGCCTCGAGGCGGAAGATAAAGGAGAACAACAGGTAAGAGACGGCTCCGGCGGCGATCATGCAGACGAGACGCAGCAAAGCATGGTCGGGCATGAGCTGCGCAACGCCGAGGACGACGAAATACATGGCGCCCGAAACGAGGGCGACGGGCAGCAGCGTACGCACGAACCGCCAGACGGAAAGCGAAGTGACGCGCAAAGAGGCCCAGACGTTGACGATCATCTCGCAAGCAGCGAAAACCACCAATCCCCACACGACGGCCTGCACGCTGCGAGGAATGGTCAACACAAGAATCACCGTCATGACGGCTTTCTTGAGAATCTCCAGCCGCACGATCGTAGGGCCGCTGCACCTCACCTTCATGATGTTATAAGCCACCATGGCGACAGGATAAAAGAGCCCGGCCAGACAGATCGTCTCGAAATAAGGCACCGTGGGCATCCACTTGGCGCCGATCAACACCGCGAAAAGGTCGTGCGCAACGGCCGAAAGCCCCAACATGGCAGGGAACATGACGTAGGCGACGACCATCACCACCTGGCGGTAGCTCTCGGCGAACTTCCGCTCGTCGGTCCCGATTTTGGAAAGGGCGGGAAAGGTGACTCCCTGCACGGCGGTCATGGCCGAAGTGACGGGCAGGTCCTTAAGCTTGAGCGCCTGATCGAAATAACCCAGCATCCGCGACGAATAGAGCTTGCCGATGAAGAGCTGGGGAATCTTGGTATAGACCGACGAAATCAAGTCGGTGGCCAGGAGGCTGAAACTATAGGGAGCCATTTCGCGGATGGCCGCCGGGCTCCACGCGCCCGACGAAGCGGGCCGCCAGTCGCTCGTCCGCCACAACAGAACGGCCTTGACGACCATCTGCAAGACCCGCTGCGCAACCAGACTCCAGACGCCGCAGCCGGCCCATGCCAGCAGCACGGCCGCCAGGCCGCTGACCAACGACGAGACGAAAGCGATCTTGGAGAGCAGGGCGAAGCGGAAGCGCCGGATGAAAACGGTATTCTGAATGACGCAAAGCGCATTGACCGGAATCATGAGGAAGAAGACCGGAGCAACGCGCGCGATGACGGGCATGTCGTAATAACGCGCAACGACCGGCGCAAGCGCCGTGAGCAACACGTACAACGCTGCGGAGACGGAGACATTGAAGAGAAAGACCGACTTGTAATCCGAAGGCGAAGGCTCGGCCTTGCGGATCAACGTCTGCGAAAAACCGCTGTCGACGACCACCAGGGCGAAAGCAGCGAAAGCGGTGAGGATGGCGACGACGCCGAAGTCGTCGGGCACCAGCAGACGCAGCACGACGATCGACACTCCCATCTGCAGGAGCATCGTACCGACCTTCTCGCCGATCGACCACGCGACGCCGCGCGTGACCTTCTCTTTCAGCTCGCCCGCCACGCTTTCTATTTACAGCAGCTCTGCTCGTTGCGTTCGCGGATGCGCCGCACGTCGGCGATCTCGACATAGGAAGCACCGCCGTCGGGCCCGAAGCTGCCGCCGACGATGGCCAGCAAGTCCTTTTCGTCGAGGTGGTCTTTCTGTTCGATGACCTCCATGGCGTCGATCAGGAAGTGGTAGCGGTCGGAGAGCTCCTGGTTGCGCAGGATGGGCACGACGCCGTAGGAGAGGGCCAGGATGCGCTGGGCATGGAGCTGATAGCAGACCGCGACGACGGTTTTCTGTCCGCGGAAAGCAGCCAGATAACGGCCCGTACGGCCGGTCTTGGTATCGAGGACGACGTAGCGGATAGGCAGGTTGGTCGACGCACGCACGGCCGAACGGGCCAGCTGGGCCGTGACCTCGTGGTTGACCGAAACCATGTCCATGTCGACCATGGGCTTGAAATGGGCCTCGTCGCGTTCGATCTCGCGGGCGATGCGCGCCATAGTCTCGACCGCCTCGACGGGATAGTCGCCCATGGCGGTCTCATCGCTGAGCATGATGGCGTCGACACGCTCGTAGATGGCGCTGGCTACGTCGCTCACCTCGGCGCGCGTGGGACGGGGGTTGCGGACCATCGAATAGAGCATCTGCGTGGCGATGATGACGGGGCGCTTGGCGGCGATGCACTTCTCGACGATGCGGCGCTGGGTGTTGGGAATGGCCTCGGCGGGGAGCTCGACGCCCAGGTCGCCGCGGGCGACCATGATGCCGTAGGAAGCCTCGATGATCTCGTCGATGTTGTCGAGTCCCTCCTGGTTCTCGATCTTGGAGATGATCTTGATGGGGCTGCCGTGGGTATCGAGAATCTGCTGCACGGCCTGCAGGTCGCGCACGCTGCGCACGAACGAATGGGCGATGAAATCGACGTCGTGGGCGATGGCCCACTCGATGAACCGGCGGTCCTTGGCCGTCACGGAGGGCAGGTCGATGGAGACGCCGGGCACATTGACGCTCTTGCGTGAACGCAAGGCTCCGTCGCCGACGAACTCGCACAGAAGCTCGCGCTCGGACTTGTCGACGACGCGCAGCTCGACCTCGCCGTCGGCGATGAGCATGCGGGCTCCGACGGGAATGTCGCGGACGATGCCGGGCACGTTCATGAAGACGACCTCGCGGGTGGTAAGGTCGGCACCCTCCGAACCGCGGACGGCAACCCGGTCGCCGGCCTTGAATTCGAGCCGCTCGCCCAACTCGGGAGCGATGTTGGTGACTCGTATTTCGGGCCCCTTGGTGTCGATCATGATGGGAATGGCCGGATTGACCTTGTGGACGATCTCCACGATGCGCGTGGCGCCCTCCTCGGTGACATGGGCCGAATTGATACGCACGACGTCCATGCCCGCGGCGGCGAGGCTGCGGACGAACTCCTCGGTGCACCGGAAGTCGGACATCGTGGCTACGATTTTGGTTTTCTTGGTATTGGACATAAACTAAGATTGTCTGTTATGTGTCGGAAACTTGTTCGGAAACGGTCAGTCGAGCCGTCGCCCCGCGGCAGTGAGCAGCAAGGCTTCGACGCCCAGACGGTAGGAATCGAGCCCGAAACCCATGATCGACCCCTCGGCGACGGGAGCCAGCAGCGAGACGTGGCGGAACTCCTCGCGGGCCAGGATCGAAGAGATGTGCACCTCGACGACAGGCACCGCAACGGCCGACACGGCGTCGCGCAGCGCAACGGAAGTGTGGGTATAACCGCCGGCGTTGAGCACGATGCCGTCGAAGCGGCCTGCGGCGTGCTGCACGGCGTCGATCAGCTCGCCCTCGATGTTGGACTGGAAATAAGCGAAGGCGACCTGCGGGAACCGCTCCTGCAGGGAGGCGAAGTAGTCATCGAAAGTCTGCGTGCCGTAGACGTCGGTGTCGCGCCGTCCCTGAAGATTAAGATTCGGGCCGTTGAGAATCAATATATCCATGATGTGTGCCGTTGACTGCGGAAAGATGGCGCAAAGATAGCATACGGAATTCACAATTCATAATCCGCCATTCACAATTATCGCCGCCCGCACCGGAACGCACCGCACATCCGCCTGCCGTCCGCGAGCCGCAGAACCGCCCCGTTGCGGAACCGGGCCCGAGGCCAATCAAAAAAAACGCTCGCGGGAGGGCACAGGCTGCGTTCGAAAACCGGGCGACCGAATGCAGAATCGGCCGAAGGCATTTTTACGGACAAACGCACTCAATTTTCGCCCCCGAATTACCCTTCTTCCGCCGAATTATCCTTACCTTTGCAAAAATACAGGAACAAACAATGAAAACGAAGATACTATGGGTCCTCCCGGCCGCGCTGCTGCTGGCCTGCGGAGGGAACACCGCCCGCCGCACGGCCGCGGCGACACAACCCGAGCAACCCCGACCGGTCCGCTACACCTACCGGGTGAAGGCAAGCTATCCCCACCCCACCGACGCCTACACGCAGGGACTGCAATACGCCGACGGGATCCTGTGGGAAGGTACGGGCCAGTACGGACAGTCGGCGATCCGGAAAACCGACCTGGCGACGGGCCGCAGCGAGACGGTGGCGCGGCTGCCGCGCTCGGAATTCGGCGAGGGAATCACGCTGCTGGACGGCAAGCTCTACCAACTGACGTGGCACGCCAACACGTGTCATGTCTACGATGCGGCGACGATGAAGCAGGTGCATGAATTCCGCTATCCGGGCGAAGGCTGGGGGCTGACGACCGACGGCGAGAAACTCTACATGTCCGACGGCTCGGCCAAGATCTACACGGTGGACCCGGCGACTTTCCGGCGCGAAAAACGCACGACGGTGACCTACGAAGGCCAACCGGTCGACTACCTCAACGAACTGGAGTGGATCGACGGCAAGCTGTGGGCCAACGTCTACACCACGGACCGGATCGTCATCATCGACCCGGCGACGGGCAAGGTGGAGGGCGTGGTCGACCTGGAGGGGCTGCTGCCCGACTCCGAACGCGGCCCCGAGACCGACGTGCTGAACGGCATTGCCTACGATGAGGAGGGCCGGCGCATCTTCGTGACGGGCAAGAACTGGAGCCGGATATTCGAAATAGAAACGATCGCCCGATAAGATGGCCTCAACGCTCAACGAACAACTCGAAAGCCGCATCCTGCTGCTCGACGGCGGATTCGGCACCATGGTCCAGCAGTACGGACTGACCGAAGAAGACTACCGCGGCGAACGCTTCGCCGAGTGGCCCGTACGCCTGCGCGGCTGCAACGACCTGCTGGCGCTCACGCGGCCCGACACGGTGCGGGCGATCCACGAAAAATACCTGGCGGCCGGCTCCGACATCATCACCACCGACTCGTTCAACGCCAATGCCGTGTCGCTGCGCGACTACGGACTGGAAGCATACGCCTACGAGATTGCGCGCGCGGCGGCCGAAACGGCGCGTGGGGCGGCCGACGCATGCACGGCCCGCAATCCGCAGAAACCCCGCTTCGTGGGGGGCTCGATCGGCCCGTCGAACCATGCGCTGTCGCTCTCGCCGAAGGTGGACGACCCGGCGGCCCGCGACCTGACCTTCGCCGAACTCGAACAAGCCTACTACGACCAGACGCGCGGACTCATCGACGGCGGCGCCGACCTGCTGATGCTCGAAACCTTCTTCGACACGCTCAACGCCAAGGCGGCGATCCACGCCATCCTGCGGCTGTTCGACGAACGGGGCAGCCGGCTGCCCGTGATGGTCTCGGGCACGCTCACGCCCTCGGGCCGCACGCTCTCGGGACAGACGGTGGAAGCGTTCTATGCCTCGGTGGCCCATGTCGAACCGGTGGCCGTGAGCCTCAACTGCTCGTTCGGGGCCCGGCAGCTGCTGCCCTATCTGGAGCGGCTGGCAGCCGTGGCCGAATGCCGCGTGGCGGTCTACCCCAATGCCGGACTGCCCAATGTGGCGGGCGGCTACGACGAAACGCCGGCGATGTTCGCCGACGAGATGGGCGAATATCTCCGCCGCGGGCTGCTGAACATGGTGGGAGGCTGCTGCGGCACGACGCCGGAACACATCTTCGAACTGCAGAAGATCATAGGCGGCTACGCCCCGCGCCCGCTGCCCGAACCCAGGCACGAAAGCGTGCTGAGCGGCCTGGAACCCCTGCGCATCGTGCCCGAAGCCAACTTCATCAACGCCGGCGAACGCACCAACGTGGCCGGATCGGCCAAATTCGCCCGGCTGATCCGCGAAGGCAGCTACGAAGAAGCCCTCACGGTGGCCCGCGACCAGGTGGAAGCCGGCGCGCAGCTCATCGACGTCTGCATGGACGACGGCATGATCGACGGTGTGCAGGCCATGCGCACCTTTCTGAACCTTGCGGCTGCGGAGCCCGAGATCGCCCGGGTGCCCGTGATGATCGACTCGTCGAAGTGGGAGGTGCTGGTCGCCGGTATGGAATCGACGCAGGGCAAGTCCATCGTCAACTCCATCTCGCTCAAGGAGGGCGAGGAGGAGTTCCTGCGCCGGGCCCGCGAAATCCGCCGCCACGGAGCAGCCGCGGTGGTGATGCTTTTCGACGAAAAGGGCCAGGCCGACACTTTCGAACGCAAGATCGGGGTGGCCCGGCGGGCCTACGACCTGCTGAAGAACGACGGATTCCCGGCCGAAGAGATCGTCTTCGACCCCAACATCCTGGCCGTCGCCACGGGCATGGCCGAACACGACGGCTACGCCAAAGCCTATATCGACGCCACGCGCTGGATACACGAAAACCTGCCCCGCGCCAAGGTCACGGGCGGCGTTTCGAACCTCTCGTTCGCCTTCCGCGGCAACAACGCCGTGCGCGAAGCGATGCACTCGGCGTTTCTGTGCCATGCCATAGCGGCGGGCATGGAGATGGGCATCGTCAACCCGCAGCTGCTCAAAGTATACAGCGACATCGACCCCGAACTACTGGAACGGGTCGAAGACGTCATCCTCTGCCGCCGTCCCGATGCGGCCGAACGCCTCTCGGAACATGCGCAACACCTGCGGCAGGAGACCGCAACCCGCCCGGAGACGGTCGAAACCCGCCCGGCGGGCACGCTCGAAGAACGCATCGACCGGGCCATGGTCAAGGGCATCGCCGACCGCATCGAGGAAGATGCGCTGGAAGCCTGCGCGGCGCTGGGCGACCCTATGGCGGTGATCGACCGGCTGCTGATGCCAGCGATGGAACGCGTGGGCACCCTCTTCGGCGAGGGCAAGATGTTCCTGCCGCAGGTGGTGAAGACGGCGCGCGTGATGAAACGCGCCGTGGCGGCGCTGACGCCCCGAATCGAACAACGGGCCGGCAAGAGCGCTTCGGCCGGCAAGGTGCTGATCGCCACGGTCAAGGGCGACGTCCACGACATCGGCAAGAACATCGTGTCGGTGGTGATGGCCTGCAACGGCTACGAAATCCGCGACCTGGGCGTGATGGTCGAACCGCAGCGCATCGTCGACGAAGCGGCGGCCTGGCGGGCCGACTGCATCTGCCTGAGCGGTCTGATCACCCCGTCGCTCGACGAAATGATCCGCGTGTGCGAAGAACTCGAACGACGCGGACTGCGCACGCCGGTAATCATCGGCGGAGCGACGACCTCGGAGATGCACACGGCGGTGAAGATCGCCCCGGTCTACTCGGGACTGACGCTCCACTCGCCCAATGCGAGCCGCAACACGCAACTGCTCGCCGCGGTGCTGGGACCCGGGCGCGAAGCCTTCGAAAAACAAGTGCGCGAACGTCAGGAAGCGCTGCGGCAAGAATTCCGCGCGGCGGAAAAGGCGCGCACGCTGCTGCCTCTGGAAGAAGCGCGCAACAACTGCCCTGAGACGCACCGCAAGCCCGTCGAGCCGAAACACCCGGGACGCCTGGTCTTCCCGGACTTCGATGTCGCCGACGTCGAACCCTACATCGACTGGAACTTCTTTTTCCCGGCCTGGGAACTCCCGGGCCGCTATCCGGAGATACTCGACCACCCCGAAAAAGGAGCCGAAGCGCGCAAACTGCTGGCCGATGCGCAGGCGCTGCTGGCCCGCATCCGCGACGAACGGCTGCTGACGCTGCAAGGCGTGGCGGGTCTCTTTCCGGCACGCTCGGAGGGCGACGACATCGTGGTGACCGATGCCAAGGGAGGCGAACACCGTCTGGCGATGCTGCGCAACCAGACGCGCGGCGCCGAAAACCGCTCGCTGGCCGACTACATAGCCCCGGACGGCGACTGGATCGGCTGCTTCGCCGTGACGGCGGGCGTGGGGCTCGCGGAACTGACGGCCAAATTCCGCGAAGCGGGCGACGACTACTCGGCCATCATGGCCAAGCTGCTGGCCGACCGGCTGACGGAAGCCTTCGCCGAGACGGTGCACCTCTTTGTACGGCGGCAGATGTGGGGCTATGAGGAGGACGCGATGCCGGCGCCCGAACAAGTCATCCGCGGCGACTACCGCGGCCTCCGCATGGCCTTCGGCTACCCCGCGACCCCCGACCACACGCTCAAACGCGACGTGTTCGATCTGCTGGGCGCCGAGCTGACGACGCGGATGCGGCTGACCGAAAACCACATGATCGACCCGGGCGAAGCGCTCTGCGGCCTGCTGCTTGCGGATGCCGACTACTTTGCGGTGGGTCCGATCGACGAGGCGCAACTGGCCGACTACGCCCGGCGCCGGGGCCTGGAACCCGGCGAAATGCGCAAAATCATCCCGAACAACCTATGAACGTAACCGACATCATACACGGCGCGCAGGCGCAGGGCAAGACCCGCTTTGCGTTCGAACTGCTGCCCCCGCTCAAGGGCGACGGCATGAAAGGCACCTTCGCGATGATCGACCCGCTGATGGAGTTCGACCCGGCCTACATCAACGTGACGTTCCACCGCGAAGGGATCAAGCAGTCGCTGCGCACCGACGGCACCACGGAGTGGCACGTGGTGCGCCGCCGTCCGGGCACGGTGGGCATCTCGGCGGCCATCCAGAAGAAATACGGCGTGGAGACGGTGCCCCACCTGATCTGCGGCGGGCTGTCGCGCTACGACATCGAAGACGCGCTGATCGACATGGACTTCCTGGGGCTGCACAACGTGCTGGCCCTGCGCGGCGACAAGTCGCAGAACGAACGATGCTTCAAACCCCACCCGAAAGGACACGCCCATGCGGCCGGCCTGGTGCGGCAGATCGCGGCGATGAACCGCGGCGAATTCGTCGACGGAGAAGTGGAGGAGTGCCACCACTCGCGCTTCTCAGTGGGAGTGGCAGGCTATCCGGAGACCCACGAAGAAGCCCCGTCGCCCGAAGCCGACCTGCGGCATCTCAAGGAGAAGATCGACGCCGGAGCGGACTACATCGTGACACAGCTCTTCTACGACAACGCCTGCTTCTTCGATTTCGTGCGCCGCTGCCGCGAAGCCGGCATCGGGGTGCCGATCATCCCGGGCATCAAGCCGCTCGCCACGGTGCGCCACCTGACCCTGCTGCCCGAGACCTTCGGCTGCCGCATACCCGACGACCTGCGACGCGAAGTGGAGGCCCACCGCGACGACAAGGCCGCCGTGCGCCGCATCGGCACCGAATGGGCCATCGCGCAGAGCCGCGAACTGAAAGCTGCAGGCGTGCCGGTGCTCCACTACTACCCGATGGGCAAGGCCGAAAACATCATCGAGATAGCGAAAACCGTATTTTGAAAAAGTGAAAAGTGAAAGGTGAGAGGTGAAAAGTTTTTCCCTACTAAACAATCCGACGGCCGCTTTCACCCTCTCGCTTTTGACCATTAATCTTCCACCCCGAATGGACCCCATTGCTTTCCGCCGCCACCTGCATGCCCACCCCGAACGCTCGTTCGAGGAGAAGCAGACCGCGGCCTACATCGCCGAACAACTCGCCGCGCTGGGCATCGAACACCGGCCCATAGCGCAGACGGGCGTTCTGGCCCGCATCGAGGGCCGCCGCACCGCCCCCGGCGACCGGCGGGCCGTGGTGCTGCGCGCCGACATCGACGCACTGCCCATCGAAGAACGGACGGGACTCCCCTACGCCTCGCAGACGCCGGGCACGATGCACGCCTGCGGCCACGACATGCACGCGGCGGTGCTCTACGGCGTACTGCAGAAACTGGCTGCGGACCCCGACTTCGCCGGCACGATTTTCGGGCTTTTCCAACCCGGCGAGGAGTGCAACCCGGGCGGTGCGACGCTGGTGCTGGCCGAAAACCCGTTCGACGGCTACGAGGTGCGGGCCGTGATCGGCGAACACGTGGAACCTCAGCTTGAAGTGGGCACCCTGGGCTTCCGGGCCGGGAAATACATGGCCGCGAACGACGAACTGCGCTTCCGCATACGCGGCACGGGCGGGCACGGCGCCCTGCGCTCGGAACTCAAGGACCCGGTGGCGGCGAGCGCCGAACTGGTGACGAAGCTGCTGGCGCTCAACGCCCCGGAACAAGTACTCTCGATCGGCCGGGTGGAAGCGGTGGGAGCCACGAACATCATCCCCGACGAAGTATACCTCGAAGGGACGTTGCGCACCTTCGACGAAGAAGTGCGGGCCCAGCTCCACGCCCGCATTGCAGCGCTGGCGGCAGAAGTCGACGCGCGACACGGAGTACATACCGAACCGACGATCGGACGCGGCTACCCCTCGGTGGTGAACGACGCCCGGCTGACGGAACTGGCCGTAGCCGTAGCCGCGGCCGCCGGGCTGCGCACCGAAATGCTGCCCCTGCGCACGACGGCCGAAGATTTCGGCCACTACACACGACGCTACCCCTCGCTTTTCTATCGCCTGGGAGTAGGCGCAGCGGCCGGACGCCCCCACACCGCGACTTTCGCGCCCGACGAACGGGCCCTGGAGACGGGTGCGGAATATATGCGGCGGCTGGCCCTGAAAATACTGAACGGTTTCGATGACCCGAACGCATAGACGGCCTTAGCGGGCCATGCCGGGGCGCGAAAACCTCATGCAAGTGAACGAACCATGAAACAGACGAAAAAACAACGCTCGACGAAGAGCACAAAAAAACACGACCGGGCCGCGATGATCCTGAGCCTGCTGCGTGAATTCCCCAACAACAAGTTCTCGCTCAAACACCTGGCCTCGGCCTCGGGAGGCGCGACGAAAGAGGGGCGCCGCGAGACGCTGGCCATCCTCGACCGCCTCTACGACGAGGGGATCGTGGAAGAGTGCGCCCGCGAGAAATACCGCCTTACGCGCAACCACCTGCCCCGCTACGAAGGACGCGCCGACATGACGGCCGGCGGATCGGTTTACGTACGGGTCGAAGGACTCGAACACGACATATTCGTCAACCAACGCAATACGGCCAACGCGCTGGACGGCGATCGGGTGGAAGTGGTCATCATGCACCGCAGCCACGACGGCAAGCTCGAAGGCGAGATCACGCGCATCCTCGAACGGAGCCGCAAACCCTACGTGGGTGTGGCCGAAGTGGGCGCGCACCAGATCTTCGTGCGGGCCAACTCGCGCAAGATGCCGATGGACATCTACCTGTCCAAACGCGAATATCCCGACGTAAGCGACGGCCAGAAGGTGGTGGTGCGCATCGCCGACTGGCTGCCGGGCAGCAAGAGCCCCGTGGGCGAACTGGTCGAGGTGCTGGGCATGGCGGGCGACAACGATGCGGAGATGCACGCCATCCTTTCGGAATATGAACTCCCCTACCGCTTCGAAGCGGAGGTGGAAGAAGCCGCGCAACGCATCGACGGCCGCATAGCCGAAGAAGAAGTTGCCCGGCGCCGCGACTTCCGCGACCGGGTGACCTTCACGGTCGACCCGGCCGACGCCAAGGACTTCGACGATGCCCTGTCGGTGCGCCGCCTGCGCGACGGCGTGTGGGAAGTGGGCGTGCACATCGCCGATGTGACGCACTACGTACGGCCCCATTCGACCATCGACGACGAAGCCGTGACACGCGGCACGTCGGTCTATCTGGTCGACCGCACGGTGCCGATGCTGCCGGAACGCCTCTCCAACGAACTCTGCTCGCTGCGGCCCGACGAAGATAGTCTATGCTTCTCAGCGGTGTTCACGCTGAACGAGAACGTGGAGATACTCGACGAATGGTTCGGCCGCACGGTCATCCACTCCGACCGCCGCTTCACCTACGCCGAAGCCCAGGAGATCATCGAAACGGGCCGCGGCGATCATGCGGAGGAGGTGCTGACGCTGCACCGGCTGGCCGAAGAACTGCGGCGACAGCGCTTCAAGAACGGCGCCATCGCTTTCGACCGCGAAGAAGTGAAATTCAAGCTCGACGAAGCGGGCCATCCGATAGGTGTCTACTTCAAGGAACAGCAGGACTCGAACCGCATGATCGAAGAATTCATGCTGCTGGCCAACCGCCGGGTAGCCGAATACTGCAGCGCGCGGCTCAACGACAAGGGCCGCAAGGTGCCGCGCACGATGGTCTACCGAGTCCACGACGCGCCGAGCGAAGAGAAACTCGACCGTTTCCGTCAGTTCATCCTGCGCTTCGGGATCGTATTCAAGGCCTCGAAAGGCCGCGCCATCGCCCGCGAGATGAACAAACTTTTCACCAAGATCAAAGGCTCGACCGAAGAGAACGCCGTGACGACGATGGCCGTGCGCTCGATGGCCAAAGCCTTCTACACGACCGACAACATCGGTCACTACGGACTGGCGTTCCCCTGCTACACCCACTTCACGTCGCCGATCCGCCGCTACCCCGACATGATGGTCCACCGCCTGCTGGCGCGCTATCTGGAGGGCGGCAAATCGGCCGACAAGCAGACGACCGAGGATCTCTGCGTGCGGGCGTCGGAACGCGAAGTGATCGCGGCGGAAGCCGAACGGGCGTCGATCAAATACAAGATGGTGGAATTCATGAAAGACCGCCTCGGCGAAGAATTCGACGGCCATATTTCGGGTCTGACGGAATGGGGCGTCTATGTGGAGCTGACGGAGACGCACATCGAGGGCATGTCGTTCCTGCGCGACATCGAAGGCGACTTTTTCGAATTCGACGAACAACGCTACGAAATCATTGGCCGCTCGACGGGCCTGCGCATGACCCTGGGCGACGCGGTGCGCGTGAGGATCAAGCGTGCCGACCTGCAAAAACGCCAGCTCGACTTCGAATTGCTGCTGCCTCGCAAAACGGGCTCCGCGCCGAAGAAGAAAGGGATGCGGACATCCGGCAGTCCGGCGGTAAGGCGGTCGACGCGCCGAAAGAACTGACCCCGGCGCCAACGAACCGAGTTTCCGGAAGAAAAACCGGCCGTACTTTCGGGAAAAACATTTCCGATCGGCGGCCGGTTTCCGCTTCAAGGCAAAACCATGTTTCACCCCCAACTCAGATAAAGCGGCCTTCCGACCCGGAATGGTGCGGGCCACGGCTCGTACCAGCGCGGTCAGGCAGATTCAGCAATCCACTGGCTGTCCGTAACGGCACCCCGTTGGGCGCGGCTCCGGACCGTCAGTTGTACATCCCAGTCTGCTGCGGAGCCGAGAACAATTCAAAATGCAAAATTCACAATTCACAATTCACAATTAAGATAGTCGTTTGTCATTCTGAGGAGCATAGCGACGAAGAATCTGTATTGTCAGCATACAGATGTTTGACTGCACTGCGTTTGTCTTTCTCCTCCTTGCAAGGTATAGTCCGCAAGCGGTCTCTGCGTTCGTCGATCCGCTTTTCAACATGTCGTTGCGGCAAGCATGCCTCCAACTACAGCCTTTGCCGAGCAAGAGCGGAATCAAACCCTCGAAGAGGGATTAATTGTGCATTGTGAATTTTGCATTCTGAATTGTTTTCATTCTCCGCTGCATTCATCCCAGCGATTGTCCGAAGCTCCTGCTACGGGCTACCGCAATTGTGCGACGGGAGCCTTGACTGAAGTCGGCACGGGCGGCTTCTACTTTGCCTCGTCGCCTTACGCTGCCGACGACTACGGCGCGAGCTACTTAGGGTTCAACAGCAACGAAATTAACCCCGTCTGGACGAACACCAGGGCCCGCTCCTTTGCTCTTTCCGTGCGCTGCGTCCAAGCATCTGCGGGCCGCTTTTCTTAAAAATACACCGATGTCCACTGACACAGGAAGCCATCCATAAAGCCCGCCCGACAAAGAAGTGGCCGAAGAGAACCGAAAACCCCTCCTAAGATAGGAGGGGTTCGGGGAATAGTCCAATATCGGGATTTTTCCGCAGGCACCCTTATCGGGCACTCCGACGGACGGAATACGCTACTTCTGCCGGAAATAGATCTGCATGGGAACGCCGGAAAAATCCCAGTGATCGCGCATGTTGTTCTCCAGAAAACGACGGTAAGGCTCCTTGATATACTGCGGCAGGTTTACGAAGAAAGCGAACTGCGGCGTAGGCGTCGGGAGCTGCGTCACGTACTTGATCTTGATATACTTGCCTTTGGTTGCGGGCGGCGGATAGTTCTCGATGAGGGGCAGCATGAACTCGTTGAGCTCCGAAGTAGCGATGCGGCGCTTGCGCGACTGGTAGACGCGGATGGCCGTCTGCAACACATCGAAAATACGCTGCTTGGAAAGCACCGAAGTGAAGATGATGGGAATGTCGTTGAAAGGCGCCAGCTTCTTTTTCAGAAACTCCGTCCACTCCTTCATGGTGTTGCTCGACTTCTCGATCAAATCCCATTTGTTGACCACGATGACGCATCCCTTGCGGTTGCGGACGATGAGGTTGTGGATATTGAGGTCCTGCGACTCGAGGCCCTGCTGCGCATCGAGCATCAGAATGCAGACGTCGGAGCTCTCGATGGCGCGGATCGACCGCATGACGGAGTAGAACTCGAGGTCCTCCATCGTTTTGCCTTTCTTGCGCATGCCGGCCGTGTCGACCAGGTAGAAATCCATGCCGAACTTGTTGTAACGCGTATGGATCGAGTCGCGCGTGGTGCCGGCAATGGAGGTCACGATGTTGCGCTCCTCGCCCAGCAGGGCATTGGTCATCGACGACTTGCCCACGTTGGGACGCCCGACGATGGTGATGCGCGGCAGGTCCTCCTCCTCGTCCGATCTCGTTTCGGCCGGCAAAGCCGCCAGAATGGCGTCCATCAGGTCGCCCGTGCCGCTGCCCGACATCGAACTGATGCAAAAGGGATCGCCCAAACCGAGGGCGTAGAACTCGTGCGAGGAATAGATCTGGTCGTTGTTGTCGACCTTGTTGCAGACCAACAGTACTTTTTTGCTGCTCCGGCGCAGGATGTCGGCCATCAAGGCGTCGAGGTCGGTGATGCCGGTCGAAACCTCGACCAGAAAGAGAATGACATCGGCCTCGTCAATGGCCAGCATCACCTGGCGGCGGATTTCGTCCTCGAAGATGTCTTCCGAATTGACCGTGTAACCGCCCGTGTCGATCACCGAGAACTCCTTGCCGTTCCAGTCGGTCTTGCCGTAGTGGCGGTCGCGCGTAGTGCCGGCCGTCGAGTCGACGATGGCTTTGCGCTGGCCGACCAGGCGGTTGAAGATGGTACTCTTGCCCACGTTCGGGCGTCCTACGATTGCTACGAGGCTCATGCTGTCTCTTTTTATGGCGTTAGGAAGTGCAAAGATAGGCAATTCCCGGCTAAATCGGAAACAAAAACAACATATCGCGATCGCGAATCCGACGGGCCGACCGGAGCAGCCGCGAAGCGAGGAAATAATGACAAGGATTCTTCGCTGGTGCGCGGAATGACACGGAAACCGAAGCATCCGTGTCTGCTTCGGTGCGGCCTCGCAACGACATCCGACGAAATTGACATAAAAAAAGGAGAGGATAACCGTCACGGCTCCTCTCCGGATGAACATTCCGAATGAACTTTGAACTTTTTTATTTTAACCTATCAAAACGCTTAGGTAAGAAATGTCCATCATGTCGTCTGATCGCAAACGGCGATCAATTGTCCAAGGTGAAAGTATCGTCGGTCCACTTCACCAACATGCCGGCGGATACCAAACCTGCGCAATTGAACGTGAAAGTCTTGGTAGCAGCATCGTAGCCCGTGTATTCGGGAGCCGTATCGATGTAAAGATAGACCATGCCGTAGCTCGGATGCGAAAAACCCGAAGCGACCTGCACACAACCGTTTTCGTCGACAGGATAAGGGAAAGTGATCTGCGAACCGCCGTCCCACAAGAAGTTCATGTTGTAACCGGGTTTGGAATAGGAGGTACCGACGTTGTGGTAGAAATCGGCCAAGCGATAGAGCTGCGGATTCTCCTGGGTGACCTGCAAGGTCTGCTTCCAAGCCAGGGCCTGTCCGAAGAAATTGGGCAGAATGCCCGACGAATAGACGCCGGTCTTGTAATCCACCCAAGTGTAGTCGCGCATGACGACCAACTTGCCCTCGGTAGCGTAGGGAAGCTGCGTATCGGACTGGAGCTTGATGTTGATGGCGTACTCCTTGCCAACCTCCAATTTCGAACGGTCGAACGAAACGGTGTACAAAGCACCGATCTCTCCTTCGGCGAAGTCGACGGTAGCGGGAGCCGTAAAGGCATCGGCGACAGCGGCGTCCTCGATCTCGACGGAGACCTCCACCCGGGCTGCAGCACCGGAAGCGGCGCGATACACCTCGATGGAGCAAGCGTCCTCCATGTCCGCCGAAACCGTATAGGCATATTCGGTCTTATTCAAGAAAGCTTCGTCGGAGCGGCCCTCGTAGGTTGTCATCTCGGTCTTCTCGGAACACGAAACCGCAACGCACAAGGCGGGAAGCAGAAGCAGGAATGATATGATTTTTTTCATAACGTAAGCTGTTGTGTCGTTAAATAAAGGGATACGCTAATTCTGGTCGGTCGAGAGATCGAGCGCCGAATTGGAATCGAACTCCTTCTGCGGGATGGCCAGGATGAAGTCGGGATCGTTGGGCTGCATCGAAACGGCGACGGGCTGCGAATCAGAACGCGTGTAACCGAGATTCAGACGGCGCAGGTCGGGCACGCGGCCCATGCCCTCGCACCAGAGCTCGATGCGGCGCTGGAGCAGGATCTCATCGAGCAGCGACTTGGGCGCCGCATGCGTGTCGAGACCTACGTTAGCCGAATCCTCGAGGGCCGAAATGTCGCGGGCAGCGGAGTAACGCTCGGCGTACAACTCCTCCAACAGAGCGCGGGCACCTGCGAAATCGTTGGCGCGGCACTTGCACTCGGCCAGCGTCAGCAACATCTCCTCGGCGCGCATGTTGATGATGTCGGCGACACCGGTAGAAGCATTCTGGTAGGAGAACTTCTGCTGCCAATAGATAGGAGTTCCCTTGAAATCGGAATCGTCGGCAACCAATGCGCTGTTGGCAGGCAGCGTAGCCCAGGCGCGGCGGCCGTCGGAATCGGTCATGCCGACCTCGTAGAGCCAATCGTCGAAGCACTGCGGAGCCATGGAGCCGTAGGTGCCGTCGATAGCCATGTGGGAGATAAAACCGCCGAACAGAGCGGCCTGGTCTGCCGTCAGCTCGAAGGCCCACATCACGTCGGCAACGCTGCGGTTATTGAATCCGGTGAGCTCGGAAAGCGTGGCGACCCGTTTCAGCCCGCTTTTCTTCAAAGCCTCCTCGGCGCAACGGCCAGCCTGATCGTAGTTCTGCTGTCCGAGCGAAGCACGGGCCCAGAGACCGTAGGCAGTGTAGAGGTCGATGTGCGAACAATGGCTCTGCGCCATGCCGGCAGCGGTGAAATAATCCACCGACTTCTGGAAGTCGCCGTTGATCTGCTGGAACAGCTGCTCGATCGTACCGCGGCCGGCACCCTGCGTCTCCTTGTTGGTACCGGTCGTATAGACGGGCACGCCGGGCTTGTCCTTGTTCTCGGTGTAGTTGCCCTGGCAGAACGACTCGTAGAGGCAATAGTAAGAGAAAGCGCGGATGGCATAGGCCTGACCCAGAACATTCTGTCCCATGGCGTCGAGCTTCAACGACTCCTCGGCGTCGGTAATGTAGTTGGCCTGGGAGATGAAAGTGTAGAACATGTTCCAGGTACCGTACTGACGACCGCTGGTGGAAGTCCAGTCGGAAGCGGTGTTGAAAGCATAGTCGAAATAGAACCAACCCTGACCCTGGCTGGCCTGGTACTGGTCCTCGCCCATGAGCGAACGCACCATGGTGAAACCGGCCAGACCGGGATGCTCGTGAGGCCAGCCGGAGCTCCAGCCGTTGGAGTACATCAGACGATAGATGCCGTCGACGGCGCTCTGCGCCTTGTCGGAATCAGCGAAGATCTCGGAACCCGAGAGCGAACCTGCCGGCGAGGTGTTCAGCATATCCTCCGAACACGAAGCGAAGAGGACGGCGCAACCCGCAGCGACGAGAACTGAAACTATTTTTTTCATGATGATCCGAAATTAGATTTTAGAATTTGAGATCGAGGTTGAACGACACGGTGCGCGTCGGAGCGTAGACATAGCCCGTACCGCCGGTGAGCGAATACTGCGGGTCCATACCCTTCAGACGGGTGAAGATGCAGAGGTTGTCGACCGAAGCGGAGATGCGCGCAGCCTTGAACCCGATCTTGGAAGTCCAGCGCTTGGGCAACGTATAACCCAACGTGATGTTCTTGATGGCGAAGTAGGAAGCATCGAAGAGCTTGTCGTCGGTGACGATGGGCGTCTCGCCGATGGTGTACTTCGGCACGTCGGTCACGTCGCCCGGCTTGCGCCATGCACGCAACATGTTCTGGTGCTTGGTCTGAGCCGTATAGTAGCAGCTCATAAGCTCGTAGTAGACACCGTCGTACATCTTGCCGCCGATCGAATAGTTGGTCGAGATCGAGAAGTCGAGGTTCTTCCAACGCAGCGACGTAGAGAGCGAACCGTAGAGGTCGGGGATGCGGCTGCCGGCCAGCACGCGGTTGGCCTGAGCCACGGTGGTGGACTTGGTGATGTAGTCGTTGCCATCCTTGTCGGTAGCCCAATACATCTTCTCACCGGTCATGGGATCGACACCGGCCGAACGGGCCACGTAGTAGGAGTAGAGCGTCTCGCCCTCGCGGATGATCTGCGTACTGCCGAGGATGTCGCTGCCGTCCTCGGTGAGTTTCAACACCTTGTTGTTGACGGTCGAACCCATCCAGGTGACGCTCCACTGCAGGTCGCTGCGGTCGAAGATATGGCCCGTGACGGCGAACTCGACACCGCGGTTGCGCATCTCGCCGGCGTTGCGGTAGTAGCTTGCGAAACCGGTGGACGAAGCGAGCGGGTAAGCGAGCAGCATGTCGGTGGTCTTGCGGTTGTAGAACTCGACGCTCAGATCGAGGCAACGAAGCAGGCGGGCCTCGATACCGGCATTGAGGTTGTGGTTGGACTCCCAGGTGAGATCCTCGTTGGCGACGTCGTTGATGATGGCGCCGGGCAACGTAGCATTGGGATAGGAAGTCTCGTAGAGGGCTTGGTAAGCGTAGTAGGAACCGACGCTGTTGTTACCCTGCACACCGTAGGAGAACTTGAGGGTGAGGTTGTCGATCCACGACACATTCCGCATGAACTGCTCCTGCGAGATGCGCCACGAAGCACCTACCGACCAGAAGTGTCCCCAACGCTTCTTGGGAGCGAAGCGCGACGAACCGTCGGTACGCCAGCTACCCGAAACGTAATACTTGTCGTCGTAGCTGTAACCTACGCGCGAGAGCACCGACTCGATGCGGTCGTTGTCGGTCGAACTGCCCGTGCCGACGATGACGGCAGCGGCGTCCAACTCGTAGATGCCGGCGCCGGGAAGACCCGTCTTCTGACCCGACAGCTCGGAAGTCTTGTAAGCGTAGTACTCGTGGCCGACGAGCAGATCGATGTTGTGACGATCGAACGACCGGTTGTACGAAAGCAACTGGTTGAACGTATAACCGAGCGAAGTGGTATTCTGCTTGATGATACGTCCGCCGACCGACTGGGCGTTGCCGAAGAAGGGGTTGTAATAGGTCATCTGGGCGGCGTTGTAGTAGTCGGCGCCGAAGTTGACCTGGAACTTGAGTCCCTCGCTCCAATGACCGTCTACGCCCATGAAATCCAGGTGCGAACGGGTCGACAGCGAATAGGACTCGGTGGAGTACTTGTCGTCGTAGAGCGTGGCGACGGAGTTGAACTTGCTCTGCTGGCCCGACGGACGCGAAGCGCCGTAGTCGAACATCTTGTTGCCGTTTTCATCGAGCAGGAAATCGCCCGTATTGGGATCGCGCTGGTAGACCGGGAAGATCGGACCCATCAGCTGCGCCGAATAGAAGACGTTGGAAGAAGCGCCCGAAGAGGTATTGGACGAATTGGTCGAATTGTAAGCGAAATTGGCGCCCATGCCGGCGGCGAACCACGGCTTGGCCTGCGTTTCGACGTTCAGACGACCCGTATAACGCTCGAAATTGGTGGTCTTCAGCACACCGTCCTCGTTGAGATAACCCAGCGAAAACATGTACTGCGACTTTTCGTTACCGCCCGAGATGCTGGCACCGTACTCCTGACGCAGAGCGGCATTGTCGGTCACCTGGTCGAGCCAATCCTCTTCCCAGAGCAGGCGTGCGTCCTCGCGAACGCGGCCGTCGGCCGTGAAGAGCTGAGCGATGGGCAAATCGTAAGGATTGTACATCTCGTTATTACCGAAAATCTTCTCGGAACCCTGAGACATCTGAGCCAAAGCCTTGTTGCCGTATTTGTTGTAGAAAGCCGAGTACATGATCTCCATGTAATCCTTGGCACCGACCGTCTGATAACGGGGAATGGCGCGCGACGAAACACCCACGTTGATCCGCAGATCGACGTTGGTCTCGTGGCGGTTGCCGCGCTTGGTGGTGATGAGCACCACGCCGTTGGCACCGCGCGAACCGTAGAGCACCGAAGCGGAAGCGTCCTTGAGGATGCTGATGCTGGCGATGTCATCGGGGTTGATGGCCGAAATGGCGCCGTCGAACGGTATGCCGTCGACGACATAGAGCGGCGTGGACGAAGCGTTGATCGAACCGAAACCACGGATGGCGACCGTCGTACCCGAACCGGGCTGACCGGAACCGGAAGTGACCTGCACACCGGGAGCCAGACCGTCCAGCGCCTTGGTGACGTTGGCGACTTTGCGCTGCTTCAATTCATCGCCCTTGACCACGGCGACCGAACCGGTGAACGACTCCTTCTTAGCCGTACCGTAAGCCACGACGATGACGTCGCCGATGGCCTGCGACTCTTCGCTCAAGACGATGTCGACGCCCGTTTTACCGGCGATGGCGACCTTTTTCGTATCATAACCGAGGAACGACACGAGCAGCGAACCGTCGGCGGGAGCGACGATCGCGAAACGGCCGTTGGCCCCGGAGGTGGTGCCTGTGGTTGTTCCCTCGACGAGGATGGTGGCACCGGCAATCGGATTGCCGTCCACGCCCGTAACTGTACCGGAAACCTTTATGTTCTGGGCCACGGCGCATGCCAGACCTCCCAAAACAGCCATGAAGAGCAGTACAATTTTTCTCATAGACCTGAAGTTTGAGTTTAAATTCATAAAATATCTCTTTCCAAGAGATAGACTTGATGTGGCAAATATAGGTAAAAAAAAAGAATT
>ERZ778516.53-NODE-53-length-92785-cov-9.563151_pt1 | contig 92785 bp, 83 predicted proteins | sample MGYA00510342_ERZ778516 | MGnify/ENA primary metagenome ERZ778516 (study PRJEB29527, sample SAMN07138961) | mouse gut metagenome | material: feces | host: mouse | place: China:Nanjing | collected 2016-01-25 ...
TTTATCTATGATAAAATTGTAAAGTGTGGTAGTATTAAAGTACATAACGAAAAGGCAAATGGCACGGTGCAGTATGGGCAGCCAGCCCAAAAGCCCCTGCCTGCATGTGCCCAGAAAGGAATGGCTAAGAATGAAAACAGATATCCAGATTGCACAGGAAGCGGAAATGCTCCATATTAAGGAAGTAGCAGCACAGTTAGGGATTGGGGAAGATGATTTGGAGCTATATGGGACGTACAAAGCAAAGCTGTCCAATGGGCTGATGGAGCGGGTAAAGGGCAACAAGGATGGGAAATTGATCCTTGTCACCGCCATCAACCCCACCCCGGCAGGGGAAGGGAAAACCACTACCAGCGTCGGGCTGGGGCAGGCCTTTGGCAAGCTGGGGAAAAAAGCAGCCCTTGCTCTTAGGGAGCCTTCCCTTGGGCCGTGTTTTGGCATTAAGGGCGGGGCAGCCGGGGGCGGCTATGCACAGGTAGTCCCAATGGAGGACCTGAATCTGCATTTTACCGGGGACTTCCATGCGATTACCTCCGCCAATAATTTGCTGGCAGCGCTGTTGGACAACCATATCCAGCAAGGGAACCTCCTCCAGATCGACCCAAGGCAGGTCGTGTGGAAACGCTGCATGGACATGAATGACCGTGTGCTCCGCAATATTGTGGTAGGCCTTGGCTCTAAGATGGATGGGATGGTAAGGGAAGACCATTTTGTGATTACGGTAGCTTCTGAGATTATGGCAGTCCTGTGCCTTGCGGAGGATATGGAGGACTTAAAGCAAAGGCTTGGCCGGATTATCGTAGCTTATGATTTTGAAGGCAAGCCTGTGACAGCCGGCGACCTGAAAGCCACCGGGGCTATGGCGGCTTTGCTGAAGGATGCGTTAAAGCCGAACTTAATCCAGACCCTGGAGCACACCCCGGCCATTGTCCATGGGGGGCCTTTTGCCAATATCGCCCACGGGTGCAACAGTGTCCGTGCCACAAAGACAGCCTTAAAGCTGGCGGATTATGTGGTGACAGAAGCCGGGTTTGGCGCAGATTTGGGCGCAGAGAAGTTTATGGACATCAAGTGCCGGATGGCAGGGCTTAAGCCGGACGCAGTGGTCCTTGTGGCAACGGTCCGCGCCCTGAAATACAACGGCGGCGTGCCGAAGGCAGAGCTTTCCAAAGAAAATTTAGAAGCCCTTGGGAAAGGGATTGTGAACTTGGAGAAGCACATTGAAAATTTACAGAAATACCATGTCCCGATTGTGGTGACGCTGAATTCCTTTGTGGCGGATACCCAGCAGGAAACGGAATTTGTGGAGCGGTTCTGCAAAGAGCGCGGATGTGAGTTTGCCTTGTCTGAAGTCTGGGAAAAAGGCGGGGAGGGCGGCATAGCCTTAGCGGAAAAAGTACTGGAAACTTTGGAAACCAAAGAAAGCCAGTTCAAGCCCCTGTATGAAGACAGCCTTTCCCTTACGGAAAAAATTGAAACCGTTGCAAAAGAAATTTACGGCGCAGACGGCGTAACCTATGCGCCCGCCGCATTAAAGGAATTGAAGCGGATTGAAGGGCTGGGGATGGGGGACTTCCCAGTCTGCATGGCAAAGACCCAGTATTCCCTGTCGGATGACCAGTCCAAGCTGGGGCGTCCTGCCGGGTTTACAGTAAATGTCCGGGAAGTATACGTTTCCGCCGGGGCAGGGTTTGTGGTAGCAGTTACCGGGGCTATTATGACAATGCCGGGGCTTGGGAAATCCCCGGCCGCATACCAGATTGACGTGGATCAGGACGGGGTAATTACAGGGCTGTTCTAATTCAGGGAAGGACCGCGCAAGGGCAGCTTACAGGACAGAAAGGAAAAGATATGGCAGTAATCATAGATGGAAAACAGATCTCCCAGCAGATTAAGGATGAATTAAAGGTAAAAACAGAAAAATTGCGTGCAGAAGGGAAAACAGGCGCCCTTGCCGTCATTCAGGTAGGGAATGACCCGGCCTCCAGCGTGTATGTGCGGAATAAGAAAAATGCCTGCGCTTACATTGGCATAGATTCCCTGGCATATGAGATGCCAGAGGACACAGCAGAAGAAACATTGCTGAAGCTGATAGAAGAACTGAATGGGAAACAGGAGGTGAAGGGGATTTTGGTGCAGCTTCCCCTTCCCGGCCATATCAGCGAGGATAAAGTAATCAAGGCCATCCGCCCAGAGAAGGACGTAGACGGGTTCCATCCCCAGAGCGTCGGGGCTATGGCAATTGGGGAACCGGGATTTTTGCCCTGCACCCCGGCAGGGATTATACAGCTCCTCAAACGTTCCGGCATCGGGCTGGAAGGGAAACGCTGCGTGGTGATCGGCAGGAGCAATATTGTAGGGAAGCCCATGGCCCTTTTAATGCTCCGGGAAAACGCCACCGTTACCATTGCCCACTCTAAGACCAGGGATTTAGAAGGGCTCTGCAGGCAGGCGGACATCCTGATTGTAGCCATTGGGAAGCCACAGTTTATCGGCGCGGAATATGTCAAAGAAGGGGCGGTTGTCATTGACGTGGGCATCCACCGGGATGAAAACAATAAATTGTGCGGCGACGTAAAATATGACGAAGTGAAGGAGCTTGCATCCGCAATTACGCCAGTCCCAGGCGGGGTAGGCCCCATGACGATTGCAATGCTGATGCATAACTGCGTACAGGGCATAGAAGGGGACAGGGAAGGATGAAGTGCGCAAACTGTGGGGCAGAACTGAAAGTAGGGTGCGTCTACTGTTCCGTCTGCGGGAAAGAAGCCCAGATTGTGTCGGATTACAGCCTGCTGGAAGAAGATTTCCTGAAAGGCCTGTTAAAAGAAAAAAAGCAGACGCTGCAAAAAGCAAAGCAGGGAATAGCCAAAAAGAATGCAAAACAGGGGACGCCCCAAAAAGCGAAGCAGGGGGCACCCCGGAACAAGAACGCAAAACAGCCGCCCGCAGGCAGGCAGAAGGCCAAGGGGAAACGGAAGAAGCCGGTCTGGGCATTCGTAATGGTAGGCATCCTGATCCTTTTGCTGGCGGGAATCGTCATCCTTGTCCATTATGCCCAGGACCACTCTTATGATTACCAGATCAAAAAAGCAGAAGAATATCAGGAAAGCAAGGAATATGGGAAAGCAGAACAGTGCTTAAAACGGGCGCTGGAGCTTGACAGTACCAGCGAGGACGCAAAAATGCGTTTAGCCAAGCTTTATATCCTCTGGGAACAGGACAGCAGCGCATTGGCGCTGTTACAGGAGCTTGCAGAAGGGACTGGGAACAGAAAGGAAGCCTATGGGCTGCTGATCCAGGTATACGCAAGGCAGAAGGAATATGGGATTTTAGAACAGATGAGCAGGGAAGCGGAGGATGAGGAAATCCAAAAGCTCCTTGTGGAATACCGGGCGGAACCCCCTGCATTTGATCCCGAGGGCGGGAATTACGAAGAAGAACTGTCCGTAGCGCTTTCTGGCGGGGAAGGCTGCGAGGTTTACTATACTACCGATGGGTCCGACCCAAGGAACGGGGAAAGGTACCAGCGTCCAATTCCCTTAGAGCCAGGGAAAAGCATCCGCATCCGCGCCGTTTCCTGCAATAAGTTCGGCGTATATGGGGACGAAGTGGAAGAACGGTTCCTGATTAAGCTGCAGAAGCCGGACACCCCTTATGTGTCCCCTTCAGGCGGCAGCTTTTACAGCCCGCAGGCAGTTACGGTAAACGTGCCGGAAGGGTGCAAGGCCTATTATACATGGGACGGTACGCCCCCCACCAAGGAATCCAGCCAGTACGAAGAACCAATCAGCATACCGGAAGGGAATAATGTCCTTTCCCTGATCCTTGTAGACAAATATGGGATGGTTTCCGAGGTTTTGAAGTGCAATTACATCTATATTCCTTGATACTATCTTTTTGGAACAGTAAAGGTGCAATCTATGAAAGAATTAAGTAAGATAAGGGAAGAAATTGACGCAGTGGACCGCCAGCTTGTGGCTCTGTACGAGGAGCGGATGAAGCTGACGGCAGAGGTGGCCGAGTATAAAATATCCGTGGGAAAGCCAGTATTGGACAGGACACGGGAAAAAGAGAAGCTGGCAAAGGTAAGGGGGCTGGTCCAGGCCGAGGAAAACAGCTACGGGGTTGGGGAACTCTTTGAGCAGATTATGGCTTTAAGCCGCAAACGCCAGTACCAAATGCTGATACAGCATGGGCAAGGGCAGGAACAAGGCTTTGTGCAGGTAGGGGAGCTGCCCTTTTCCAGCCATAAGGTAGTCTACCAGGGGACGGAAGGCGCTTACAGCCAGCTTGCCATGAAGGCATACTTTGGGGAAGGGACGGACAGTTACCATGTAAAGACCTGGCGGGATGCCATGGAAGCGATCAAAAGCGGCGAAGCCGATTATGCGGTGCTGCCCATTGAAAATTCTTCCGCAGGGATTGTAGGGGAGAATTTTGACCTTTTAGTAGAATACGACAACTGCATTGTGGCGGAGCAGACCATTAAGGTAGAACATGCCCTGCTGGGCCTTCCTGGGAGCAGCCTTTCCGGCATTACCCATGTGTATTCCCACCCGCAGGCCTTAATGCAGAGCGTGGACTTCCTGGACGCCCATAAGGGCTGGAAACAGGTGGCAGAGGAAAATACGGCGGTTGCCGCAAGGAAAATCCTGGCGGACGGCCAGAAGAACCAAGCCGCCATTGCAAGCCCGGTGTCGGCAGAGATTTACGGGCTGGAAATTTTAGAAAACAACATTAACTACAGCGAAGACAACAGCACAAGGTTCATTATTGTTTCCGGGAAAAAAATATGCCTTGCCGGGGCAGGGAAAATCAGCATTTGCTTTGAGATTTCCCATGAAAGCGGCTCCCTGTACCATATGCTGTCCCACTTGATTTTCAATAACCTGAACATGGTAAAAATCGAGTCCAGGCCTATTAAGGACAAGAGCTTCGAATACCGCTTTTTCGTGGATTTGGAAGGGAACTTAAGGGATGGGGCGGTGCAGAATGCATTAAAGGGCCTGATGGAAGGCGCCCTTTACTTTAAGGTACTTGGGAATTATTAAGAAAGCAGAATCGGGGTTTTGGAAATGGAGAGTGCGAAAAAACTGATTTTATACCGTGATTTTAAGCAGGGGGGGATTTTTGAAGATTTCGCGTGGATGATGGAACAGTGCGGGGAGCTTTGCAGGACGGGGACATTAGGGCCGCAGGGCGGGAACCCCCATGGGGAGGGATGCCCTGCAGAGAATATTTCCGGCAGCCTGGAAGAACTGCAGTCCCGCTGCTATGGCTGCATGCACAGCCTTGCAGAGCTTTCTGCCAGCCATGGCTTTGAGGGGAACCTCTGGCAAAGCTATCTGGCGTTCCTTCTGGTAAACCATGAAAATGCCTACAGCCTTGCCTGTGAAATGAAAGGGGAGGTTACTGGGAGCATCCGTGAACTGGCGCTCCATGATTTCCGGATATTGAAGGGGTTTTTTGATTTTGATTTACAGGTACTGGCGGACTGCCTGAAGGTGCCGGAGCTTGCTGTCCTTAAGGATTACCAAGGGCCCGGGCAGGGGGGCAGGATATTCAGCCAGAAGATACAGGAGCAAATCTGTGCCTTGGGCGTAAGGCTGGCACAGGCAGGGACGGCGGAAAGGTTCCAGGGAGAGGTAACAGAATTTTACCGGAACTTCGGCGTTGGGAGCTTAGGGTTACATAAAGCCTTCCGGGTAGAGCATACAGAGGATGGGGCTGGGATTGTCCCGGTTGCCAATATTGCCCATGTCCATTTGGACGATTTGATAGGCTATGAAGCCGCGAAGCAGAAGCTTATAGACAATACAGAAGCCTTTGTAAACGGGAAGCAGGCGAATAACTGCCTGCTGTTTGGGGATGCCGGGACAGGCAAATCCACCAGCATTAAGGCAATTATCAACCAGTACTATAAACAGGGGCTGCGGATGATTGAAATTTATAAGCACCAGTTCCAGGATTTAAACAGCGTGATTGGGAAAATTAAAAACAGGAATTATAAGTTTATCATATATATGGATGACCTGTCTTTTGAGGAATTTGAAATTGAGTACAAATATTTAAAAGCAGTCATTGAGGGGGGATTGGAGAAAAAGCCGGAAAATGTCCTGATTTATGCCACCTCCAACCGGAGGCACTTAGTACGGGAAAAGTTCAGCGACAAGGCGGAACGGGACGACGAGCTCCATACCAACGACACGGTACAGGAAAAGCTGTCTTTGGTGTCAAGGTTTGGCGTTACCATTTATTTTGGGAAACCGGAAAAAAAGGAATTCCAGAATATTGTAAAAGCCTTGGCAGGCAGGCATCAGGTAGCCATGGCAGAACAAGAGCTGCTGGCGGAGGCGAACAAATGGGAATTAAGCCATGGGGGGCTTTCTGGAAGGACTGCCCAGCAGTTTATCGACTACCTGCTGGGGAAACAATGAACCGTCCCGCTGCAAGCGGCGGGGTATCATTCTAGCAGAAAGGAACAGAAATGAAAATTACAACATTTGCAGCAATTTATATCGGCTCTTATGAGGTGAGCCTGAAAGTATTTGAGATTTCCGCCAAGCAGAAAATCCGTTCCATTGATTATGTGCGCAGCCATGTGGAGCTGGGGAAGGACGCCTTTGGCAAAGGGGTAATCGGCTATGAGCTGGTGGAGGAACTCTGCCTGATTTTAAAGGAATTCCGGACCATTATGGACGGCTATAAGGTGGACGCCTACGAGGCTTTTGCAGGGAATGTGTTCCGCAATGTGGGGAACGCCCTGTTTATCTTAGACCAAATACGGCTCCGCACTAAGATTGAAGTAACGGTCCTCAGCAATTCCGAGCACCGGCTGATGGATTACAAATCCCTGGCAGTGCTGCCCAAGTTTGAAAAGATGATCCAGAAAGGGGCGGCAGTGGTAAACGTAGGCGGCGGCAGTATGCAGATTACGCTGTTCCGCAAGGGGACGGCCATCACCACCCAGCACATTGAACTAGGGATTATGCGTATCCGGGAAAAACTGACAAAGATTGCAAATATGGTTTCCCATTACGAAACCCAGATACAGGAACTGATTGACAAGGAGCTGGATATTTTCAAACGGATTTACTTAAAGGGCAGCGAAATCAAGTACATTATTGTGATGGGGGATTACATAGGGGACATGGCGAAAGGGTTTTCCAAGAAGGAGGAGGACGGGACCATTGAAACGGAGCGGTTCATTAAGCTCCTGAACAAATGGTACAAGAAATCCGCCGAGGAGCTTTCCCTGGAACTGAACCTTGCCAATGAGCACGACCCCTTAATCCTGCCTTCGGTAGTGCTGTATAAGCGGCTGAGCGAGGAGCTGAATGCAAAATATATCTGGGTGCCGGGAGTGAATATCTGTGATGGGATTGTCTGCGATTATGCAGGGAAAAACAGGATGATTTACTTTGAGCATGATTTTGAGGAGGACGTCCTTGCCGCTGCCAAGAATCTGGCGGAACGCTACCAAGGCTATTCCAGCCATTCCGAAGCGGTGCGGAACATGGCCGTGGTGATTTTCGACGCCATGAAGAAGGTCCATGGGATGGGGAAACGGGAACGGCTGCTGCTGCAGGTGGCGGCAATCCTCCATGACTGCGGCCGTTATGTCAGCTTAATCAACCAGTCGGAATGTTCCTACCAGATTATTTTAGCGACGGAAATTATTGGGATGACCCATGTGGAGCGGGAAATTGTGGCAAGCGCCGTAAAATACAATTCCCAGCCCCTGCAGCCCTACAGCAGCGTCAGCGGCAGGATGGACCAGGAGGGCTATATGGTTGTTTCCAAGCTGGCGGCAATCCTTAAGATTGCCAATGCCATGGACCGCAGCCACAGGCAGAAGTTTAAGAATATCAAGGCCTCCTTGCAGGGGCGGGAATTAGTCATTACCGTGGAATCCCCGGAGAGCATTGTGCTGGAAAAGGGACTGTTCCCTGATTATGCCAATTCCTTTGAAGAAGTGTTCAGCGTAAAGCCGCGGATCCGGGAAAAGAAAGTATTTTAACTAGGGAGGGAATGGAGAATGGACAAAGAGAAGGATTACTTAAAACCAGAGTATTACGAGAACCGGGAATTAAGCTGGCTGAAATTTAACCACCGGGTTTTAAATGAAGCAAGGGACAAGAATATCCCGCTGCTGGAGCGGCTGAAATTCGTAAGCATTACCTCCTCGAATTTGGATGAATTTTTTATGGTCCGGGTGGCTTCGTTAAAGGACATGGTCCATGCAGGGTATAAGAAAAAGGACATTGCAGGGATGACGGCAAAGGAACAGCTTGAAGCCATCAACAAGGATACCCGTTCCTTGGTGGAAATGCAGTACAGCACCTATAACCGCTCCCTTGTGCCTATGCTCCACAACCATGGGATTGAAATTATTCCGGCCTACGAGGAATTAAGCGAGGCCCAGGGGGAGTATGTAGACCGTTATTTTGAGGAAACGGTATACCCGGTGCTGACCCCTATGGCGGTGGACGCTTCCCGGCCGTTTCCATTGATCCGCAATAAATCCTTGAATATTGCCGCCCTCCTCAACAAGAAGGGGGACAAAAAGGAAGAACTGGAATTTGCCACCGTGCAGGTGCCTTCCGTGCTTTCCAGGATTGTGCAGATCCCTCCCAGCGAAGAAGGGCAGAAGGCCTTTATCCTGCTGGAGCAGGTGATTGAGCGCAATATCCACCGGCTGTTCTTGAATTACCATGTGGTGTGCGCTTACCCCTACCGGATTATGCGGAATGCCGATTTGACGATAGACGAGGATGAAGCAGAAGATTTACTGCAGGAAATCCAAAAGCAGCTAAAAAAACGCCAGTGGGGCGAAGTCATCCGCCTGGAAGTGGAGGACAAGGTGGATAAGCGGCTCCTTGGGATTTTAAAAGAGGACTTACATATTGCGCAGGAGGATATTTTTAAAATCAACGGGCCGTTAGACCTGACCTTCCTGATGAAAATGTATGGGATTGAAGGGGAGGACGAACTGCGTTACCCGCCCTACCAGCCCCAGCGTGTGCCAAAGATTGTGCCCGGGGAGGACATATTTGAAGCCATACGCAAAGGCGATATCCTGCTGCACCATCCCTACCAGACCTTTGACCCGGTGGTGGATTTTATCCGCCAGGCTTCCGTGGACCCGGATGTGCTGGCTATTAAGCAGACCCTGTACCGCGTCAGCGGCAATTCCCCGATTATTGCTTCCCTGGCGCAGGCTGCGGAAAATGGGAAACAGGTGTCCGTGCTGGTGGAATTAAAGGCAAGGTTTGACGAGGAAAACAACATTGTCTGGGCAAAGAAGCTGGAAAAGGCAGGCTGCCACGTGATTTACGGGCTGGTGGGCTTAAAGACCCACAGCAAGATTGCGCTGGTAGTGCGCAAGGAGGAGGACGGCATCCGCAGGTATGTCCATTTGGGGACTGGGAATTACAACGATTCCACCGCCAAATTGTATACGGATTTGGGAATGTTTACCTGTTCCGAAGCCATTGGGGAGGACGCTACCGCAGTCTTTAACATGCTTTCCGGCTATTCCGAGCCGCCCTCCTGGAACAAGCTGGCGGTTGCGCCCATTTGGCTGCGCAAACGGTTCCTTAAGCTGATTAAGCGGGAAATAAAACATGCGCAGGCGGGGAAAGAAGCATTTATCCGGGCGAAAATGAATTCCCTCTGCGACCGGGACGTGATTGCGGCGCTGTATGAAGCTTCTGCGGCAGGGGTGCAGGTTGACCTGGTAATTCGCGGCATTTGCTGCCTGCGGGTAGGGATTCCCGGCGTCAGCGAAAATATTACCGTGCATTCCATTGTAGGGAATTTCCTGGAGCACAGCCGGATTTTCTGGTTCCACAACGATGGGCAGGAAGAAATTTACATGGGGAGCGCAGACTGGATGCCCAGGAACTTAGACCGGAGGGTGGAAATAATGTTCCCGGTGGAAAATGAAACCCTGATGGACCAGGTGCGCCATATCTTAGGGACGCAGCTTGCAGACAATACGAAAGCCCATATCCTTAAGCCGGACGGGAATTATGAGAAAATTGACAAGCGGGGGAAACGGCTGGTAAATTCCCAGCAGCTATTTTGCGACGAAGCCAGAAACGCCCTCCCCAAAACGGTAAACGTATATCAGGACAGGGTCTTTATCCCGGCGGAACCGGTGGAATAAAGCAGGGGCAACGTAAGATTAGGACAGAGTTTCCATTCCGGCAGAACCGGTGGAAGAAAGAGAGTGGAGGGAGATTTATGGAACATAAAATTTTGTTTACGGATTTAGATGAAACCTTGTTGAACCGGGACAAGAGCATTTCCAGGGAGAACCGGGATGCCATTGCAAAAATGCTGGACCAGGGCCATGATTTTGTCCTTATGACAGGCCGGCCCATTGCAACTGGGCGCGTGGCGGTAAAAGAGCTTGGGCTTTCCATCCCAAGGTGCTATATGGTTGCCTATAACGGCGCAGTGGTGTACGACTGCGTGGCGGACCGGGTGCTGGCAGAGCGCACCCTCCCCATGGAGGTGGCGAAGGAGGTAATCCTGGAAGCCCACAAGGCAGGGATTTATGTCCAGACCTATGAGCAGGACACAATTCTGGCAGAACGCCACAGCAAGGAGCTGGATTTCTACCTGCACAATGCAAGGATGCGCTACCGGCTGGTGGGCAATATGTTCACAAGCCTGGAGCAGGAACCCTATAAGGTGCTTCTGATTGACACAGAGGACCAGGGGCGGCTGATGGAATTCCGGGACGCGCACCCAGAGCTTATGGAGCGGTGCAACTGCTTTTTCTCCTGCAACGAGTATCTGGAATACTGCCCCAAGGACACCGATAAAGGGAGCGGCCTGAAATATATGAGCAAGTTTTTGAATGTCCCCATTGAAAATACGGTAGCTGTGGGGGATGAGCGCAACGACATCCCGATGATTCAGGCAGCACATGTGGGGGTTGCCATGAAAAATGGCCATAAGGACCTGCAGGAAGCGGCGGATTACGTGACGGAACATGACAATGAGCATGGGGCGATTGCAGAGATTATTGAGAAATTTATCCTGAATGGCTAGCATATTTTTCAGGCATGTTTGGAGGACGGTTTTGAGCCGTCCTTCCTTAGAGCGTGTGATAGGATTTTAATTTTTGCATAGTTTAGAAAAAGGGTAAATGTCAGGCAGTTCTGGGCAGTTGCCAAATATACGTGCAAGCATGTTTACTTGGCTCATTGCTCGCGGAATAAAGCATAGCTATTTTTGGGAGGTGAAAGGAATGGAACTAGCAAGGATCTCAGACAAAGGGCAGATAACAATTCCAGCAGCTATAAGAGATAAAATGAAATTAAAAGCAGGTGATAAAATTGTAATTCTTGAAGAAAATGGCAGATTTTATTTTGAAAATTCAGCAGCGTTAGCTTTTAGAAGAGCAGAGGAAGCATTTATAGGTGAAGCAGAACAGGCAGGTTTCCAGTCAGAAGATGAAATGCAGGAGTATATGAAAGAAATCCGAAAAGAAGTAAGGGGGTATTAGCGTGCGCGTAATGCTTGATACTAATATTTTTATTTCGGTAATTTTCTTTCCATCCATTCAGACAAGGGCATTTATAAAGAAATTAACAGATGGGCATCAAATTGTGGCATGTGATTATGTAATAGAGGAGCTTAGGCTGGTGACAGAACGGAAATTTCCTGCAAAGAGAAAATTTCTTGACCGGTTTTTCATGGAATTACCGCTTGAACTTGTTTATACTCCGAAAACATTAGATATAGACGAATTTCCAGCGATGAGGGATACGAAAGATTTACCCATTCTTGTGACAGCGATTTTAGAAAGTGTTGATGTTTTTGTGACAGGAGATAAGGATTTTCTGGTTCTTGACATAGATATGCCGGATATTGTTACAATGGCGGAATTTTCAGAAAAGTATTGAGAACAGTAAAGAAATGTGATGGCTTACATCCAGGCAAGACATATATATAAACGGAAAATGCCTGCTGGCGCCGGACGGCCTGCGCCAGCAGCCTTCCTGGCTGGTTCCTTAATTCATCCCAATACGCCTTTTCTTGATTGTTTCCAAGACCTCATAAGGGATCCGCAGGTTCCCTTTCCCAACCCCAAGCTGAATCTGCGGCTTATTGTTCCCATGGAAATCAGACCCCCCGCTTACCATCAGCCCAAGATCCTCTGCCAGCTTCCGGAGGTTCCGTTCATCCCCCGGCCCATTCATGGAGTAGATGGCCTCTATCCCTGCCAGCCCGGCGTCCTTTAAGCTTTGGGTAAAAGCCCGCAGCCTGCCATGGTTCATATGGCACAGCACCGGATGGGCAAAAAACGCCATCCCTCCGCCCATCTGTATCAGGCGGATGGCTTCAAAGGGCGTGATTTTCTCCCGCGGCACATAACATTTGCAGCCATCCCCCAGATATTTTTGGAATACCGTTTCCCGGTTTTTGACAAGGCCATGTTCCACAAGGTATCTGGCAAAATGGGCGCGTGTAATCACGCTGCCGGGATTTTCCCGGGTAAGCTCCTCCATGGTAACAGGAAAGCCTTCCTGCTGCAGGAGGATTGCCATTTTTTCATTCCGGCTGTCCCGGCAGTCCACAAATTCCTTTAATTTCTTTAAAAATTCTGGATGTTCCACATCAATGTAGTACCCAAGGATATGGATTTCCTGCCCCTCGTAGTCGGTGGACAGTTCAATGCCGGGAACCAGCTCCAGCCCAAGTTCTTTAGCCACAGGCTGCGCCTTCTGGATCCCGCTGATTGCGTCGTGGTCTGTAAGGGCAATGGCAGAAAGCCCGGATTCCTTGGCATGGCGCATAAGCCCTTCCGGCGTGAAAGTCCCGTCCGATTCTGTGGAATGGGTGTGTAAGTCAATCATTTTTTCCTGTAAATGTTCCATAATGTCCCTCTCTTTTCCTGAAATAGTAATAGTCCCTGAACTGATGGTAACAGAAACAGACAGGTTTGGGAAGAAAAAAATGAAAAAAAACTTGACGCATACAAAAAAGCATGGTAAAATATCAGAGTTATGAGAAAAGAAAGCAGAGTATCCACTCTCACCGTAGCACAATTGGGTGACTAATGGTTCATATTTGAAGAAATTCATTTTCCAAATGAAGCATGGGGCTGCATCCTAAGCAGTCCCGGCATTTTTCGGGGAGAAATGGTTGGATTCAATATAAGTGGATAGTCTATCTATTCACTTTTTTTGTGAAATTAATTTTTGGAGGTGCACAGCCATTAGCGAGTTAATGATTAATGAACAGATCAAAGATAGGGAAGTCCGCCTGATTGGAGCGGGCGGGGAGCAGCTTGGCATTATGTCGGCAAGGGAAGCGATGAAAATAGCCCATGAAGCAGAATTGGACTTGGTAAAGATAGCCCCTACGGCGAAGCCGCCTGTCTGCAAGATTATTGATTACGGCAAGTACAAATACGAGCTTGTCCGGAAGGAAAAAGAAGCCAAGAAGAAGCAGAAGACGGTAGAGCTCAAGGAAATCCGTTTGTCACCAAACATTGAAACAAATGATTTGAATACAAAAATTAATGCAGCAAAGAAATTTATTTCAAAAGGCAATAAGGTGAAAATCACCCTGCGTTTCCGGGGAAGGGAAATGGCGCATATGCACAGCAGCAAGCATATCTTAGATGATTTTGCAGCGCAGCTTGCAGATATTGCCACGGTGGAAAAGGCTCCTAAGCTGGAAGGCCGGAGCATCAGCATTGTGCTTACAGAAAAGAAATAACCGGATGTTAAGGAGGAATTTAAAATGCCAAAAATGAAAACATGCAGAGCAGCAGCGAAACGTTTTAAGAAAACAGGTACTGGGAAGCTGAAAAGGAATAAAGCTTACAAAAGCCATATTTTAACAAAGAAATCCCCCAAGAGGAAACGGAACTTGAGGAAACCTGCAATTACGGATGCTACTAATGTTAAGAATATGAAGAAAATTTTACCATATTTGTAAGATCTAGGTTAAGGAGGAAAACATCATGGCAAGAATTAAAGGCGGGTTAAACGCCAGAAAAAAGCATAATAGAGTATTGAAGCTGGCAAAGGGATACAGGGGTGCGCGTTCCAAACAGTACCGTGTTGCAAAACAGGCAGTCATGCGTGCATTGGCAACGGCTTATTCTGGGAGGAAACAGAGGAAACGGCAGTTCCGCCGCCTTTGGATTGCAAGGATTAATGCGGCTGCAAGGATGAACGGCATTTCCTACAGCCAGTTTATGCACGGCTTAAAGCTGGCTGGCGTAGAAGTAAACCGCAAAATGCTGGCAGAACTGGCAGTCAACGATGCAGAAGGCTTTAAGACCTTGGCAGAGCTGGCAAAGAGCAAAGTAGCATAGCAGCTTTCCATCCATGCAAAGGCTTGGGATTGGACAGGCATAGGCTGCCTTGCAGCCCATCATGCCTGCGGCTTTATGCAGGGCTGGAATCCATGCTTTACAATAAGCAGGGGTTGTGCTATAATAGCAGACAGCGGGCAGGGAAGAATTTCCACAAGCCCGTTATTTACGGGGAAGCCCATATTCAGTGACCGGACACTCCAACCGTTGCTTAATATCCCGCAATTTGGGCGATAATAATAATTGAGGAGGTTATCTACCATGATAGCAAAAGAAAAGAAACAAGCAATTATTGCAGAATACGCAAGGACACCTGGCGATACAGGATCACCGGAAGTTCAGGTTGCAATCCTGACAGCAAGGATTAAGGAACTGACAGAGCACTTGAAGGTAAACCCCAAGGACCACCATTCTAGGCGCGGGCTCCTGAAAATGGTAGGCCAAAGGCGCGGGATGCTTGGATACCTGAAAAAGACAGATATTGAGAGATATCGTAACTTAATTGAACGTTTGGGAATCAGGAAATAGTCCCTTTCTCTGGAATAGAGCGGTTTTCCGCTCTATTTCTAATGTTATAGGAAAGGTTTTGCCATAACATATGGGAGCGTTATGGGGAGCAAGGGGATCAAAGGGCATGCTTATGCAGGAACAGCAGGAATAGGTTCCGAGACCACTGAGCTGGATATAAGCCATTGTGTGCAGCTCAGTAGTTTCGGCATCTTCTGCAGGCATAAGCTTTTATGGGCCAAATACCCCGCTGCAGGCAATGGGGCATGAAATCTGCAGCGCAGCGGGAATGAAGTGAAAGGAATGAGTGATTAATATGTACAAACAATTTACGATGGAATTAGCAGGCAGGACACTGCGTGTGGATATTGGGCGGGTTGCAGCCCAGGCAAATGGGGCGGCATTTATGCATTATGGCGATACCGTTGTATTATGTACGGCAACTGCGTCTGATAAGCCAAGGGAAGGGATTGATTTCTTCCCCTTGAGCGTGGAGTATGAGGAGAAGCTTTACTCGGTTGGGAAGATTCCGGGAGGGTTTAACAAGCGTGAAGGCAAGGCGTCGGAAAATGCGATTTTAACGTCCCGTGTCATTGACCGCCCAATGCGCCCGCTGTTCCCCAAGGATTACCGGAACGACGTGACGCTGAATAACCTGGTAATGAGCGTAGACCCAAGCTGCCGCCCGGAATTAGTGGCAATGCTGGGCTCTGCCATCGCAACCAGCATTTCCGATATCCCGTTTGCAGGGCCATGCGCTACCACGCAGGTAGGCATGGTAGACGGGGAATTTGTGATTAACCCTTCCCAGGAGCAGTGGAAAAACGGGGATTTGAACCTGACTGTGGCGTCTACCAGCGAAAAAGTCATTATGATTGAAGCAGGCGCCAACGAAATCCCAGAAGATAAGATGCTGGAAGCTATTTACAAAGCCCATGAAATCAACCAGTCCATTATTGCATTTATCAATGAGATGGTGGCGGAAGTTGGAAAAGAGAAGCATGGGTATACAAGCTGCGCCGTGCCGGAAGAACTGTTTGCCGCTATCCGGGAGCTGGTTCCCCCGGAAAAAATGGAAGAAGCCGTATTTACAGATGTAAAGCAGGTACGGGAAGAAAATATACGGAACATTACCGGGCAGTTGGAAGAAGCATTTGCAGAAAAAGAGGAATGGCTGGAGGTATTGGGGGAAGCGATTTACCAGTACCAGAAAAAAACAGTCCGCAAAATGATTTTAAAAGACCACAAACGGCCGGACGGGCGCGCCATCGACCAAATCCGCCCCTTGGCTGCCGAGGTGGACTTAATCCCGCGGGTGCATGGCTCTGCAATGTTTACCCGGGGGCAGACCCAGATTTGCGATGTGGTAACCCTTGCGCCCTTGTCAGATGTGCAGCGCATTGACGGGCTGGATGAAAATGAAGTAAACAAGCGTTATATGCACCACTATAATTTCCCCTCCTATTCCGTTGGGGAAACGAAGCCTAGCCGGGGGCCGGGGCGCCGGGAAATCGGCCATGGGGCATTGGCAGAACGGGCGTTAATCCCAGTACTGCCTACCGAGGAGGAATTCCCCTATGCCATCCGGGCTGTGTCCGAAACCTTTGAGTCCAACGGCTCCACTTCCATGGCGTCCACCTGCGCTTCCTGTATGGCGCTGATGGCGGCAGGGGTGCCCATTAAGAAAATGGTGGCAGGGATTTCCTGCGGCCTTGTGACAGGGGAAACCGATGATGATTACCTGGTGCTGACGGATATCCAGGGGCTGGAGGACTTTTTCGGCGACATGGACTTTAAGGTAACCGGAACCCATGAGGGCATCACAGCAATCCAGATGGACATTAAAATCCATGGCTTGACAAGGCCTATTGTGGAGGAAGCTATCCGCAGGACCAGGGAAGCAAGGCTCTATATTATGGACGAGGTAATGTCCAAGGCAATTTCCGAGCCGCGGAAAGAGGTTGGGGAATATGCCCCCAAAATTGTCCAAATCCAGATTGACCCAGCCAAAATCGGCGATGTGGTGGGGCAGCGCGGCAAGACCATCAATGCTATTATTGAGCAGACCGGCGTAAAAATTGACATCAGCGACGACGGCGCGGTATCTGTCTGCGGAACGGAACAGGAAATGATGGACAAGGCTGTAAAAATGATTGAGATTATTACCACGGACTTTGAAGCAGGGCAGATTTTCGTTGGGAAAGTCATCAGCATTAAAGAATTTGGCGCATTTCTGGAATTTGCACCGGGAAAAGAGGGGATGGTCCATATTTCCAAGATTTCCCGCGAGCGGATTAATCGGGTAGAAGATGTGCTGACGCTGGGCGATATGGTGAAGGTAGTCTGCCTTGGGAAAGATAAGATGGGCAGGATTAGCTTCTCCATCAAGGATGTGCCGAAGAAATAAAGGCGGCAGTTTGAGTTTCCCCATTATATAATTTATAGGATTAGGGTGCCAAAAGCACCTTTATAGTGCAAAAAGAGGGAAGGATATTGTGAAAAAGCGGAAAACACTTCCGAAAGAGATGAAGGTACTTTTAGAGAATGGCGATATTGCGGCATTAAAGGAGCAGTTTTTACGGTGTGACCCCAACGCTGTTACTGGAAAATATGGTTCCAACATCTTCTCCTTGTCGCCCCTCTCCCATGAGTTTGCTTTTTGGGCAAAGGAGCAAGGCGCAGATGTGAATTTCAAGGATCATTACGGGAAAACGCCTATTTTTAATCACGCTTCTTTCCGGAACGGCGATGTCCAGCTCCTTATTGATCTGGGCGCGGAAGTCAATGTGGCTCAGGAAGACGGTACAACACCCCTCCACCTGGCCGCATTGTATGGCCGTGTGAACGCAGTAAAAGCCCTATTGAAAGCCGGTGTAGACGTCAATGCCAAAACAGGCCGCATGGCCGGGCCGGGATTTCTTACCCCATTGGAAGAAACACTCCTGCAAGAACGCCTGCCCTATCCGCAGCTGTTGGAAATCTGCCAGCTTCTGCTGGGCCATGGGGCAGAGATTACAGACCGATGCCGGGAGTTTCTGGGTAAGTCAGCAGAACAGTTTCAGCGGGTCAGGCACGGAATTACTGACCCGGAGTTTCTGAGCGGCCAAATAGAAGGGCTGGAACACCTCTGCCAAATCTTTGATGTGGAACCTGTGGGAGAGGTCACTTTTCATGATGGGGTTTCCTCGATCCTTGTGCCGGAGGAAAGCAAAAATGAGGCATTTCGATGGCTTTGGAACTACCTCGTCCCGCCCAGTGGAAAAGCTCAAACCGCCCAAGGCGAGGCTATCCGTATTGCGGGGCGTGTCGACCATGAAATTACGTCCAACGGCGGTATGAACTGGGACAGCGATTACAGAAAAATGCTGCGGAAATTTCCCCTATATCTGCGTTTGGGGAATCCGCTCAGAGATGAGGATGTTGCCCAGGCGGAACGAATCGCCCATCTTTTGAAGGACAGCCGGGATGATGGAACTTTGAGTATGCAGTTGTGCGCTTATGCAGTTGCTTGGGTGCTGTTGAATCCGAAGGTATTGCCTCCGTTGGAAGCAGATTATTCAAGATAATACTGGGCTTAATTACTATCAGTTTTTCGGGGACTTTCACTTTTAAAGAAATTGGATGTGGAGAACCATTCATACGTTTGTCATGAAATTCAGACAGCAAGTATTGACATTTTTGTGAAATATGCTATACTTTACTTAATTGAATAAACCGCATACAGGTGTCAGAACAATGCTGGGACAGGCGTTGTTTTGGTGAAAAGGGAAAATGGGTGAGAATCCCATACGAACTCGTCACCGTAATTAGGGAGCAGAAGCCGGTATACCACTGGGAAACTGGGAAGGTGGCTGCTGTGATGATTTTTAAGTCGGGAAACCTGCCTGAATGTTGTACAGAAATATTTATTTCGGACCACGAGTGACTGGTTGTACGTTTTAGTTTGCAGAAGGCAGGATGGGCAATTGCCTGTATCAGCGTATTCTGCAGCCTTATCATCGGCAGATACATAGAATCCTTTACCGTAGTTTTATATGGTAAAGGTTTTTTTGTTATAGGGATCCATTTGGGATTCCTGCCATATCGCGTAAAGGCGCAGCAGGCGGATAAAATGATAGTATTGCAGTCCGCTGATGCGTAATGGGTGGTCCGCTGGGGCTGCCCTTTTGTTTTTGGGATCAGGGAAAAGGAGGAGAAGATGAAAAAGAAATTGATTGCTGCTTTATTGGCAGGAACCATGACGTGTTCCTTGGTATTGGCAGGATGCGCTAAGGAAGCTTCCAGGGAGGCCGGGGATCCGGGGCAGGAAGAAGGGGGAGGCAAGCCCGCCGGGGAAGGGCAGGAAGACGCCGACCAGGCGGCAGCCGATGAAGCAGCCGCGCGGATTGACGCCATCTATGTGCAGGAGAGGACAGAGGATACGGATGAACAATGCGCACAGGCAAAAGCAGCATGGGATGCCCTGACGGACGAGCAGAAGGAATTGGTGGAAGGCGAAAATGCAGGCCCGGATTACTTTGGGGAAGATACTGGGGATGCCGCTTTGGATGACCCAAGGAACCAGGATGGGATCGGTGAAAACGAGATTCTGGCTGTCAGCTTTGGCACTTCCTTTAACAAAAGCCGCGCAGAGGATATTAAAAGCATTGAGGATGCCCTGCAGGCGGCCAACCCGGGCTGGTCTGTCAGGAGGGCTTTTACGTCGCAGATTATCATTAACCATGTGCAGGCCCGTGACGGGGAATCCATTGACAATATGGAACAGGCGTTGGAACGCGCCATAGCAAACGGGGTGAAGCATCTGGTGGTACAGCCGACGCACCTGATGCACGGGGCAGAGTATGACGAGCTGACGGCGGCGGTGGAAGCTTACCGGGAAAAATTTGAAACGGTAAAAGTGGCAGAACCGCTCCTTGGTGAAGTCGGCAAGGATGCTGCCGTAATCAATGAGGATAAAGAAGCCGTTGCAAAGGCAGTCACGGATGCCGCGGTAGCAGACGCAGGGTATGGGAGCCTGGATGCGGCAAAAGAGGACGGCGCTGCCTTTGTATTTTTGGGGCATGGGACTTCCCACACTGCAAAGGTATCCTATAGCCAGATGCAGTCCCAGATGGAAGCCCTTGGGTATGGGAATGCATTTATCGGTACAGTGGAAGGGGAGCCGGAGGAAACCTCCTGCCAGGAAGTAATCGAAGCCGTTGCGAAGGCAGGGTACAAAAAGGTAATTCTCCGCCCGCTGATGGTTGTGGCAGGCGACCATGCCAGCAACGACATGGCAGGGGAAGATGAGGATTCCTGGCTCAGCATGTTCCAGGCTTCTGGAAAATTTGACCGTGTGGATGCACAGGTGGCAGGGCTTGGATCTATTCAGGCCATACAGGAATTATATGTAAAGCATACGGCGGACGCAATGGGCCAGGGAGGTGAAGGCGGAAATGAAGAATAAAGCAGGAATAGCAATTCTGGTCCTTCTGGCAGCTTTGCTTGGGGGCTGCGGGGGTACTGGCAGCACGCAGGGGCAACCGGATGGGACGCCGCAAAAGGATGCGCAGGAAACCCCGGGACCCCAGACGGGCTCCAGTACAGAAGAACTGGCGGACGGGACATACCTTGCAAAGTTCCAGACAGACAGCAGCATGTTCCATGTAAGCGAAGCCTGCGAGGGCAAAGGGACGCTGACGGTGGAAAACGGTGAAATGACCATCCATATTTCCCTGGCTTCGAAGAATATCGTGAACCTCTATCCTGGGCGCGCCGAGGACGCCAGGAAAGAAGGGGCCAAGCTGCTTGAGCCGACCGAAGATACTGTTACCTACAGCGACGGTATGACGGATGAGGTTTACGGCTTTGACGTGCCGGTCCCTGCGCTGGGGACGGAATTTGACTTAGCGCTGATTGGGAAAAAGGGAAAATGGTACGACCACAAAGCCACAGTTTCAGACCCAGTCCCTGTGGAGGATGGCGCGCAGGGGGCACGCGGGGACGCCAAGGGCAAACATGCAGACGATTTGCAGGACGGCACCTACTGCGTGGACCTTACCTTTGAGGGCGGGAGCGGGAAAGCAGAAATTTTATCCCCGGCAATCCTTACGGTAGCAAATGGGAAAATGACGGCAACCCTGCAGTGGAACAGCCCAAATTATGACTATATGGTGGTGGATGGGGAAAAATATCTTCCAATCCGCACAGAAGGCGGCTCTGTATTTGAACTCCCTGTTTCTGGGCTTGACGAGCCCATGGACGTCATTGGCGATACGGTGGCAATGAGCAGGCCCCATGAAGTGGAATATACGCTGACGTTCCAGTCAGGCACAATACAAGAAAAATAGCAGTGTACGGGAGATAACATGAAAGGAAAAAAGAAGTTTGTTTTGCTGCTGGCCGCAGGGCTGCTCTGGCTGCAGGGCTGCGGGCCCGCCCCTTCCCCCGGGCAAAAACAGGCCCATGGGGCAGAACCGGAGCTTGTCCATGAGCGGAGCATGGACCTGCAATATGCGGAAAATTTTACCGTGGATTATTATGAGGGCGGCTATACCCTGCTGACAACAACCATGGACGGTATCCAGTTCCTGATTGTGCCGGAAGGGAAGGAAACGCCCGGGGATGTAGGGAAAGCCCTTGGGGACGCTAAGGGGGAGCAGGTTATGGTACTGGAACGCCCGGTAAAGGACATCTATCTGGTAGCGTCGTCCGCCATGGATATGTTCAGTGAATTAGGGGAGCTGGACGCCATTTCATTTTCCGGGCAGAAGGAAGAAAACTGGTATATTGAAGGGGCAAAGGAGGCAATGGAAGAAGGAAGCATTGTGTATGCTGGCAAATATAACATGCCGGATTATGAACTGCTCGTTTCCAACCATTGTGCCCTTGCCATAGAAAACATGATGGTTTCTCACGCCCCGGAAGTGGTGGAGAAGCTGGGGGAGTTTGGCATCCCAGTCCTGACAGACGGCTCCAGTTATGAGCCCCACCCCCTTGGCAGGGTGGAATGGGTGAAATTTTATGGCGCGCTGCTTGGGAAAGAGGAAGAAGCGGAACAGATATTTGCAGCCCAGCAGGAAATCCTTGCGCGTGTAAGCGCAGGGGAGGGTACCGGGCAGACGGTGGCGTTCTTTTTCATTACCTCCAACGGACTGGTGCAGGTGCGCCAGCCTTCGGACTATGTGCCAAAAATGATTGGGCTTGCAGGCGGGAAATACATATTTGAGGATCTTGGGGAAGCCGAAACAAAGCGTTCCACCATGAACATGCAGGTGGAAGAATTTTATGCCGGCGCCAAGGACGCAGATTTCCTCATTTACAACAGCTCCATTGACGGCGGCGTGTCCAGCGTGGAGGAGCTGCTGGATAAATGCGGGCTTTTGGCAGATTTTAAGGCGGTAAAGGAGGGAAATGTCTGGTGCACGGCCAATGATATGTACCAGCAGTCCCTTTCCATCGGCTATTTACTGGAAGATATCCACAACATGCTCCAGGGGGATACGGAGGGCATGCATTATCTTTTTCCTCTTAAATAGTATACAGAATAGAATAAAGTTAGGAGAATCGTATTGTGGCTGGCAGATACAAAAACAGAACGTGCAGGGCGGTTATGGTCCTGGCAGCCCTGGGGGTTGGGGCAGCGTTTTTTTTCATCCTGAATATCTGTATTGGGAGCGTGAGGATTACGCTGCCAGAGTTAACGGGGCAGGAGGGCGGCGAAACCGTAAGGAAAATTTTATGGGACATCCGCCTGCCAAGGGCAGCGGCAGTCCTGATTTTAGGCGGCGCCCTTTCCCTTGCGGGATACCTGCTGCAGACTTTTTTTAACAATCCCATTGCAGGGCCTTTTGTGCTGGGGATTTCCTCCGGGGCAAAAATGGCAGTGGCGCTTGTGATGGTTTTCCTGATGGGGAAGGGCATCCGGGTATCTTCGGCAGCCATGATCCTTGCGGCGTTTTTCGGGGCCATGCTGTCTATGGGGTTTGTGCTGTTAATGTCCCGCAAAATCAATAATATGTCCATGCTGGTGGTAAGCGGCGTCATGATTGGCTACATCTGTTCTGCCATCACGGAGCTGGTGGTGACCTTTGCAGAAGATGCGGACATTGTAAACCTGCACAACTGGTCCAGGGGCAGTTTTTCCGGCATGACATGGGAAAACGTGGAGGTGATGGCGGCGGTGGTTTCCGTGACTTCCCTGGCCGTGTTCCTGATGTCAAAGCCCTTGGCCGCGTATCAGCTGGGGGACGCCTATGCAAAAAATGTGGGGGTAAACATCCAGCTTCTGCGGGTGGGGATTGTGGTATTTTCCAGTATTTTATCCGCGTGCATCGTAGCGTTTGCAGGGCCTATTTCCTTTGTCGGGATTGCGGCTCCCCATCTGGTGAAGAAGCTATTGCGCACGGCGGAGCCCATCCTTATGGTCCCTGCCTGTTTTCTGGGCGGGAGCGTCTTCTGCCTGTTTTGCGATTTGCTTGCAAAGACAATGCTTGCCCCCACAGAGCTGAGCATCAGCACGGTAACCGCTATTTTTGGCGCGCCGGTGGTGCTTTGGGTTATGGTAAAAAGACGGAAGGGAAGCCATGTATGAATATTATTTTATGACAAAAAAAATGTGCGTAGGGTATGACGGGAAGCCGCTGATTAAAGAGATGGAAATTGCGCTGCCCAAAGGGGAAATTTTAAGCCTGATAGGCCCAAACGGCGCAGGGAAATCCACGGTGCTCAAAAGCATTGCGGGGCAGCTGCAGCTTGTTGGCGGGTCGGCGTACCTTGGGGACGAGGAATTAGGGGAAATGAAGCCCAGTGAGCTGGCGCAGAAAATGTCAGTGGTGCTGACCCAGAAAGTAAGGGCGGAACTGAAGAACTGCCGGGATGTAGTTGCAACAGGCAGGTATCCCTATACCGGATGGTTTGGCATCCTGTCCAAAGAGGATGAGCGGATTGTGGATGAAGTAATGGAGCTGACCCATACCGCTGGCATCCGGGAACAGGAGTTTGACAAAATCAGCGACGGGCAGAAGCAGCGGGTAATGCTTGCCCGGGCAATCTGCCAGGAGCCGGAGATTGTGGTACTGGACGAACCGACTTCCTATCTGGATATCCGTTATAAGCTGGATTTTTTGTCCATATTGGAAGAATTGCGGGAACAGAAGGGGCTTACGGTAATTATGTCGCTGCATGAACTGGACCTTGCAAAGATTGTATCTGACAAAATACTCTGCCTGAAAGGGGAGTATGTGGAAAGGTACGGCACCCCGGAGGAAGTATTTGAACCAGATTTTATGGAAAGGCTGTTTGGCCTGAAAGAGGGGGGCTTTCTGAAAAACAAAAAATTTTCTGCCTATATCAGGCAGATTTGCGCACAGCCTTAATAAGCAGGGATGGAGGGAACTATGGCAAAAGTAATTATGATTCAAGGGACTATGTCCGGGGCGGGAAAGAGCCTTTTGGTGGCAGGGCTCTGCAGGGTGATGAAGCGGGACGGGTACCGGGTGGCTCCCTTTAAGTCCCAGAATATGGCCCTAAACTCCTTTATTACCAGGGAAGGCCTTGAGATGGGAAGGGCCCAGGCCATGCAGGCGGAAGCGGCAGGGATAGCGCCGCTGGCCTGCATGAACCCAGTGCTCTTAAAGCCCACCGACCATACCGGCTCGCAAGTCATTGTGAATGGGCAGGTGCTTGGGAATATGGGGGCAAGGGAATATTTTGCGTATAAGAAAAACCTGCTCCCCGACATTAAGCGTGCATTCCAAAAGCTGGAAGGGCTGGCGGATATCATTGTGGTGGAAGGCGCCGGAAGCCCGGCGGAAATTAACCTGCGGGAGCATGACATTGTAAATATGGGGCTTGCGGAGGTTTTGGATGCCCCAGTGCTTTTAGCAGGGGATATTGACCGGGGCGGCGTGTTTGCCCAGCTTTTGGGGACGCTGATGCTGCTGACGGAAGCGGAACGGAGCAGGGTGAAGGGGCTTATCATTAACAAATTCAGGGGGGATAAGTCCTTGCTGGATTCCGGCATTGGGATATTGGAGGAAAAGGGCGGCATCCCCGTGGCGGGGGTAGTTCCCTATATGGACATAGACTTAGAAGATGAAGACAGCCTGACGGGGCGGTTTGGGAACCGGAGCCGGGGCAGGGTGGACTTAGCCGTCATCCGTTATCCCAGAATCTCTAATTTTACAGATTTCAATGTATTTGGCCAGATTCCGGAGGTGTCGGTGCGCTATGTTTCGTCCGCAGCAGACCTGGGATGCCCGGATTTGGTATTTCTGCCTGGAAGCAAGAACACCATGGGGGACTTAGGCTGGATGCGGCAGAATGGGCTGGAGGATGCCGTGAAGGCCCTGGCGGGGCAAGTGCCAGTCTGCGGCATATGCGGCGGATACCAGATGATGGGCACGGAGATTTTAGACCCGGACGGGATGGAAACAGAGGGAGCCATGGAAGGGATGGGGCTTCTGCCCATCCGGACAGAGCTAAAGCAGGAAAAAGTAAGGCGCCAGGCCCATGGGGCCATCAACCGGCTGGAAGGAGTGTTTTCAGCGCTTTCCGGCCTTGGGTATGAGGGCTATGAGATACATATGGGGCAGAGTGTCACAGAAGGGGGCGGCAGCCCGGAAGGCCCCTTTGTAACTGGGAGCTGCAAAAATGTGTATGGGACATATGTCCATGGAGTATTTGACAAAGGGGCGGCTGCCATGGCGCTGGTGAAGGCCCTGGCAGGGCGGAAAGGGATTGCCCTGGGGCATGGGGATATCCTGGATTTTAAGGATTATAAAGAAAAACAGTATGAAAAGCTGGCGGATATTTTGGCGGAATATCTGGATATGGAACAGGTTTATGGGATGCTGCGGGATGCGCAAATCTGATAATTTGTAAAGCCATGGAAAAGCCTGGGGGATGCTTTGCGGAACGCAGGCCCATATGGCTGGAATCAGCGTGGAGGAGATTTATGGGAAATACGGCGAACTACACAACAGGGAATTATACCAGAGAAGCATTGGAGGGATTGTCCGTGGATACCCCGGACAGGGCAGCCTACCAAAAAGTGAAGGAGAACTGGGACGGCATTGCCAAGCCTTTGGACGGCATGGGGCGGTTTGAGGAGCTTACGGCGCAGATAGGCGCAATCCAGGGCACCGAAGACGTGGATATCTCAAAAAAAGCCGTTATCATTATGTGCGCGGACAATGGGATTGTGGAGGAAGGCATCAGCCAGGCAGGGCAGGAAGTGACGCTGGCAGTGGCAAGGGAGATGGCGGGGGGCATTTCTTCCGTAGGGAAAATGGCGGCTGCCATAGGGGCGGACACCATCCCCGTTGACATTGGGATAAATTATGAGGGGGAAATCGCAGGGGTGCTTTCCCGCAAGGTCCGCAATGGCACCAGGAATTTCAGGAAAGAACCAGCCATGACGCAGGAAGAAGCCCTAAAGGCAATTTTTACCGGCATAGAAATCGTGGAGGGCTGTAAGCAGAAGGGCTACCGGATGCTTGCCACAGGCGAAATGGGGATTGGGAATACCACCACCAGCAGCGCAGTGGCGGCGGCCTTGTTAAACTGCGGGGCGGATGAAGTGACTGGCCGGGGCGCAGGGCTTTGCGACGGGAAATTACTGCATAAGAAGCAGGTCATTTCAGAAGCAATAGAAACGTACCAGCTTTACGGGGCGGATCCCCTGACTATTTTGGAAACCGTCGGCGGGCTGGACATTGCAGGGCTTGCCGGGGTCTGCATCGGCGGGGCGATATTCCATATCCCAGTGGTTTTGGACGGGGTTATCAGCATGGTAGCAGGGTTCCTTGCAGAACGTTTGGCGCCGGGAACCCTGCAGTACCTGATCCCTTCCCATAAAGGGAAAGAACCAGCCGTGGAAAAAATGGTGCATGGGATGGGGATAGAGCCTGTGATAGATGGGAACATGGCGCTGGGGGAAGGGACGGGGGCGGTTATGATGATGTCCCTGCTGGAACTGGCAATGTGTGTATACCGGGGGAAAACTTCCTTTTCAGACATTCAGGTAGAGCAGTATAAGAGGTTTTAAGTATGATGGCACTGGTGATTGGCGGGAGCGGGAGCGGAAAATCCTCCTATGCGGAGGAACTGGCAGTTTCGCTTTCCTCCCCTGCGGCGAAAAAATATTACCTTGCCACCATGCAGGTGTTTGGCAGGGAAGGGGAACAGCGGGTAGAACGCCACCGGGCATTGCGGAGGGGCAAAGGTTTCCTTACCATTGAGCAGCCAACAGAAATCCAAAAAGCGGTGGGCTGCATGGAGGAAGGGGAAAGAGTTGCCTTGCTGGAATGCATTTCCAACCTGACGGCAAATGAAATGTTCCAGCAGCCAGAAGCAAAGCCAGGGGCGCAGGCAGCGGAGCAGGTGATCCAGGGGGTTGGGCTGCTGGGGAAGGAAACGGCGCATTTGGTGGTGGTAAGCAACAATGTATTTGAAGACGGCATCTGTTATGATCCGGCAACTATGGAATATATCCGCGCAATGGGGCGGATTAACCGGGCCCTTGCACAAGCGGCCGATTATGTGGTGGAAGTAGTGGCGGGGATTCCAGTGGTTTTGAAACAGGGGCTGAATTGGAAGGGGCAGGCATGAAGGCGATAAAATCTTTTTTTATAGCGTTTTCCATGTATTCCAAAATACCAGTCCCCCAGTTCCCATGGGAGGAAGAAGACATGAAGTATATTTTTTGCTTTTTCCCATGGGTAGGGGCAGTGGTTGGGGGATGCGTTTATTTCTGGGATGGTTTCTGCGGCAGAACCGGCGTTGGGGAGCTGTGCCGCGCTGCTGTGGGGGCAGCGGTCCCGCTGATCATTACAGGGGGAATCCATCTGGACGGTTTTATGGATACCATGGACGCCTTGCACTCCTATAGCCCAAGGGAACGGAAACTGGAGATTTTAAAGGATTCCCATATCGGCGCCTTTGCGGTAATTATGCTGGTGGCCTATGGGGCGGTATTTTTTGGGGCGTTTTCTGAACTTAAGGGCGTACTGCTCCAAATCATGTGCGGCGGTTTTTTCCTGTCCCGGTGCCTTTGCGGGATCAGCGTAGTTTCCTTCCCATTGGCAAAAAAAGATGGGATGCTGTTCCAGTTTGCAGACAGTTCCCAGAAAAACATTGTGAAGGGCTCCTTATACCTGCAGGGGATGGCATGCGTGGGCTGGATGCTTTGGCTGTCGGTTCCCGCAGGGCTGTCGGTATCAGCGGCCGCTGTGTTGGTGCTTGTTTACTACTATTACCGCAGCAAGAAGGAATTTGGCGGGGTTTCCGGGGATACGTCAGGATATTTTGTCGTCCTTTGCGAAGGCTGCATGGCGGTGGCGGCGGCGGTGGCCCAGATTGGGCTGCATTGGCAAAATTCACCATGGAATTAGGGGTTAGGGAAAATGAAATTAGTATTAGGCGGATATGCCCAGGGAAAATTAGAGTATGTACTTTCAGAGTACAAGTTACAGGAGCCTGTGGCCTTAGACGGGGCTTGGCCGGCACCTGGCAGTTTGCAGGGGAAGCAGTTGGTAGTCAACCATTTCCATCAGTGGGTGAAAAGCCGCATATCGGAAGGAGGCTGCCCGGAGGAGGAAATCTCCGGCTTGCTGGATGCTTACAGGGACTGCATCATTATTTGCGACGAAGTTGGGAATGGGATTGTCCCGGCAGGCCCAGCGGAACGGGAGTACCGGGAACGGGTAGGCAGGATCCTTATCCTGCTTGCCCAAAGGGCTGAGGAGGTGGAACGGGTCATATGCGGGATTGGGCAGAAAATCAAGTGACGCTTGCGCTGGTCCGCCATGGGGAAACCCGGGCGAACAGGGAACGGAGGTATCTGGGGAAAACGGACGAATCCCTTTCCCCAGAAGGGATCCAGGGGCTGCTGTCCCAAAAAGCCAATGGCTGTTACCCAGAGGTAGGCTGCCTGTTTTCCAGCCCTATGAAAAGGTGCATAGAAACTGCAGGGATTCTCTATCCCCAGCTTGCCCCAATCCTTATCCCGGAATGGGAAGAAATGGATTTTGGCAGGTTTGAATATAAGAATTATAAGGAACTGCAGGGGGATGCCCAGTATCAGGCATGGGTGCAAAGCGGCGGAACCCTGGGCTGCCCGGAGGGGGAAAACAGGGACAGTTTTATCCTACGCTGTGAAAAAGGGCTGGGGAACCTGTGCAGGGAACTGGAAAGGATGGCAGGGCGGCAGGGCGGCAGGCCCGCCCAGGCTGGGGCTGTCCTCCATGGGGGGACAATTATGGCGCTGCTTTCTTCTTTTGGCGGCAGGGAATATTTTAGCAGCCAGGCCAAAAACGGCAGGGGATACCTGTGCAGGATGGAGTGGCAGGAAGAACATGTAACAGGGAAGGTTAAGATTCAGATTGAGGTTGTAACAGAGATATGAAATACCATATGATTGCGTTTGCCCTGGGATTTTTCCTGGATTTGCTGTTTGGGGATCCTTACTGGCTGCCCCACCCAATCCGGCTGATTGGGAAGCTGATAGCAGGGGCAGAGCAGAAAATACGCCGTTTTGGCAAGGGGAAAGCAGGGGAGGTGCCAATAAACCCTGCTGTGGAACTCTGGCAGGGGGCAGGGCTTGTGTTCCTTGTGCTTGCCAGCACTGGGGCTGTGACGGTTTCTTTGCTGTTTTTGGCCTATGGGCTGCATCCGTATTTGGGGATAGCGGCGGAAGCCGTGATGACGTATCAGGTGCTTGCAGCCAAGTGCCTGAAAACAGAGAGCATGAAAGTGTACCAGGCGCTAAAGGAGGGCAGCTTACAGCAGGCAAGGCATGCAGTTTCCATGATTGTGGGCAGGGATACGGAATGCCTGAATGAAGAAGGGGTTGCAAAGGCGGCTGTAGAAACGGTGGCAGAAAATACTTCTGATGGGGTAATCGCCCCCATGCTGTACCTTGCAGTGGGGGGCCCGGCCCTGGGATTTTTCTATAAGGCGGTGAACACCATGGATTCCATGGTAGGGTATAAAAATAAGGAATACCTGTATTTTGGCAGGGCAGCCGCAAAGTTGGACGACGTTATGAATTTTATCCCCTCCAGGATCAGCGCCTGCCTGATGGCCTTTTCCGCTTGCTTGATGGGCAGCGGTTTTTCCGGGAAAGGGGCATGGGCAATCTACCAGAGGGACAGAAGGAACCATGCAAGCCCCAATTCCGCCCAGACAGAAGCGGTGTGCGCCGGAGCCCTTGGGATACAGCTTGCAGGGGACGCCAGCTATTTTGGCAAAACCGTCAAAAAGCCCTATATTGGGGACCCACTGCGCCAGGCAGGATATGAGGACATCAAGCGGGCGAACCGGCTGCTGTACGCCGCTGCATGGACGTGTGAAATATTGTGCCTGCTGGCAATGCTGGCGCTGGTTTGAAAGGAAAAACAGGATGAGATACGGGTTTACAACCGGAAGCTGCGCGGCAGCGGCGGCAAAGGCGGCTGCCTATATGCTGCTGACGGGGCGGGAGAAGAAAGAAATTTCCATAGAAACGCCAAAAGGCATCCAATACCATGCAAAGATTCTGGACATTAGCCGCAGTGAGCATACGGTGGCCTGCGCCGTGGAAAAGGACGGCGGGGACGATCCAGATGTTACAACAGGCGCATGGGTGTATGCCAAGGTTTCCTGCCTGTATGGGCAGGGGCAGGAGCAGGAGATCCTGATTGATGGCAGAGAAGGCGTGGGGAGGGTGACAAGGCCAGGGCTTGACCAGCCTGTCGGCAATGCTGCCATTAACCGCGTACCAAGGGAAATGATAACGAAAGAAGTGCTGGAGGTTTGCAGGGCTGTGGATTACAGGGGAAGCCTGCAGGTTGAGATTTCCGTGCCAAAAGGGGAAGAATTGGGCAGGAATACTTTTAACCCAAGGCTTGGTATTGTGGGGGGCATTTCTATTTTAGGGAGCAGCGGCATTGTGGAGCCTATGAGCAGTCAGGCATTATTAGATACCATTCAGGCAGAATTGCGCCAGAGAAGGGCAATGGGGTTTCGTTACGTTGCCGTTTCACCGGGGAATTACGGCTTGGATTTTATGAGGGAAACGTATGGATATGATTTAGACAGGAGCATAAAGTGCAGCAATTTTATAGGGGAAACAATTGACATGGCGGTGGGGCTGGGGTTTCAGAAAATGCTTCTGGCAGGCCATGTGGGCAAACTGGTTAAGGTGGCCGGGGGGATTATGAACACCCATTCCAGGGAAGCGGACTGCAGGATGGAGCTTCTTGCCGCCTGCGCCATAAAGGAACAGGTGGATCCTGGCCAAATCCGTAAGGTTTTGGACTGCGCCACCACCGAAGAAGCAATCCCTATCTTAAAGGAAAGCGGGAAATTACAGCATGTCATGGACCGGGTTGCGGAGCGTGTTTGCTACTATATGGAACGCCGTGCCGGGGGCAGGATGGAAGCAGATTGTATATTATATGCCAATGGGTTTGGGGAATTGGCAAAAAGCAGGGAGGCGGAACAATGGTTTATTTTGTTGGAGCAGGAACAGGGGCAGCCGATTTGATTACAGTCCGGGGGATGCGGCTGTTAGGGCAGGCAGACGTGGTAATCTATGCCGGCTCTTTAGTCAACCCGGAGCTGCTTGCCTATGCAGGGGAAGGCTGCGAGGTGCATAACAGCGCGAAGTTAACGTTAGGGGAAGTCATTGAGTTAATCTGCCGCGCGGAAGCGGAAGGGAAAACCACAGTCCGGCTCCATACCGGGGAACCAAGCATTTACGGGGCAGTCAGGGAACAGATGGATGAGCTGGAGCAGCGCGGGATCCCATATGAGAGCTGCCCGGGGGTAAGCGCCTGCTTTGGGGCGGCGGCATCCCTGAATTTGGAATATACCCTCCCAGGCGTTTCCCAGTCCCTGGTGATTACAAGGATGGAAGGGCGGACGAAAGTCCCTGAGAAAGAAAGCATTGAAAGCTTTGCCGCCCATCAGGCGTCTATGGCAATTTATCTGAGTGCAGGGATGGCGGAGGAGCTCAGCCGGCGGCTGATTGCCGGGGGCTACCGGGAGGACACGCCGGCGGCCCTTGTCTATAAGGCCACATGGCCGGAGGAAGAAGCATATCTTTGCACAGTGGGGACCCTGCACCAGACGTCCGTGGAGCATGGCATTACCTCCACAGCCCTGATTTTGGTAGGGGATGTGATTGCCCACCAGAATTATGGGAAATCAAGGCTGTATGCCCCTGATTTTTCCACCGGGTTCCGGGCGGCAAAGTGCGGAGGGGCAGAACAGGGATGAGGATAAGCATTATAAGCTTTACGGGGCAGGGAATGCAGCTTTCCCAGAAGATTGCAGGGCTGCTTGCACAGGATGCAGACGGGGGGCTTACCGCCTGTTTCTATACGAAATGCAAGGCCTGCGTGGAGGAAGGGGACAATTCTGGCGTGATGCCTGTGGAAACCTCCGTGGGGGAGTGGGCAAAGGGGCAGATGCAGGAGCGGAATGCCCTGCTGTTTATTGGAGCCTGCGGCATTGCAGTCCGGGCAATTGCGCCTTGCCTTACGGACAAGCTGCACGATCCGCCGGTGCTTGTTATGGACGAGAAAGGAAACTATATTATCCCAATTTTATCGGGGCATATGGGCGGAGCCGACAGGATTGCTGCCTATTTAGCTGGGAAAACAGGCGCAGCGCCTGTGGTTACCACGGCTACAGACTTGAACCAGGCCTTTGCGGTGGATATATTTGCCAAGGAGAATGGATGTTCCATTGCAGATAAAAGCGGGATTGTGAAGGTTTCCTCAAAAGTGCTGGCAGGGAAACCCCTTACCATGTCCATAGAGCCGGGGCACAGCTTTTTTGGGGAAGGGAAGGACGGGGAACTGTCTGCCGTGCCGGAAGGGATAGAGCTTGTGCCATATCCCCCTGCCGGCGGGGCTGACATTGTAGTTACTTCTGAAAAGGGGGAATTCCATGCGTCTGCCCTGCTGCACCCCAGGGAATATGTGATTGGGATGGGCTGCAGGAAGGGAAAAAGCATGGAGGAACTCAATGGCCTGGTCCAGAGGAAGCTAAGGGAACTTGGGATTTCCGCTGCGCAGGTGCTTGCCCTTGCTTCTGTTTCCCAGAAAAGCGGCGAGCCCGGGCTGGTAGGATGGTGCCAGAAAGAAGGGGTTTTATTCCTGACATATACGGCGGAGGAATTACAGCAGGTACAGGGAACGTTTCAGGAGTCGCCCTTTGTCCTGTCGCAGGTAGGGGTGGGCAATGTCTGTGAAAGGGCGGCGCTGAAAGCCTGCGGGGAACTGTGGGCGCCCGGGGCAGGGCGCAGGAAGGGAACTGGCTGCGGGGCAGGAGGCTCCGGCAAAAAAGGCACGCTGGTGCTTCCGAAGCATGCGGAAGACGGGATGACAATTGCAATTGCAAAACGGGAATGGAGGGTATGTTTTTATGGAGCATAAAATTTATATTGTAGGGATGGGGCCCGGCAGGGAAGGGCTGATGACGGGGGATGCCCTGGAAGCCTTGGAGCAGTCCGATGTGATTATCGGCTACACGGTGTATCTGGACTTGCTGGGGGAACGGTTCCGGGGGAAGGAACTGCTGTCCACGCCTATGCGCCAGGAAGAAGAACGGTGCAGGATGTGCTTTGAGGAAGCGGAAAAAGGGAAGCAGGCAGCCCTTGTCTGCAGCGGGGACGCCGGGATTTACGGCATGGCGTCCCTGATGTATGAAATTGGGAAAGCTTATCCGGAAACGGAACTTGTTGTAATTCCGGGAATTACTGCGGCAAGCAGCGGGGCAGCCCTTTTAGGCGCGCCGCTGAACCATGACTTTTGCGTGGTTAGCTTAAGCGACCTGCTGACGCCCTGGGACAAGATTGAAAAAAGGCTGAAAGCAGCGGCGGAAGGGGATTTTGCCATTGTGCTCTACAACCCTTCCAGCCGGAAACGGAAGGATTACCTGGCAAGGGCCTGCGATATTCTGCTTGGCAGCATAGAGCCCGGGCGGCCTTGCGGTACGGTGGAAAATATAGGGCGGGAAGGGACGGAATCGTCCGTATGCACGTTACAGGAGCTAAGGGACAAAGAGGTAAATATGTTTACCACGGTGTTCATTGGGAATTCTACGTCTGAAATTGTGGATGGGAAATTAATTACAAAGCGGGGCTATCCGTCGGAACAGGCAGCAAAAGGGCCTGCCGGCAGCCGCAATGGCATCTGAGAGAAGAAAATAGAATGGGGATAAGGAATTGGAAGGAATATTGATATTTGCAGGGACGACAGAAGGAAGGGAACTATCGGAAACCCTTGCCGGGGCAGGGATTCCCCATACCGTCTGCGTGGCAACGGAATATGGGGAAATTTCCCTAAAGCCCAACCCTTATGCCAGCGTGCGCCGGGGAAGGATGGGCCGGGAGGAAATAGCCGGATTCCTGCAGGAGGGGCAGTTTGCCGCAGTGGTGGACGCCACCCACCCTTTTGCAAAGGAAGTTACCGCCAATATAAAGGCGGCGCTGGAGGGGCTTGGGTGCGGGGAAGGGATCCCTTACCTGCGGCTGAAACGGGAACAAGCCCCGCAGGAAGGGGGCGGCATTTCCTATTTTGAAACAAATGAAGCCTGTGCAAAGGCGCTGGAAAGCATAGAAGGCAATATTCTTCTGGCTACCGGCAGCAAGGAGCTGCCTGTCTATTGCTGTTCCGAAAAAGTAAAAGACAGGCTGTACGTAAGGGTCCTGCCCAGCGTGGAAAGCATTTCCCTCTGTGAAAGCCAGGGGATTTATGGGAAACGGATCCTTGCCATGCAGGGCCCGTTCACGGCAGAGCTGAATGAAGCGGTAATCCGCCAGTACGGGATTTCCTGTATGGTAACGAAAGAAAGCGGCAGGGCCGGCGGCTACCCGGAAAAGCTGGAAGCCGCAAGGAATACGGGGACGCAGGTATTTGTAATCGGATGCCCGGAAGAACACGGGGGCTGCAGCTTTGCCCAGTTATGCCATAAACTGGAAGAAATCTGCGGAAAAAAGATTCTGGCTAAATCCGGCCCCCAAATGGAGATAACTTTAGCCGGCATTGGCATGGGTAGTAAAAATTCCATGACAAAAGAAGTGGAACAGGCAATAAACGGGGCGGACATCCTGCTGGGGGCGGGAAGGCTGTTAGAGGGGTTCTGCACAAAAGCAGAAAAGCGCCCCTACTACCAGGCAGGGCAGATCATCCCTTATTTGCAGTCCGTACAGGAGAAAAACAGTTCCGGGGAACACAGGAAAGCAGCCATCCTTTTTTCCGGGGACAGCGGGTTTTACAGTGGGTGCCAGCCCCTGTATGAAGCCCTTGGAAAAGAGATCAGGGAAGGGCGGCTCAAAGCAGGCGTGCGGATTCTTCCGGGCATTTCTTCAGTGTCCTATTTGGCGTCATGCATTGGGGAAAGCTATCAGGATGCAGCCATTTACAGCATCCATGGGAAAAAAATGCCGGGCCTTGCCCGCAGGATCCAAACCAGCCCCAAAACTTTCCTGCTGACCTCCGGCGTACAGGACGTAAACTGGCTGGGAAAGACGCTGCTGGAGTCCGGGCTGGCGGAATGCGAGGTGACGACAGGGTACCGCCTGTCTTATGAGGGGCAGAAGATTGAGAAGCATACCCCACTCGGATGCTGTGGGTTACAGGAGGAAGGCCTGTATACCTGCTTTATTAAAAACCCCAATGCCGCTAGGAAGAAATTGTCCCACGGCATGGCAGACGGAGCCTTCCTCCGGGACAAGGTCCCTATGACGAAAGAGGAAGTACGGGAAGTCAGCATCTGCAAGCTCCGGTTAGAGGAGGGGGCGGTGCTGTATGATATTGGCAGCGGGACAGGCTCCATTGCGGCAGAAGCGGCAGCCTTGTCCGACGGGATACAGGTGTATGCCATAGAACGCAGCAAAGCAGGGATTTCCCTGATTGAAAAAAATAAGGCGAAGCACGGCCTGCAGAATATCACAGCCATAGAAGGGGAAGCGCCGGAAGGGCTTATTGGCCTGCCAGCGGCGACCCATGCTTTCATAGGGGGCAGCGGCGGCAGGCTAAAGGAAATATTGGAAACCTTAAGGCGGATTAACCCGGAAATGCGGGTGGTTATCAATGCAATCAGCATGGAAACCATCTGTGAACTGAACGGGGTTCTGGCAATGGATGGGATAAAAGAGGAAGAAGCCATACAATTACAGGTAAACAGGGTATCAAAAACAGGGAATTACCATTTAGTACGGTCTGAAAATCCAATTTTTATCTGCGCATTCCAGTTTTGCGGCTGATGGCATCCCGGCGGTTTTGCCTGGGAGGTTTTGCCGACAGAATAGAAAGGCATGGTATCTGCATGAAGATAAAAAGGGTAATGGTTGCCGCCCCAAAAAGCGGGAGCGGGAAAACAACCGTGGTATGCGCGCTGCTGCAGATGTTAAAAAAAGAAGGTTTGCAGGTAGTTTCCTGCAAATGCGGGCCGGATTATATTGACCCCATGTTCCATGAAAAAGCCATCCAGGTCCCATCTAAAAATCTGGACACCTTCTTTACTGGGGAGGAAGGGACAAGGGAGCTTTTTGCCAGCCATGTGGAGCATAAGGACGTTGCAGTTTTGGAAGGCGTCATGGGGCTGTACGACGGGCTGGGGGGTATCCGGGAGGAAGGCTCCTCCTACCATCTGGCGGAGGTGACGGGGACCCCCATTGTGCTGGTTATAGATGCAAAGGGGATGGGGAATTCTCTCCTGCCCCTGGTGGCAGGGTTCCTTGCCTATGATAAGAGCCGCCTGATTAAAGGCGTGGTGCTCAACCGGGTGTCAAAGGGATATTATGAAACCATAAAACCGCTGCTGGAACAGGAATTTCACATAAAAGTGGCAGGTTTTTTGCCAGAACGGGCAGAATACCAGATAGGGAGCCGCCATTTGGGCCTTGTCCTTCCGGATGAACTGGAGGATATCCAGAAAAAACTCAGGGCGGCCTCAGAGGAGGTTTCAAAAACCGTGTCCCTTGGGGCAATTATGGAAATTGCAGGAAGCGCCGGAGAACTGGAAGCTTCAAAAACGGATTCTTTTGGGGCAGCAGCGGAAAGGGCAGTGATTGCTGTGGCAAGGGACGAAGCGTTTTGTTTTTATTATGCGGACAATATCCGCTTGCTGGAAGCATACGGCGCCAAGATATCTTATTTTTCGCCGCTGCGGGATGAAAAGCTGCCGGAAGGGTGCCATGCCCTTCTCATTGGCGGCGGGTATCCAGAGCTGTATGCAAAGGAGCTCAGCGGAAATTCCGGCATCCGCGCAGCAGTCAGGCAGGCGGCAGCCAGCGGCATGCCCATTGTGGCAGAGTGCGGTGGCTTTATGTACCTGCATTCCGCCCTCACAGACAAGGAAGGGGCACGCTATGAAATGGCAGGCGTCCTTCCCGGCACATGCTTTTACACCGGGAAGCTGGTCCGGTTTGGGTATATCCAGCTTCAGGAAAAAAAGGGCAATTTCCTGCCGGAAGGGGAATTTATCAAAGGGCATGAATTCCACTACTATGACAGCACCGGGAATGGGGCGGATGTGACAGCCATAAAGCCGGCGACCTCCAGGGAATACCCCTGCGTAGTTGAACATGGGGACTGCTGGATGGGGTTCCCCCATCTGTATTACCCGTCCAACCCTGCCTTTGCCCAGGCATTTGTGGCAAAAGCGGAAAAATATAAGGAAAAGATGGGCAGGGCAGGAGGTGCAGCCCCAGTGGGGTTTATGCCGGGACGAAGCGAAAGGAACCAGGAGGGACATTCACACCGTTTTTTTGAAAACCGGGCGTGCAAGTATTTTCCCTGCCATCAGGGGCTTGAAAGATTTAACTGCTTATTTTGCTACTGCCCCCTGTACCCAAGGGAAGCCTGCCTGGGAACCCCTGCCTTTAAGGAAAAGGACGGGAAACAATTAAAGATTTGTACTGGCTGCACCTTTCCACACCAGCCGGAAAATTATGATGCAGTCATCAAAGCCCTGCAGGGAAAGCCAGCCAATGGGTGAAGCAGGGCCGTTTACGGAAGAATATAGGAAGCGAGGTTATAAGATCTATGGATGGAATATTGTATGGAGTGGGGGTAGGCCCTGGGGAACCGGACCTTATGACGTTAAAGGCCGTGAAGCTGATTAAGGAAAATGAAGTAATTGCCTTGCCGGGAAAGGAGCCAAGGGAAACTGTCGCATACCAGATTGCAGCGGCGGCAGTCCCGGAGCTTGCAGGGAAACAGCTCCTGCCTGTCTACATGCCGATGACGCATGACAAGGAAGAACAGAAAAGATGCCACCGGGAGGGCGCGGCTCTTGTGGAAGGGTATTTAAAACAGGGGAAAAACGTTGTGTTCCTTACGCTGGGGGATTCTGCTGTCTATTCTACGTTTACCTACATCCAGAAGCTGGTGGAGGAAGACGGGTTCCAGACGCAGCTAGTCAGCGGCATCCCATCCTTCTGCGCAGCAGCGGCCAGGATGAATATGCCCCTCGCCATATGGAACGAGCCCATCCATATTTTCCCGGCAATCCATAAGTTGTCAGAAACCTTGCCGGATTCCGGGACCTGCGTCCTGATGAAGTCCGGGAGCAAGATGCACCAGGTGAAAGAAATTTTAAAAAAGAGCGGGCGTGACGCGGTGATGATAGAAAACTGCGGGACAAGCAAAGAGCAGGTGTATTTCCACGTAGATGAAATACCGGATACTGCAGGGTATTATTCCCTGATTATCTCAAAGGAAACGGAGCAGCCATGATTGAGTTAAAGGATTTGACGAAAAAATTCGACCAGTTTACTGCGGTGGATTCCGTCAATATGCGCATTGAAACGGGGGAATTTTTTGGGCTCCTGGGCCTGAATGGGGCAGGGAAGACCACGACAATCAGTATGCTGTCAACGCTCCTTTTGCCTACCCATGGGGAAATCTGGGTGGATGGGGAGCTTCTGACAAGGAAACGGACCGACCTGAAACGGAAAATCAGCGTAATTACACAGGAATATTCCATGCGGCAGGACATGAATATGGATGAAATTATGGAATACCAGGGCCGGCTCTATTACATGCCCAAGAAGGAAATACGCAGGAAAAGCCAGGAGCTTCTGGAATTCTGCGGGCTGGCTAACGCCCGGAAGCGGACCGTAAGGAAGCTGTCCGGGGGGATGAAGCGGAAGCTGATGGTCTGCAGGGCGCTTTTGACAGACCCGGAAATTTTATTGCTGGACGAGCCCACCGCAGGGATGGACGCCGTGTCCAGGAGGCAGATGTGGGACCTGCTCAAGCAGCTCAATGGAAAAAACCTGACAATCCTGCTTACCACCCACTATATGGAAGAGGCAGAAAACCTGTGCGGCAGGGTAGCCATGATGGCCCGGGGGAAGATTGAAGAAATTGGCACCCCAAAAAATTTTATCCATGGGCTGGGGCGGTTTGCAGTGGATGAAACCAAGGCGGGCAAGACAATTACCCATTATTTCCACGCAAAGGAAGAAGCGCTGGAATTTGCTGCCCGGACGGATGGCAGCTTCCAGCTCCGGGATACGACGTTAGAGGACGTATTTGTAGAACGGGCCAACAGGGAAGAAGCAGGCGTGCCCCGGCCAATAAAAGAAAGGAATGGGTAGGGTCATGGGAATTGTTACGATTTTATGGGAAAAATGGGTGGAATTCCGCAGGGATTTTTATAAGATCACATTGGCTGCCATGATTGCGCCCCTGATGTACCTGTTAGTTTTTGGGCTGGGCATCCAGACCGTGTCCCATGGGGTGTCCTATCTCCATTACCTGATCCCGGGGGTAGTGTCCTTAACAACGATGAATGGGAGCTTTAATGCGGTTGCCCAGAACCTGAATGTCCAAAGGCTGTACGAAAAGGCCTTTGACCAGGTGATGATATCCCCAACGCCTTTGTGGCAGTTTATGGTGGGGCAGATGATTGCGGGCTCGTTAAGGGGCCTGTATGCAGGCGGCATTATTTTGCTGCTGGTATGGCCAATACATACCGGCCTTATTTTTAACGGGTTTTCGGTTCTGGTGCTGTTTTTAAACGGCGCTGTATTTTCTGCGCTGGGGGTAGTGGTTTCCTTTTTGGCAAGGAACCATGCAGATGTGCCAAGGTTTTCCAATTATCTGATTATGCCCATGGCTTTTCTGTGCAATACATTCTTTTCCACAGAAAACATGCCCAGGGGCATCCGGAATGCGGTGGGCATCCTGCCATTGTCGGAAACCAGCAGCATTGTGCGGCATATCGCTTATGGGGAAGCCTGGGATCCGTCAGGGATCTTTGTGCTGCTTGCCTATCTGGCTGTGCTGGCGGCAATTGGGCTGTGGTTTGTTTACCGGAAACAGAATCTTTAATGGGGGCGTGAAGTGAAAGAGATGTTGAATAGATATGTAAGGCGAAAAAATTGCGGCAAAATGGGCAGGGCAAAAGCAGCGGCGGCATTGTTTGCCCTCCTGTCACTGCTTTCCCTGTGTGCATTTGCCCCGGAGGATGGGGAATACAGCGTATCTGTGGAGCTGGCTGGGGGCAGCGGGAAAGCCTCTGTCACATCCCCGACGCTGCTGACGGTAAAAGACGGCGTCCCGGTTGCCCGCATCCAGTGGAGCAGCCCCAATTATGACTATATGGTGGTGGACGGCAGGCATTATGATAATTTGAGCGAAGAAGGGATGAATTCTGTTTTTGAAATCCCGGTCCTTTCCTGGGACGGCTGGATGGATGCCATTGCGGACACCACTGCCATGGGGAGCCCTGTGGAAGTCCATTACCAGTTATTCTTTTACCGGGAATCTGTGGGGAGCAAAAACGAGCTGCCCCAAGAGGCGGCAAAGCGGGTGCTGTGCGTGGCTGCTGCAATTATTGTAATCGGTGGGGTACTGAATTATATTTTGAAAAAGAAAAATTCCTGAAAGGGTTTGGCTTTTCTTACGGTTATTGATACATTTATTCCTGCAAGCAACGAGCCAAACAGCCGCGCTGCAAGTTTGATGCCCCGTCAGCTTGCGGCGGGGCATTTGACTATAGTAACCCGTAAGGAAAGAAGGCTTGCTAACTTGTCTGGATTTCCATCTGCTGCGTTGGCTTCAATCGACGATGCCACTGCATCGCCTTATTCAGCGTTATTTGGCTGAAGTGAATGATACACTACACTAGTTAGCGGCAAGGGCCACAGTTTTTTTTTCCGGTCTTCTGCATCTATGTAAGTCAGGATATCGCTTGGCTGGCAATGGAACATGCAACAGAGGCGGTTTATGAATTGCAGGGTGAAATTATGGTTATGTTTCAAACGGCTGATTTCCGCCGGGTTGAATTCGTAGGTATATTCTAAGTCGTACGTCGTTATCCCTTGTTCATGTAACATGTCCCAAAATGGTTCAAATGATATCATGCTATTCCTCCCTCTTGTATAATACTATGTATATCATATAGAAAATCCATCCAAATTATAACTTACAAATATGTAGGTTACCTATTTCAGGGCAAAAATCAGCCAAACCAACCATGCCATGCTGCCACTGGCTTGGCGCCCTGTTTTTTTCATATAAGTAAGTTACAAAAACAAGGCGGATGCTTTAAAATAAGCCTATATTGTTACAGGAACTGGCAGGGAACCTACAAAAGGAGGGAACAGGATGAGTGATTTAAATGCATTGATAGGGATTGATTTTTCATTAATTGGGACAAAATTACATGCAGCCTATGAGAAAAAGGGGGAAGATGGGTATGCGGTGCTGCTAATCCCAACCGTACAGGAAGCAGACAGCGGCATTTCCATCCCGAAAGTCATTGAGGACATCAAGAAACTGGTAAATAATTCTGGCTCAGAGGCAGACACTGGGGACATGGAAAAGGACTTAACGGATACTCTGGCAGGGCTTCAGGCAGGCAGCAGCGGCTTTGACTTGAGCAAGATTATTGTCAAGCTGAACATGGCATACTTGTATATCCGAAAAGGGGCAGACCCAAAGGACAATGTTTTGGAATATGCCTTCCAGCTTCAGGTCATTACAGAGGGTTTGATTCCCAAGGAAATCGCACAGATTGTAGATGTATCGAACCTGTCGCTTTCTGTCTGGAACACCAGCCGGAAAAAGGTGGTTGACAAGATGCAGCTCATAACGGCTGACGAATATCTGGACGCCCCTGCCGAAATTGTGGAACAGAAAGAAGAAGGCTAAGGGCGCGTAGTAAAACAGCTAGTTTGGCGGCTTTTCTGGTATAAATTGACGTTTTGGCATGCAGCCGCCATAACCTACAAAAGCAAAGGGAGCGAGTCAGATTATGGCAAAACAACAGATTTCCTGCAGCATATCGGCAGAAGGGAATATCCTAAGCTGCCCCTCCCATATCGTGCTGGGCAGCCAAAATGGGAAGGCGGCATTTTACGGAAAAGTAGATTGGGGCAGAAAAAGCCTGTCTGATGCCGTTTCAAGGGGATTTGCAGAAAAAACAAATAGTGGGACATTGCCGGAGGATGTCAAAAGCCTTGCGGATTCCCTGCTCCCGGAGTACTGCCCGCAGGAACTGTCCGTTTCTTACCATGACGGCTGCTTGGCCTTGGAAGTGGAGGACAATACAGTTTCTTTCAAGATGGTAAGGAGATCTGGGACTTTGGCCTTGCTGTTTTCCTTTGCAGTTACAGGGGAGCAGCCGCGGCCGGAAAAGCCCGGTTTCGTTGGCATGGTCAGGGATATGCTGGAAAAAATTGCAGGTTTTTTCGGGGTTTGGGAGTTTCTGTTTTACGCCCAGACAGGGGGCACGTATTTGCTGCAATCCATGCTTGGGGGAAGGGGACAGATGAAGCAGGTCCCCAGCCAGATGGAGGCCAGCGCAATGATCCTATATGCGCAGGTAAGCTTTGAGGGGGACAGCCTATTTTGCAGAGGGATAAGGGGCTTATTTGGAGTCCGCTATACGGAGCTGTACCTTGGCACGGCAAAGGGCACGGTTACCTGTATGGTGGCGCTGCCAAAGATTCAGACAGGCTTTGTGGAGAGCAGCAATTTATATCTCCTGCTGTCTTTTGGCAAGGCCATGCAGTTTGTCATCAAAGGCACCTTTGTGTTCCCTTACTTAAGGGGGATGGAATTTACCGTGGACTGCGGCGTGGCACAGAACGCCTTCCGTCTGGAGGCGCTGGCTCATGTGGAGCGGCCGGTTGCCTTATTTGGCCCATTTTCCATTGGGGATACCTGCCTGATGGTGCAGATGGGAAAGGGGCTTGAGTTTGGGCTGTACAGTTCCCTTTATATCAGGAATATCCAGATTTTTGGGGCAGTTATGCTCAAAACAGTCGGAACTGCAGTAGAGCCAACGCTCCTTTCTGCAGCCATCAGCGACATTTCCATCCCAATCTTGGTGGACAACCTGATGGGGGAGCATGTGGATGGGATAGAAGCCTTGGATTTTATCAAGATTCTGGGGCTCCCGTTTCAGCAAATGGCCCCGTTCCCCAAGGGGCTGCTGGAAAAAAAGGACGTCCCGGCGGTGGTTTCCCGGTTCAATGCCGCCATATCAAGCGATGCCTTAAGGCTGGAGGAGGGGCAGGTGCAGATTACCCCATTCGGGGAAGGTGTTGACCTGGCAGACCAAAAAAGGATGCGCCATTATTATATTGACAGCAAGGGGAACTTGCAGCTTGCCGCACAGTTTTATGTTGCAATGGAAAATACTGCCCTTGGGAATTATACCGTGGAGCGGGGCTATTTTATCTGTGGCGTGGTTGAGATTTTCAAACAGCGGTTTGAGGTGTTGTTTTCCTTCCGTGAGTCAGAGGGCATGCTTGCCTATGCGAAAATCCAAGCCTTTGACTTAGGGTTCTTGCGGGTAGGGCCTTCAAAGTCCCAGAAAAGCAGCAGCACGGCAATGCCCATTGCAAAAGGCAGCCTTCTGGCGCAGTTTGTCAACCCAAGCCAAGAAGGGATTGTATTTTTCCTTTCGGCAGGGAAAAAAGAAGTGTCTTTTTATCTGGACGGAAGCGTGGAAATCCTAAGGCTGTTCCGGCTGGATGCCAGAATCATCTATATGGGCCGGAAAATTTCAGTGGATTTATGTGCAAAATTATATGGTATATTTGGGATTTCCCTGCATTTGCTGGTGGATTATGAGAGTTTTTCTTCGGCAAACTTTGAGTTCAGCTTCCTGTTGGACACTTCCGGGCTGACGGAGAAGCTGGCTGCGGTCACGCAGAAAATTGATGGGGCCATCCACCGGTTAAGGGATAAGATTGGAAATGCAAAAAGGGAGGTCCAAAGGGCCCAAGACCATGTCAATGAGCTGTATGGGCAGATTGCCTATTTTGATCGGAAAATTGCAGAATGTAAAGGGGCAATTTCCCGCGCAAGATGGTGGAAAAAAGCTTTTGTCGCCATTGCCAAAGGGTTGGAAATCGGGGCATACGAGGTGGCAAAAATCGGCATTTATACGGCAATCGGCGTGGCAACGGCTGCGCTTGAGGTGGCAAAAGGGATTTTAAGCATTTCCGGCAAGGTGGGAGAATCCGTGCTGAAGGCGGTGAATGAAGTAATCAAAGGGGCAATGTCCCTATTTTATGTCAATTATATTAAACTGGAAACAAAAGCAAGCGTAAAAGAACAGTATTTCCGGGCAGAAATTGATTTTGTGGCTCTTGGGAAGAAATACCATTTTTCCAAGCTGATTGGGAAAACCTCTATGGAGCAAGATTCCCAAGGCGCCCTGTCTGGCGCAATCAACGACCATATGGATTCAGACCTCAGCCATATTGAGGATGGCTCGTTCCGCAGCTCGTGGCGGCAGTACCAGTACCGGCAGTACACGGCAGCCCAGAACAGCAGGCGCTTAGGGCAGGCAAAGGAGCATATCGCATCTTCCGTCCAGCTGATGAGATCCATGCAGGATACTTATGTGGAGGAACTGCAGGTTCCGCTGGAGGAATGTGCAGAAATGAACGTTTCCCTGATCAAAGCATTGGACCAAGTGGGAAATGTGCTGGAAACAGGCATGGAGTCCGGCAATGTGGATGCACTTGGAAATGTGATGGGAGGCCTTAAGAGGAGCGTTGCGGCGCAGGAAAAAAATGGCATGTTCAGGGAAGGGGAGCTGCAGGGCACAAAAGACCTGATTGCAGCATATGACGAGGCAAGGGGGCTTTATGATGAAGTTGCAGATAACCTCAAGTTTGTAAAACGGCAGAAAGAAGCCATGGAACGGCACAATGCGGCAATCTACCAGAAGGCAAACATGAAAAAAGCCGTAAGGCAGGATGCCACCCGGCAGATGGGCGCCGTCCTCCTGCGGGTGGAGGAGCAGATGTATGAAGCCTTCCCGGTAAGCCGCAGCGGGAAGGATATCATTAACCTTTCCAGAGAGGCGTCCCTACGGGAGTATTTTATGGAAGCAGAGGAACGGCTTGGCATTGTGCCGGGGGAACATGTTCGGGCAATGCGCAGCAGGAGCCGGAAAGGGGGATACCAGAACCGGCTGTAAATGGCTGGATAACAGGGTGCAAACCCACAGTAACATAGCAGGAATGGCATACATAGGGTGGCAAATTATGGCAAATAATGGCAAGCGGAACATGCGGCTCCTTGCAGCAGGGACCCTGCTGGCAGGCACGGCGCTGTTGGCTGGCGGCTTTCTCCGGATGGAAGGGAGTAAGGGTAAGGCATACCCGCAGCAGGCAGAGCGGGGCTACAGCACCTTGCTGCTGTACCTTGACGGAAGCGATTTGGAGAGCAGCTACGGCGCAGCCGGGGATGATTTGGAAGAAATAGGGAAGGCAGTGGCACAGGCAGACCCGGAAGGGAGGGATATCCATATTGTGGTGGAGGCAGGAGGGGCAAGCCAGTGGCAGTACAGCCAGATGGAGGATTGCAGCTATGGGCGGTTCTGCATGACAGGGGCAGGCGTTTCGGAGGTTACGGAGCTGGAAATGAGGGATATGGGGCGGGCGGACACCTTGGCTGACTTTATCAATTATGGAACCCAGTCCTACCCAGCCGAGCATTATGGGCTGATATTCTGGAACCATGGGGCGGGGCAGATAGAAGGCTTTGGGAAAGACGAAAATTTTGGGTATTCCGCCTTAAGCTTACTAGAACTCAAGGAGGGGCTAGAGCTCTCAGCCTATCAGGAGCCCTTTGATTTTATCGGCATGGACGCCTGCCTGATGGGCAGCCTTGAGATGGTAAGCGTTTTACAGGGGAAAACAGAGTATTTCATTGCCTCGGAGGAATTGGAGCCGCAGGATGGTTACGATTACAGCTGGGTGGAGTCCTTAAAGGAGCCGGAGGAAGATGGGCCGTATGGGAAACGGGCAGGCCTTGCTATGCTGGAATCTTTTGCGGGATGTTATCGGGGGGAAAAGTTCCGCACTACCCTTGCATTAGTCGATATGGGCAGCTATGGCAGGTTCCATGAAGCATTTGACAGGCTGGTTAGCATCCTTCCTGCACAGGATGCAGACAGCGAAAGGATGTATCAGGAACTGGGCAGGCTCCGTGGGCAGATACAGGGATTTGGGCAGCAGGGGGCAGAATCCATGCCGGAACAGGTGGATGTGATGGATTTCCTTTGGCATTTGCTGGAAGCGGCTTTCCCAAAAACGTTTCAGGAACTGGATATGGCGGGAGCGCAGGAGGCAAGCCAAGAAAGCGGGCAAGCCGGGCAGGTATCTGGGGAGGATTTGCAGGAACTTTATCAGGAACTACGGGACGCATACGGCCAGATGATTATCAAAAAATCCTGCAGCGGTTACACGCAGGAACCCAGCGGAATGAACCTATACCTGCCCAGCGGGGATAACAGCCAAATCAGGACTGACGGCAGGATATACCAAGCCCTTCCGTTCTGCGAAAAATATCAGGCCTTCACGGAGAATTACATCAAGTACCTGACAGCAGGAGGGGAAATCCCATGGCAGGAGCCATTGCAGGAGGACGGGGAAGTGAAAGCCGAGATACCGCCCAGCCAGCAAGATGAGATTGCCAATGCCTATGGAGCCGTGTCTGTAAGCCAAGATGGATGTACGTACCTTATCAGCGCCGACGGGGACACTGTACTGGACCAGTCGGGTTACTTAAAGGCTCCCATGGAGGACACGTTCTGGGGGTTGAAGGGCCAGATACTCTGCCTGATAGAAAACTATACCAGAGATGGTGAAACGGAATACACCGCCCCTATCTTATACAAAAAAGAAGGCAGCGGCTGGGCAAAATGCAACATGCGCATCCGTTTTTCCGAAGACTGCCCAGACGGGGAGGTTGTCCAGATTGAGCCTTATGAAATCTCAAAACAGGTATACGCCCTCGAAGCAGGGGATGCGCTGATTCCGCTCTATCCGCTGTTTGGGCAGGAAGGAGGGAACGGGGCAGAAGGCATAGGCTTAGAAAAAAAATATCCACAGATAGAACAGGATAAGGAAGGCGTAAGCTTAGTGCAGGAGAAAATCGCCGCAGGGAAAGAACCCCTTCCAGCAGAGAACAGAATTTACCAAAAGGAATACTATATGGGCGCCAAAATTACCATGGAAGATATGCAGGCAGGAGATGGCGATTTAGAAAAAATAAAATGGCAGGCTGGCACAAAGCTGCAATATGGTTTCCTCATCCGCGACACGAAAATGGAACTGCACTATCTAGGATCTATGGAACGTTCCCCATAATATTTCAGGAAAGGGGCATACAAAAATGTGCTATTACGACAAAAAAACGTATGATAAAAACGGTTTCAATATTGAGGTTTACCCCATGCTTATCAAACCTAGTGATGGGGACTTTAGCACCAGTGCGCACGGCCTTGCCATCCAATGCGGCGCCGATTTCCATGTATCCTACCAAGGCAAGTTTTCATCCAAGCTGAAGCTGGGGATTCTGCAGTTTGTCCGCTCTGAAATAGTGGTAGGCAACCCGCCAATGGATCCTGTCAGTAAGGTCTGCATAGACCATGGGTTTGAAAGCAGCCACAGATTGGTAGATTACCTTTTTGGCAATCCGGGAGTAAGGATTGCCCATCAGACATCCAAATTTTTCAATATGCCCACTGCCGTCCGGGGGACCAACCGATGTGAAATTTATGATATCCCCAGAGAACCCCGTGGCTTTGCTGGGCAAAACCTAAAGGGTTCTCCAATTGTTATAGAATTCTGGGAATTTGTTGTGGAAATTTCCGAGGAATATGGATATATATACAACAACGGCATTAAGTGGAAACTGTCATTTGCACAGGAGCCTGCCGGAAAGAATGAATATGCCTGTGAGGTTATGTTTAACACTGCTATATTCAAGGATTTGCCCTACAGAGAAATTTTCAGGAACAATAACGCAGTCGCTGCGGATAGTTATAAACTTAGAACATGACGTGAATGGCCGAAGGCAAAAATACATACTGTTTGTTAGGGATTCCAGAGCTGCAGGGCTGGAATCCCTGCTTTTTGTATGCCTATCCATTCCTTTTGAGGAAAGCCGATGGAGTTTTCCAAGTTTATGTTCCAATCTTTGTTCAATCCTACAATCTTGTAAGCGTTGGAAAAAGAAGTATAGAATATTCTGCCAATCTGTGGTAAGATAAACCCGGACAGAAATCAGAAGAATGATAACCATAAGCATTACAGCATAATCTTGGGAGGACAGTATGGCAAGAGAAGACTACAACAAAGCGTTTCGACTAGGAAAAAAAGATTACCAGACAAGGATGCTCCATGGGGAGCGGCCCATCCTGCAGGTATTGGACGACATCCTGCCGGAGCGCGGCTCTTACTCCGAGGTGCCCCTTGGGCTGGTCCAGATTCCCATTGAGCAGATTGTAGGAACCAAGACATTTGGAAGGAGCAGTTCCTTTGCAGGGAATTTTATGCCCATCCTGCGGGAAGACACGGAATTTGCGGCAAAGTGGATGAAGCTTCTGGACTCCCATTTGGAAGAAGGCATCCGGGAGCCAGTAAAGGCCTATGAATATATGCATAAATTTTATATTGTGGAGGGGAACAAGCGTGTCAGCGTTATGAAATTCGTAGGGGCGGTTTCCATTGCAGGCCATGTGACAAGGATTGTGCCGAAGAAAACCGGGGAAAAGGAAAACAAAATTTACTACGAATTCCTCGATTTTTACCGGCTGGCTGCGCCTATCAATTATATCTGGTTCACCCATGAAGGAAAGTTCGCCAAACTGCAGGAAGCTGTGGGAAAGGGCCCGGATGAACTTTGGACAGAGGAAGACCGGATGAAATTCAGCTCCGTCTATACGAGGTTCAGCGCGGAATACCGGGCCAAAGGCGGGGATAAGCTGAAAATTTCCACTGGGGACGCATTCCTTTCCTTTATTACCCTCTATGGGTATGACGCCATAAACGATAAGACCACCAGCGAACTGCAGACCCTGATTGCAAAAAGCTGGGAGGAATTCCTGCTGCTGGGGGAGGAATCTGAGGTTGAATTGAAAATGAAGCCGAACCAGAAGAAAAAATCGCTCCTTGACCTGCTGCACCTGCCGGCATTAGCCCCCCAAAAGCTGAAAATTGCTTTTATTTATGAAAAAACGCCGGGTACTTCCGCATGGACCTATGCCCATGAGCTTGGGAGGCTCCATCTGCAGCAGACCTTCCCGGAGGAAGTGCAGACCGTCTGCTATGAAAATGGGACATTGGAGAACATTGATGCCTTGCTGGAAGATGCCATAAATGTGGGATGCGGCCTGATTTTCACCACTACGCCCCCCTTTGCGCCAGCCAGCGTAAAAGCGGCAATCGCCAACCCCAAGGTGCGGATTTTAAACTGTTCCCTGAATACGTCCCACCGCTATATCAGGACCTACTATTCCCGGATGTATGAGGCCAAGTTCCTGATGGGCGCCATTGCAGGAGCCATGGCGGAGAATGGGCGGCTGACGTATATTGCGGATTACCCCATTTACGGATCCATAGCCAATATCAATGCCTTTGCCTTGGGGGCAAAGATGATTAATCCCCGTGCAAAGGTGTATCTGGAATGGTCCTCCAAGAAGGAAATGGACATTGAAGAAAGCATCAAAGAGAGTGGATCCTCCGTTGTTTCCGGGCGGGACATGGTAATCCCGGAGGAGGCCTCCCGGTTTTTTGGGCTGTACCATATAGATAATGGGCATCCAAGGAATTTTGCCATGCCCCTGTGGCACTGGGGAAATTTTTACGAGCAGCTTATTTGGGCAATTCTGGACGGGACATGGAAATATGACGACAGCCCTACCGCCAAAAAGGCCATTAACTACTGGTGGGGGATGTCGGAAGGTGTCATAGACGTGGTATTTTCCAAGTACTTGCCCATTGGGCTGAAACGCCTTGCAGGGCTCTTAAAGGCCTCCGTCAGCGCAGAGCTGTTCAACCCGTTTTCCGGCATTTTATATTCCCAAGACGGGATTGTGTCGGAAAACCCGGAGAATATCCTTTCCCCAGAGGAAATCATGACGATGGACTGGCTGGCAGAGAATGTCATTGGGGCAATCCCCAAAAAGGAAGAACTGAAAGAGCAGGCGGAGCCTGTGATGAAACAGCAGGGAATTAAGAAACAGGAAGGTTAAATAGTAAGATGAAGATACTGGCGATTGCAGATGAAGAATCGAAAGGTTTGTGGGAATATTTTGATAAGAGCAAGCTGGAGGGAGTGGACCTGATTATCTCCTGTGGGGATTTGGATCCTGCCTACCTGACATTTTTGGTGACTATGGCGTCTATCCCAGTGCTTTACGTCCATGGGAACCATGATGGGAAATATGGGAAAACCCCGCCGGATGGCTGCATCTGCATTGAAGACCAGATTTATGTGTACAAGGGCATACGGATACTGGGCCTTGGGGGCTCCATGCGCTACAGTAAGGGGAATTACCAATATACCGAGTGGCAGATGAAGCAGCGGGCGGCAAAGCTCCGGTTCCAGCTGTTCCGGCGGCGGGGGTTTGACATTTTGGTGACCCATGCCCCCGCTTACCAGCTCAACGACGGGCGGGACCTGCCCCATCAGGGCTTTCAGGTGTTCCGCTCCCTTCTAGAGAAATATAAGCCAAAGTTCTTCCTCCATGGGCATGTGCACCTGACTTATGGGGTGAACCATAAGCGGTACGACAAGTATCAGGATACCCATGTGATAAATGCATATGAGAAATGCATCTTTGAGTTCGAGGATGAGAGCCCGGGGGATTCTTTGCAGTGACAGGCCGGAGGAAAGGCGGTGAGGAAGCGTGCGGACAGGAAGGTGGGCTACACCATAACCTCCAACCGGGAAAGCGGCCTTGGAAAGCAGGGGCATTGCAAAGGACAGAATCCGGCACTATGGGTTTGCCTTTGAAGGGAAAAGGGTGCTGATTGGCTAAACTCCTGCCCAAAACCTCATTTGGGGATGTTTTCCTCCTGTTTCCGTTTCAGCCAAGCTTCATCATCTTCGTAGAAAGGCGTCTGCTCCGGAAAAGCCTGCGTAATCTGCTCCTCAATATGGAAGGATTCATCCATGGCGGAGTAGAGAAGGAAATCTGCAGTAAACAGGATGGCCCAGAACCCATGGAAGGGCAGCAAAAGGGAGGACCAAGGAAGGAACAGCACAATGGCTGCCCAGTACAGAAGCTGTAGCATGGCACAGCCCAGTGTTTTCCAGAAGAAGCGGATGATAAACAGCAGGCAGTTCTGGAACCGCTGCTTCCCGGACTGCTCAAACAATGCAATCTGGGGCCAGTACAGGGAGAAGAACATGGTAAGCAGCAGCAGGCCAAACAGGTAAATTGCAACGGTGCCAAGGCTGGGAAGGCGGGAAGCCCACCAGAAGGTCATCAGCATGAACCCGTAAAATCCAAGCAGCAGGCTAAACAGGATGCCGGGGGCAATGGACTGCCTCCAGTTTTGTTTCAGGGCGCGTTTGTAGTTCGCAAGCCAGTTCCCGGGGGCATCCCGCAGGCTCCGGAATACGGCGTCATGCATACAGGATAATGCCGGGCCTGCAACAGCCCCGCCGATGATACATGCCGGGATAAGGACTAAGATGCTGGAGGATAGGAAGGAAAGCAGAACCCCGAAGGCAAGGGGGAAGAACCCCAGCAGGGTCAGCAGGTTTACGGCAAAGAATGACTTGAAGTCACGGCCCAGCAGCTCCCAGTAGCGTTGGGAACCAGAAAGCCGCTGCCCAGTCCCCTCTGGCATATGATAGTTTGGAAATAAATTCACAGTAATCCCTCCTTGATGAAATAAAATAGTTATTTGGTTGCTTAGAGTGTGTTTGAAAAATCTACGATGCCCTGCCAATATGCTGAAAATCAGAAAAACAATGCCATGGTTTGCCTGCTGCAAAGTTACCTATTTGGAGATATAGGAGCAGTGTTCCAAAAAGTTCGCCAGAATCTTGTCCAAATCTTCCGGAAAATCCTCTAGGCAGGTCACTTCCACGCACAGGGAGATGCCGCCAGTGGCAGCAAACGCAGAGATGCCCCGGTCATAAGGGTTATTTTCGCTGGCGCAATGGTAAGTAAGCACGGTGTAAGCCTGCCCGTTGTAAACGGCTTCCTGTTCTTCCAGCACCTCATAATTTTCCTTAGCAGCATTAAGCCAAGTGGCCACGTTTTTCTGGGCAGAAGCGGCATCCTTGGATTCCCCCAGCAGGAGGTAGAGGCTGGCGTCGTATAAATCAGCAGTATCGCCGTCGCTGTTTTCATAAGGCGTGGGATCGCCCATTCCCCAAGATACATAGTAAAGGCCGTCGGCGGCTAAGGCGCTGTTGTCGTCCACTAGGATAAAGCGGCTGTCTGTGTTTTCCACCTCAAGGCTGTGGCCTACTAGGAGATGGGATTTATTTTCCACCGGTTCTTTTTCAAGATTTGGGGAAAGGGCAGAGCAGCCTGGCAGCAGCAATGCAAGGCAAAAGAATAAGATGGCAAATTTTGTTTTCATGAGAAATCCTCCTGTTTTGTTGATGCAGGTTCCGCAAGCAGTTCCCACAATTTCCCGCAGTCCTCAGCGTTCTTGGCCTGGTTTTCCGTGTAAAAGCAGCGCCTCCCAAAATAGAGCGGGGCGAGCAGGCCCTGGCTGTCCCCAGTCACTTCTTCCCCATTTACCATAGTGGAATAGGGACCAAGTTCCATCCCGGAAAGGGCGGGGCAGCCTGCCCACAAGACGGCCTTATCCTCTGTGGAATAATCTGTTTCCTCCGGGCAGCTTCCGTCATGGCAAGCAAGAAGCTGGTAGCTGCGCTGGAACTCATTCTGGGTCGTCCATCAGGAAAAAATAGCTTTCACAGTCTGAAATATCCCCCACCAAGGTAAGCTCAGAGGCATATTCGTAGTAAGCAATTTCTGCATCGTTGCTGTGGTTCCCGCTGATATACTGGTTGACGCTTACTTCCCCGTCCCCATTAAAATCCCATCCCGCAGCGGCAAAGGACTGCTCCAGCGCAGAAACCGTATCCTGCGGAAGGGCTGCCTTCCCAATATAGGCAATCTGGAAATCCGGGGCTTTGTGCCATAGGCCAAGGGCATTCCCAACCACATCGCAGAGGATGGCAAGCAGGACAATGCCGGAAATGACATACCATTTATGGTAATACCACCAGTTTTTCATAAGCGTCACCCCTGTTCTTCGTAAGGCTCCAAGGTAGTCCCGCCGGGGACATAGGTGACAGGGAGGCAGACAAGGGGCGTTTTTGGCATCATGTTTTCCTGAAGGAGAAGCTCCACGCACAGTTCAGCAATGTCCGGTATGGGCTGGAGGATGGTAGAGCAGATATAATGTTCCTCCCCGAATGTATGGACACCGTCAAACCCAATGACCTGCACGTCTTCCGGAACCCTTTGCCCCAGTTTCTTCAGGATGTTTAAGACGGACCAGGCAACCCGGTCTGTGACGCAGAAAATCCCATCGAAGGACAGCTTCCCTTCCTGTATGTGTTCCTTTAGGAACCGTTCGAATTCATCAAAGGAATCCCCATCATTCAATATTTTCATCTCATAGGAAAGGCTCCGGGCAAGGCAGCCGTTTTCAAAGCCGGATTTCCGCTTGTTCGGCTCATTGCTCAAGGAAGATCCAGTGCGCAGGAAAGCAACATGTTTGCATCCCAAGTCTGCCAATTTTTCTGCGGCAAGCTGCCCGCCGGCAAAATTGTCGCTGGCTACGCAGGGGATTTTTACCCCCATGGAACGGTCGATGGATACAAAAGGCGTATGTTCCTCTATCTTAAGATCGGGGTTGTAGGTCAGCCCGATAATCCCATCCACCTTGTTTTGCTGTGCCATTGTGACATATTCCTGTTCTAGGTTGGAGTCGAAGTCGGTACAGCAGAGCAGCATCCGGTAATTCCGTTTCAAAAGCGCCATATTGATATAATAGGTAATGGATGCGAAGAAAGGGTTCTTGGTATTGGGGATCAAAAGGGCGGCAGTATAGGTTTTGTTTGCCTTAAGGCCTTGGGCATAGCTGTTGACTTGGTAGTTCAGCTTGCGGATGGCATCTTCCACCCGGAGCCGGTAGGATTCGCCCACTGGAAGGCCATTGACTACCTTGGACACGGTGCCAAGGGCCACCCCGGCCTCCCTCGCAACATCTTTCATGGTGGGAGCGGAATTTTCTTTTTTCATCGTTTCAGCCTCCTTACAGATATCAATGGAACAGCCAAAAACCCAAAGGAACCGTAGCGGCTGTTTCATCTGCGTTTCATTTTCTATTGCCATTATACTGGAATGATTTTGAATTGTAAAGAGGTTTGAAAAAGAAATTTCATGAAATGTTACATGAAACAATAAAACTGGAAAAATGTACAAAAACAATAAAATTTATTTGTAAAAATTGACGAAAAGTGGAGAAGTAACCAAGAAACAATAGGGAAAACATTGACTTAGCCAAGAAAAATGATATATTCCAATCACCGGATAAAATAACGTTTCACGAAAATGCGCGCATATATGGAACGGAAAACGACAGAAAAGAGAGTGTGTTTCATGAAATCTTACTGTCTGAAAAAGAAAGGAGAGTAAATTATGAAGAACCAAAAATCAGCAGTTGCACTGCAAGGCAGGCCGCTGAAGAAACGTTTGCTGGATAACTGGCAGCTCTATGCGATGCTCCTGATCCCAATCGTGCTGACGATTATCTACAAGTACCTCCCTATGTATGGCATACAGATTGCCTTCCGGGATTATAAGGCAAGCCGGGGGATGTTTGGGAGCGAATGGGTTGGGCTGAAATGGTTTGAGCGTTTCTTCTCTGCGCCAACCTGTGTGCGTATGCTGAAAAATACGATACTGCTCAGCTTTTACAGCCTGCTGTGGAGCTTCCCGATTCCCATTATCCTTGCGCTGATGCTGAATCAGGTGAGGTTCCAGCGTTTTAAGCGGACGACCCAGACAGTGCTGTATGCGCCCCATTTTATTTCCACCATGGTTATCTGCGGTATGATCCGTATCTTCTTAAGCCCTTCCGGCGGCCTAATTAACCTGCTGCTTGGAAGCAGTGTTGACTTCCTGACAGAATCCTCTGCCTTCCGTACCATTTACATAGCCTCCGGCATCTGGCAGGATGCAGGCTGGGGGATCATTGTTTATATGGCAACGCTGTCCAACGTTGACACGTCCTTATATGAAGCTGCAAAGGTGGACGGCGCATCCTTGTTCCAGAGGATTCTCCATATTGACATACCGGAACTGCGGTCCATCATGGTGCTGAACCTGATTATGAGCGCGGGCGGCCTGATGAATGTAGGGTTTGAGAAAGTATGGCTCTTGCAGACGGACTTGAATAAGGCTACAAGCGACGTGATTGCCGTGTATGTTTACCAACAAGGTATTGAAAATGCCAAATATAGTTACTCTACGGCGGTGGGCCTGTTTAACACAGCCGTCAATATCGTTTTGCTGATTGCAGTCAATAAGATAGCCAGCAAGATATCCGAAGATACAAGTTTTGTTTAGGAGGTGCGGTATGAAAGCGAATACAAAGTCTGGAAAGCTGTCAGGGTTTTCAGAAAGGGCCAACGATATCATCCTGGTGGTGATTTGCGCGGTAATCCTGCTGATTGTTGCATATCCCCTGTATTATGTGCTGGTTGCTTCTGTTTCGGACCCATATGATGTATATGCAGGGAAAACCTTCCTCCTGCCAAGCCAGTTTACGCTGGACGGGTACAAATCGGTATTTGCAGACCCGAATATACTGACTGGTATCCTAAACAGCTTCAAATACACGATTGTCGGTACAGTATTTTCCGTTATCGTGCTTTATCTGGCGGCATATCCCCTTAGCGTGAAGGATTTGCCCGGCAGGAAGTTCTTAAGTATTTTCTTTATCGTCACTATGTATTTTGGCGGCGGCCTGGTCCCTACCTATTTAATTGTAAAGGATACGGGATTAATCAATAACATGTGGGCGCTGTTCCTTCCGGGAGGCGTTGCCGTGGGGAACATGATTATTGTAAGGAACTTTTTTGAAAACAGCATCCCAAAAGAAATGATAGAGGCTGCGGAAATCGATGGCGCTTCCAAATGGACCACATTTATCCGCATCGTAGTGCCTTTGAGCCGTTCCATCATGGCAGTTATGGTGGTGTTTTCCATGGTGGCTTACTGGAATGACTGGTTTACGTCCATGATTTACCTGCCTTCGCCGGAAAAAGCCCCGCTTCCATTGGTGCTGCGGAATATCCTGATTAAGAGTTCTGCCAGCGCCAGCCAGGCAAGCACTGTGTCAGGCGGCTATGCGGAACTGAACAAGATGACGGAAATGATTAAGTTTTCTTCCATTATCATTGCGGCAGCCCCGATGCTGGTTATTTATCCTTTTGTCCAGAAATACTTTGAAAAGGGATTTATGGCAGGTGCAGTAAAAGGCTGATGTTGTGGCTGCTGCCCGTTTTCGGGCTGGATGCAGATGCCAGGTCCGGCCGCAGGGGGCGGGCAGCGGCATATTGTAGAAAGGAAGTCATATTATGAGAAAAAAAGGATTGTGGAAAAGGCTTGTGTCGTGTATGATAGTTGCAGGGCTTGGGCTGTCGGCGGCAGCATGTGGCAATGACTATGGCAATCATGAAAAAGGGGTTGCCAATACGGATGTTTCCCAGACGGAGTTTTCCATCATGGGAGGGATGGGCGCCCTGAGCACAAGCTACGACAAGAAAGACGTGTTAAACCAGCTTCAGGAAGAAACGGGAATCCATATTGACTGGAATACCATGAGCGAATCCTTAAGCGAGCAAGTCAACATCCGTATCGCTGGCGGCGACCTGCCGGATGCTTTTATAGGCGTAGGGTTCAGCAATTATGATATTTCACGGTATGGGGATGACGGCACGTTTATTGACCTGACCCCTTACCTGACAGAAGAATATATGCCGAATTTAACGAAAATCCTTGAGGAAAACCCGGATATCCGCAAAGCCATTACCATGGATGACGGGTATATCTACGGCCTTCCGGCCGGGGAACGCATGGGGACCGCCGGGATTGGCGCAGAAGAAGACTACAGCATTTTCAGCATCCCCCAGTATTCCATGATTAACAAAGCGTGGCTGGACGATTTAGGGCTGGAGGTGCCCACTACGCTGGATGAGCTCCATACGGCATTGAAGGCATTTAAAGACAATGACATGAGCGCAAAATACTATGGGAATGCGCCGGGGAGCACGATTCCCATGAGCACGGGCTTTGACCAGTGGTGCTGGGGACAGAACATCTTTTATGCAGGGTTCGGCTTCACCAACTGGCCCAATGACGTGTGCAATGACTTGGTGCTGAGGGACGATGGGAAAGTGGAGTTTGTATGCACCACGGACAATTACCGGGACGCCCTGACGTATTTCCATGACTGGTATGCAGAAGGGCTGATGGATGTTGAGATGTTCAGCCAAGATGACACGCAGTTGATTTCCAAATGCTCCCAGGGCTATGTAGGCGTTTCCGCTTGGTGGTATATTGAAGAACTGATGGGGGATTATGCCAAGGATTATGTGTTCCTGCCTATCCTTGACGGGCCTGACGGCACCCACAATGTAACGCTGCGTACTGGAGACCCTACCAACAGCGGGCAGCTGAACATTACGAAGGCATGCAAAAGCCCGGCGAACCTGCTGAAGTTTTTTGACAGATGGTATGAGCCGGAAATCGTCATGCAGCTCCATTACGGCCCCATTGGGACATATTTTACGGAAAAGGATGAAAATGGCGTCTGGCTGAGCATTACCGACGAAGAGTCGAAGGAGAAGTTCGGGAAAGGTTCCGGGGAGCTGCGCGGGGAGCAGGAGGTCTATGGGCCGAAGCTGATCTTAAGCGATTATTACCTGAGCACCTTTAAGATGGAGGACCGTGCCATTGAAAGGCTGACAGACCTGAACGAATACTGGCTGCCATATGTGGACAGCAAGACAGCTTACCCTGTTGACTGCGTGTTCACTGGGGAGGAGCTGGATGATATTGACTGGTACAAGGCGGATTTTGAAAGCGCTGTTTCTGAACAGGAAGGGCTATGGATTAAAAATGGCGGGCCCACAGATGAAGAGTGGGAAAGCTACATTGAGAACCTGAGGGATAAATGCGGCATGGATAAGCTGCTGAAGGTCTATCAGGAGGCATACGACCGGTATGCCGGGGCAGAGAGTGAAAAATAGGAAATAAATACAGGAGGGTTTCAAAGGTATGAGCCAGACTTTGCGTGATGCACGGAGATATGAGGAAATAACAGAGAGGAAAATGGAAGCGGAAGAGAAGCCGGGATTCCATTTAGCGGCACGGGTTGGGTGGATGAACGACCCCAATGGGTTTTCCTTTTACCAAGGGAAATACCATCTGTTTTACCAGTACCATCCCTTTAATTCCCACTGGGGCCCCATGCACTGGGGCCATGCAGTCAGTGATGACCTGCTGCACTGGGAGTATCTTCCGGCAGCCTTGGCTCCGGATACGGTATATGACGAAGCGGGGTGCTTTTCCGGGAGCGCAGTGGAGCTTGCGGATGGCAGGCAGCTTCTGATGTACACAGGGGTGCATAAGGAAGTGCAGGAAGACGGCGGTGTCCGTGAGGTGCAGGCCCAGTGCATCGCCATTGGGGATGGAAGGGACTATGAGAAGTATCAGGGGAACCCGGTGCTGGATGAAAAGGACCTTCCAGACGGCGGCAGCAAATATGATTTCAGGGACCCTAAAATGTGGAAAGCGCCGGACGGGACCTTCCGCTGCGTGGTGGGGAACTGCGCGCCGGAGAGGGATGGGCAGATTCTGCTGTACAGCAGCAAGGACGGGCTGGACTGGAAGTATGAGAAAATCTTGGCAGCCAACCATGGGCGTTTTGGCAAGGCATGGGAGTGCCCGGATTTCTTTGAACTGGACGGGAAGCAGGTGCTGCTTACAAGCCCCATGGATATGCTTCCGCAAGGCCTGGAGTACCATAATGGCAACGGAACCCTCTGTTTGATTGGTACTTATGATGAAACGGAAGAAGTTTTTGTGGAGGAGCAGGACCAGGCCATTGATTACGGCATTGACTTCTATGCGCCCCAGACCCTTCTGGCTCCGGATGGCAGGAGGATTATGGTTGGCTGGATGCAGAACTGGGACACCTGCAACCTCCATTCGCCGGAGCGGCCGTGGTTTGGGCAGATGAGCCTGCCAAGGGAACTCTCCATCGTAAACGGAAGGCTCATCCAGAAACCCATCCGGGAGCTGGAAGGCCTCCGCAGGGAAGAAGTCAGGCATGAAAATGTTACCTTTTCCGGGCTTACAAGGCTGGACGGAATCCGGGGGCGGAAAATTGACATGGAACTGTCCATCCGCCCTCTGGACGAAGAGAACATGTACCGGAAATTTGCAGTCCGGTTTGCCCAGAACGACACTTACCACACTGCGGTAAGCTTCCGCCCCTTGGAATCCATCGTGAAAATAGACCGGAAATTTTCAGGGAGCAGAAGGGCAATCATCCACCAGCGGCGCAGCCGGGTAGCCAGCAGGAATGGGGAAATCAAGCTGCGGATTATCTTGGATATGTTCAGCGTGGAAGTATTTGTGAATGACGGGGAGCATGTGCTGTCGGCAACCATGTATACAGAGAAAGAAGCAGACGGCATTTCTTTCCTTGTGGACGGCGTGGCTACCATGGACGTGGTGAAATATGACTTGGCTTAAAAAGCTTTTTATGGCAATAGGCATACAAATGGAGGGACAGAGATGAAAGGGTCAGATACCCCGCCCCTTGGGGCGGAAAGAACAAGTCAGGTCATGCCCCGTAGCTTGCTGCGGGGTATTTGACTTGCCTGACTGTTGGCAGTATCATGGATAACAATTCCTTTCTAAATATATATATCTATGAAAAATTTTACTTGCAATATACCCCCATAGGGTATATAATATCACAAGGAAGGAGGAAGGACAGTGTCAGAGGAACAAGAACATCAGGCCTGCAGCTGCCACAGGACGAAGGAACGGACCGAAAAAGAATACAAAGACCTTATCAACCGCCTAAGCCGGATCGAGGGCCAGATACGGGGCATCAAAAAGATGGTGGAAAAAGATACCTACTGCCCGGACATACTGATACAGGTAGCCGCAGCCAACGCAGCCTTAAACAGCTTTAATAAGGTCTTGCTGGCAGAGCATATCAAGACCTGCGTCACCAACGATATCCGGGAAGGGAAGGAGGAAACCGTAGATGAGCTGTTGGAAACACTAAAGAAACTGATGAAATAGCAGAAAAACAGAAGCAATTAGCCGGAAAAGGAAATGATATAGAGAACAGAGGTGGTACAATGGAACAGTATACCGTAACCGGGATGAGCTGTGCCGCATGCAGCGCCCGGGTGGAAAAAGCAGTGTCCCAGTTAGAGGGCGTCACTTCCTGCTCCGTCAGCCTGCTTACCAACTCCATGGGAGTGGAGGGGGCAGCGTCTGAACAGGAAATTATCAAAGCCGTGGAGCAGGCCGGATACGGCGCAGCCAAAAAAGGCGCGGCAAAGCAGGGCAGCGCGGCGGGGGATGCAGACAGCTTGCTGAAAGACAGGGAAACGCCCCTGTTAAAGCAAAGGTTGTTTTCCTCCCTTGGTTTTTTAGCTGTGCTGATGTATTTTTCCATGGGGGCAATGATGTGGGGCTGGCCGGTGCCTTCCTTTTTGGCAGGGAACCATGTGGCTATGGGGCTGCTGCAGCTTTTGCTGACTGTGGCAATTATGGTGGTGAACCAGAAATTTTTTGTAAGCGGCATAAAAAGCCTTCTGCACAAATCCCCAAATATGGATACGCTGGTAGCGTTAGGCTCCGGCGCAGCCTTTGGGTACAGCACATACGCCCTGTTTGCCATGACGGACGCCCAGATGGAAGGGGATATGGCAAAGGTGATGGCGTACATGCATGAATTCTATTTTGAATCCGCTGCCATGATACTGACGCTGATTACTGTAGGGAAAATGTTAGAAGCCCGTTCCAAAGGAAGGACGACAGACGCGTTAAAAAGCCTGATGAAGCTTGCCCCAAAGACAGCGACTGTCCTGAAAGGCGGGAAAGAAACGGAAGTTTCCATTGAGCAGGTGAAAAAAGGCGATATTTTCGTAGTGCGCCCTGGGGAACATATCCCAGTGGACGGGATTGTGCTGGAAGGCTCCAGCGCAGTCAATGAAGCGGCGCTGACAGGGGAAAGCATCCCCTGTGACAAAACCGTAGGGGATGCGGTTTCAGCGGCTACCTCCAACCAGTCCGGGTTCCTGAAATGCGAAGCGGCAAGGGTAGGGGAAGACACCACCCTGTCCCAGATTATCCAGATGGTAAGCGACGCCGCAGCCACCAAAGCCCCGATTGCCAAGGTGGCGGACCGGGTATCTTATATTTTTGTCCCGTCTGTCATAGGGATTGCCGCGGTTACCATGCTGGCATGGCTCCTGGCAGGGGAGTCCGTGGGGTTTGCGCTTGCACGGGGCATTTCCGTCCTTGTCATTAGCTGCCCCTGTGCATTGGGCCTGGCAACCCCGGTAGCCATTATGGTTGGGAATGGGATGGGGGCAAAAAACGGGATTATGTTTAAGACGGCAGTTTCTTTGGAGGAAACCGGGAAAATGGAGATTGTGGCCTTGGATAAGACTGGGACAATCACCAATGGGGAGCCAAAAGTCACGGACATAATGCCTGCAGAGGGCATCCTGGAGCGGGAGCTGCTGGAACTGGCGGCTTCGCTGGAGCAAAAAAGCGAGCACCCTCTGGCAAAAGCTGTTTTGGAATATGCCAAGGGACAGGGCATCGGGCTGTCTGAGGTTTCCGAGTTTCAGGCCTTGCCGGGAAACGGCCTTTCCGGAAGCTGGAAAGGGGCAGAGGTAAGCGGCGGCAATTTTAACTTTATCAGCAGCCGCGCCGGGATCCCAGCAGCCATGAAATCCAGGTCCGAGCAGTTGGCGGAAGAAGGGAAAACCCCACTCTTTTTCGCTAAGGGCGGCCAGATGGCAGGCATGATAGCCGTGGCGGACGTCATGAAGGAAGACAGCGCAGAAGCCATCCGGGAACTAAAAGGAATGGGCATCCATGTGGTAATGCTGACGGGGGACAATGAACGGACTGCCAATGCCATCGGCCGTCAGGCCGGGGTAGACGAGGTGGTTGCCGGGGTCTTGCCGGACGGGAAGGAAAGCGTAATACGCTCCTTGCAGGAAAAAGGCAAGGTAGCCATGGTAGGGGACGGCATCAACGACGCCCCTGCGCTGACACGGGCAGATATGGGCATTGCCATTGGGGCAGGCACAGACATAGCCATAGATGCGGCGGACATAGTGCTGATGAAAAGCCGATTAAGCGACGTCCCTGCAGCCATACGCTTAAGCCGTTCTGCCTTAAGGAATATCCATGAAAATTTGTTTTGGGCCTTTATCTACAATATTATAGGGATACCCTTAGCAGCCGGCGTCTGGATCCCCCTGTTTGGCTGGCAGCTGAACCCGATGTTCGGCGCTGCAGCCATGAGCCTTTCCAGTTTCTGTGTAGTAACAAATGCCTTGCGCCTGAACATGCTGGATATTCACAGCAGCAAAAAGGATAAACCCCTGAAAAAGAAAGCGACCCATAACAGCAGCCGGCATACTACAATGGAACGGCAGCCCGCTATTCAGAATAACAGCAAAATTCCACCCAAAAACACTATAAAGGAGGATATTACAATGAAAAAAACTATGAAAATCGAAGGCATGATGTGCGGCCACTGCGAAGCAGCAGTTAAGAAATGCCTGGAAGCATTTGAAGAAGTGACAGAGGCAGTAGTCAGCCACGAAGCTGGTACGGCAACCATTGAACTGAATGGGGAACTTCCGGACGAAACCCTCAAAAAAGCTGTAGAGGACAAAGACTATAAGGTGCTCTCTATCCAGTAATGCTTAAGTTTCCCTATTTTTGTTAAAACTGCACAAAAATGCCACCGCGGCGGCTTGTACTTTTCTACAAAAATAATTTTTCTCCCCAAAAGCCCCTGACAAATATTTCTAAAAGTAGTATAATAGTACTATAAATAAAACAAGCAAGGGGTGAAAAGATGAAATCATTGGTCAATGAAACCGTTTCCCATAATAAATTTGGGGAGGGGACAATCGTAGAAGAAACAGCCTTGAAAATCTGGGTGCAGTTCTCCGGGACACAAGAGCCGAAAATTTTTGCTTTTCCCATTGCTTTTGAGAAATTCCTTGTATTGCAGGACGCGGGCCTGCAGGAGGAATGCAGGAAGCTGGCGGAGCAGAAACGGAAGGAACTGGACCAGAAGGAGGCAGAGCGGGTTGCCGGCATCCGGCGCATTGTAGCCGAGAAACGGCGGGAGCGCATGGAAGCGGCAAAACAGAAGAAGAAAAAGACAGCAAAGAAAGGGTGATGGGGCTATTCCATCACCCTTTCCAGTTTTTCTATAGGAAAGACCTTGTCATGCTAAAGGGTGAAAGTATCTTCCTATAGAAGAACAAATAATATGCGCAGGATCTGCCCCAGCGAAGCGAGGGTACTCGCACAATAGGTAAAATATTGCTTCGCAATTGTGCTCGGCGCGCAAAGGTCCTAAGCGCCAGTGGCGCTTGTTTAGGACGGACCGAAACGGAGTGTAGACGCCAAGCCCCTCATGAGTGAGGGGTTAGGGGAGTTGAAGTAGGTTTGCCCACTTTGTTCAGCCCAATTAGCAGCAGGAAAATTTATTAGATTCAGTTACAAAAGCGTATATTTATGCAAATAAAATAGTGTTTTTTATAATTTTCAGAAAAAATAAGCAAAATATAGAAAAAAATACCACTATTTTTTCGCATATTTTATGATGTAATTTAAAAAAAATGTGATACAATAAACAGTAGTGACGCTTAATAAACTGGGGAGGTTCGTATATGGAAGATAATACAGCCAGCGGATTACGGGAACAGCAGTTAAGGAGCAAACGGATACGGAAGATAAAATCAGCCATAATCACAGGGATGGCAGCCTGGATTCTGGTGTCAAGCATACTGACGGTTACGCTATTGGTAAAACTGTTCCGTATGGAACGCAGACTGGACAAGCTTGCTCAGTCGGTTATTTCCGTGGAGCAGGTAGTGGAAAATGTAAATGAGAAAGGTGCAGCATCCCCTGACGGGAACGCAGGGACCCATGGCACAGTGCAGGAAACTACGGATAATATACTGAAGGAAGGGGAAACCCAGAAAGTATACCTGACCTTTGACGACGGCCCAAGCGAAAATACGGCCAAAATCCTTGACATCCTGAAGGAAAAGGGCGTCAAGGCGACCTTTTTTGTGATTGGGCAGGAGGATGAAAGGTCCAAAGAATTGTACCAGCGGATTGTGGCAGAGGGACATACGCTTGGTATGCATTCTTTTTCACATAAATACAGCGTGATTTATGAGTCGCTGGAAGCATTTTCAGAAGATGTGGCGCACCTGCAGTCCTATTTGGCAGAGGTGACAGGCATAACCCCAGAAATCATGCGGTTCCCGGGCGGAAGCCGCAATCAGGTGAGCAATACGGACATGACGGAATTTATCCGCTTCCTAAATGAGAAAGGGATTGTGTACTACGACTGGAACGTGGCAAGCGGTGATGCAACGAGCCAGGCATACACGCCGGACGAGTTAGTCGAGAATGTTATGAACGATGTGGGCAGGTTTGAAACATCCATTGTATTGATGCACGACGCATCGAATAAATCAAGCACAGTGGAAGCGCTTGGACCAATGATTGAAAAATTGCAGGAGATGGGCGCAGAGCTGCTCCCGATTGATGAAGACACAACGCCAATCCAGCAGATACCGGCAGACAGCGTGGAATAAGCTGGCCGCCCAGAGCGGCAGAAGGGCGAAAGAAAACATTATGGAGGTACATACATGAGTTTTTTTAAGGATTTCAAAGAAGATTTGTCCCAGGCGGTGAATGAGCTGCTCCCGGGAGAAGAAATGAAGACAGCGGTTCCCGGCCAGCCAGAGTTAGTGGTGAACACCCTGGAACAGGAAGTGGATGTGGAATCAGAGCTTAAGAAGCTGGAAGGATTGTTTGAAAAAGTAGAAGGGAATTCGGCGAAACGGCCAGAACGGCCAGCGGCGCCCGCGCCCGTACAGCGGCCAGTTGCCCCTATAGAACGGGAACAGCCAAAGCCGGCGCCTGAGCCAGTGAAGCCGATACAGGAAACAATGCAAACTGAAATAAAAGAAGAACTTGTGGCAGCAGAGCCAGAACATAAGGAGGAAAACGTAGTGAGTACAGAAGCAGTTATGAATGAAGAAAACATGGCAAATGAAGGAACAGATACCATCACGCAGGAGGTAGTGGAAGTTAGCCCGGTTGCAGGCCTGCCAAAAGAAATCTCTGATGAAGTTACCGTAATTACAGAAGGGACTTCCTTAAAAGGTGATTTGGAATCCATCGGCTCTTTTGAGTTGAGGGGAAAAATTGACGGCAATGTGCGCTGCAACGGCAAGGTTACCATTACCGGGACCCTGAAAGGGAATGCAGAAGCATCCGAATTCTTTGCAGACGCTGCAAAGGTGGAAGGTGAAATTTCTACCAGCGGGACGGTTAAGATTGGCCTTGGTTCCGTGGTAGTTGGGAATATCACAGCAACCAGCGCAGTTATCGCAGGGGCAATCAAGGGCGATATCGACGTGCAGGGGCCAGTAGTGGTAGACACCTCCGCAGTCGTAATGGGGAATATCAAGTCACGTTCTGTACAGATTAACAACGGCGCAGTAATCGAAGGTTTCTGCTCCCAGTGCTATGCAGATGTGAATATGGAAACTTTTTTTGAAAAATAAGAAAGGCAGACCATGAAAAGAATATTATTGAAATTAAGCGGGGAAGCGCTGGCAGGAGAAAAGCATACGGGGTTTGACGAGGCCACAGTCACTGTGGTAGCCAATCAGGTGAAGCAGCTTGTGGACGGCGGCGTGGAAGTGGGGATCGTGATTGGCGGCGGCAATTTTTGGCGCGGAAGGACCAGCGAAACCATCGACCGCACGAAGGCAGACCAAATAGGGATGCTTGCTACCGTGATGAACTGTATTTATGTATCCGAAATTTTCCGCTCCGTAGGGATGATGACGCAGGTCTTAACGCCATTTTCCTGCGCTTCCTTTACAAAGCTGTTTTCCAAGGACAGGGCGAATAAATATTTTGCCAAAGGGATGGTCTGCTTTTTTGCAGGCGGGACAGGGCATCCGTATTTTTCCACGGATACTGCCACCGTCCTGCGGGCAGTGGAGATTGAAGCAGAAGGGATTTTTCTGGCAAAGGCCATTGACGGGGTATATGACAGCGACCCGAAGCTGAACCCGGCGGCGAAAAAGTATGATGAAATAACTATACAGGAAGTGATAAGCCAGAAGCTTGCAGTTATCGACCTGACAGCCTCCATCCTGTGCATGGAAAACAAGATGCCGATGTATGTCTTTGGCCTGAATGGGGAAGACAGCATTGCCAGGGCAGTAAACGGGGAATTTTCCGGGACGAAAGTTACAGTCTGACTTTGTTGCCCGTAAGCAAGGCGGCTTGCTGTCCTGTCCAGGAAACAGCAGGCTTTTTTGCAGGTAAATATGCGTATGCATATCAATTGGGAGGGTTTTAGTATGGATGAGAGATTACAGAAATATGACAATAAAATGCAGAAATCATTTGACAACTTGTTAGAGGAGTTTGGTTCCATCCGTGCAGGGCGCGCCAACCCCCATGTGCTGGACAAGCTGAAAGTGGATTACTACGGGACGCCTACCGGGCTCCAGCAGGTGGCTAATATTTCAGTCCCGGAGCCAAGGATGATTTTGATTCAGCCATGGGAGCCAACAATGGTGCGCGTTATTGAAAAGGCGATACTCACATCTGATTTGGGGATTAATCCCACAAACGATGGGAAAGTGATCCGCCTGGTGTTCCCGGAATTAACCGAGGAGCGCAGGAAGGAGCTTGCAAAGGATGTGAAGAAGAAGGGGGAGGCAGCCAAGGTTGCTGTCCGCAACATCCGCAGGGACGCCAACGATTCCTTCAAAAAATTAGGGAAAATCAATGAGGTTTCCGAAGATGAAGTTAAGGAGCTGGAAGATAAAGTCCAGAAATTAACGGATAAATACATTTCCAAGGTAGATAAGGCAGTGGAAGAAAAATCAAAAGAAATACTGACTGTATAGCCCCTTGCGCTGGCAAAGGGGGATTAACAGGGGCTGTCCAGGGCCATGGGTTCACCCGGGTCCTGGCGCCCTTACAGTGTCTGAAAAGGGGCATGGCGTTTCGTCTGTCCCTTTCTTCACATTTTGCCTGTGGAACGAAAGGAATGGGTGATTTTTATGGAAATCCCAAGGCATGTAGCGATAATTTTGGACGGGAACGGGAGATGGGCGAAGAAGCATGGGATGCCAAGGAATTACGGGCATACCCAAGGGGCAAAAAATGTAGAAACCATCTGCCGGACAGCGTGGGACATGGGGATTAAATACCTGACAGTGTACGCATTTTCTACGGAAAACTGGGCCAGGCCTAAGGATGAAGTCAATGCATTGATGAAGCTGCTGCGGAACTATATGAAAAACTGCATTAAGACGGCGGAAAAGAACCATATGCGCGTCCGGATCATTGGGGACAAGGCGAAGCTGGACCAGGATATCCAGGAAAGCATACGCAGGCTGGAGGAATCTTCCAAAGGGCAGGACGGGCTGAATTTCCAAATTGCCATCAATTATGGCAGCAGGGATGAAATGCTGCGGGGCATGAAACAGATGCTGCAGGATTATAAAGCAGGGGAATTTTCGCTGGAAGAATTAAATGAGCAGCGGTTTGAAAGCTACTTGGACACAGAGGGCATACCGGCCCCGGACCTTTTAATCCGTACCAGCGGGGAACAGAGGCTGTCCAATTACCTGCTTTGGCAGCTTGCGTACAGCGAGCTTTATTTTACGGACGTGGCTTGGCCTGATTTCACAAAAAAGGAATTAGAAAAAGCCATTCAGGACTATAATAATAGAAATAGGCGTTTTGGCGGCATTGGGGATGCACCGGGCGCTGGAGGACAGTGAACATAAAGGAGGGTGCAACGTGTTCCGAACGCGGTTATTGAGTGGGATTGTGCTGGTAATTGCAGCATTGGCCCTGATTATTACCGGCGGGCAGGTACTGCTTTTTGGCCTGATGGCAGTGTCCATCATAGGGCTGTACGAACTGTACCGGGTGTTCCATATGGAACGGTCCTTGCTGGGCATGATTGGCTATGCGGGGGCTTTTGTTTATTATCTGGATCTGGGGTTCCCATTTATCCCGGATTTTGAGATTTTTGCGCTGGGGTTCCTGATCCTCCTGATGGGGGCTTATGTGCTTTCCTTCCCGGATTATCGGGTGGAACAGGTTTTTGCAGGTTTTATCGGCGTGTTTTATGTGGCGGTGATGCTTTCCTGTGTGTACCAGACCCGGATGCTGGCGGCAGGCCGCTATATTGTCTGGCTGATTTTCCTTTGCTCCTGGGGGTGCGATACCTGCGCTTACTGTGTAGGGGTGCTGATTGGGAAACATAAGATGGCGCCTAAGTTAAGCCCTAAGAAATCCATCGAAGGGGCGGCAGGCGGCATTGCAGGCACGGCCCTGCTGACAATTTTGTATGGAACGGCATTCCGGGAGCAGATGCACCTGACTACGGCAAGCATCTTAATTTTGGCAGGGATTACCGCGGCAGGCGGCGGGATTTCCATGGTTGGGGATTTGGCGGCTTCTGCCATTAAGCGGAACTGTAATATCAAGGACTATGGCACATTAATCCCCGGCCACGGAGGGATTCTGGACCGGTTTGACAGCGTGATTTTTACCGCCCCGATTATTTATTATCTGGCGCGGTTCCTGATTTCAGGCTGAACAGGCTGCGTCTGGATGAATGGAAAGGAATGGATATTTTTATGAAAAAAATTGCGATACTTGGCTCTACTGGTTCCATTGGCACCCAGACATTGGAAATCGTCAGGGAGCAGAGGGACATAGAGGTAACTGCACTGGCGGCAGGAGCAAATGCAGCGCTTCTGGAGGAACAAATCCGGGAATTTTCCCCAAAGCTGGCAGCTTTATGGGAAGATGGGGCGGCGGCATCCCTGCGGGAACGGGTGAAGGACCTGCCTGTAAAGGTAGTATCCGGCATGGAGGGGCTTTTGGAGATTGCCACAATGCCCGAAGCGGAAATCCTTGTGACGGCCATTGTGGGGATGCTGGGTATCCGTCCCACCATTGCGGCCATTGAAGCAGGGAAAGCCATTGCGCTGGCAAATAAGGAAACGCTGGTAACTGCAGGACACCTTATTATGCCGCTGGCACAGGAAAAGCATGTGCCCATCCTTCCCGTGGACAGCGAGCACAGCGCCATTTTCCAGTCCCTGCATGGGGAACGGGAGAACAAAATCAGCAAAATCCTGCTGACGGCTTCCGGAGGGCCGTTCCGCGGGAAAAAACGGGCGGAACTGGAAATGGTACAGCCGGAGGATGCCTTAAAGCACCCAAATTGGTCCATGGGCAGGAAAATTACCATAGATTCTGCCACCATGGTAAACAAGGGGCTGGAAGTGATGGAAGCAAAATGGCTGTTTGGCGTAGAGTTGGAACGCATACAGGTAGTGGTGCATCCCCAGAGCGTCATCCATTCCATGGTAGAATATGAGGATGGCGCAGTGATTGCCCAGCTTGGCACGCCGGACATGCGGCTGCCTATCCAGTATGCCCTTTACTACCCGGAGCGCAGGAGCCTGTCTGGGAAACGGCTGGATTTCTTCCAGCTTCAAAGCCTTACCTTTGAGGAGCCGGATTTGGAAACTTTTTGGGGCCTGAAGCTGGCGTTTGAAGCTATGGGGCGGGGCGGGAATATTCCCACGGCCTACAATGCGGCAAATGAGATGGCGGTTTCCCTGTTTCTGGAAGGGAAAATCCAATTTCTGGAAATCCCGGAACTTATCCAGTTATGCATGGAGGAATGCAGCTATGTGCAGCGCCCAACTGTGGAGGAGATTCTCAGGACAGAAGCGGAGGCATATGAATTGATTAAGGGCAGACGGTAGGCAATGGCTTATTTTATGAAGGAGCAGGTGGTAAATTGAATATTTTAATTGCAATTCTAATTTTCAGCATTATAATTTTATTTCACGAATTGGGCCATTTCCTTTTGGCAAAATTCAACGGTATCAAAGTCAATGAATTCTGCCTTGGGATGGGGCCTACGCTGGTAGGTTTTACCAAAGGCGAAACGACGTATTCCATCAAGCTGCTGCCATTTGGCGGCGCATGCATGATGGAAGGGGAGGACGGGGACAGCAAAGATGAGCGTTCCTTTAACAGCAAGTCCGTCTGGGCGCGCATCAGCGTAGTGGCGGCAGGGCCTGTGTTCAATTTCATCATGGCATGGGTGTTTGCAGTGATCGTCATTTCAATGGTTGGCTATGACCGTCCGGTGCTTTCCGGCGTAATGGAAGGGTTCCCGGCAGAAGATGCAGGCCTGCAGGCCGGGGATGAAATTATTTCCATGAACGGCTACCGTACCCATTTTTACCGGGAAGTAAGCCAGTATTCCCTGTTCCATCCCGGGGAGGACGTGGAACTGGTGTATGAGAGGGACGGGAAACGGTATGAGACCACCTTGTCCCCTGTCTTGGATGAAGCCTCCGGCAGACAACTGGTGGGCTTAAGCGGCAAGCCTTTTGCCAGGGAAAAAGGGAATCTGCCGGATGTGTTAATCCACAGCGTTTATGAGGTTCGGTATTGGATTAACAATACAATGGAAAGCCTGCGGATGCTGGTGACTGGCAAGGTTGGCCTAAAGGACCTGTCCGGCCCGGTAGGGATTGTGAAGCTGATGGGGGATACTTACGACACCTCCGAGTCCAAGGGCGGCACAGGTCAGGCAATTTTAAGCATGGTGAATTTTTCCATTTTCCTTTCCGCCAACCTGGGCATTATGAACCTACTGCCTATCCCGGCGCTGGACGGCGGGCGGCTGGTATTCCTTGTGATTGAGGCCATCCGCAGGAAACGGATTTCCCCGGAAAAGGAGGGCATGGTGCATTTTGTAGGGCTGATGGCGCTGATGGCGCTGATGGTTTTTGTGATGTTCAATGATATTAGGAATATCCTCTAGGGAGGGAAGGGAATCGCATGGAAGATAAAATGATTCGGAAACAGACAAGGGAAGTGCGCATTGGGAACCGGGTAATTGGCGGGCAGAATCCCATTCTCATACAGTCTATGGCTAACACTAGGACGGAGGATGTGAAAGGGACAATTGCCCAAATCCAGAAACTTACGGCGGCGGGCTGCGAGATTATCCGGTGCGCCGTCCCTACGATGGAAGCGGCAGAAGCATTGGCGGACATTAAGAAGGGGATTACCATTCCATTGGTGGCGGACATCCATTTTGATTACCGCCTTGCCATTGCGGCTATGGAGCATGGGGCGGACAAAATCCGCATCAATCCCGGGAATATTGGATCGAGGGAACGCATCCAGGCGGTGGTGGACGCAGCCAAAGAGCGGGGCATCCCAATCCGGGTGGGAGTCAACAGCGGTTCCCTGGAAAAAGAGCTGGTGGAAAAGTACCATGGCGTTACCCCGGAAGGGCTGGTGGAAAGCGCTATGGACAAAGTCCATATGATCGAGGGCATGGGCTACGACAATTTAGTCATCAGCATCAAATCTTCGGATGTGCTGATGTGCGTAAAAGCCCACACCCTGATTTCCGGGCAGTCTGATTATCCCCTGCATGTAGGGATTACAGAGTCCGGCACCATAACCAGTGGGAATATTAAGTCCGCCATGGGGCTGGCCATGATTTTAAGCCAAGGCATTGGGGACACCATCCGGGTATCCCTGACAGGGGACCCATTGGAGGAAATCAAGTCTGCCAAGCTGATCCTGCGGACCCTTGGGCTGAGGAAAGGCGGCATAGAAGTGGTATCCTGCCCCACCTGCGGGCGGACCCAGATTGACTTAATCGGTTTAGCCAACCAAGTGGAAGAACTGGTAAGCGATATTGACTTGGACATAAAAGTGGCTGTTATGGGCTGCGTAGTCAACGGCCCGGGGGAAGCGAAAGAAGCTGATATCGGGATTGCCGGAGGAGTTGGGGAAGGCCTGCTGATCAAGCATGGGGAAATTTATAAGAAAGTGAAGGAAGAAGAACTTCTAAGCGCACTCCGGCATGAATTGCTGCATTGGGGTGAATAAGGATGAATAAACTGTTTTTTGACGTGTTTCCAGATTTGAAAGTCCCGTCTGGGATGCAGAACCTGATGACGGAGGTAGAGGTAACGAAAGTATCTTCCAACCGCAGGCGGGACCATCTCAGGGTCTACCTTTTGAGCAGCAGGCTGATCCATAAGTCCAACATTTACCGTTTGGAATCTGATATTGCAAAGCAGCTTTTCCCAAACCACGGCATTTCCATCAAGATTATTGAGAAATTCCGGCTTTCCGGCCAGTATAACCCAAGGAAGCTGCTGGACGTCTATAAGGACAGCATTATGGATGAATTCCGGGCTTACAGCCTGCTGGAATATAACGTGCTGCGGCTTGCCCAGATGGATTTCCCGGAAGAAGACAGGATGCATATTACCTTTGAGGATTCCGTGGTAGCAAGGCAGAAATCAGAGGAAATGGTGCAGATTCTGGAAAAAATCATCTGTGAGCGGTGCGGCCTTGACGTAAACATACAGGTGGAATTCCGGGAGCCGAAAGCAAATAAGCATAAGGAAAACAGCGATATCCAGCTGCAGAATGAAATACATAACATTATTTCCCAGGCTTCCATGGCTGCCAAACATGCAGGGGAAGGGGATTCTGCGGCAGGGCAGGAGTGGGAACATGCAGGGCATTTGGAAACAGCCCAGGATGCTGCCCTGCAAGCTGGGCATTTGGAAACAGCCCAAAACGCCAGGACGCTGGCTGGGGATGGGAAACAGCCGCAAAGCTACGGCAGACAAGGGGAGTCCCAAAGCCGTCCTGGGCAGGCAGGGGGCAAAAATGCATCCGGCGGGGCAGCCCGCCCAGCCAATGGCGCAGGCCAAACGTTTTCCAAGAAGGGCGGCTCCTATGGCGGCAGGAAAGGCGGCCCCTACGGCGGCATCCGGAAATCAGACAACCCGGATGTGATTTTTGGCCGGGATTTTGACGAGGAACACATAGACATTGAGCAGATTGTCGGGGAAATCGGGGAAGTGGCAGTCCGTGGGAAGGTCTTAAGCGTGGATACAAGGGAGATCCGCAATGAGAAAACCATCCTCTTATTTTCTGTTACAGATTTTACCGACACCATTATGGTAAAAATGTTTGCCAAAAATGAGGACGTCCCTGAGATTACTGCAGGCGTGAAAAAAGGAAGTTTCCTGAAAATAAAAGGGATTACTACCATCGACCGGTTTGACGGGGAACTTACCATCGGCTCGGTGGCTGGGATTAAAAAAATACCGGATTTTACAACTTCCCGCATGGACAACAGCCCAAAGAAACGGATTGAGCTGCACTGCCATACGAAAATGAGCGATATGGATGGGGTTTCCGAGGTAAAGGACATTATTAAGCGGGCGGTCAAATGGGGGCATAAGGCCATTGCCATTACGGACCATGGGGATGTCCAGTCCTTCCCGGACGCAAACCATGCCGTTTCCCCAGAGGATGATTTTAAGGTCATCTATGGGATGGAAGCTTATCTGGTGGACGATTTGAAGCAGATGGTGGAAAACCCAAAGGGGCAGGGGCTGGACGGCACGTTTGTGGTATTTGACTTGGAAACGACAGGCTTTTCCCCTATCAATAACCGCATCATAGAAATTGGCGCGGTGAAGGTGGAGGAAGGGAAGGTTACGGACCGATTTTCTGCCTTTGTAAACCCGCAGGTGCCTATCCCGTTTAAAATTGAAGAACTGACAGGCATCCGGGACGATATGGTGTTAGGCGCACCTGCCGTGGAGGAAGTTTTACCGGAATTCCTGAAATTCTGCGAAGGCTCCGTAATGGTAGCCCATAATGCTGGGTTTGACATGAGCTTTATCAGCAAAAACTGTGAACGGCAGGGGCTTCCCTGTGAGTATACGGTGGTAGACACGGTGGCATTGGCGCGTGTCCTGCTGCCCCAGCTAAACCGGTTTAAGCTGGACACAGTGGCAAAGACACTGAAAATTTCCTTGGAAAACCACCACCGTGCCGTAGATGACGCCGCCTGCACCGCAGAAATTTTTGTGAAATTTATTGAAATGTTAAAGGAACGGGGGATTTCTGACTTAAACCAGGTGAATGAAATGGGAAATACTTCCGTGGAAAATGTCAGGAAGCTGCCCAGCCACCATGCAATTCTCCTTGCCACAAATGATACTGGCAGGATTAACCTTTACCGGCTGGTGTCCATGTCCCACCTGACGTATTTCCACCGGCAGCCAAGGATCCCGAAAAGCGAGTTTTTAAAGTACCGGGAAGGGATTCTCATTGGCTCTGCCTGTGAAGCCGGGGAACTCTACCAGGCCATACTGCGGGGGCAGTCAGACGAGGAAATAGCAAGGCTTGTGAATTTCTACGACTATCTGGAAATCCAGCCCCTTGGGAACAATGAATTCATGCTGCGGGGCGAGGACCCGGCAATGGCTTCCCTGGAGGAATTAAAGGATATTAACCGGAAAATTGTGAAGCTGGGGGAAGAATTCCAGAAGATGGTAGTAGCCACCTGCGACGTGCATTTCCTGGACCCGGAGGACGAGGTGTACCGCCGGATTATTATGGCGGGGAAGGGATTTAAGGATGCGGACAACCAAGCCCCCCTGTTTTTGCGCACCACCGAGGAAATGCTGGCGGAATTTGACTACCTTGGCAGCGGGAAGGCGGAGGAAATTGTCATTACCAACCCCAACCGGATTGCCGACATGTGCGAGAAAATTTCCCCGGTCCGCCCGGACAAATGCCCGCCGGTAATTGAAAATTCCGACCAGATGCTGCGGGATATCTGCTACAACAAAGCCCATGAAATCTATGGGGAGAAACTGCCTGCCATTGTCCATGAACGCTTGGAACGGGAGCTGAATTCCATTATTTCCAACGGGTATGCGGTGATGTATATTATTGCCCAGAAGCTGGTGTGGAAATCCAATGAGGATGGGTATTTGGTAGGCTCCCGCGGGTCTGTAGGTTCTTCCTTTGTGGCTACGATGGCGGGGATCACCGAAGTTAACCCTTTGGCGCCACATTATTACTGCAGGAAATGCCATTACTGCGATTTTGAGTCGGAGGAAGTCAAATCCTATGCAGACGCCGGGCGCGCCGGGTGCGACATGCCGGACAAAAACTGCCCGGAATGCGGGGAACCCCTGATGAAAGAAGGGTTTGACATTCCTTTTGAAACATTCCTGGGCTTTAAGGGGAATAAGGAGCCGGATATCGACCTGAATTTCTCCGGGGAATACCAGAGCAAGGCTCATGCCTACTGCGAAGTGATTTTCGGTTATGGGCAGACGTACCGGGCCGGAACTATCGGAACGCTGGCAGATAAGACGGCATTTGGCTATATCAGGAATTATTATGAGGAGCGGGGGGTGCGCAAGCGCAACTGCGAGATTGACCGGATTGTGCAGGGGTGCGTGGGCATCCGGCGCACCACGGGGCAGCATCCCGGCGGGATTATTGTGCTGCCTTTGGGGGAAGAAATCCATTCCTTTACCCCCATCCAGCATCCGGCTAACGATATGTCCACGGATATTGTAACCACCCATTTTGATTACCATTCCATTGACCACAATTTGTTAAAGCTGGATATCCTTGGGCACGACGATCCTACCATGATACGTATGCTGGAGGACCTGACAGGCATAGACGCCCGGAACATCCCTTTGGATGACAAACATGTCATGTCCCTGTTCCAGAGTACGGAAGCCCTTGGGATTCTGCCGGAGGATATCGGGGGCTGCAAGCTGGGATCCCTTGGCATCCCAGAGTTCGGGACGGAATTTGTTATCCAGATGCTGATTGACACGAATCCCCAGTCTTTTTCGGACTTGGTGCGGATTTCTGGCCTGTCCCATGGGACGGATGTGTGGCTGGGGAATGCCCAGACGCTGATTCAGGAGAAAAAGGCAACCATTTCCACGGCAATCTGTACCCGTGACGATATTATGACGTACCTGATTACCATGGGGATGGAAAGCGAACTGAGCTTTACCATTATGGAAAGCGTCCGCAAGGGCAAGGGGCTGAAACCGGAGTGGGAAGAAGCCATGGCAAGCCATAACGTGCCGGATTGGTATATCTGGTCCTGTAAAAAAATAAAATACATGTTCCCAAAAGCCCATGCGGCGGCTTACGTTATGATGGCGTGGCGGATTGCCTACTGCAAGATTTTTTACCCGTTGGCCTATTATGCGGCTTTTTTCAGTATCCGCGCCACTTCCTTTAGCTATGAGCTGATGTGCCAGGGGAAGGAAAAGCTGGAATATTTCCTGGCAGATTATGACCGCAGGAAAGATACCCTGACGAAGAAGGAGCAGGATACGGTAAAGGATATGAAGATTGTGCAGGAAATGTATGCAAGGGGCTTTGAGTTTGTGCCTATCGACCTGTTTTCTGCCCAGGCGCATTTGTTCCAGATTGTGGACGGGAAGCTGATGCCTGCTTTGGACAGCATTGAAGGGCTGGGCGACCGGGCGGCGGAGGCCGTGGTGGAAGCCGCAAAAGATGGGAAGTTCCTGTCCAAAGATGATTTCCGCCAGCGCACCAAGGTGTCGAAATCCGTCATTGACTTAATGGGGGACTTGGGAATCCTTGGGAACCTGCCAGAATCAAACCAGCTTTCCCTCTTTGATTTCTGATGGCTTGCCGGATCGCTGTACATGTTGACCTAAGGGGCAAAAAGTGGTATTTTATTAATAAGGTTAGGGTCTTAAAAGCACCTTAACCTTAATAAGCTAATAGTCCAATACGGGCAATTGCCAGGTTGGAAAATTTTATGGAAAAGGAGGCTGGGAATTATGACATACGAAGAATTTTTTGCAAAAGTAAAGGAAACATTTGCAGATGCCGATGTGAGCAGCATTACGGACCATCTGGCTTACCAGTTTAACATCACGGGGGAAGCGGCAGGCGTTTTTTATGTAGAGGTGAAGGAAGGCAAGCTGTATGTGGAGCCTTATGACTACCATGACAGGGACGCTATGTTTACCTGTACTGCAGAAAACCTGATGAAAATTGCCAATGGCAAGCTTGACCCGGTGCTGGCAGTGACTTTGCATAAGCTGAAAGTGGAAGGGAATATTGACAAGGCCCTGAAACTGAAAAGCATGATTGGCGGGAAGAAAAAATAAAGGCTGCCGCAGGCAGGGATGAAGGCAATTGGATGCCGGTGTTCCTTCCTGCGGCAGTTTTTTATCTTATAGGAAAGACTGTGTTACTGTAAAGTGTTAAAGTCCATGACTTTCCTATAAGATAAAAATAATATGCACAGGGTCTGCCCCAGCGAAGCGAGGGTACTCGTGCGAATAGAAGATGTCACTGCGTGACCGCACTCGGCGCAGCAAAGGTTCTAAGCGCCAGTGGCGCTTGTTCAGAACGGACCGAAACGGAGTGTAGACGCCAAGCCCCTCATGAGTGGGGGTAGGGGAGCTGAAGTGGGCGTGCCCACTTTATTCCTCTTGGAATTCCAGATAGTTTTCAGCCATTTTTGCAATGCGGGCAAGGGCATAGATTTCAATTCCCTGGGACGCCAGTTTTTCCCGCCCGGGCTGGAAGGATTTTTCAATCAGTACCCCAAGCCCTGCAATGGTGGCATGGGACATGCGGATCAGGCGGATGGCGGCAGTTGCGGCTTCCCCATTTGCAAGGAAATCATCCACCAGAAGCACATGGTCCTCTGCGGTGATATATTTTTTGGAAAGTGTCAGTTCATAATTGGTTTCTTTCGTAAAAGAAGTAACAACAGTTTGGTACAGGTCTTGGTTTAGGATTTTGGAGGGCTGCTTTTTCAGGATTACCATGGGCACGCCCAGAGCAAGGGACGTCATCAATGCCGGGGAAATGCCGGAGCTTTCAATGGTGGCAACTTTCGTAATGCCCCTGCCTTCGAAGTGCCTTGCAATTTCTTTTCCCATTTCCTGCATCAGCGCCGGGTCTACCTGATGGTTGATAAAGCTGTCCACTTTTAAAATGTACTCGTTTACGGCATTGCCGTCCTGCCTGATTTTTTCTTCTAATAATTTCATAATCGGTTCACCTCTGAGTATATGGATTTTGTTGAATATCGTCTTTTTTACTGTTATTATAAATGAAATGTGAGCATATTACAACATGTATCAGAACGACTTTAGGGAGGAAAGTATGAAGGTTACAATTTTAGCAGTGGGAAAAATAAAGGAAAAGTTTTACCGCCAAGCTATTGGGGAATTTGAAAAGCGCCTAAGCCGGTACTGTAAGCTGGAATTTATTGAGGTGGCTGACGAAAAAACCCCGGACCATGCCAGCAGCGCCGAGGAAGCACAGATAAAAGAAAAAGAAGGGCTGCGGCTGTTAAAACATATCCGGGAGGACGCATGGGTCTGCGCATTGGCCATAGAGGGGAAGATGCTGGATTCTGTGGAGTTTTCCGAAAAGATAGAAAGCCTTGGGGTTTCCGGCGTCAGCCATGTAATGTTTGTGGTAGGCGGGTCTTTGGGGCTGGCGGAATCTGTGCTGAAACGGGCGGATTATGCGCTGAGTTTTTCGAAAATGACATTTCCCCATCAATTGATGCGGGTGATTTTGCTGGAACAGGTTTATCGGAGTTTCCGAATTATGGCGAAGCAGCCATATCACAAGTGAGGGAGAAAGGGAACAGAAGTTCAGATAAAAGAAAGGGAATAAGAGTTGTATTTAACCCCATGGGAGCAGTTGGCTTTCCATGGGGTGTGTTGTCTGCGGGAATGCGCTTGATAGGGAAGAATGCATATGAAGCGGGGTGCAGTGTGCATGCAGAGTGTTTCCCCAATAAGCTGGTTATTTTGAAAGAATAAAACCATAAAAGCAAAGTGTGGAATGATTGTAATTTAGCGGGGGACTGTGTATAATAGAACTATAAAAGAAAGCAGGTAAAACAAAATGAAGGGCAATGAAACAGGGCAGATGAATATAGAAACCAGCCAAACAAGCTGGGAAGAATTAAGCATATCCAATGATTTTCTGTTTGGGAAAGTCATGCAGAACCCGGAACTCTGTAAAGAATTGATACAGAGAATATTGCCGGAATTAAAGATAGACCACATAGAATACCCAGAGTTACAAAAAAGTATCAAACAAGATTTGGACGCAAAAAGTGTCAGGCTGGATGTATATGTAAAAGATGGGAAGGAAGTTGTTTACGACATAGAAATGCAGGTAAGCGATACAAAAGAACTGCCAAAGAGAAGCAGATATTACCAGAGCATGATAGACTTGCAGCTTATTGATAAAGGACAGTATTATGATGAATTAAACAGAAGCTATGTTATCTTTATCTGTCCGTTTGATGCATTTGGAAAAGGCAGGCATATCTATACCTTTGAAAATATCTGTAAAGAGGACAATAGCGTTTCCATGGGAGATGAAGCGGTAAAGATATTTCTGAACGCAAAAGGAGTCATGGATGATGTCAGTAAAGAATTAAAGGCATTTCTTGATTACATAGCTGGTAAAAAAACAGCAGATTCCTATGTGGAGAAACTGGAAGAAGCGGTGAAAGAAGCAAAGAAAAACAGGGAATGGAGGCATGAATATATGACGTTGTTAATGCGTGACCAGGAGAATCAAAAGATTGGAGAAAAACGTGGAGAAAAACGTGGAGAAAAACGTGGAGAAGAAAAGATGTTCTTATTGATGGAAAGATTGATAGAAGATGGATGTTTTGATGATATTGCAAGAATGAAAACAGATATTGAACATCGTCAAAAACTTTATGTAAAGTACCACATTATCTAAGAGCAGAAAGTAACAGGCAGAGCGTATCAAAATGTTCTGCCTTATCCGTATTTCAAAGTTTTTGGAAAGATAATCTAAAAAAGGTTTGTATTTAAGCAATTTACGCACTTAGGCATGTTATGGACGGCTGTACCATAAGTGAGGGCAAAAGGGAACAATGTAAGGCATAGATGGGAAGCAGATAAAATGGTAGGGGCTGAGCATATCTAACGGCTTTTTGTCTGGAAAGGTTTTAAAACATCGTGGCCTGTTAGTATGGAATATGATAAAATGCCAATAAAAGCAGGAGGTGAAGCCATGAATGCAGATACTACCATAGCGAAAAATATCCGTGTGGCTGATGAGAAAGTTAGCTATGATGCAGCCTGTAAGCGGCTGCTTTCGGAAAAGATTATTTTGGCATGAACCATGAAGAACTGCCTGGAAGAATACCGTGATTGTGATGCAGACGAGATTGCCAGAAAATATATTGAGGGTACACCGCAGGTAGGTGAAGTGGCAGTCGCCTTGGATGAATCCAATTATGCTTCTATGATACAGGGAGCAGGAAACGAAGATACTTCTCTTACGGAGGGAACTGTAACCTATGATATTCCAAGCTGTAATTATTTCCGTCCAAGATACCTTCGGACTTTGTTTTTGTAGACGTTGTATTCTGCCCCGAATGTTTTTGATAAAAACGTTTCTTCCTGTAGTATCTGCAGATGAATCAAGTTTCCGTCTGCATCAAGGACAACGGGGAAATAGCCTAAATTTTCTTCTGTTTCATGGCGTCTGCCGCGTCCTCGTCATTGTTCAGTATTGTACGGGCTACTTTGTACATTGCCAGAGAATTCCTGTCCATCAATTAGTTTCAAAAAAATTTACCATCCCTATTGTGGTTCACATGCCTTTATTGTATCATGGAAATAAAACAATAAAACGAAGGGAACAGGTGCTTACCATGGAAAAAAAGATGCAGGAAGAAACAGTGTTTGCGGCAGCCGGGATGCTGCATGAAAATTTTCAGTTCCGCAATATCTTGCCCAGCGAGGGGGAAACCGCTGCCGAGGTGGAGCGGATTTGTTTTCCGCCCCATGAAGCCTGCTCACGGAACATGATGCTGGAGCGGGTGGAGAAAGCGCCGGAACTGTTTTTGGTAGCAATTGACAAACGTACAGGCAAAATGGCAGGGTTCCTAAACGGGCTTTCTACAGAGGAAACTTCTTTCCGGGATGAGTTTTTTACGGACGTCAGCCTTCACTGCCCAGAGGGCAGGAACATCATGCTTCTGGGACTGGACGTGCTGCCCGAATACCGCGGGCAGGGGCTGGCACGGGAACTTGTGCGCCGGTATATGCAGAGGGAGCGGGAAAACGGAAGGCAGTCTGCAATCCTGACATGCCTGGAAGAAAAGGTTGGGATGTACCAGAAGATGGGGTTTTGTGATTGTGGGATTGCAGATTCCAGTTGGGGCGGGGAGCAGTGGCATGAGATGCGTTATGCCATCCATATATAAAAGATTAGGGAATACGATATTTTTGGCAATGCTTTGTGGGCAGATGGGGGAAAATGTATATATTAGTAAGTAGAAAATGGTTGCTGTGCAGATAAGGGAAAGGCCAATGTATAAGAATCAGAGAATTATTATTGATACAAGAAAATATGACGTTGATGAGGTTTTTGAACGCTATAAACATGGGCAATTATTTTTTTATGAAAAAAGAAGCGCTGCAAGAGCCCATAAAAACAAAGTAACACGGGAAGTATTGGAAGCTTTATGGAAGGGAATCCCTTTTCCCCCAGTTTATGTTTCTGAATTGCAGAATGGGGCATTGCTGGTATTGGAAAAAAATAACAGGCTTAGGTTTTTAATGGAATATTTAGAGTATGGTTTTGATGTAAACAGCAAGGATACTTCAGAACTAGAAGAAACGAAACATTTTTTAGAGAAAATGGAAAAATATGGCTCCAAGAAGGATATTTATTATTCAGCTGTGATGCTGCATGTGATTGACTATTTGAACCCAAAATATATGCATATGCAGGTGGGGGCTTTTATAGAGGAATGGACAAATTTGCAGGAACAGAGCTGTAACGGGGAATTCCTTGCTGTCTTTCCAATCAAGTAAATTTCAGGATTGTGAATTGAAAATAAGCAGCCAAGAAAATGGCAATAAAAATAATTACCATGTGTTCTCAGTACATACTCCCAAATATTTATTAAAAAATTTTCACAAGCTGATTTTGATGGATAAGAAACAGATGCTGATAGTTCGGTATGAAGATACCAGAATTGACTGTACAACATTGGAGGAGGAACATGGCGTATCTATTTTGGAGAAGGATGAATTTGCAGAACTGTTGTCTACATTAGATAAGTTTGTGAATCATGTATCGTGGGAAAGCATTGGGCTGGATGATGGGTTGGAATATAAAAAATATAGTCCATCTTCCCCAAAAGACAATTGGTTCAGAAGCAAAAAGTATGAGGGCAAAACAATTATGAAATTTAGGTTTAGCAGAGTGTTGCGGTGTTATGGATACCGGAAGGGAGATAAGTTTAAAGTATTGAGGTTAGAAAGGGATCATTCCATTAGCAACCACGGATAGACATAATGCAGGATTATGTTCTCTGGCATATTGGCAGAGGAATCCGAAAAGCTAACTTGGGCCAAAGAACATCCTGAATTGGCAGAACCGCCCTTTGCGCTGGAGGATCATCCCTTGTCCTATGGGTACCAAGCCGGTTTTTCCATGTATAGCTATGAAATCAAATACCTCGCAGCAAGCTACGGGGTATTTGATTATACAGAAGATGATAGGAATTGGGTGCTTTGCGCCCCTGCGGTCAGTGGATTCCTGTCTGCTGCGCTTGCATATGAAGCAGTCTTTTGCTTTTCTTATGGGCCGGAAGAATTTTACTGTATCACAGAAGCTGAAGCGGCTTTCATTCAGGAGAATCTCAAAAAATTCCCGTATAGTCTGGAGAAATGGGCTGGCGGCATTACCGCATCAGGCATTCCGCCAGCTTATCGTCCATTTCCTTCCCCATAAAGCAGAACCTTACATACTTATGGTCCAAAAAGGGGAAGGTAGAGCAATCCCGTATCATCATCCGTTCCCGGATTGCCCGCTCAAACAGCTCCCCCGAGGTCATCCCTTCCGGCAGCAGCCGCACCAGCATAAAATTCCCGCTGGGGGGATACACCTTAAACCTCCCATCCCCTGCAAACAACTGGTACATCCGTGCCCGTTCCCCGGAGATCAGTTCCCGCGTTTCCTTGATATAGGCTTTGTCACGGAACATGATTTCCCCGGCAATCACAGCCAGGGAATTGATGGTCCAGGGGTTTTTCCGGGTGTGGATGGCTTTCACAAATTCCCGGTTCCCGGTAATGGCATAGCCCAGCCTGAGCCCCGGCGCTGCAAAGAACTTGGAAGTCCCCCGCAGGATAACGATATTGTTGTAGTAGGCCGTCAGCGGCACAGAAGTAACCGCTTCATAGTTGTCCGCAAATTCCACATAAGTTTCATCCACCATTACGAAAATATCATTCTGCTTGCACACGTCAAGGATATGGCGCATGGTGCCCCTTGTGATGGCGCCGGAGGTAGGGTTGTTGGGGTTGCAGAGGACTAAAAGGTCAATGCCCTCGTGGAGCTGCGCCGTGAAATGCCTTTCGTCCAGCACGAAATCCTGTTCTTCCTTTAAGGGATAGTAAAGGCAGGTGCCGCCACCCAGCGAGATTTCCCGCTCATATTCAGAGTAAGTGGGGCCGATAATCAGGGCTTTTTTGGGATGCTTTAACTGGATAAACAGGGAAATCAGTTCTGTGGAGCCGTTCCCCATAATAATGTTCTCATAATCCGTGCCCACATATTCCCCAATGCACTTGCGCAGGGAAAGGTATTCCCGGTCTGGGTAGGAGCTGATGGCGTCAATATGGGCAGCCAGTGTTTCCCGCAGCAGGGGCGAGATGCCCAGGGGGTTGACGTTTGCGCTGAAGCTTACAATTTCATCTTTTCGGATGCCGTAAATCTGTTCAATTTTCTCAAGGTCGCTTCCATGGAAATGGTCTTTGTGCTGTAACATAAATTTCCTCCAAAAATATTTACACAAATGTTTGAATGGTTTATAATGAATAGAACTGACTTTTATTATAACGTATCAAGATAAAAAAGCAACCATAAAGCAGGTGAGGATTTGCAGAAGAAATTAGAAGAACTGGCAGCAGGGATCTGTATCAGCGATTCCTCCGTACTCCATCTTTCTGCGGAAAAGCTGGAATTTGAAGTAGTGGAAGGGACGGTATATAAAGGGGAGTTTACCATAGGCAGCACAAACAATATTCCGGTAAACGGCATTGTTTATTCCTCCAGCCCAAGGATGGAATGCTTAAGCCCAAAGTTCCAGGGAACCCTGATTACACAGAAATTTGAATTCCGCAGCGAAGGGCTGACAGAGGGGGATTGCCAGAACGGCAGCTTCCATATAGTCAGCAGCCAGGGGGAATATGACCTCCCATTTTCCGTGTCCGTGACGAGGAGCTACCCGGGCAGTTCCGTTGGGAAAATAAAAAGCATTTTTGATTTTGCCAACCTGGCAAGGAATTCCATGGAAGAAGCCGCAAGGGTATTTGGGCAGCCGGAATTTGTGCATATTTTTAAGCCGCAGGAAACAGAGGAGCAGCTTATTTACCAGATGCTCCGGCGCAAGCCCTGCACCATGGGGCAGGTGGAAGAATTTTTAATTGCCGTAAGGAAAAAAAAGCGCATAACCTTCCGCATAGAAGAAGCCCAGCGGGAATTTTCCAAGATCACTGAGCAGAACAGGCAGCATATCACCCTGCGGAAAGAGGAGTGGGGCTGCCTTGCCATTGAGGTTACCAGCGATGCAGAATGGATGGAGCCCATGAAAAAAACATTAACGTCCAACGACTTTGTGGGCGGGCATGCGCAGGTGGAATACCTGGTGTTCCCGGACGCCCTCCATGCAGGCAAAAATTTCGGCAGGCTCACCTTAAAGACGCCGTTCCAGGCCCTGCAGATAGAAATCTGCGTGGACCAGGGGAGCAGGCGGGGGCAGTCTTCCTATGCCGTGAAAAAGAAGCAGGCGGAATTGATGAAAGCCTATATAAGCCTGGGGCTGAAAAAAATGGTGACTGGGGCATGGGCGAAGTTTTCCGTGAAAAAATTAGAGGAGCTGGCTGCCATTGAGCCGGACAACCTTTGGTACCTGCTGGCAAAGGCGCAGGTGTTTTTGGTAAATAAACAGCAGCAGGAAGGGGAGTGGGCGCTGGATGCATTCCCAAGGCATAAGGTAGACAAGGAATCCCCCCTGTATGCCTATTACCTGTACCTGTGCGGGCTGCGGGAGCCGGAGCCTGTCTATGTCAATAAGCTGACGGGGAAAATCAGGAAGATTTACCATAAAAATAAAGAAAATAACCTGCTCCTGTGGATCCTGTTGTTTTTGGACGAGGAACTTAATTACAGCAAAGGCAGGAAGCTGGAAGTGATTGCCCGTCAGATTAAGGGCTCTGGGGAAAGCTCCGTGCTCTATCTGGAGGCTTACCGGATTTTGGCGAAGGAGCCGTTCCTGCTTTACCAGCCAGACGAGTTTGGGCGGAAAATCCTCCATTGGGCGGCAAAGCGCCAGGCCATCACCCGGGGCATTGCGGAGCAGGTCTGCCGCCTTGCGCCGGAGATTTTAGAATTCCATCCCATCTGGTACCAGATCCTGTGCGAATGTTATGAGGTATTCCCGGAAAAGGAAATGCTGCAGGCCCTTTGCAGCTACTGCCTGAAATGGAACTGCTACGGGGAGAATTATTGGGGATGGTACCACAGGGGCATCCGGGAAAAGCTGCGCATTGCCGGGATTTACGAAGCGTGGATGATGTCCGCCGGGAAAAAACAGTTGGAGCGGATCCCAAAGTCCGTCGTGATGTATTTCCAATATAACTGCAGCCTTCCCTACCGCCCGCAGGCCAAGCTTTACCGTTCCATTATCAGGCACAAATCCTCATGGAAAGGGAATTTCCAGCATTTCCAGAAAAATATGGAGGAGTTTGCCTTAAAGCAGGTGAAGGCGGGGCGGATAGACGAGGACATTGCAGCGGTCTATCAGGAAATTTTAAAGCCTGACATGATGACGGAGGAATCATCCAGGCATTTGGCAAAAATCCTGTTTACCTATAAGGTTACCTGCAAAGATGCCGGAGCCCTGCGCCTTGTGGTGCGCCAGCAGCCTTTAAAGCGGGAAAAATCCTACCCTTTAAGCCATGGGGTTGGCTTTGTAAGCCTTTACAGCAGCTCCTACCAGATTTTGCTGGAGGATTCCCGGGGGAACCGGTTCCTGCCCAAAGAAGGGCTGGAGGTATTCCCCATGCTGGACAGCGAGAAGTTTTTGGAAAAAGGGATTGCCTGCGCAAAAGAGAAAATGCCGTATCTCCTGAAATATTTTGACCGGAAAAAAATCTGGCAGACCTTCGAAGAAAAAGACCTGCCGTACCTGCAGATGGTGCTGGAGTCCGATACCATCAGCGACGCCTACCGGGAGGAACTGCGCCCCCAGATGATTGCCTATTACTATTACAATTATACCGGGGACGCCTTGGATGAATTCCTGCTCTCCGTGTCCTTTGAGGGGATGCAGAAACGGGCAAGGGAGCGGATTATGGAGCTTTTGGTGGCAAGGCGCCATTACAGGCGCGCCTATGAATTGCTGCTGTCTTATGGCAGCGAAGGCATTTCCGCCCCGAAGCTGGTGCATGTCATCTGCCACCGGATGGAAGACATGGACGCCGGCGAAGGGCCGGATGAATTTTTGCTGGGGCTGTGCCGGGGCGTGTTTTTACGGGGCAAATACAATGAACATATCCTGAATTACATGTGCCAGTATTTTTATGGGAATATGGAAGAAATGGCAAAGCTGTGGCATGCCGCCCGGGAGTTTGACTTAGATACCTACGGCCTGGAGGAAAGGTGTCTTGTGCAGTTCTTGTATACAGAGGACTTTTCCCAGGCAATTGAGCAGATTTTTGAAAGCTACGGGGAAAATATGGGGCGGGAGGCCGTGGTGCTTTCCTACCTCACTTGGATGTCCCACCAGTTTCTGGCGAAAGACGCCGTTGTGTCTGACTATGTCTTCCAGAAGATTTTCAGGATGCACAAAGGGCGGCAGGAACTGAATGAGGTGTGCAGGCTTGGGTTTTTGAAATGGTGCGCATCGGGCAGGGAACTGTCCGGGCAGGAAGTGGAATGTGCGGACACGCTGCTTTCCGGGTATATCCAGAGGGGGAAATATTTTGCATTTTATCAGGCGCTGCCCGGGCATTTTGCAGGGAAATATATGTACCACGATAAGGTATTTCTGGAATACCGCACGAAGCGGGAAAGGAAGGTAACCATTACCTACCTGCCAGTAGGGAGCGCAGATTATGTGGAAATGCAGATGAACGAAATGTACGATGGGATTTATGTAAAGGAATTCCTGATTTTTTATGGGGAAAAAATCCCTTATTATATCAAGGAAGAAAAGGACGGGGAATGGCTGGTAACAGAGAGCGGCCAGGTCCAGAGCCAGGGGCTCTGCACCCATGCGGAAGGCAGCCGTTATGACCTGCTGAACGACATGATGGTAAGCTGGCAGATGGAGGATGAGCAGACCCTGCTGGAACGGCTGAATACATATGGGATTTTGGACGGGATGGTAAAAGAGGATTTTACGGTTTTATAAAACGGTTTTATAAAATAGAGAAAGGCAGGTGGGGCGCGTGAGGCCAGAAGCAAGCGAATGGTATATTGGGATGGAGCTGGGAAATGAGTGGACGCAGGTGAGCCGTTACCACCGGAACCTGCCGGAGCCGGAAACCATCAGCACCATTGTGGGGACGGAACTGTACCAGATCCCTACTGCAATCTGCAAGCGGAAGGCCACCGGGAAATGGTGCCTTGGGGAAGAAGCCAGCAGGGCGGCGGAAGCAGGGGAAGGGGCTTATGTGGACTACCTGCTGGAAAAGGCGCTGAAAAGGGAATCTGTATTCCTTGACAGGGAATACATGGCAGAAGACCTGCTTCTTGTATTTTTACGGAAAGTATTCCGGATGGCCCTTCCGCCGCAGGGGGCGGAGGGTGTGGAAAAGTGCGTATTTTCCATTGAGGAAGTCACGGACGGGATGGTAGCGCTGCTTAGGGACATGGCGGCAAGGCTTGGCTTTTCCAAAGGGCAGGTCATTATCCAGGACCACCGGGAAAGCTTTTACGCATATGCCGTATGCCAGGAGCCGGAGCTGTGGCAGTATGATTCCATGCTGTTTTCCTGCAGCGGGGAGGAAATCTGGATGAAGCAGCTTGTGTGCAGCAAGCGGACAAAGCCAAAGATAGCGGAAGTCGACGAGATATGCTTAGGGAAGCTGCCGGAAAATGTAAAGGACTGGGACATTGCCTTTTCCCGGATGGCCCAAGACGCCATGTCCGGCAGGATAGTGTCCTCCGTCTACCTGATTGGGAGCGGGTTCGAGGGAAACTGGATGAAGGAGTCCCTGCAGGTCATTTGCCGGGGGCGGAGGGCTTTCCAGGGGAAAAACCTTTACACCAAAGGGGCCTGTTACGCCGGGATGCTTGCAGTGCATCAGGAGCAGGCGGAAACCGTATATTTCTGTGAATACAAGGTACAGGAACACATTTTGATCAAAGCATCCAAAGGGGACAAAACGTATTTCTACCCCTTGCTGGAAGCAGGCTGCAACCGCCACCAGATAGACAAGAAGCTGCGGATCTTGCTGGAAGGGGAACCTGCGCTGGAGCTTTGGCTCCAGAAGCCGGGAAGCCGGGAAGCAAAGATAGAGAGCCTTGAGCTGCCAGACCTGCCCATGGAGGAACAGGGGCGCTGCCGGCTGCTCCTTTCCCTCTATGCGGGGGAAGAAGGGAGGATCCTCCTGAACATGCAGGACATTGGCTGGGGGGACCTTTCCGCAGGCAGCGGCAGGGAATGGGAATATGAGGTAGGTTAATTCTGGAAATAGTTTTTCATATATGCCTGAAAGCAAAGATACAGACAGAAGAAAGGAACAAGCCATGGGCAGGATATGGTTATGTGAGGAAGAAACAGCGAAACGCCCGTTCTTACTGGAAGAAGAAGGAAGGCGTTTGTATTCTTTTGAGGAATTGTGCTATTATTTATACCAGAATACCGGGGTGCTGGAAGAAAGCTTTTTTAATGAAAAGCTGTGCCAGTGGCTGGAGGAGGAGCTGGGTCTTGCAGCCCTTGCCAGTTCCCTGCGCCGGGGCATTGAGCAGGAACGTAGCGGCTGCTGGTGCATGGAACAGATTCTGCAGGCCGGGGGCTATTATGGTTCCGCAGAATTGGAAAATGCCCTGCTTACAGCAAAGCATATGGAGGATAAAACTCCCTTAGACCGGGAAAAATTACGGGGGGACCGTCTTTTGAAGGCTGAAAAATACCGGGACGCCGTTTCTGAATACCGGAAGGCTATTGCACATGCAGGCCCGGAGGATGGGGATGGGAACATTATCGGGCGTATTTGGCACAATATGGGAACGGCCTACGCCCGGCAGATGCTTTTTGCACAGGCGGCAGAATGCTATGGCATGGCTTATGAAATCGGCAAGGAAGAAGCCAGCAAGGGAGCACGGCTGTTAGCCCTTGCCAGCAAGGACGGGCAGGCAATCCGCACTGCTCCGGGCAGGCTTTCCGACACCCTCCGGGAACTGGGGATGCTAAAGCAGTCCGGGAACCGCAGCGGCTATGAGCGGCTGTTGGAAACTACCTTGCAGGAGCTGCGGGCAGCATACCGGAAAAGTGAGTAAGGCGGGATGCCATATGGCGGAACTGCCGGAAGCAACAGAAAGAATACAGGAAAAGTGGGTAAAAATGGGATTATTCAGAAGGAAGAAAAAACCAAAATATGTAGAAGAAATATTGGAGTTTGGCGAGGAGATTGACTTAAGGTCAAGAAGGCGGGAAAATAAGGCCAAAAAGAGCCAGAAAGCCATGCTGGCCCAGGAGGCGGGGCAGGGGCAGCCGGGAAGCCAGCAGCCCCAAGGCCCGGCACAGCAGCAGGGCGGGCAAAAGAAAAGCCTTGCAACGGAGTATTGTGAGCAGATTATGGCTGCTGCAAAGAACCTTGAGGAAACCAAGCGGGAATATAAGGTTGTCACAGATTACCTTACCGATATCCAGAAGATTGAGAACCTGCCGGAAAGCGAGATGAAGAAGATTCAGGATACCGCCCAGAATGTGCTGAATTTAAACGACGCAAGGGATGCATACCTAAATAAGTCAAAGACCATTTCTGACGCCCAGTTTGCCCAAATGGAGCAGCTTGAGGACGAGATGCCGGAGATTATCCGGCGGCTGCAGGGCAATGAATCTTACCAGACGACCGTCAAGCGGGATATGCAGTACTTAGAGGGGGAACGGGAGGAATGGCGTTATTATCAGGAATCCGTGGTAAATGAAGAAAATATCCTGCGGAAATCCCTGTATGCCCTGCTCAGCGTGTATGTGCTGGCTGTCCTGATGGCTGTGATACTGGGGATGGCAATGAAATTTGACATTATGATGCCTTTTGTGGCTGCTACGCTGGTTACTGGGGCGGCTGGGGGGATTATGGTCCTGCGCCTTCAAAATGACAGCGTGGAAATCAAAAAGTCGCAGGCCAATATCAACAGGGCCATTGTCCTTTTGAATAAAGTCAAATTTAAATATGTCAATGTGACAAATGCTGTTGACTATGCCTGTGAAAAATACCATGTCAAAAACGGCTATGAGCTCAGCTATATTTGGGACCAATATTTAGAAGCAGTCAAAGAGCGTGAAAAATACCAGCGCACCAATGACGAGCTGGATTATTTCAATGATAAATTAATCCGGCAGCTTAAGAAATACCAATTTTACGACGCCAGGATATGGATTCACCAAGCCAAGGCACTGCTGGACAAAAAAGAGATGGTAGAAGTGAAGCATGAGCTCCTTGTGCGCCGCAAAAAACTCCGGGACGGCATGGAAGATCAGGCGGAAACAATCCGGGGTGCAAGGAAGGAAATTGAAAGCCTTGTGAAAAACCGCCCGGGCGGGTATGAAGATGTTAAGGAGCTTTTGGACGCCGTGGATAATATGTGCGGCATTGGCTGACGGGCTGCAGGCGCAGCCAAATCTCCTGAAAAAGAAAAAGAAAGAAAGCTTATGGACCATAATAAAGTGTACCAAATGGATTTTTCAAAAATTTATCAGCTTCTCGTCAATAAGGCCACAAAAAAGGGAAGGGCAAAGGAAGAAGTGGACGAGGTGGTTTGCTGGCTCACAGGATATACCCAGGCAGATCTCAGCCAGATGATGGAAAACACCCCCACCTATGCAGAATTTTTCCAGAATGCCCCCAGCCTGAACGAAAACAGGCGCCTTATCAAAGGCGTTGTCTGCGGCATACGGGTCGAGGACATTAAGGAACCCTTGATGCAGGAAATCCGTTACCTTGATAAATTAATAGATGAGCTTGCAAAAGGGAAATCCATGGAAAAAATATTGCGGAGCTAGAGCGTGCCTGAAAATTAAAAGTTGCACAAAATGTATGTTTTTACCGTACAAATATCGACTACCCCTTTGTAAAGGCATAGATGGAGGCATCCAGAAACAGTTCCCCCAACTCTGCCTCCAGACAGAGTACCCGGTAGATGTTATCCAGGATTCCGTCTCCAATCCATTTACGGAACCGGCTGTATACGGTCTTCCAGAAGCCATAACGTTCTGGAAGGTCACGCCAGGGGGCATCACTGCGGGCTATCCAGACCATAGCGTTTATCATTAAGCGGTTATCTTTGGAAGGCCGTCCAGGCTTATTCGTTTTTTCTGGTGGGAGCAGGGGGCAATTTGTTTCCATTCCTGATCCGTTAACTCATAACGCCTCGCCATAACCAAACACCCCTTTTTCTTTATTTTATCACAGAATTTGGGGTATCTAGAGACATTTTTATTAATCGTAATATTCCACTCGGCAGGGCTGCGGTCGCTGTACTGATAATAAAAGAGGGCAGTTTCCATACAAAGCACCGCATCGGGGAACAGACGGTTGATAATTTTAACTTCCTGTTCACCATAGATTTCCGTCCAATGATAATAGCCCCGTTTGATTTTTTCAATGAAGCCCTCGTTTAATAGCTGCTGGATATACGCGTAGTAGATTCTATAGGAATCCAGCTCTGCTGTCGTCATTATATAATCATGTTTGGAAAAAATCTTCCTGACGGTGTTTATTGATTTTTCATCAAGCATTGTCTCATCTCTACTAAACTACACGTAAATTTCTCAACGATTGTGTATTTTCCTATTAAAATAAGGCTTTCTACCGCCTTTCCTGTATCTTTCCTCATCCCACTTGCCAATTCTTTCATAGCGATTTTAACGAAGCTTTGAGAAAAATTTCTCAAAAAGTTTTTCTTAATCTTTCTATAAAGAAGTTTGGGAACTATCAAGTATTATTTAATTTCTTGAATTTATTCGTCTAACCGTATATAATTATAGCGATAGAACTTATAGAAAGTGAGGAAGACTGAGAATGTTAGAGTATATTTCTGCCCCGGAAGCGGCGAAGAAATGGGGCATTTCAGAAA
>ERZ778516.57-NODE-57-length-90411-cov-14.657012_pt1 | contig 90411 bp, 79 predicted proteins | sample MGYA00510342_ERZ778516 | MGnify/ENA primary metagenome ERZ778516 (study PRJEB29527, sample SAMN07138961) | mouse gut metagenome | material: feces | host: mouse | place: China:Nanjing | collected 2016-01-25 ...
TTCTTTCGTTTTTCTCTGTACAGAGCGTAAGCCCTGCCCGCAGGGTGACAGCCGTTCCCTCTGGACTCCCTTCTGGCAGGGCTGCGCCCTGCTTTATCCTCCGCTCTGCGCTTCGGATAAAAGAACGGCGGCGTCACCGTCAGCCGTGACAGCACGGAAGGGCATCCCAATACCGCTGTCACACCTGTCACGGCTGTCACCGCCCATTGTAAGCACAATCTGCCTGCCGTACCGCTTTCGGCGGTAGCCATAACAGATACCGTTCTCATTCAGAAAGGTTGCGCGGTACTCGTTGAGCCATTTCGTGATGACCGTGGATAAATCCCCGCTTTCCCCCATAGCGGACAAAAGTTCCGTTGCCGTCCCCGACCACTCCGCTTTGTCCCGCATAAACTCCACCAGCCGAAAAAGGACGGGCGGCACGGCTTCCCTCGCAAGCTCCGCCTGCTCCTTGCGCTCCACAAGCTCCCAACGGCAATCACGGAAACGGAGCGTCAGCTCTTGATACTCGATATCCCTGCCCGTCACAAACAGCTTTGCGGTATCGGACGCACGGCTCTCTTTTTCCAGAACAAAAGTAGCGTCCGCACTCCCCGTCAGACCTGTCGTGCCAGATACCTTGTTGAACACATCGCTGTCGTTCTGCTTGCGGATATGGTGTACGACCACCACCGAAAGGGAATGCCTGTCGGCAAAATCCTTTATCAGCGATATATCGCCGTAATCGTTGGCGTAGGCGTTGTCTTTGGAAGCGGTGCGTATCTTTTGCAGCGTATCAATGACAATGAGCCTGCTGTCGGGATATACTTTCAGATAGTCCTCAAGCTGCACCATCAGACCGTCCGAAAGCTTGCAGCTCGCCACGGCGAAATGGAGCTTCCTGTTGGCTTCATCGGTCAGACGGAATAATCTGTCCTGTATGCGGAAAAAGGTATCCTCCAGACAGAGGTACAGCACATCCCCCGCCTTTGTGGGCATGTCCCAAAGGGGAAGCCCCTGCGACACGCAAAGACAGAGTTTGAGCATGAGCCAGCTCTTGCCGATTTTCTGTGAGCCGCAGAACAGCGACAAGCCCGTGGGGATAAGACCGTCCACCACAAAGGACGGCTTTTCAAGCGGCTCGTAAAGGAGCGTTTCTGCTTCCACCAGATTCAGCTTCTGCATAGGCTTCCTCCTTTCGGCGTTTTCGTTTGGTTTTACTGCACATAGGCGTGACCTCCTTGAATAGATTTACCCCTGCAATGAAGCAAGGGTATGTAGCACAGCCAGTCCATACAGTTCCACGCTTTCCCTAAAGCGGCGTTTTCTCTGTCAGTGCTATGCACGGATTGAGCAACGGGCAGGCTCATATCGTGGCTCTGCTGTCCGTTGCGGCAGGTATCCCTCTGGCGGCTGCTATGGAATTTTCAAGGAGCAAATCTATCGCTGTCATTTTGCGGTAATAAAAAAGGGCGGGAGGTTTTGACCTCTCACCCAACAGCCCGCAGGGGGATATATTTTTAGACATGGTATTCTGATTTTTTGAAAAAGTAAAAGCACCTGCCGCTTAACCGTTTTTCTCGGTCAGTAACAAGTGCTTTAAAAGTATTCAGATATATATTGATTTTTGGAATACAGATTTGTATAATATTATATAAGGGTTAGTAGAGCAGATTTTAAAGAAAGAGTAATATCTAATTCTTGCTCTAAACAAAATTTACTGTAAAAGAGGAGAGATTATGTTGAATCCAAAGTCATTAAAGGATATCGGTTTATTTCAATTAGAAGTGTTGCATCTTATATCCATAGGAAAAAAAGAAACCATTGAAGATATAGAAAAAAGTTTAGATAATGGAAACCTAATTGAATATATCTTTAACAAATATCGGGATGATTTTTTTGTTTTGTTTGATAATGGTGTATATGATAACGAAGCTTTAAATTTATATTTCCAGAATTATAGTGGGTATATTCAAGGCAACGAAAGCAGAAAATACGGAATAATGAATGAAACAGATGGTCTGTTATTGATACTTGCCTTAATAAGCGATAAGATTGAACATTCGGCAGCAAATTGGACAAATTAAATGCAAATCGTATCTCCTAGTTCTATAACTGGAAGATACGATTTTTTCTATGTTCTCAAATGGAATTTGACCTCCAGATATAATCCGAGTACTCTCGGAAATTCACAGCCCTTGAAAATACTGGTGTTCCAAAGAACTCCATTCTTTCTTTACCTCCACTTTTCAGTGGATTTTTTACATATTTTCTTTATTCTTTCAGTAAATTTTCAAATCCCTATTGACAAACCTGCCAGTTTGTGCGGCCGACTTAATTGCCAGCGGGCAATTAAGTCGGCCCTTCGATTAAGGATATCATCATTTTCCATCACAATCGAAGGAGGACGCACTTATGATAAAGATCTGGCAGTCCCATCAGGAATACATCCATTTCCTGCATGAGGCTAAAATTCATTTTGATTCTTCTCAGCGCACCAGGCTGACCGGTGAGTTTGCCGCTGCAAGGGAAAAACTCTGTCTCTTGAATCTTGATCCTGTCATGGCGCTTTTGGAGCCATACTATAAACCGTTTGGCCGTCCCGCCATTAACCAGCCGCAGATCCTGCGCTCCCTGATCCTTATGCTGGACCAGGGCTTTACAGGTATTACTGCCTGGGTGGAAAAACTAAGTTCCGACAGCCTGTTGGCTTTTTTAATTGGCTGCACGCCGCACACCCTGCCGCCGCTTGGCTCTTATTATGATTTTATTGACCGCCTCTGGCTCCAGGATAAACAATTCCAAAAATCCGCCAGGAAGGACCTTTTCCCCGCTGACAAAAACAGAAAGCCTGCTAATAAACCCGCAAAAGGGAAAAAACTTCCCAACCGCCATCCAGAAATTACAAAGATTATGGCTAGGGAAGCTCTTTCCAGGGATGAATTTCCTTTTTATTACGAAAAGCTTCTTCAGCAGGCATTCTGTGCCGCCGCCATCCTTCCATCTTTGCAGCGCGGCCTTATCCATAAGGACGGCATCACGCTTTCCGGTGACGGGACCTGCGTCCATACTCATGCCAGCCCTTACGGGCATAAAGTGTGCGGCTGTCCGGTCCATGGACAGACCCGCTGCAACTGTCCGCGCCATTATTCTGATCCGGATGCCCATTGGGGCTGGGACAGCGATCTTGGAACTTACTATTTTGGATATACGTTGTATATGCTGTCTTACCATGACGGCCAGCTTGGAATCGACCTTCCTTTACATATCCGTTTCCTGGATGCAAGACGCCACGACAGTGTCAGCGGAATTGTTACACTTAAGGAATTTCGTGGCCTGAACCCTGATATTCCCATCCAAAATCTGTGTTTTGATTCCGCCAATGACAACTACCCTACGTATAACCTTTGTAAAACATGGGGCATCCGGCCTTTTATCGACCTGAATGCCAGCCGCGGCATGCCAAAATCCATTCCGGATGAAATTATAATCGATAAGGATGGAACGCCCATCTGCCAGGCCGGTTACCGGATGGTATACTGGGGCTATTGCTCCGGCCGCAGCCGGTGCAAATGGCGCTGCCCGCTGGCCTGCCGCAAAGTGGATAACTGTCCGTGCCGGGATAAATGCTCCAAATCCCCATACGGGCGGTGCGTCTATACAAAACCTGACTGGGATGCGCGCCTTTATCCCCCGGTTGCCAGGGGCACGCGGGAATATAAAAAAATTTATAAAAACCGCACATCCTGTGAACGGGTAAACAACCGCATCCTGAACGATTACCATCTGCATGCCATGGGCATCCACCGAAGAAAAAGATATACTTTCTTTGCGGTAATTGCCGGCATAAACATCCATGCGGATGCATGGATGAAAAAACAAAGCAAAGGCTCCGCCGACGAAACGGCATCCATACAATTTAACTAAATAGATAATTTTAAACAGCATCCTATAGTACAAGGGAGAAGTGCGCCCAAAATTAAGAACTATTCTTATAAACAAATTGGTTGTTGTACATATTCCATGCAAATACTAACCAATGTTCATTTTTGTATAATTTTCAATCCACTATTCAAGAGTTTCCGAGAGTACTCTTGTCCTGCTGCCCGCCTCCGCAGTATAATGAATGTGCGACCATCTTATAACTGACAGGAGGTGAAACAACATGGATGATTACAAAAAATTATTTACAGAAATCAGCGACGAAAATGTGAAAAATGCTTTAATCGAACAGAAGAAAAGAGAACGCCATCAAGAACGTTTTAACTATTTCAACTGTGTACTTTCAGTCATCGCAATCATCATTTCTCTTATTGCTCTATTTAAGTAGCAGCGCAATAGTGGAAATAAGGATTGCTAATGTAGAACAAACCGCTATGAATATCTGAACTTTGGATGTTCTCAGCGGTTTTTTTCCTGCCTCCTTTTCTAATTCCTCAAATGCGTCAAATCTCTTTGCTGCTGCATATGCTGAATATGCGACGATTGCTCTTTCGTCCATGTTCAAATGCAACTTCTCAAATGTTTCACACAATCTTTCCGATGCCTCCGTTATCTTCCCCCTGTTTATCCCATTCATTTTTTCACCTCCTCCCGTTCCGTATATTGACATTATAGTCACTGTAATTTACTTTGTCAATTCATTTTTGTCACTTTACGAAACTTTTTTGTTGATTTTTTTTTAATTGCGTGCTATTCTATCCACATGAACGGAGGTGAAATTGTATGACGCAAGGTGAACGTGTTAAAAAAATTCGGAAAACTCTAGGTTTCACCCTTGAACAATTTGGAGAAAAAGTCGGTGTCACAAAACAAACTGTCAGCCGTATCGAAAACGGTATAAACAATGTTACCGACCAAATGACAAAATCCATTTGTCGAGAATTTAATGTTGATTACATATGGTTGACAACCGGAGAGGGAAAAATGTTCGTCGAGAATGACGATGAATTTCGCAAAAAAATAGACCGCATTATGGCAAGTGAAGATGATACCCGGAAAATTCTTTTTAAATCTTTGGTTGACGCAAGCGATGATGATATTGCTACAATTAAGAAATTCATAAAAAATACTGCAGCACTTTTTGACGATAAAAAGGAAAAGACTGACAGCCTTTCCGACTGACAGTCTCATTCCGTAGTGTAAAGATACAAAACAAATTCATATATCCTCTTGAGGATTTTTTCACTATGTATCTTTCCGACTATTTCGATGATAGCCTTTTTGTACTTCAAGGGAAACACCACCTCCCTTTCCGATACACATTGTATCACAGATTTCCATGATTGTGGAAATCCCCCGCCATATTTCCATGATTATGGAAATCGTCTCTCCTGCTGCCGACATCCGGCGGGCGATGTGGTACAATTATTTGTATTCGGATTCAAACAGGTCGGTGATTTTGTCATCAAGTGCAATCGCTATCATTTCAAGCTGAAATAATGTCGGCGACACCTTACCGTTTTCGATGTTGTTGAGCGTACTTTTTCCGATTCCGGATTTTTCCGCCAACTTCATCAATGTGAACCCCTTTGAGGTTCTCATTTCCCATAAAAGAACTTTCATCCTGCTCACCTCCTTTCACAAGGAAGTTTACAGGTGACAAAATTCTTTCACAGAAAGAGAGGTGTTTCATATAGCACACATTATTGATAAAAATGCACTAATTCAACATAAAGAAAAAGCTTTGAAAACATTTGGCAAATATATAGACACTCTGATTTCCTCCGAAAATTTTATGCAACAAGGAAAAGCTGATAAACTCTCTTACTGGATGGAGGACTGGACAACCTTTCTCTCATTTGAACCGCATTTTAATCCGTCAAGTCTTAGGAGATACAAAAGAGGAGAGATTGTAAAAATTCATCTTGGATTCAATGTAGGTAGTGAAGAGGGCGGATTGCATTATGCGGTTGTTGTTGACAAATCCAACTCTATCAATTCGCCCGTTATAACTGTTGTCCCGCTTACATCAGTCAAACCACATACTAATATAAAAAGATTGCATAGAGGCAGCGTATTTCTTGGGAACGAACTTTTTATACATTTGAGTTCTAAAATTTCTGCTTTAGACCGTAGAATTGAGGAGGACATCGCCGAAATACAAAAAGCGGTTCCCGATTTTAAAACCGCTTTGTTGTCATCTGACAACGAACTCCGCCCAACGCTTGAGCGGTTTGAACGTTTCCAAAAAGAACACGAATTACTACAAAGGACACGAAAAGAGGTCTCAAGGATGAAAACCGGAAGTATTGCTTTGGTCAATCAAATCCGGACAATTAGTAAAATCCGAATTTATGACCCAAAAACAAATTATGATGTATTAAGCGGTGTTAAACTGTCAAATGAAAAATTAGACTTAATTGATAACGAAATTATTTCACTGTATACAGGACAATGAATAATTTTCTTGACAAAATCATAGAATGAGGTATAATGATTTCTATAAAAACACAGCCCTTTACGGGCAGTATATAAGACACAGCCCTTTACGGGCAGAAATCATTTAGACCTCATAGCAATATGGGGTCTTTTTTACATAAAAAAGCGACCACTGCGCCAACAGTGACCGCCTTTGTGAAACTCCTATCTCGTGCCTCGCAAAAAGCACCGACAGAATGATTTCCAACAAGACCATTCTATCATAAAACCGTGCTTTTTGCACTGGTTTTATTTTTTATACTCATTTTTAGGATGGTGAAAATTTATGAAATTACCGAATGGTTTCGGGTCTGTTTATAAGCTGTCCGGGAATCGTCGCAACCCTTATGTCGCAAGAAAGACACAAGGTTGGGAAATCAACCCGGAGACAGGCAAATCCAAACAATTATATACTGTTATCGGATATTACCCAACCCGCAAAGATGCATTGAACGCCCTTGCGGAGTTCAATACAAATCCTTATGATGTGAACGCTGCAAAAGTTACGTTTGAGGATGTTTATGAGCGTTGGAGTGATGAACACTTTCCGACCGTCTCTCACTCAAATGTTCAAGGCTACAAGGCAGCGTGGGCGTTATGCGGGAAAATCGCCCGGATGCGCTTTGTTGATGTGAAACTAGACCACTTACAAATGATTGTTGATGAATCCGGCAAAAATTATCCTACCTTGAGGAAGTTGAAAACGCTCCTCGGTCTGATATATAAATACGCCATTATTCACGAAATCATCCCAAAAGAACGGAACATGATTGAATATCTGAATATTAAAAACGCCGGGAATCCGAACGCCTATGACCGAAAACCTTTCACAAAATCAGAGGTCAAGCGTGTTTGGGATGCACATGAATCAAATATATATTACACTGTCATCCTCATGTTGATATATTCCGGATGCCGTATCTCGGAACTGCTCGACCTAAAGAAAGAACATGTCAACCTTGAGGAACGCTATTTCAATATTGTCCAGGCGAAAACCGCAGCCGGAATCCGTGTTGTTCCGATTGCTGACAAGGTTTTCCCATTTTTTGAATACTGGTATGAACATAGCAAATGTGAATATCTCCTCTGCACCCCGGACGGCAAACATTTCATATACCGCAATTACTATGATTCGTACTGGTCGCCATTAGTTGAGGTTCTAAACATCGACCACACGCCACACTGCACCCGGCACACCTGCATTTCAATGTTGACCGTCGCAGGTGTCGATGATAAGGTCATCAAAAAGATTGTCGGTCATAAAGGGCAGAGTGTGACGGAGGTTGTTTATACCCACTTTGAAATTGAGGAACTAATCGACGCAATCAACAAGATATAGTGAGGTGTGCCATGAATAGAACTGAATACAAGAATAATTTTTATAAAGAGCATTATGAGAGAATCAGTCTTGCCGTACCTAAAGGGATGAAAAATATTATCAAGGCTCTCGCATCCGACAAGGGGATGTCGGTCAACTCCTATATTCAAGACTTAGTGCGGAAAGACCAGTGCGGAATGTTTGACACGATGCAGATTGCGGAAAAGAATAGAGAAATGATTTCCGGTATAAGCGGGAACATGCACGACGGATATGACATCATATTCAAAGACGGTCATTCGTGCCATTGTCGCACGAAAAAGGATGTCCGGTCATGTATCATTGAATACTGCTGCAAAAAGGGCGATTGATTCGTCCTTTTTTTATTGCGGAAAAGTGTCTTGCACAAGATTTCAAAAGTCTTGCACAAGACCACATTTCATTTGTCACTTACCTGTTACTTACTTGTTACTTACCGTTGAAATTTTGTGTGATTTTGTATTGTCTCATAGGAAATTCAGAATATAAGAAAACCCCGGAAACACGCTGTTTCCGGGGAATTTCCCTCTTTTGCAATATTCTCTTGAATTATCGCTTGCTGAACTGCGGAGCGCGACGAGCCGCCTTGAGGCCGTACTTCTTTCTTTCCTTCATACGTGGGTCACGTGTCAGGAAACCTGCTGATTTCAGCACTGGCCTGTAATCAGCATCTGCCTGGAGCAGTGCCCTTGCAATGCCGTGGCGGATTGCGCCTGCCTGCCCAGTATAGCCGCCGCCCCTGACATTTACCAAAACGTCAAATTTGTCAGCGGTATCTGTTGCCATCAATGGCTGGCGAACGATAACTTTCAGGGTTTCCATCCCTAAATAGTCGTCCATGTCCCTTTTATTAATTGTAACCTTGCCCGTTCCCGGCATCAAGTAAACTCTGGCAATTGATTTTTTTCTCCTGCCTGTCCCATAATATCTTGCATCTGCCATCTTTTCCTACCTCCTGATTAAAACGTTAAAACTTCTGGTTTCTGGGCTGCATGCTTGTGTTCTGGCCCTACGTATACGAAAAGCTTCTTGTACATCTGCCTTCCCAAAGGCCCTTTGGGGAGCATCCCCTTTACTGCATGTTCCATAACCCGTTCCGGTTTCTTTGCTAACATTTCTTTTAATGTGGTTTCTTTCATTCCACCCACATAGCCGGAGTGATGGTAGTAAATCTTCTGGTCCAGTTTCTTGCCGGTTACTTTCACCTTTTCTGCATTTACAACGATGACATAATCGCCGGTATCAAGGTATGGGGTAAAAATCGGTTTATGTTTGCCCCTTAATATCCTTGCGACTTCTGTTGCAAGGCGTCCTAATGTCTTTCCTTCTGCGTCAACTACAAACCATTTTCTTTCTATTGCTGCCGCACCTGGTACAAAAGTATTCATCAAATGTTACCTCCTTGAATTTTACAGTGTTACTCTGATATCCAGACGCCGTCCAATGCCGCGTTTCCCCGCTGCCCTGCCCTGAAAACCGCTGCGCCCCTCAGCCTGCTCCCTGCCGGGGCATGCAATTTCCCATGGCCTGTAATTCCGTCTGTCCTATCCTTTTCACACCATTTACATTTTTCTTTGTACATCAAAGCAAAAACGCTTCGCCGGAGAAAGGCTTGCATTTCTCACTCGCCATACCCGAATATTATAGTACATCGTTTTCCCAGTGTCAATTACTTTCTTGGGGCAATTTAAAATTTCCCAACCCTGAACTGTTCAATCATACCCCGCAAAGTTTCTGCCTGGGCAGTCATTTCCTCGCTAGACGCCGCGCATGCTTCGGAGGTATCCGTATTGGTCTGCACCACATGGTTAATCTGCTCTACCCCCTGATTAATTTGCTCTACTGCTTCTGCCTGGGCTTCTGATGCTTCTGCAATCAGGTTTACCTTGTCAATGATAGCCTGCGCGCCCTTCACTACCTGTTGGAGCTGGTTTGCCGTTTCATTGGCAATTACCATCCCTTTCTCAACGGCGCGGACAGATTCTTCAATCAGGGACGTAGATTCCGTTGCCGCTTCCGCACTCTGGGACGCCAACAGGGATACCTGGTCTGCAACCACTGCAAACCCTTTCCCGGCTTCCCCTGCCCGGGCTGCTTCAATGGATGCATTCAGCGCCAGAAGGTTGGTCTGGGAAGCAATTTCATTAATAGTAGCAATAATCTTGCTGATTTCATTGGAGGACTGGCTGATCCGGTCCATGGATTCCACCATTTCCTTCATTTTCCCATTGCTGTGCCCCAGCTCTTTCCCAAGCTGCTGCACCTCTTTGCTGATCCCGACAGCTTCTTTTGCATTCCGGTCAATCTGCCCAGAAACATTTTCAATAGTAGCGGAAAGCTCGCTGGTTACCCCGGCCTGTTCCGTTGCCCCCTCGGCAAGCTCCGTAGAATTTGTGGCAATCTGCTCCGAAGCCTTTGTCACCTGGTTTGCCACTGTCTGGACATTTTTCACCATGTCAGACATATTTTTCTCAAAATGCATAAAGGATTCTTCAATGCCCACAAAATCCCCGCGGTATTCCACCCCGGCCTGCACGTCAAAATTCCCTTCCGCAAACTCATGCATGGCATGGTCAATGTCAGCCACATAGGAGCTTAAGCCTTCAATGGAACTGCGCAAAGCGTTGGCCAGCTTCCCGATTTCATCTTCGCTGCGGTATGTAACGTCTGTATGGAGGTTTCCCCTGGAAAGCTCTACGGCTGCCTGCTCAATCTCGCCCAAAGGCTTTAAAATACTTCCTACGATCCGGTTCCCTACCCTCATGGCAGTCAATATGGCAAGCCCAAGGGAAAGAGCCATGACAATTACTACAATTACTACCGTCTGCTGAGTGACTTGGAGGGATTCCTTCTTCATTTCGTTCGTGGCGTTACTGATATCCTTTGCAATCCCCACTGCAGCCTCCAACGCCGGGGAACATTCTGTGATAATCAGCGTTATCCCTTCTGCCCGATTCCCTGCTTCTAAATCCTCCACAATCTGGTATCCCAACTTCATCCAGTTCTCCAAAGCAGTTTCATATTCCTCATTCAGCGCATCTTCAATAACGCCCGTTGCTTTCAGTTCCTCCAAAGCATCTTCAATGACGCCCATGCTTTCTTCAATATCCCCTTTATATGCAGTTATCATATCCTTATCATCATTTAAGGCAAGCTCACGTATTTTCCTTGCTGCAATGTTAGATTCAATCCTGCACGTCTTTACCGCAGTATCTGCCGCCTGCGCGCCGTTGATATAAGAATTCATTTTGCCCTGTACAAGGAATAGCCCGGCCACGGCAAATATTGCAATGACAACCATCAGCCCAATTACCAGCGTATAGCCAAATTGGAGCTTCTCCTTCATTTTCATCTGGTCCATTTTCTTTAACATGTCAGTTATTCCCTCCTCCGTACTTAATTCCAATCATAGTAAGGCCATGGGCCGGTGCTGTGGGGCCTGCCGCGCCACGGTCTTTTTTTTCTAAAATATCCGGTATGGATTCCGGCGCCAATTCTCCCACTCCCACAGCAACCAGCGTTCCAGCAATAATCCTTACCATATTATAGAGGAACCCTGTCCCAGTCACCCGGATCGCAATGATTCCTTCCTTTGATTTTTCTACGGTACAGGACAGAATCTTTCGGACCGTATGTTCTGCACTTGTCCTTACCGAACAAAAACTCCTGAAATCATGCTCGCCTACCAAAAAAGCTGCCGCCTGCTGCATCTTCCCCAAATCCAGCTCCCGGTAATAAAAATAAGTATCCCGCCGCAGGGTAGGGACTGGGATTTTCCGGTTTAAGATACGGTACTCATAAGTTTTTTCACTGTAGCAGCGGCGGGGATGGAAATCATCCGGCACCTGGCAGGAGCTTTGTACGGCAATGTCCTCTGGCAGCCGCTGGTTCAGCGCATAGCAGATTTTTTCCGGAGGGATCCTGGTCCCTGTATCAAAAACTGCCACATTTCCCAAAGAATGGACCCCAGCGTCTGTCCGGCTGGCTCCAATTACCTGAATTTCCTCTCCTAAAAGCTCAGAGAGCGTCTGGTTCAATACTTCCTCTATCGTAAGCCCGTTGGGCTGCAGCTGCCAGCCGCAGTACCTTGTCCCCTCATAGGCAACCACTAATTTCACTCTTTTCAAAACCTTTTCCCATGCCTTTCTGCCTTCGGACGGCAGTTTTCCAATAACCCACAACAATGCAAACGTTCTCTATGTATTATACACCCAATCACAAATTTTGTAAAATAATATACTTAGCATAAATCCATAGGTTTACATCCACACACGCAGCATGATAATCCCTGCAAAATAACCTGCAATCAATAAATACGCCACACCATCCCTTCCTTTATATTTTAAAGGCTTCATTTTCGTCCTGCCTTCCCCGCCGTTATAACATCTGGCTTCCATTGCCATGGCAAGGTCATTGGCCCGCCGGAATGCAGAAATAAACAATGGCACCAACAGGGGCACCATCGCCTTCGCCCTTTTTATCAAATTCCCGCTTTCAAAATCAGCCCCACGCGCAAGCTGGGCTTTCATGATTTTGTCAGTTTCTTCTATTAAAATCGGGATAAACCGCAGCGCAATGGACATAATCATGGAAACTTCATGGACTGGGACCCCTATCCTGCGGAAGGGGCGCAGGGATTTCTCCATGCCGTCCGTCAGTTGGTTGGGCGTAGTAGCCAGTGTGAGCACGGAGCTGCCCAGTATCAGGTAGGACAGCCTTACCGCCATAAAACCTGCGCTTTTCAGCCCTTCCTCGGTAATTTTCAGTTTCCAGACAGACACCAGCGGTTCCCCCGGCGTTAAAAACAAGTTAAACATTACCGTAATGGCAAGGATCGCTGCAATCGCTTTCAGCCCCTTCACCATATAGCGGAAAGGCACTTTGGAAAGCTTTACCACTGCTGCAAGCCCCGCTGTCACTGCCGCAAACCCTGCAAGCCCGCGGAACAGAAACAGCGACAGGACATACGCAAGGGTCCCCATCAGCTTTACCCGCGGATCCAGCCTGTGGATAATGGAATTTGAGGGATAATATTGCCCAATTGTAATATCTCTTATCATAATATTTCCTGCTGCTTCTCTTGGAAGCCTTTTCCTTCCCTACTATTGCCGCAGTTTCCCGGCCTTTGTAAATGCCTGCAAAATAGATTCCCTGGCTTCTTCCACTGTGGTCGCCCCTGTGTCCACGGGAATCCCGTTCTCCCGCAGCCCATGCATCAGGTAGGTAACCTGGGGGGCTGCAAGCCCCACTTCTTCCAGTTCCTGATAACGCTGGAATATTTCCTTTGGGGCGCCGTCCATCAAAATACTGCCCTGGTCCATCACAATAATCCTTCCCACGTAATCTGCAACATCCTCCATACTGTGGGAAACCAGAAGGACCGTTATAGACAATTCCCGGTGCATGGCTGCCACCTTCCCTAAAATTTCGTCCCTGCCCTTAGGGTCCAGACCGGCCGTGGGCTCATCCAGGATCAGCATATCCGGCTTCATGGCAAGGACCCCGGCAATGGCAGCGCGCCGCTTCTGCCCACCAGACATCTCAAACGGGGGCTGGTACCAATATTCCTCGGAAAGCCCCACGCTGCGCAGCGCGGCAAACGCCCGGAGCTCCGTTTCCTTCCTTGGAAGCCCAAGGTTCTTCGGCCCGAAGCAGACGTCTGCAAAAACCGTGCTTTCAAACAACTGGTGCTCCGGGTACTGGAACACCAGCCCCACCTTGCCACGCAGTTCTTTCAGGCTGTAATCCTCCTCGTAAATATCCCGCCCATTGTAGTAAATGCCCCCGGAAGTCGCCTTAAGCAGCCCATTGAGATGCTGGATTAAGGTGGATTTCCCGGAACCGGTATGGCCGATAAGCCCAATAAATTCCCCGTCTGCAATTTTCAGGTTTATATTTTTTAAGGCCTGCTTTTCATAAGCAGTCTGTGCGCTGTAAATATAATTTACCTTATCTAATATCATTGACATAATATAGCCCACCAGTCCTTGGATTTTTGCAGTACCTTAGCCTGTCAAGGTATCTTCAGGATTTTTCCCTTCCTCCCCATACAGGCGGCATAAAACCTCTGATAATTCCTGCCTTGTCAGGATGCCCGCCGGAATGTCCAGCCCTGCCTTTTTCAGCCCATGGGCCAGCAAAGTCACCTGCGGCACGTCCAGCCGGTAGGATTTCAGTTCCTCCACCCGGGAAAAAATCTGCCTTGGCGTCCCCTGCATCACTACCCTCCCATGGTCCATCACATAGACCTTATCTGCCCCAGTGACTTCTTCCATATAGTGGGTAATCAAAATAACGGTCACGCCTTTTTCCCGGTTCAGGGCCTCCACGGCATCCAGAACTTCTTTCCTGCCGCTGGGATCCAGCATGGCGGTTGGCTCGTCCAGCACAATGCATTTCGGCTCCATTGCCATAACCCCTGCAATGGCTACCCGCTGCTTCTGCCCGCCGGACAGCTTATTGGGGGAATGCCCACGATATTGGAGCATGCCTACGGATTTCAGGCTCCGTTCCACCCGTTCCCAGATTTCATCCGTAGGTATCCCAATATTTTCCGGCCCAAATGCCACGTCTTCCTCCACCACGCTGGCAATAATCTGGTTGTCCGGGTTCTGGAACACCATCCCGGTATTCTGCCGGATATCCCATAAATAATTTTCATCCAGCGTATCCTTCCCATCTACCCAAAGGGTGCCTCCGCTTGCCCGAAGGAGTACATTCAGGTGCTTGGCAAGGGTGGATTTCCCGGAACCGTTGTGCCCAAGGACTGCCACAAATTCCCCCGGCTTTATCCCCAAGTCCACTTGGTCCAAAGCCGTGGTAATCCCTTCCACATTGCCTTCCTCGTCACGCCGGAAATATTCATGTACTAACTTTCTGGCTTCTATAAAATTCATGGCCTTCGCCCTCCCAGCAAAATTGGCAGCTTTAGGCTCCCCTTCCAGCCATCTATGGCCTTACTCCTCCCAGCTTAACCGGTGGAGCTGCCCTTCCAGCTTCATATCTGCAAACTGGTTCTGGCGCAAAGCTTCGTATAAGACAATGGCGACAGAATTGGCTAAGTTTAACGAACGGGTTTCCCCTACCATAGGAATCCGTACGCAGGTTTCCGGAGATTCTTTCAGGATTTCTTCCGGGATCCCTGCGCTCTCTTTCCCAAACATCAGGTAACAGCCCTCCCCATACTGCGCTTCGGTATAGAGCCGCTGCGCCTTGGTGGTAGCCATATAAATCTTTGCCCCCGGATTTTTCCCAAGGAAATCCTGCCAGTCCACGTACCGGGTTACGTCCAGATCCTGCCAGTAATCCATCCCTGCCCGTTTAATGGCCTTTTCATTCAATTGGAAGCCCAAAGGCTCAATTAAATGGAGCCTTGCCCCGGCAGCCACGCAGGTACGCCCAATATTCCCTGTATTTGCCGGGATTTCCGGCTCATAAAGCACAATATTTATTCCTGCCATCCTATCCACCTATTTCCTTAGCTTCGTCAGAAAAGCTTCCATCCTGTCCAATGCTTCTTTCAGGCTGTCCAGGGAATACGCATAGGAAATCCGCAGGAACCCTTCCCCGCAGTCCCCGAAAGCCGTCCCGGGCACTACCACAACCTTCTCTTCCTGCAGCATCCGTGTGGCAAATTCTTCTGACGTCATGCCAAATTCCTGTATGCAGGGAAATGCATAAAAAGCCCCAAACGGCTCAAAGCATTTTAAGCCCATTTCACGGAACCGGTGCATCAGGTAACGGCGCCTGCCATTGTATTCTTCCCTCATGCCAGCCACATCCCCATCCCCGTTCCGGACTGCTTCTACCGCCGCATACTGGCTGGTGGTGGGGGCGCACATGATGGCATACTGGTGGATTTTCAGCATCTGTTCCAAAATCTCCTTGGGGGCGCATGCATAGCCCAGGCGCCATCCCGTCATGGAATACGACTTGGAAAAACCATTGATTAAGACAGTGCGTTCCCGCATCCCCGGCAGGGAGGCAATTGTCACATGGTCCTGCCCTTCCAAATATGTAAGCTCTGCATAAATTTCATCGCTCAGCACAAATAAATCATGCTTTTCCACCACTTCCGCAATGGCTTCCAAATCCTTCCGTTCCATAACGGCCCCTGTCGGGTTATTGGGGAACGGCAGTACCAGCAGCTTCGTGTTAGGGGTAATGGACGCTTCTAACTCCTCTGCCGTCAGGCGGAACTCATTTTCCTCTTTTAAATTAATTACCACAGGGACGCCGTTTGCAAGCAGCGCACAAGGCGTGTAGGAAACATAACTGGGCTGTGGGACCAGCACTTCGTCCCCCGGGTCCAGCATTGCGCGCATTGCCAGGTCAATGGCTTCGCTGCCGCCTACCGTTATCATCATTTCCGTATCATAATCGTAGGATACCGAAAACCTCCGCTCCAGATACTTTGAAATCTCTATCTTCAGCTCTTTCAGCCCTGCATTGGAGGTGTAAGCCGTCCTGCCTTTTTCCAGTGAAAAAATGCCTTCGTCCCGGATATGCCATGGCGTATCAAAATCCGGCTCCCCTACGCCCAGGGAAATTACGTCCTTCATTTCCGCTGCAATATCAAAAAATTTCCGGATGCCGGAAAACGGTATCCCAACAATGCGTTCCGATAATGGGTTCCTCATCAGCTCACCAACATCCTTTCATCTTCCTGCGGCTTTGCAATTATGGTTCCATGGTCTTTGTATTTTTTCAGGATAAAATTTGTTTTGGTGCTTAAGACAGATTCCAACGGGGACAGCTTATCGGAAACGAACTGCGCCACTTCCCGCAGGGTTTTCCCTTCCAGCGTCACTAACAGGTCATACCCGCCGGAAATCAGGTACACGGCATTGACTTCAGGATAGTTATAAATCCGCTCCGCAATGCTGTCAAACCCACGGCCCCGCTGGGGCGTCACACGGACTTCAATCAGCGCGTTCACTTTTTCCAGGCTGGTTTTCTCCCAGTCAATCAGGGTGTGGTAGCCGCAGATAATGTGTTCCTGCTCCATGGCAGCCATTTCGTTTGCCACAGCCGATTCCCCAACGCCCAGCATAATTGCCAGCTCTTTTAAATCCACCCTGCTGTTTTTTTCTATAAAAGTTAAAATCTTCTCTCTCATTTCCATAACATACCATCCTTTCTGCCCTTTTTACCAAATGCCGCACAATCCTGCCCAATCAGACCACTTTATATAATTCATCTGTTTTTGGGGGTTCCAAAAACCTCCGTTCTTCTTCATTGAGCAGCACCCGGCCGTTCCCGGCCACCGCCTTGCCAATAATGGCTGCATGGATGCCATTTTTTTCCAGTTCCCGGGCAAGGGCAGTCCCATCGGAAGCCGCCATCAACATGCATCCGCTGGAAATCAGGCCATAGGGGTTTATGCCGAAATATTCGCACACTTCAATGGTTTCCTGCTTCACAGGTATCTTTTTCAAGTCTATTTCCAGCCCAATGCCGGAACTTTCTGCCAATTCCCAAAGGGCGCCGAAAATCCCGCCTTCCGTCACGTCATGCATGGCCTTGACGCCGGATGTTACGGCAATGGCAGCTTCCGGCAGCACAGACAAATATTGGTCGAAGCCCTGGGCTGCTTTTATAAGCTGCATGGGATAGCGGGCAGCCAGCTCCTGCCCTTTTTCCTTGGCTATAATCGAGGTGCCCTCCAGCCCAATCCATTTGCTTACCAGAATATCATCCCCTGGCGACGCCCCTGCTGTTGATACCAGCTTTCCCGCCTTGGCCTTCCCTACGCCGCAGACATTTACTAAGGGCTGGTTCACGGCGCGGGTCACTTCCGTATGGCCGCCCATAATCTGGACCTTTGCCTTGGCGCATACAACCTCCATCTGCCCCATAATCCCTTTCAAATCCCCCTCGCAGGCATGTTCTGGCAGAAGGACCGTCAGCATGGCGCCTACCGGCTCTGCCCCGGCTGAAGCCAAATCATTCATGGTGATGTGGATGGCAAGGTTCCCAATATCCGTAGCAGTGCCGGTTACCGGGTCTGTTGAAATAACAAAAACTTCATCCTCCCCAAGCTGGACTGCCGCGCAGTCCTCCCCCACGCCAGCCCCTAAAATAACCTCCGGCCGCTTTGTGTGAATCTGCTTTAATACGGAACGTTTTAACACGCTTTCCGGAACTTTCCCTACTTTCAGTTCTTTTGGCTCCATTCGATATGCATCCTTTCGTAATAAAATGCCCCATTTTGATACATTTTAAGGCTGCCCCTGCCCGGTCAGCCCCCAGAGCGCATCCCTTTGAAAAGGGATGCATACTGCATGGGAACTGCCGGGCTGCCATTTGGCCTTTCCTGAAGCTTGCTTTAAAGCCCTTGGCATATGCAATGCCGCCAACCTGTTCCTCTCCTGCCAGATTGCCAGACACTACAGGAGCGGAATACCTAAAGCTAAGGAAAGGCCCAAATTCCGGGACAGCCTTATCATTTATTCTATTTTATTCTTCCTCACCGCCGCCGGCTTCTTCGTCGCCTCCGTTTTCCTCATTGCCCTCGCTGCCGCCATTGTCCTCTTTTTCCTTTTCTTTTTCCTTCTCTTTCTCTTTCTCTTTTTCCTGTTCTTTTTCCTGTTCCTGCTGCAATTGCTGCTGTTGCTGATCTAAAGCTGCCTGTTCGGCTGCCGCCGCTTCTGCCGCCGCTGCTGCCGCTGCCGCGTCTGCTTCTGCCTGCGCCCGCTGCTGGGCTGCAATTGCCGCGTCGTTCCACTGGGCTATCGCTGCGCTGATGGCCCCTTCATTTTGGGACGCAATGGCTGCATTCATTGCATTTACCGCTTCTGGGCTTCCGGAAGCAGTACCAACTGCCACAATCCTTGGGGAAGCCTTATAAGTACTCTTGTTGAAAATTTCACGGCTCTGTTCCACCCCGTTTACAGTGACTACCTTCCATAACTGGGCGGTATAGCCGGTATGTGAGGACTGGGTCTGGCTCATATAGCCAATGCCATGCCCTGGCGCCGCCTGATACTGGGTGCCCGGTTCCGTAGTGGAAAGGGTTTCGCTGACAAAGCTGATTTCCCGGTTGGCATCCCTTGTTTCCTCACCGAAAATATTAAAGTAAAGGGACCTTCCAGAAGTATACCCTTCAATATAAATCGGCGCTTTTGTATTATTTACAAATTTTAAATCTTTATAAGTCCCTGCAATCGCCGCGTCTGCGGAAGGGTCTACATAACCCACAATCATGGAATGGTTAAAACGCTCCGTAACCTCAAGCTCCGCCCGGATCACTGCATTGTACAGCGTGGTGGACACCTGGCAGATTCCCCCGCCATACGTTTCTACCGTGGTTCCATTTTCATAAGACCCTGCCAGCTCATAGCCGTTTTCCGGATCAAAGGGGCTCACTGCTTCATAAACGGAGAAGCTGTCCCCTGGATAAACCACAGTGCCATTGATTTTGTTTGCGCCATTCTCCACATTCTTGGAACGTCCTGCGCCGGAAGACGCATAGGAGGTATTAAACCCGCCTAACAGGTCTTTGACTTTGCCCAGTTCTTCTTCTGTCCCTTTGGGATCAACGACATCCGCCACAATTTCAACGGATCCAGGGCCGCCCTTCCATTCCTGTGAAAAATATTTTTCAAGGACTTCTACAGATTCCTCTACATTCACGGTCACGCCCTGGCTGCCGGGAATTACCGTAAATTGGCTGTTTTCCCTTGTAAGCCCTGCATTGACTGCCTCTGTGTTCAAAACTTCCGAATTGTTCTCCAGCATTTTCCGGACTTTGCCCTCGTCCACACGGAACGCCAGCTCATACACCTTGTCTTCCCGCTCCAAATCTTTCATGGCTTTATAGCGGGTAATCAGGTTGCCGCTTTTCCCAAGGCCAGCCGCTTCTGCCGCAATCTCCTCGTTGTCCCAGGAAAGCCCCATCTGGGAAACTGGGACCTGCACGGTATTTTTCCCGGCCTGCAGGGTAATCACCTCGCTCTGCAGGGTTTCTATATATTCCTCCACTGCCGCCTTGGCTTCTTCCTGCGTTTTCCCTCCTACAGAAATATCGCCGAAATATACCCGTTCAGGAATGGTGTCTGTTTCTTTTGTTTCCGCTTTCACCGGAACCGTTACCACGGCAGCCAGCGCTAACACCAAGGCTGCCCCTGCAACTGTAACATACATTTTCCAATTTCTTTTCATCATCTATTCTCCTACTGCTCTGCTTTGGTTTCTTACCCAGTTATTGTAACATGGATAAGCAATTTTTTTCAAGGTACGAAACCACGAATTTCGTTGACATAATACTATACTTTCTGTATATTATGAACAGATGCATATACCTACATAAATGCTGCCAAAAATAAGGACACTACCATGGATGCTACCAGCACCAGCGCCACAATGGCAGCGAACGTTTTTTTCGTTTTTGGGTTATGGAAATTAATCATCAGGCTCACCTCCATTTCCAAACAAAATGCACTGTGTATGATTACGTAAAAGAAAGGAACCGGAATATTATGAAAATCCCTGTACTATTCGGATGGGTCATGATTTTTGTGGCCGTTGTTTCCTACAAACGCCGCAAAGCAGACCGCAGCCGCAAAAAAACAGAACTTGACTTCTGGGAGCGGGAAAACACTGCGAACGCTACCCGCAAGCAGGATATTTCTGCCCTGGATTATGTGGACTTTACCGGCGTGTCCCTGCCCTTCGCCCTGTTTCCCGACGATACCCTGCAGCAATGCGAAGAACAGGTGAAAAAGCTTAAGGATGAAAAAATCCTGAACCTGACCGGCATCAGCAACACTGATTTAAAGCTTGCCTACGGGGCAGCCAACTTACCTCTCCTGACACAATACGACCAGAGCTTCACCCTGCTGGTGCGGACCCTGAATACCTGGGGGCACCGGCTTGGGGAGCTTGGGTATGCGGCGGAGGCTTCCACAGTGCTGGAATTTGCGGTGGCAATCGGGAGCGATATCAAGGCCACCTACCAGCTTCTGGCAGAACTCTACCAGCAGCAAGGGGAATCCGGCAAAATAGAGGGCTTGCAGAAGGCTGCTTCGGAACTGAATTCCCTTATGAAAAACCCTATCTTAAAGATGCTTGGGCAGATGGCAGCCCCATAAATGGGCTACTGCCCTTCCCCTTTTGGGATCTTCCCATATCTTGCTAAGATTTTATCGGTAATCCTGGAAGCTTCGTTCCTTGTCAGGCTGCCTATTTCAACATCCAGTTCTATTTTATGCCAGTCTGCCAGTTCTTTCAAGCGTTTTTTTTGCCTTTTGGATGCGGGGCTTTGCTTTTTGGCCTTATACAACAGGGGCTTGGGCTGGAAGGCTTCCGGGTCCCCCGGCTCAAACTGCTGCAGATATTGCAGGAGAGCCGCTGTAGCCCTGGCGTCCTCCAGCGCACGGTGGCTTTGGGCACGGGGGATCTCCAGCCATGCGCACAGGTAGTCCAGCGTTTTCTTTTCTGCTTCTGGGAGGAATTTCCGCGCCAGCTTTAGGGTATCCAAGCCGTCTTTTTCAAAAGGGATCCCATGGTTGGCGGAACATTGCTTCAAAAAACGGTAGTCAAATAAAATATTGTGGCCTACCAGCGGGAACCCTTCGGCGAACCCGCAAAAGCCTGCTACCGCAGCTTCTGCTTCGCAGCCGCTTTCCGCCAATTCCTGCGTAATCCCCGTCAGCTCCACCACCTCCGCCGGCAGCTCTGTATGGGGGTTTACCAGCTTGTGGTAAACATCGGTGCAATGGCCATGTTCCACTTTTACTGCGCCGATTTCCAGTATACGGTCCGTCTTGGCGCGCAGCCCTGTCATTTCCAAATCTACTACTACATAATTTTCCAGCATGGTTTCCTCTTTTCTTGTACATATGCCTGTTCCGCTCCATCATACCTTCCATCCTGCGCAGCCACTGTTATGGAACATTAAAACTGCTTTCCTTTATGGGAGGGGCCGTAATAGATGAAAACAGTTTCCTCACTTCATCATTCAGCTCTTCCTCCAGCCTAAAAATCCCCTCCGGCTTTACCATCTTCATCCTGGCATGAATTTCCTGTGACATTGCTGATATTTTTTGGTGAACCAGATCTTTCCGGTCATATTTTGGAATTGCAAGATACTTTAATACATCTATCCCTCGGTTTGTGTTAATGGCATATCCATCAATCACAGCCACCACATCTTTTGCATTTAATATGCCACAGACATAATTTGCCTCCTCAAACTCTGGGAGCCCCAGCATAAGGACTTTGGAATCCACTACAATGGCCTTATCTTCTGAGAACAAACCTCTGTCTGCATTTGGAACAGATTCAAAATAAGAACCAACCACAACTGCCGACATGCTCCCCGTCTGCTCTTTCCATAAAACCTTATATGGGGCATATGTATACTCCCCTACGTTGTCCAAGCGGTAATAGGGCTGTGTGGAAGGATTGAAAAATTTTCCATTTTGAATTCTGCTATTCAATAATTCATCATGGTAAAAATACAGCCATTCGCTTGTCCTGGGGGCAATTTTATCTAATTCTGCCACTGGTATCCCATACTTGTATTCCGCAGTGTGCGGCACTAACATAAATTCATTTGACTTCACCTGCCACTTCCCTATGTTCCTGCCACCTAACATTGGAAATACAAATGTTTCCTCCACTTTTCCTTTATGGACGCCTTTTGCCAAGAAATCTTTTCTCCGCTGCCTCTCCATGCAGTTTTCAACCAAGAGCAGCCCGTCCCTGCTGCGTACTGGTTTCTTTAACAGATATACCCCTTTTGCCCCTGCTGGTTCAATCCCCTTCCTTCCGCTGTAATATCTTTTTGGGGAAGGGTCTAAAATCTTATTTGCAAAACCCATATCCGACATGGTAAGCCAAGAAGACTGCTTATCATTCCCATCCACTGGCTGGGCATCCAATGTTTCGGATGTCATGTTCCGGGCTGCCTGATACCACTTTGCATGGGAATCTATCGTGGTTTTTTTCCCTACTTGGCTCCAAACTTTATAGTTCCGCATTGGATATTCCATTTCAACGCTTTTTGTAAATTTTATTACCACAGTTGGTATCGTAAATAATTTCACATTGCTAAAATCATCCACTGCATCTACAGAAAAAGGGATGTTCTGCCCAAAGCGGGTAATGGAAAATTTCCGGAACCCTTCCCCGCCTTTCGTAGATTTCAGGAAGGAAGCCGGCAGCAGAAAAACCATGTTTCCGTTCTCTTTTAAATATTTATCAACGGCAACATAGGTAACAGCCATCCCAAAATCATCATGGGTTGTTTTCTTGTCATAGGCATTTTTTTCAAAAATCCCATAGCTTTTCCAGATTTCAAGCGTCCCTTCCCGATAGCTCTTGCTCATTGACTTCCAAGCAATCCACGGCGGGTTGCCAACTACAAAATCAAATTTATTTCCTATAAGGATCGGCGCAAAGCTATTCCTTAGGATAACGGGCCAGAAAGAATCATTGCCCGCCCTGTGCAGGGTATAAAGCCTATCAAACAATTCTTCTGCTACCGTTTTATACTGGCTGTCAATTACCCTGCCCCCAACTCTATCCCAGAACAAATCAAAATCACATTTATCATCAATATTCTTGCTTAATGTTCTTAAAAATTCGCTTGCATCTGCGTAATCAGAAAATTTAGGGATTTGAAACTTGCCAACAGATGTGCCAATCAATAATGTCCGTTCACTTTCTTCTGTATAAACCACTGGAGATAAAATCGAATCTGCAATATAAATTGGGATATCAACTGGGCCGGCAAAATCCTGAAAAACTTCATCCTCACATGAGGAAAAGACAGCAAGAATATAATTTGCTTTTGCAGCTACCACCGAAATAGGGTTTATGTCAAACCCAATAATATTATGGGTAATTTTATCAATATCATCCCTTGATAATTTCCCGCCCCTTTGCCCAACCACCCGTTTGATTGCATGGGTTAAAAAAGTACCAGAGCCAGCCGCAGGGTCAATCAGCGTTTTTTCGATCTCACCTGTATACCCTACTAGGTCCAGTGCATGTTCCACAATCCAATCAGGCGAAAAGTACTCACCCATTAAATGGCGCATTTTTGCAGGAATGAGTTCCATATAGACTTCCTGCAAAATATCCTGCAGTTCTTCTGGCTTTAAAATATAAGTACTCAGGTCAAATTGATTTACAACTGCAAGAATGTCATTTACAACTACTGTATCAAACTTACCATCCGAACAAGTATACGTGAACCACTCCATAAAATGCGATTCAAAAAAGTTAGCCACTAATGAATCATATTTGTGGAGTTCCCCATCAAAAAGCTTATTAATTTGAGGCTTTGTAAGCATATCAGTAAATGCATAAACTGGGCTGACAAGCTGGGCAAGGAACGCGTAAATCAGCAGCTTTAAAAACATATTAAAAAATGTCTGCAATGTAAACAAGAAGGCTTTGCTGTCTATTTTTACATCATCATTATAACCATATAAGTCCTTTATCACAGAAGAAACTTCTGTGAAGGATGTAGCCTGGATATCGTCCCCATACATTGTGCCAAAAACCCTATCCCATTCATGGTATAATGTCCTAACACGGCTGCTCCCTCTCAGATCATTTAAATTAAAATATAATTCTTCATAAATGATCTTCATGTTTTTTTGGACAAACTGGCTTTTGGGATTAATAACCGAGATCAAGTTCTTTTTGTTTAAGGCAATTTTGTCTTGCTGCTTCAGAAGCAAGGCCAGCCTTTTCAGCCCAGCAGAAAAATCTTTCACCTCATGCCGAAAAGAAACCGGAAGTTCCAAATCAATTTCCATTGTAAGCTTTTCTGTATCCAGCTTTTCTGCAACAGGAACTGACACAAAACGTGCAAATAAAAAACGCTTCCCATCAAACCCTACCCCAATTCCATTTAATATTTTTTGGGCCATAGCCTCCGTGGTGTCTTTCGCAGAAATACCGGAATTTTCAATAATATAATCATATAACCCATGGTCTTTTCGGCTTCTGCCTTTCAGCGCTTCCTCAATCCCTTTTGGCGTCTTAAAATATCCATACTTTTTTAATTCGAAAGAAATATTTTGAAATGTTGCATCTGCCCTTCTGCCCCAATGAAAAACCGTTTCACTTTTGAACTGCCCTATCATTTTTGGATTTAATTCTTCCAATAAAGGTTTTATTATATCAGAATGGAAATGGATTTTGATTTCGTCTTCATTATGGAATATATGGTTTTTAAATGCACGTTCCAGTTCAAAAAGCTCCATATGGCACCTCCGTTTTCCTAAAAATATATCACATCCATTTCTATTGGTCAATATGCAAAACTTTTGAGTTTCCCCATTTTACCATTCATAGTACCAAAAGCCAAGCGCCTGGCCAATTGGCCAGGAGTCAAATATCCGCGCGCGGCTGCTCGGTTCATTGCCCGCGGGAATAAATCACCCTACTTCATTTTCTTTTTACAGTCCGCCCTGCATACGTCGCTTAAAAAGCACTCGCTGCACTTTGGCGCCCGGGCAGTGCAGATGCTCCTGCCCAATGTGATAATCTGGATATTGTAGAGGATCCAATGGTCCTTGGGCAGGGCTTTCATCAAGTCGTACTCAATTTTTACCGGGTCGTCCTCCTTTGTCAGCCCAAGGCGCTTAGAAATCCGCTTTACATGGGTATCCACCACCACGCTTGGCTCATGGTAAATATTGCCCCGGATGACGTTGGCCGTCTTGCGCCCTACCCCTGGGAGGGAAATCAGATCCTCTAAGCTGCTTGGCACTTCGCCGCCAAATTCCTCCACCAGCTTCCTTGCGCACAAAATAATATTCCTCGCCTTGTTATGGTAAAAACCAATGGAATGGATATCCTGCTCCAGCTCCTCAAGTTCTGCATAAGCAAATTTCTCCAGCGTGTCATATTTCCGGAACAAATCCTTTGTCACAAGGTTCACCCTTGCGTCGGTGCACTGGGCGCTCATAATCACGGCAATCAAAAGCTGCCATGCATTGCCATGGTTTAAATAGCAGACATACTCCCTGCCGTACGCTTCATCCAGCCGTTCCAAAATCTGTTTCGTCCTCTTTGCCATTTCCTATTTTCCTCACTTTTGCCTGCCCAGTCAGGGGGTTTTTTTCCCCATACGAAAACAGGTAAAACTGCCTTCCCTGCAATCTCTCCGGGTATGTTTCCAGTGTCTTTTGCTGCATCACGGTTTCCATGTCATACCAAAAAGGCTCTGCATGGGACAGCTTGCCTTTTTTGCAGTATTTCCTTGTTACCTCCTTAAACCCTGCCAGCTCCGGCGCCCAGCCCGGGCGTGTCTTCATATTTTCCCGGAAATACAGGTCAAAGGTCAGGGTTTCCTTGTAAAGTCCCAGATGGGATGGGTCGGCTGCTTCTGCAAATTCCAGTAAAATCCTGCACCTGCCCAGCCGGGAGTGGCTCACAGCCAGAAGTCCGCGGGATTCGTAAAATTTCCCCAACTCCAAAAACAGGAAAAAAGGGTTGTCCACGGTAAGCTCCAGTACTTTCATTGTCATACCAAACTGGCCGCTGTTATAATACACTTCCAGCATTTCCTCCACCAGCTTAATATCCAGCAGTTCCCCATAGGACAGCCAGCCTGTGGCAAGGACTTCGTAGGGGGGCTGCTCCCGGAACACCAGGCCATATTCCTCCCTGTGCTGGTACATCCAGGAGCCTTTCAGCACTTTCAGGAACCCAAGCTGTAACTGCTGGGGCTTCCATTGGTACACCTGCCGGAAGGATTCTGCAAAGGTATGGAAATCCTCCTTGGGGAGCCCTGCAATCAAATCCAGGTGCTGGTGGACATTCCCTGCCTGCTGCACCCTCCCCACTGCCTGTTCCAGGCGCGTAAGGTCCATGGCCCTGTGGATTTCCTGTATGGTAGGCCCATGGGTGGACTGGACGCCAATTTCCAACTGGATAAGCCCGGGACGCATGGACGCAATCAGTGCAAGCTCCTCCTCAGACAGCAAATCCCCAGATACCTCAAAATGGAAGTTCGTAACCCCATTGTCGTGCTCCTTAATATACCGCCAGATTTCCATGGCGTGGCTGTGGCTGCAGTTAAAGGTGCGGTCCACAAATTTCACCTGCGGCACCTGATGCCCCAGAAAGAAATCCAGTTCCTGCCTTACCAATGGAAATGAGCGGAACCGCATCCCTTTCTCTATGGAGGACAGGCAGTAAGTGCAGGAAAAGGGGCAGCCGCGGCTTGTTTCATAATAGAGGATCCTATGTGCAAAACCCTCCAGGTCCCCATAGCAGAAAGGAAGCGCATCCATGGGCAGGGGCGCCCTTGGAGCGGTTTTTGCCAATTTTCCTGTCCCATCCCGGAAAAGAAGCCCTGCAATATCCCCTAGCCGGCCCGCCCCCTCTTTTGCACCATCCATGGACTGCCTTTTGCCCCGGGCCATTTCCTTTTCCAAACACTTGTGATCCCATTGCATGATGTTGCCCGGCGCCAGATAAAAGCCGCACAGCTCCCGGAACGTCCCTTCCCCTTCCCCCAGCATCACCCCTGTAACGCCTAGGTTCTTTTCCAGAAAAAGTTCTGGCTCATAGGACACTTCCGGCCCTCCAGCCCAGATGGGCAGATGGGGGCGCAGTTTATGGAGCTCTGTAATCAGTTCCTGCACATACCGGAAATTCCAGATATAGCAGGAAAAGCACAGGACGTCCGGTTCCTGTTTATAAATCTGCTGCAATATATATTCTATCTGGTGGTTGATGGTATATTCTGCAATCCGTATATGTTCCTGATATTCTTTTGCATAGGATTTCAGGCTGTATACTGCAAGGTTGGAATGGATGTATTTTGCATTTATGGCAACTAATAAAATATTCATGTGTTTCCCATCCTTTCCACAAGGCAAAACAGGCTGCCGCAGAACTTGCGGCAGCCCAAATCATGGCCCATGTTATGCCTGTACAAATGCAGGCGTATCTGCTGGTGCAGCCAGATATTTTTTCAGTTCACCATCCAGTTTCAGCAAGGATACGGAATATCCAGCCATATCAATGGAAGTCATAAAATTGCCTACCAGGGTCTTTGCAACGGTAATTTTTTTCTCCGCCAGCACCTGGGATACCCTTAAGTTTGCCAGGTATAATTCCTGCAATGGGGTCCCGCCAAGGCCGTTTACCATAACGGCAACTTCATCGCCTTCGTGGTAGATGCCTTCTGCAAATATTTTATCCAGCAAGGTATCCGTAGTCTCGCTGACTGTGCGGATTTCTTCCCTGTGGGTTCCTGGCTCGCCATGGATGCCCATTCCGATTTCCACTTCCCGTTCCCCCAGCTCAAAGCTTGGTTTCCCTGCTGCCGGGACGGTACAAGGTGCAATTGCCATGCCCATAGTCCGTACATTTGCAATTACTTTTTCCGCAACTGCTTTGACTGCCTGTAAATCCCCGCCTTCTTCTGCGCATGCCCCTGCAATCTTATGTACGAAAATAGTGCCTGCAATCCCCCGCCTTCCAGTTGTCCATGTGCTGTTTTCCACTGCAACGTCATCATTTACAACTACCTGCTCTACGGTAATGCCTTCATCAGCCGCCATTTCTGCCGCCATTTCAAAGTTCATCACATCGCCGGTGTAGTTCTTAATAACCAGCAGCACGCCTTTTCCGCCGTCGCATGCTTTGATCGCTTCATACACCTGGTCCGGCGTAGGAGAGGTAAACATAGCCCCTGCAACCGCTGCGTCCAGCATGCCTTTCCCAACATAGCCGCCGTGGGCTGGTTCATGGCCGCTCCCGCCGCCGCTTACCAATGCCACTTTCCCCTGGGAGCCGCCTGCCCGTACCACTACGTCGCATCCGTCTACCCGCTTTACGTATTCCGGATGGGCTGCTACCATTCCCTGCAGCATTTCTTCCACAACGTCGTCTGGTTTGTTAATCATTTTTTTCAAAGCAAATTCCTCCTTCTCCATTATGCTTTTTATTATTACAAGGCAGAATCTGTATGCCATTCTGGGATATAGGGGTTCTGCCTTGCCAGTTCCTATGCAGGCAGTACACTAACACTTTTTGGAAAGGGTCCTGGCCTGTTCTGCAGCTTCTACTACTTCTGCAAGGGTACCGCCGATGGCCGCCTGAACGGCCGCCCCCACGGTGCCTTCCAGAATCGGTGCATCCGCAATTACCACTTCGATATCTTCTTCCAATAAATCAATGGCTGTTTCTGAACTCATTACACCGCTCCCTAAATCTGCCAAAACCACTACCCCATCCCCGTCATTTGCTTCCTGGATCCCTTGGAGGATGCGGATAGCGTCCGTCCCAATACTGCCGTCGTCCATGCCGCCGACTGCCACCATCTTGTGGCCTTCCCCAGCCATCTGGGCTGCAAGCTCAAAAATCCCTTCCGCAGCTTTTTTGCTATGGGATACAATTACAATTCCTACCATAATTCCCTCACTTTACTTGTTCCAGATAAAATGCCCGGACTGCTTCCAATGTAATCAAAGCGGAAGTTGCCCCCGGATCCTGGTGCCCAATGCTCCTATCCCCCAAATAGCTTGCGCGGCCTTTGGTGGCGCGGATGGTCTTGGTATATTCCACCCCTTCTTTGGCCGCTTCACACATTTTAGCTAAGCAGTCCTCCGGGCTGTCCCCAGCTTCTATGCCTTTTGCCAAAGCATCCATGGCTGGCTCCAAGGCGTCCAGCATGGTTTTCTCCCCGCGCTCTGCCTTGCCCCGCAGCTTAATCCCGCCAATAACGGCTTCCATTATATTCTTCCCATCTTCTAAGGTAATCTCTTTTTTCCCAGTTACTGCCCCGGCTGCCTTCATATATGCTGTGCCATACAACGGGCCTGAAGCGCCGCCTACCTTTGACAGCAGCACCATGCCGGTCTTCTTTAAGATTACGCTGATATCTTCTTCCTCTTGGGGAAGCTGGCCCAGCACCTCTGTAAATCCCCTTGCCATGTTAATCCCATGGTCTGCATCTCCGATTGCGGAGTCCAAGTCTGTCAGGAATTCCTTGTTTGCGATGATATCCTCCCCGATTTTCTGTATACACTGATATATCTTGGTTGCCATAAAAATCCTCCAATCTTTTGATACGATTTACTGTGAAGCCTTTTGGCTTTCACAGTATAGTAGGCACTTCGGCACGTACCGTAGCTGTTGCTATTATAGCACATCCACCAGCACATCTGCAATCAGACAATTCCTGTAAAACGTCTATTTCTTAAAACTTTTTACATTCCTTTTGACAGCCGGATCCTTCTATGTTATTTTTTATGTATGCCTTTTGGCAACGGCAGGCCTGTAATATTGCTGTATACAAAGATTTTTGCAACATGTCAAAAAAAGGAAAAGAAGGAATTTCCATGAACCAAAATGAATTTGAACGATTAGCAGAATTATTTAAAATATTTGGGACGCCCACCCGGCTCCAGATTTTGCATGCCCTGGTGGATGAGGAAAAATGCGTCTACGACATTGCAGAGGAACTTGGCATGTCCCAAAGCGCCATTTCCCACCAGCTTAGCATTTTAAAGCAGAACCGGCTGGTGAAAAACCGCAGGGATGGGAAAACCATTTATTATTCCCTGCTGGATTCCCATGTGCTTACGATCATTGCGCAGGGGCTGGAGCATATCCGGGAAAAACCCCAGTAAGCCTGTCAAACTTTACTTCCTGTTCTCTTTCCGGACAGAACAAATATCCCCGAGCCGTGCTGCAGCACGGTTCGGGGATTCATTCTTTGTCCGCATGGACTTTGTGATCTCTTTTATTCTTCCGTCTGGATTGCTTCCGTCCGCAAAATGAATTTCACAGAGCCTTTCATCCCATCTGCAACCTTTGTAAACGTCTGGTATTCCTTCCCGGCTTCTGCCACCGCCTCCAGCTTGCCCAGCAGCTCTTTGATATCCCCATTGTAAGCATCCAGAAGCTTCTGGATCCCTTCCTCATCAAACTGCACCATGCCGTCCATCAGTTTCTCAGATCCTTCTGCCAGCTTGCTGACGCCATCCCCAATCTGGGAGGTTGCACTAGAAAGCTTTCCAGCCCCGTCCAGAAGGGCTCCATTATTGGAAACCAATTCCGCCGCCCCGTTGGTAAGCTGGGCAATCCCTGCCGTCAGCGCCGGAAGGCTGTCATGCATGGCCTGCGTCCCGCTGCTTAAGGCCGCCATGCCGCTCACCAGGCTATAGCCGCTTGCTTCATTTTCCGCATTGATGGCTTGGGAAATCTGGGATTTCGTAGCGGAAACTGCGGTCAGGGTTGCTGATTCTGCTGCTGATTTAGCCGCTGTCTTAGCCGTGTCCGCAACGGCTGTGCCCACTGTGTCTTTTGCCCCGTCTGCAATGCCGGCAACAATTTGGGACGCCGCAGATTCCATGCCTGCCTGCAGTGTTGGGTCAGCCATAGCGGCGGCAACCGCCTGATTTACCATACCGTCGACAGTGGCCTGAATCTGTGCCTGCCCCTCCGGGGATGCAATCCCTGCATCAACTTGGGCTTCAATCTCTGCCATTTTTGCATTTACATTCTGCGTTACCATCCCATTGATATCTTGCTGGGCAATCAAGGCATTGATTTGCTGCTGGGCTTCGCTGCCTTCTGTATTAACAGCTTCATTAACAGCCGCGCAGATCTGGGCAACCGTCTGGGCGTCCAAGCTGCCCCCGGCTTCTGCCAACTGTGCTGCGGCTTCCCCTATTTGCTGCCCAATCACAGCAGAAACCACCCCTGCCGTTACCTGCCTTGTGACTTCCTGCACAACTGCCTGTGTCACTGCCTGCACAACCTGCGGCTTTGCTTCTGCCATCTTTTCTGTCTTTGCCGTCCCTGCTGCCGCAGTGCTGAAGGCGCTGTCCAGGACGGAATGCAGCACAGTTTCCGTATAGGTACTTATCCCTGCTGCCACCTGTTCCTTTGCGCCCCCATTGTTTACAAGGCCTTCATAAAAAGCGGCAGCAGCCTGTGACTGAATGGCCTCAGCCCCGGTTTCCCCATTGCTGAAAGCTGCGTCAACGGCGGCATCCGCCTGCTGTATCAGGGAATTTTCCTCCTCCTTTGACAGCCCTGCCTTTAAGGTCTTATCCAGTTCAGCCACGCCGCTATTTAAAGTTGCCGCGCTGCTGTTCAACGTGCCTACCCCTTCCGTAAGGGTGCCGGAGGAGCCTGCCAGTGTGTGGATGCCGTCGTTTAACTGGGACGCGCCGTCCGTATAGCTGGCAATGCCCTCTTTTAAGGAGCCTACGCCGGATGCAAATTCCTTCATGCTGTTTTTCAACGTGCCAAGGCCTTTTGACAATTCCTTGCTGCCGTCCATTAACTGCTTGGAAGCGTCTGTCAAATCGTCTAAATCCTGATCCAAATTCCCCAGGTCAAACTTGCCTGCCAAATCTGCCTGGCTGACAAGATCGTTCATAATTACGGACATGGACATTTCCAGCGAGAAATCCTCCACATCGGCAGAAACCTCTACATAATCCGGGATTTCCAAATCCCCCTCCAAGTCCCCTTCCTCAATCCCAAGGCTTTCTTTTAAACCGGGCATTGCAAGGCCAACCGCCACTTTTTTGCTGCCGTCCGAAATCACTTTCCCATTGGTTACTTCTACATTCGCATAATCTTCCGGCAAAATTATGCCTGTCAGCACGGTAAAGGGGACATAGGCCTCATATTTTTTCCCATCCACGTCCTGCGTGGTTTTTTCATGGTTTGTATAGTCGAAACGGATGGTTGCCCGGCCGCTTTTCCCGGCCATTTCCTCCGGGGACAGTTCCTTCCCATCCATAAAATATGTCACTTTTTCTGTAACAGGAAGGGCTTTTTCCGTTGTGCCCTGATAATAAATGTCTTTTCCATCTGCCTGCCAGGTAAGTTTGTCGCCATTCTGGGTAAAAGTTTCCTCCCCTTTTACATTTTCAATCCCTTTTAAGTCGGAACTGTCTGTAAGCGTCGCGGAGCCGTCCCTGTTTTTCAGCCATTCGCTTACAATTACGCTTTTTGCAGAGCCGTCGGGGCTGGCTACTACATAGACGGTTTCCTCTTTTCCGGCCTCCTGGTTTTCTTCCCCGGCAGACAGGGCTTTTTCCAGCGTTTCCTTTGCCTGCGCAAGTTCCCCTTCTTTCCCAGCGGAACCAGAGGCATCCTGGGATACAGCCTGCTGCCCTGCCCGTACCGTATAGACGCTGGCGCCTACGCTTGACCCAATCACTGCAACCGTGACAATCCCTGCTGCCACACGGATTACGTATTTACTGCGGAATATATTTTTTAATTCTATGTTTTTCATGCTTACCATACCTTCCTGAAATTTCTGCCTGTTTTTATCTGTTACCACTGACGCGCCCTTTCCCCCAGGCGCTTCCATATTTTTCTGCCAAAACTGCTTTACACTGTTTTTACCGTTGCCGACGGCTCTTTTTTCCTGCTACCAAAGCCTATGCTGGACTTGCAGATTGCCTTGTCAAATACCATAAACATAGCCGGCAGGATGAAAATAACCACAAACATGCTAATCAGCGCCCCTCTTGCCATTAAGATGCAAAGGGAACTAATCATGTCAATATTGGAATACATGCCCACCCCAAAGGTTGCCGCAAAAAAGCTTAGTGCGCTGACAAATACAGACTGCACCGAAGCAGACAGAGCAATTGTCACAGAGCTCCTCTTATCCCGTCCCCGGTTCCGCTCCTTCTTGTAACGGTTCGTAATCAAAATAGCGTAGTCTACCGTAGCCCCAAGTTGGATGGTCCCAATTACAATGGATGCAATGAACGGGAGGGTAGTCCCCGTATAGGCCGGGATGCCCATATTGATGAAAATGGCAAATTCAATCACCGTTACCAAAATCACCGGCAGTGAAATGGACTTGAACACCAGCAGGATAATAATAAAAATTGCCCCGATAGACACCACGCTTACGGTCTGGAAATCCGTATTTGTAATGGAAATCAAGTCCCTTGTGCAAGGCGCTTCCCCAATCAGCATGGCCGTTTTGTCATACTTTTTAATAATATGGTTCAGTTCGTCAATTTGGGCGTTTACTTCATCCGAAGCGATGGCGTATTCAGAGCTTACCAGCATAAGCTGGTAATTTTCGTCCATCAATGCCTCCTTGATCCTGTCTGGTATCATTTCCTTTGGGATGGCAGGGCCAACGACAGAATCCATGCCCATCACCGCTTTTACCCCCTCTGCCTGCTCCATCTCCCTGATCATGGCAGAAGCGTCCTTACTGGAAAGGCTGCTGTCTGCCAGCACCATATGGGTGGAATTCATGGCATAGTTCTCCTCCAGCTTATCCTTTGCCTGTATGCTGGCCAGCTCTTTTGGCAGGGTGCCCGCCAAATCATAGTACACCCCCGTATGGGTATAGCCGTAAACCGCCGGCCCCAGCACCAGCAGGAACACTACGATAAAAACAGGGAACCGCTTTGCGGCAAAGCTCCCAATCCCTCCTAAATCTGGGATCACTGGCTTGTGTTTCGTCTTTTCAATAGCTTTGTCAAAAATCAATATCATGGATGGCAAAATCGTTACGCAGCCGATTACGCCAAATATAACGCCTTTTGCCATTACCACCCCAAGGTCCATGCCCAATGTAAAGCTCATAAAGCAAAGCGCCACAAAGCCTGCGACTGTGGTGACAGAACTTGCAACCACCGAGGTAAAGGTATTTGCCACTGCATGTGCCATGGCGCGTTTCTTGTCGTCTTTGTACTTTTCCTGGTATTCCTCGTAGCTGTGCCACAGGAAAATGGAATAATCCATCGTAACGCCCAGTTGGAGCACTGCGCTTAAGGCTTTCGTCACATAGGAAATTTCCCCTAAAAAAATGTTGCTCCCCAAATTATACAGAATCGCCATCCCAATGCTTATCAGGAAGAACACCGGGGCTAAAAAGGAATCCATCGTCAGCGCCAGGACAAGGGAGGACAGCGCCACGGCAATCAGCACATAAATAGGCGTTTCCTTATTGGACAGGTTTTTAATGTCCGTCACCACCGCCGACATGCCGCTGACAAAGCAGCCTTTGCCTGCCAGCCCCCGGATTTCATCAATGGCATCCATGGTTTCATCTGCTGACATGGAGGTTTCAAACAGAATTGCCATCAATGTAGTCCCTTCGGAATTGAATTTATCCAGCATATTTTCCGGCAGGAATTCCATGGGGAGGGACAAATCAGCGATGGAATCATACCAAACCACGGCCTTTACGTGCTCCACCCCTTCCATCTGTGATTTCAGCCCCACAACCTCCTTGCGTTCCATCCCTTCTAAAACGCACATGGAAAATGCCCCTGTCCCAAACTCATTTACCAAAATGTCCTGCCCCACCATTGTTTCAATGTCTTCTGGCAGATATGCCAGGATGTCGTAATTGACCCTTGTATTTGCCATGCCCAGCACAGATGGGACCAAAAGCAGCAAACTAATTACAAAAATAGGGATCCGCGCCTTTACAACTCCTTTTCCAAACTTTACCATTTTTCCTCATCTCGCTCCTCTTTCTATATTTTTATACCCGCAGGCCAAATGCTTTGCCGGCAAATCCCCATTCTTCCGGGAAGAACAGGCTTCTTTGCCATATGCCTCCGCCCTTGCGTATCACTATTTAGAAGTATATAAAAAAAGACTGAATAAATGAATATTCAATCTTTTTCCTCTGTCTGCCGAAACAATACATTTGGGGCCATATGTAGTTTTCCGGAAACACCGGGGAATTTTTGTATCGCCCCGGCAGTCCAATATTACAATTCCTCAATGACCTGGCTCATGGAACGTGTAATGATATAGTTGTAAACATCGGTAATTTCCTCCGGCTCCACTGCCATCCCGCCTTTGATCCAATGGATTACCACAAAGCACATGGACTGGGCGTAATACTGGGCAATGTGTTCCGGCGTCAGCCATGGGTTCCTGTTCCTGCCCGAAGGGCTTTTTCCCTTTATGACTTCCAAGAGGAGGTCCGCAATGCATTTTTTTACAATATCCTCAAAGGAATTCTGGCCTTCCAGACGGGCGGCTTTTTCATAAAACACTTTTTCTTTTTTTAATAAGGTGAAAATCAGTATCAGCGCCTGGTCCACCATCCCTGCATGGATGAGGGGGCGGATGGGCTCCAAAATCTGTACCCGGATAATCCATTCCAGAAGCTCATATTTGTCCTGGAAATGGTTGTAAAACGTAGGGCGTATCACTCCCGCCTTATCCGTAACTGCCTTAATTGTAATTTTCTCAATGGCCTGCTGGCAAGCCAGTTCCTTAAAACTTTCTGCCAGCAAAATGTCTGTTGTTTCTTTCTGTCCTGCCATGTCCCAACTTCCCACCTTGCATCAATCGCTGTTATCCCTTGCTGCGGGGCTCCCAATTGCATCTTACATTACACTTTCAATTCCAGCACCGCCAAATCCTTTGCTTCCTGCAAATCAACCACTTCCCCGTCCGGCAGCACCCTGACTTTCGGGCGCAGCAGGGATTCCGGGCTGTTTTCCAATACCAGGGCGTCCCTGCCGTCTGACAGCTCTACCTGGCACCCTGCCGGGTAAATGGCAATTTTCTTGACAAACAGCTCTGCCAAATCCGGGTCAAACTCCGCCCCGGTATTCGCCAAAATATAATCTACCGCGCCGGAAGGGGAAACCGGGTCATGGTAAGGCACCTTGGAAGTCAGGGCGTCAAATACATCTGCAATCTTAATTATCCTTGCAAAATAAGAAATTTCATACCCGGAACGGCGCATTGGGTAACCGCACCCGTTATACCATTCATGGTGCTCCAGCACCCCCGCAAGGACCTCTGGGGCAAAGTCATAATGCTCTTTCAAGTAATCATAGCTTAACTTTGCATGCTGCACCACCAGCATCCGCTCCTCCTCCGTCAACGCACGCTTTGCATTCAGGACGGCCTCCTCTACATATCGCCTGCCCACATCATGCACAAGCCCGGCAGCCGCAAGCATTGTCAATTCCTCTAAATCTAAATTTTCCGTCTGTATGCCCAGCATGACAGACAGCGCCGCCACATTTACCGCATGGAAAAACGTATAGTCATCCGCCGCGCGGATATCTATCCTATTATAGAGCAGCCCCCTCCCTGCCAGCAGTTCCTTTGTCATCCTTCTGGCAACATCTATGATACCGTCCTGCCCTACCTCCGGGGCATCCCCTTCCTGAAACAAATCATGCACCAACCGCAGCGCTTCCTGCCACAACGCTTGGCTTATCAGGCCTGGGACTTCCAGCCCGCTGCTGGCGGCGTCCTCTATATAAATCCCAGAAACTCCCATGTCCACCAGGCTTCTGGTTTCCTCCTGCCCCAGCAATGTGCCCTTCGCCAGCATCACTTCCCCTTCCCTGTCCAAAATTCCCTGTCCCAGCACCATTCCTGCATCAACTTTTGCAATCGGCATGTAACGCATATGCCAAATCCCTCCTTCCTGCCATATCTGCCGCTATTCTACCATATTTCATGGGAAAATAAAATACCCACTGCAGGGCATTTCGCCTGATAGGGCGTAATTTCCTATAAAGCAAGAAAAAAGGAGCCGCAAACCCTAGGCCTTACAAGAAAACCTCGAAATTTACAGCTCTTATCCATTAGAGCGATAGACGGGGCTCGAACCCGCGGTCTCGACCTTGGCAAGGTCGCGCGTTACCAACTACGCCACTATCGCAGAAGCGGGTGATGGGAATCGAACCCACGTGTCCAGCTTGGAAGGCTGGTGTTCTACCATTGAACTACACCCGCACAGTATACCGCTTCATGTGAATGCCCAGTTCCGGAATCGAACCAGAGACACGAGGATTTTCAGTCCTCTGCTCTACCAACTGAGCTAACTGGGCTTGCTGTGTTTCAGCAACGATATTATATTACACGCAATTTGCCAGATTGTCAATACCTTTTTTTAATTTTTTGCAGCTAATACACTGGCACGTTTCTATTTAAGATTAGGATGCCAAAGGGTGCGCCGCACCCGCCCTATGCCATATACTGATGTGCAAATTCATTTGCAATAAGAATATATGCTGTGGGCATAGCACTAAAAGCGCCTTTGACATCCTAATTATTGCAGGCAAACATGCCCTGCCGTTAACGGAAAGCCTTTATTTCCCCGGTATCAGCCGTGCAATCCTTCCGGCAAACTCATTAAAGTTCTGGGTCTGCAAAACTACCCTGCCAGGCCCAGTCAGCTTTGTCAGGAACAGCCCTTCTCCGCCGAAAAAGATATTTTTAATGCCTTTTACCGTTTCCACTTCATATTTTATAGATTTCTCAAAAGCAACTACGTTTCCGGTATCTACCTTAATCACTTCCCCCGGCGCAAGCTGCTTTTCCACTTTATTCCCGTCAATTTCAAGGAATACCATGCCGCTCCCGGAAATATCCTGCAAAATAAAACCCTCGCCGCCAAAGAACCCAGCGGACAGCTTTTTTGTCAGGGCAACGCTTAAGTTCACCGTTTCCTCTGCGCAAAGGAAAGCCCCTTTCTGGCAAATCATGCCGCCGCAGGCCCCAATGTCCACAGGGAGCACTTCCCCAGCCACAGTGGATGCAAATGCAATCATAGCCCCCGGCCGTTCCGCCCGATAGGTTGCCATAAACAGGGATTCCCCGGAAAACATCCTGCCAATGCTTTTCCCAAGACCTCCCCGCATATTGGAATCCATGGAAATCCCTTCTGACATCCATGCCATCCCGCCGGACTGGGTATACATGGTTTCTCCCGGCCTGTCAAACACAACTTCCACTGCCGGCATCGTATCGCCGATTACTTGATATCTCATAACTTCTTCTCCTTTTACTCATAAATTTTATTTATGCCAACCCGGTTCCCCGGACAATAGCCTGCCTAGTGTGCTGACCGCATTATATTCAGTCAAACCTCCTTGTCTATCCGCCCATCTGCTGCGTTGGATTTTCTAGCCGTAGCCACCGCTACGCCGTCGCAAATCCGCCTTGCCAATGAACGAATATCCTGCGGAGTTTCACCAGATATAATGCGGTCAGTACACTAGTTCCCCACTCCCATCAGGTATCTCTTTTTCCATTATAATACAAAGCTGCGGATTCTTCCAGCCATAAATTTGCATCCAGCCATGTGAAATAGGTTCGGTTAAGGAAATTTTGTTGAAATGTGCGTGCATTTATGGAAAAGCAATGAAGTTAAACAATGAAACAATCGGAATTTTTCTAAATGAATTTTATTTATAGAAATAATCCTTCATGGGAGTGATGGATATGAGTGAAATAAAAAGTGATTGGAACAATATGGCACAGGAGAAGGAATGACGGTTGATTTTATTTTTTCATCAACCACCAGTCACTATATAGAAGATTTAGAACATTTGTTTAGCAATGTATCTAGAGCGTGTTTTTTCTGTCATCCATCCCATATATTCTGCGATGTACCCGATTGAGCATGGTGATATTTTTCCAAAGGATGAAGAGTGGGCTGTACGATATTTGGACAGGTCAGTGAGAGCCTATATCCAGCCTTGGATTGAATATAACGAAGCTTTTGAAAATCATCTCAGCAAGAGCTATCGTCATACGTTTGCCGATTACGTAAATGCCATAATCGGGGCAGGATTAATGATTGAACAGAAATATGAGCCAATAGCCCCGGAAAAATGGAAAGTGCCGGAGCCAGACAGATACGAAGGATTTATTGAAACTCCGGTATATATGATTATTAAAATGAGGAAAAGATAGTTTCTGCAAAGATGAATGAAACAATTTCCCGTTTGCCGGGAAAAACCAAGACAGGAAAACGATATAAAACTGAATATTGTTTACCTTTGGGTAGCGATTTAGATTGAGAACAAGAATGACACAAGCAAAAGGTTCTGCCATCTATTGACCCTAAGCCGGAAAAATGCTAATATGAGGATATGTTACATATTTAACAATCCACCATTTTAATTCTTATTTTTCAGGGAGGTTTCAACCATGGATTACACACAAGCATATCAGGAAAAACTGGTAACTGCCACGGAAGCTGTAAAAGTCATCGAATCCGGTGACTGGGTAGACTATGGATGGTGCAATGGGACGCCGGATGCGCTGGACCGGGCGCTGGCAGAACGCACAGATGAATTACATGACATCAACCTGCGGGGCGGCATCCTCTTAAAGCCGCTGGCTGTCTTTGAACGGGAAGACGCAGGGGAGCATTTTACATGGAATTCCTGGCATATGTCCGGGATTGAGCGCAAATTAATCAGCAGGGGCTGCTCTTACTATGCACCCATCCGCTATTCCGAGCTTCCCCGCTATTACAGGGAATCCCCTGTGAAAAACAGCGTTGCCATGTTCCAGGTTGCCCCAATGGACAAACACGGTTTTTTCAACTTCGGCCCCAATGCGTCCCATTTGGCAGCAGTCTGCGAAACATCTGCAAAAATTATTGTAGAAGTAAATGAAAATATGCCCCGCTGCCTCGGCGGATTTGAAAATGGCGTACACATTTCTGACGTAGACTTTATTGTAGAAGGTGAAAACCCTCCCATCGGGGAACTGGGTGCAGGCGGCCCGGCAACTGACGTAGACAAGGCAGTTGCTAAGCTGATTGTGGAAGAAATCCCCAACGGCGCATGCCTGCAGCTTGGCATTGGGGGAATGCCTAACGCAGTAGGTTCCCTGATTGCAGAATCTGATTTAAAAGACCTTGGGGTACATACGGAAATGTATGTAGATGCCTTTGTGGACATTGCAAAAGCTGGAAAAATTAACGGCTCCAAGAAAAATATCGACCGGTTCCGCCAAGCTTACGCTTTCGGCGCAGGAACCAAGAAAATGTACGACTATATCGACGACAACCCAGAGCTGTTAAGCGCGCCGGTAAGCTACACCAACGACATCCGCTCTATTTCCGCACTGGATAACTTCATGTCCATCAACAATGCCGTGGACATTGACCTGTTCGGGCAGGTTAGCTCCGAATCCTCAGGGATTAAGCATATCAGCGGCGCAGGCGGGCAGCTTGACTTCGTGCTGGGGGCTTATCTTTCCAACGGCGGGAAAAGCTTTATCTGCTGCTCCTCTACCTTTAAAACCAAGGACGGGGAACTGAAATCCAGAATCCTGCCTACCCTGCATCCGGGATCCGTTGTCACAGACACACGCGCCAATATCCACTATCTGGTAACGGAATACGGCAAAGTGAACTTAAAAGGCCTGTCCGCTTGGCAGAAGTGCGAAGCCATTATCTCCGTAGCGCACCCTGACTTCCGGGATGAACTGATAAAAGAAGCTGAGAAAATGCATATTTGGAGAAGAAGCAATAAATAAGCTGTTTGGACAGAAGGGACAAACAGAAACCTGATTTACAAAGAGGCTGTCGCACTAATATAGTTACTTGTTCAAAAGGTCTTGCCGCTTATGCGGCAAAGACAGAATGCACAAAATTAGTATTGTAATTTATGTTAGTGCGACAGCTCCTTTCTTCTATGGCAAAAAATTATGAAAAAGCTGCACCCACCTTCATCTTCTGCTGAAACGCCACATAGCATACGGTAAAAAACAAAATCCCATACACCGAGGTGATGGGCACCGCAGCCCCAATCGTAACTAAGTTTGCCCCTGGCTGGATGCTGAACAGATAAGACAATGGCACCCGGATCAAAAAGGATGAGGTAATCCCCTGCACCATCACAGGCATGGTTTTCCCATGGCCGTTAAAATACCCGATATAGCTGAACACAAGGCAAGTTAAAATTGCCTCTGGGCTGAAGCCTTTTAGGTACTCTGCTGACCTTGCAATATACGCCGGGTCTGAAGTAAACAGGGCAGAAGGGAGATTCCCGCCAAAAAAGCTGAAGGCAAAGATAAAGACACCAATACATGCGCCAATCACCATCCCCGTCACCATAGCTTTTTTCGCCCGTTCCTCCTTGCCTGCGCCTACATTCTGCGCCACAAAGGCCGACATGGACTGCATCAGGGCAGAAGGGATCAGCATGACAAAAGCTGTAACCTTCTGGGCAATCCCATACCCGGAAGAAGCCTCCAGCCCAATCCCATTTACAATGGCACACAGAATCAAAAATGAAATGTTCACCAGCATATCCTGCAATGCAATGGGAAATCCCAGCTTTAAGAAGTTCTTAATTTCAGGGTTAAAGCCGATGTCCGCCCAGGACACTGAGAAAGGCAGCTCCTGCATCTTTATAATCACCAGTGAAAGCACTACGCTGACAAGCTGCGCCAAAATCGTAGCAAAGGCAGCTCCTGCCACGTCCATCTGGAACACTGCCACAAACAGCAGATCCCCAGCAATATTTACTACACAGGCAATGGAAACGAAAATCAACGGCAGCCGGGAATTCCCAAGCCCCCGGAAAATCCCGCTGATTACATTGTAGGCAACTACAAATACCAGCCCTGCCCCGCAAATCCGCACATACTCCACCGTCAGGCCATAGGCCTCCTCCGGCGCATTCAGCGCCCTTGCAAATCCCGGCGCAAACACCAGCAGCAGAGCCATCATCATTACTGTCAGCAGGAAAAAGAACGCAATAGCCCCACCAATCACTTTTCCGATTCTTTCTGGCGACTGCTCCCCAAGGTAACGGCTGATAAGGACCGTCACCCCCATTGTCAGCCCCGTAATAATAAACGTGGCAAGATTAATAATATTGCTCCCAGTCGACACCGCTGAGATCCCCGCGCTGGTACCAAACTGCCCCACCACCAGCAAGTCAACTGCGCTGTACATGGCCTGCAAAACCAATGCGCCTAATATGGGTATCATGAACTTTAACAGTTTTTTGGCAATGCTCCCTTGGGTAAAATCATCTGATAATTTATTCATAATACTATCCTCTCCTTTCGTTTATCCTTAACACAAAACAAGATAGAAACGTACTTTCTCCCAATCTTAGCCCCTTCCCCGCTCACGCAGGACGCCATAGGAACGCCTGCCGCCCCCTGCTTACTCTAAGTTCCGGAGCATTTTCTCTGCTGTCTGCTTAAACTGCTCCAGTTCCTGCTTGGGAATCCCTTTCGTAAGGGCTGCTTCCTTTTTACGGATTTCCTCTGCCAGCTCTCCCCGGATGTTCTGCGCTTTCTCTGTAGGATGCAGTATTTTGTAGCGGCCATCCTGCGTATTGCTGATACGCTGGATCAGCCCCTTCTTTTCCAACGCCCCTAATAGCCCTGTGGCCGTGGAGGGACGCAAGTCAAATTCCTTTTCCACATCCTTTTGGTAGATCTGTTTCTCCATCCCCTCCAACAGGATAAAGCCTAAAAGATTCCCCTGCACCCTTGTGATGCCAAGCTTCTCCTCCATTTTCCCAGAATTTCTCCGCAGCCTATTTGAAATTTTATTGATATATCTTCCTGCATCTTCCTGATTTCCCATACATCCTCCTCTGGTAATTATTTAGCTTCCTAACTATCAGGGTCTATTATAACCAAAAAAAGACCCTATGTCAAACCCCCTAAAAAATACCCATGCCTCCTTTCCCAGAATGCATGGGTGTTTCTCTATGCTATTACTCCGGCGGTTAAATATCACAGTTTTTACTTGTCTAAATTTCCATCTGCCACGTTGTCATCAATCGTTGTAACCCTCGCTACAACTCATTCTTCCGCCTTGCAGATGAAAATTTATCCTACGTAATATTCTGCGATATTTAACCGCCGGAGTAATATTATGGTAGCCCTCAGAAAAATGTGGGCTTTCGAACCGCCTTATTTTATATAGAAACGGTATACTGTTTTCGAAGTAACGGTTTCCCCTGCCTGTATCAAGGGGGAAGGGAATCCCTTCTGGTTCACTGCGTCCGGATAGAACTGGGATTCCAGGCAAAAGCCGCAGCGCCTGCCGTAAGCCTTCCCTTCTTTCCCAGTCTGGTCGCCGATAAAGTTCCCTGCATAAAACTGTACGCCGCAGCAGTCCGTAGAAGCTTCCATGGCAATCCCAGTTTCTTTGCAATAAGCATTTGCCATCACCTGGAACTTCCCAGGCTGGCTGCTGAGCACGTAATTGTGGTCATAACCATCTGTAAACTTTAACTGCGCAAAGTCTGCCCCAATGTCCTGCCCAATGGGCTTTGGCTCCCTGAAATCCATAGGCGTCCCTGCCACCGGCGCAACCTCCCCGGTAGGGATGGATTTGGCGTCCCGGACGGGATTGTAGCTTTCCGCCAGAATCTGCAGGGTCTGGTTTTCCACCGAGCCGCTGGCATGGCCCCCAAGATTGAAATACGAATGGTTGGTGCAGTTCATCACCGTAGTTTTATCTGACGTTCCCTGATATGCAATTTCCACTGCATTTTCATCTGTCAGCGTATACGTCACTTCCACCTGAAGATTCCCCGGGAAGCCCTGCTCATCTTCCCGGCTGAGATGGGAAAATGTAATGCTGTTTCCCGTATGCCCTTTTACTTCCCACAGAACCCGGTCAAAGCCATTAGGCCCGCTGTGCAGGCTGTTCCCATTCTCATTTGCCGCAACGGTGCACAGGCTGCCGTCAATTACCATCTGCGCCTTGTCAATCCGGTTTCCATTCCTGCCAATAGTCGCCCCAAAATAACAGGTATGCCCCTCATAATCCGACGCCTTGTCATAACCTAAGACTACATCCTGCAAATTCCCGTCCCTGTCCGGCACAAGGAGTGATACCAGCGTTGCCCCATGGTCCGAAACCTTCATTACTGCATGGTTCCTATTTTCCAATATGTACAGCGATGTTTCTTCCCCTCGGCTGTTCTTCCCAAATGACATTGTTTCCATATCCATGTCCCTCCTTCTGTCCCTACCCTATGCTGCGCCGCCAGCTTAGGCACGTCCCGGAATTGTTCCGGCCTTCTGTTTCCAGATAATTCACGGTTATCCTTCCATGTTCTCTGCAATCAGCTTATCCGATTTCAAAATGTGGTTAGCCAGCCAGTTAAACAGGAATCCCATCAGTTCCTCCAGATATGCCTGCTGGTTCTGGTCTACCTGGTCCAAATCAATCTCCTCCAGCTTCGTCACAAAAGCCTTGTGCGCCATCTTCTGTGCCTTTATCCCCGGATAATTGATGCTTTCCATAAATTCTTCTTCGTCCTGGAAATGCTCTTTGGTATAATTTTTCAGTTTCTCCAAAATCCCTACAATCTCGTCATATTTATCGTGGAGCAGTTCCGCCTTCACCAAATCATTTGCATCCCCAATAATTTCAAACAGCGTTTCATGCTCCCCGTCAATCAGCGGGATTCCTGTCATATATTTTTCGGAAAATATGCAGGGGTTCTCCTGCTTCTTCCATTCCTCTGCCGCAGGCATTTTCCCAATCAGGATATCGCTGCTTAAAATATGCTGGTACAGCCACCGCACCAGATATTTCAGCAAGTCGTCCAGCGCCTGCTGCTGGCCTTTTAATTCATCAATATTGGCAAAGCCCAGCATGTTGATTTTTTCCCGGAACGCCATGTGCTGCTTTTTCTGCCGCTCCAGCTCCGGGTCATTGATGGCCGCCATATAGGCCTCCTCATTGGCAAAATGGGTATCCGTATAATTTCTCAGTTCCTCCAAAACCCCCGAAACCTGATGGTATTTATCATCCAGCAGTTCGTTGTTGAGCAGCTTCACAGTTTGGTTAATCAGCTCAAACAATTTCTCATGCTCCTTATCAATCTGCTCAATTCCCGTCAAACAGTCCTCTGTAAATTGATACATTCCCTATCTCCTTTCCTGCCGCTATGTTTTCCCCTGATATGGGACTTGCCTGCCCGGGGCCGGGCCCATGCTGAAATACGTATGTGCCAATCCGAAGCCAAAACTTCCATGCCGGAAAAATCCACATATCCCTTCTATTATATCATTATAAAAAGGAAAATCCAAGAATCTGGGAGAATCTATTTTGCTGTTTTTCAATCTTTGTCAAAATCTACCAGTTTCCCGCCCCCATACGCCTTTCTTCTGGAAATATTATGAAAATATTACAAAATATTTAAGTTTTTTTACGATACATCTTGAAACTTAGCGGAAAAGGGATTATTATGGAATACAGACAGACACATTCCGACTACCAATAAAGTTTTACCATATATTACAGGAGGCATATTCCCATGAAATTCAGAAAATTTATCCCTGTTGCATTAAGCTGCCTGTTCCTATTAGAAACACCATTCACTTCCATGGCAGCTTCTGTTCCGCTCACTGAATCCAATGCCGCAGTATCGGACGCAGGCATGGAAATTTCTTCTGGTAATATGCCGGCCCCAAAAGCCGCAGGCAAACAAACCTCCCTCAAGCTGAAAACAGAATCCCTTACTATTTTTACGGAAAATACATACCAGCTAAAGCTTTCCGGCAGCGCCGCTTCTAATGCTGTGTGGAAATCTTCTGCACCAAAAGTTGCGACTGTGGACGAAAATGGATTAATTACCGGCGTAGCCCCAGGAACCGCTACCATTATCGCATCTGCATCCAAGGCAAAGGTATTCTGCACAGTGACAGTGCTGCAGGATCCCCATAAGCTGAGCCGTGAAACGCAGGTCCTGCTTCAGGGCGACAGCGCAACGGTATACTTAAGCAACGTTTCCAACGGGGATTCCGTATCCTTTAAGCTTGCAGATCCCTCCTCAGAAGTCATTGACATTTCCACTTCCGGGAACAAATGCAAAATCAAAGCGGAAAAACCGGGGACTGTGACCTTAAATGCCCTCTGCACTTCCGAGGAAAACGACCAGAAAGTAACCAGTAAGCGCACCTGCACCATTAAAGTAATTGAAAAAGGCATTGCGCAGCAGCAGGTTGCCATGGCAGTAAAGACGAAAAAAGCTTTCCACTTAGAAAATATCAAAGAACCAGACCTGAAAGTTACAAACACCGTATGGGCTTCTTCCCAGCCAAAGGTTGCCAGCGTCAATCCTGCCAGCGGCGTCGTAACCGGGAAACATGCAGGCCTTGCCGAAATTACGGCAACCGTTACATATTCTGACGGGACCTCAGCCACCTTCCCTACCACGGTCAGGGTTTCAGACCCAAAGATTAAGCCAAACCGCACCGTCCTTTCCACCGGGCAGCAGCGGAAACTGAAAGTTACGGGAACCACGCCTTTCAGCACCGTAAAATGGAAGGTGAAAAAAACCTCCGTTGCCACAATCCAGGAAGACGGCACAGTTACTGCAGGGGCAAATGCCGGAAGGACAACCATCACTGCGGAAGTAGACGGTACAACCATCAGGCATCAGTTAATTGTTACCAAGCCCCAGCTTGCATCCGTTTCCACAACCCTGGCTACTGGGAAAAAGCACAAGGTGCCCTTAAAAGGGGTTTCCTCTGGCAGCAAGATTACATACCGGTCAAAGAAGCCGTCCATTGCAAAGGTAAACAAATCTGGCACGGTAATTGGGCGTTCCTCTGGCACGACCGACATTATTGTAAAAGCAGACGGGCTAACTTTCACCTATAAAGTGACGGTGATTTCCCAGCGCGCCTTAAAGGCCTGCAAGACGGGTTATTCCATTATCAGCAGTTCTTCCTACAGCCAAGCTCGCCGCATGACACCCGGTTATTATGACTGCAGTTCCCTTGTATTCCGGGCTTACGGATGCGATTCCGGGCTTTTAGGGGGTACGCCCTCCTGGGCGCCTACCGCTGCTTCCATGGCTGCTTACCTGGAAGGGGCTGGGAAAGCCATTGCCTATGGGCCAGTGGATGTTTCCAAGCTGATGCCGGGAGACTTAATCTTCTATCGGCTGCGCCGGGGAAGCAACGGAAGGTATCGGAATATCTACCATGTTTCCATGTATTATGGGGATGGGTACCGGCTGGAAAAACCGCTGCGTGCATACCGCCCAGAAGGGCATATTACCATGATTGCACGGCCAACTAAAAATTAGACGGCAATTCCACGTTAACAGCTTTCGCTAACTGGAACGTTTGTACAGCCAGCTAAGAATTTTAAGGAATAGAAATAGAACAAAAGGGCTGTTGTAAAATAACTGTTATATACAAAATATAATATTCAGAGCGTAAAAACTCCATCCTATATATTGTATATAAACTGTATTTTGCAACAGCCCTTCTGTGCATTTGGCACAGCCGCTTTCGTGGCATAATACCTTCGTACGAGTGCACATCCTTATTTTATGGGCTTTAGCCTCCAAATGCCCAAACGGCTTTACATTACCTTCTGAAATCGGGGCTACTCCAAAATCAGCCGGACGCAGCCGTACATGCCGGCGTCATTCCCTAAGGACGCCAAGGCAAATTTTATGTCCGTGCAGGAAGAAAAAGCATCCTTCTTGTAATATTTATTGACTATTTCAATTAAGGGTTCCCCTGCCTTTGAAACACCGCCGCCAATTACGAATACCTCCGGGTCGGTGACACAGGCAAAATTGCTTAAGGCATGCCCCAGGATATAGGCAAATTTCTCTACGATTTTAACTGCCAGCGCATCATTTTCCTTGTATGTATCAAACACTGTTTTGGCGGAAACCTCCTCAGCCTTATCCAGCAAAGATGCTTCGTGGCCTTCTGCCAAAAATTCTTTTGCAATCCGCACAATCCCAGTTGCAGAGCAATACTGTTCCAGACACCCCTTCCTGCCGCAGTTGCAGGCAATCTTTTCATGGGGGTTCACAACAATATGGCCAATTTCCCCGCCTGCCCCGTGGGTTCCTGCCACAATTTTTTCATCGACAATAATCCCTCCGCCAACGCCAGTTCCAAGGGTAACCATAATCAGGCTCTTGCAGCCTTTGCCGCCGCCCTGCCACATTTCCCCAAGGGCAGCTACATTTGCGTCATTCCCGGCTTTTACAAGAATCCCATCCATTAAGGCTCCCATTTCCTTGGGCACGTCGACATTTTTCCAGCCCAGATTCACGCATACCGCCACGCTGCCGTCTGCCTGGACCGGGCCCGGGATCCCAATGCCAATCCCTTCTATTTCATCCCTGGAAATCCCGCGTTCCTGCATTTTCCCATTCAGGGATGCAGCCACGTCAGGAAGGATATTTTTCCCCGCATCCTGTGTGTTTGTGGGGATTTCCCACTTTTCCACCAACTGCCCTGTTGTTTCAAACAGGCCTATCTTGCAGGTTGTGCCCCCAATATCCACGCCAAAACCATATTTTTTCATTTTAACCCTCTCCTTTATTTTATATAATTGATAAGATTAGGGTGCCAAAAGCACCTTTTGGCACCCTAATCTTTATAATATGGAAATGCTTTCTTCTATAGTAACATATTCTAACAAGGTTCTCAACTCTAAATTTGCCTTGTTCCCCCAACCCCAGCCTGTCCCCAAAAAGTATTGGAAAACTTCTTTTCCTATGATAAAATAAGGAAACAGCAAGTGCGCGCCAACAATGGCTGCACGCCAAACGCCAATTATGGGGAGGATGCCCAATGACACGTATTTTATTAGTCGAAGACGACGCAAGCATTGTCGCCAACTTAACAGAATTCCTTCAAAAAGAGGGCTTTGCCATCACTTCCGTGGACGGGCAGCTAAAAGCCCTGACCTTGCTGGAAACCTCCGCCGCAGATTTTGATTTGCTGCTTTTGGACGTTTCCCTTGCGGAAGGGAACGGATTTGCCATCTGCCGTGCGGTAAAATCCACCACCAGCCTTCCCGTCATTTTCCTGACGGCTTCGGGGGATGAATACAGCGTGGTTACCGGGCTGGACCTGGGGGCGGATGACTATATCGCAAAACCCTTCCGCCCCCGGGAACTGGTTTCCCGCATCCACAATATCATGCGCCGCTATGGCAAGGCAAACGCCACGCTGGAATACCGGAATTTAACGGTGGATGTAAACCGGGGCACGGTTTCCAGGGATGGGCAGGAAATTTTGCTTTCCGCGCTGGAGTACCGGCTGCTGTTGTATTTTCTGAACAATAAGGACATAGTCCTTTCCCGCTCCCAGCTTTTGGACGCCCTCTGGGACATGGCGGGGGAGTTTGTCAACGACAACACCCTGACGGTGTACATCAAGCGTCTGCGGGACAAAATTGAAGATGATCCCCAAAACCCTGCGCTGATCAAGACCATACGGGGGATAGGGTACAAAATGGGCGACTAATTCTTGACAGGAGGTTTCTTTATGAAATTATTCCGTAACCCTGAAATCCGGCTGGGCCTGCTTTGGCACGGCTTCCTGCTCTTTTCATCCATCTGCCTGTGGCTCCTGTTCCCGGAGCGGGCTGGGGCTATACTGGCAGGCTTCTCGTTCCTCTATATCCTTTCCTACTATTGGATCACCTGGCGCAGATACCGCAGCCTTTCGCAGCTTAGCCATGAAATTGACGGTATGCTGCACAGCCAGACGCCGATCCATTTTGAAAAATATAAGGAAGGGGAACTGTCCATTTTAGAAAATGAACTGTCCAAAGTGATGCTGCGGCTCAGTGAACAGGCCGCCGCCCTGGCGGACGACAAAAAGTTCCTTGCCGATTCCATGGCTGACATTTCCCACCAAATCCGCTCGCCCCTGACTTCCTCTAACCTGATCCTCTCCCTTCTGATGGAACCGGACTTATCCCCCTCTGGCCGGAAAAAGCTGCTTCAGGAATTAACCCAGCTTCTCTCCCGCATTGACTGGCTGGTGGAATCCCTCCTGAAACTGTCAAAAATGGATGCCGGGACTGTCCGCCTGCAGCAAGCGCCTGTGCCAGTAAGCGCATTAATCCAAAAAGCTGCCGAACCGCTGATGATTCCCATGGAACTGCGGGAACAGTCCTTAACCATCCATGGGGAAAGCCATGTAACGTTTGCCGGGGATTTTGCATGGTCCCAGGAAGCAGTCCTGAATATCCTGAAAAACTGCATGGAGCACACCCCCTGCGGCGGGTGCATCCAGGTTTCTTTTTCCGAAAATGCAATTTTTACGGAAATCATCATTGAGGACAATGGGCCTGGGTTTGCAAAAGAGGACCTTCCACACTTATTCGAGCGGTTTTACAAAGGGAAAACTGCTTCCCAGCAGAGCGTGGGCATTGGCCTTGCGCTTTCCAGGATGATTGTGTCCAAGCAGAATGGGACATTGAAGGCGGAAAACCGCGGCGGGGATGGGGGAGCCAGGTTTGTGCTGAAATTTTACCATTCCATGCAGCGCCCCGGCGGACGGGCTGCCTGCGCGAAAGGCACATGCAAATCCTTTTCTTAGGGGAAAGCAGCCCTGAATTGGCTGTACGGCGAAATTGCAGCAGAATTATTACAATTTTGTCACAGGGAAGTCACTGCACTGTCACCCGGGCTGGTTAAAATAATTTTTAAAGGTTCTATTGATACACGAATCCAAACATAAGCGCCTAGAGCGTGTCCTAAGAAAAGAGGTCAGAACCATATGGAAATTTTAAAAGCAGAACATTTGACAAAAGTCTATGGCTCCGGGGAAAACCAGGTCAAAGCCCTGGACGATGTATCCTTTTCCGTCCAGAAAGGGGAATTCCTTGCCATCATCGGCCCTTCCGGCTCTGGAAAATCTACGCTGCTGCACGTATTAGGGGGCGTGGACGTCCCTACTTCCGGGAAAGTATTTATGGAAGGGACAGACGTGTACGCCCAGAGCGAAAGCCAGCTTGCCATATTCCGCAGGCGGCAGGTAGGGCTGATTTACCAGTTTTACAACTTAATCCCTGTCCTGAATGTCACGGAAAACATGACGCTCCCAGTGCTGATGGACAGCCGGGAGGTAAACGCCCAGCGCCTGGAGGAGCTTCTCCAGATACTCTCTTTAAAAGGAAGGGAAAACCACCTGCCCAACCAGCTTTCCGGCGGCCAGCAGCAGCGGGTTTCCATTGGCAGGGCGCTGATGAACGCCCCGGCAGTAGTGCTTGCCGACGAGCCTACCGGCAACCTGGACTCCAAAAACAGCCAGGAAATCGTAGAGCTCTTAAAGTACTCCAATGAAACCTACAAACAGACCTTAATCGTCATTACCCATGACGAAAATATTGCCCTCCAGGCCAACCGGGTCATTGCCATAGAGGATGGAAAAATTATCAGGGATGAGGTGATCCGGCCATGAATATTTTCCAAAAAACCACGTTAAAAAACTTAAAGGAAAACCGCACCCGGACTTTGGTTACCATTGTTGGGATTATCCTTTCCGCAGCCATGTTCACCGCTACCACCATCAGCATTTCCTCCCTGCGCCATTGCCTGATCCAGTACTACATTTACGAGGATGGGAACTGGCATGGCTCCTTCCACGGCCTTTCATGGGAAAACGCGGAAAAGCTACGGGCACACGAGGACATTACCCAGGCTGTTTCCATGGAATTTCTGGGCTATTCTTATTTGGAAGGCTGCAAAAATGAAGATAAGCCCTTTTTAGGGGTTTTCGGGATCCAGGAAAATTTTACGGAACTAATGCCGATCCATATTACCAGCGGGCGTATGCCGGAGAATGGCAATGAAATCCTGCTCCCCAGCCATTTATATCTCAACGGCGGCATAAAACATAAGCTAAATGACACGCTGGAACTGAACCTTGGCGCCCGGGTAGACAACAATGGTGAAACCCTCACAAACGATACCATCTATTTAAATGCCAATGGCATGTCCGAGGAATTTGTGCCAGGGGAAACAAAAATTTTCACAGTTACCGGATTTTACGAACGCCCCTCCTTTGAAAATTACTCTGCCCCGGCCTACACTGCGCTGACAATTGGCAGCAGCGATAAAAGCCACAAATACGATATGTATGTCCGCACAGATTCCGGGTGGAAAACTGTACCCACTTTAAACAGCATATATTCTGGGCTTGACAGTTCTGATCCCGTCGCCTTTAAAATGAATTACAGCCTGCTGCGGATTTATGGGTATTCCGGGGAGAGCCGCTATAACAGCGTGCTGTTCGGGCTTGCCTTTATCCTGATTGCCATTATTACGTTTGGCTCTATCTCGCTGATTTACAATGCATTTTCCATTTCCGTCAGCGAGCGTACCAAGCAGTTTGGGCTTATGTCCTCCATTGGGGCAACCAAGAAACAGCTTACTAGGAGCGTACTGTTTGAAGCGCTGTTTTTAGGGTGCATTGGCATACCCTTCGGGATGCTCTCCGGGCTCCTTGGGATTGGGGTTACCTTCCATTTTACAAAAGACATGATAGGGGCTATTTTAGGGATCCCCGGTTCCCCAGGCGTATCTGGGGCAGCTATGGTCCAGCAGGCATTAGGGCCAGTCAGCTCCACTTCGTTAACGCTGTACCCTTCCTTTCCTGCCTTGGGGGCTGCCGTAGCAATTTCCTTGCTGACAATCCTGGTTTCCGCTTATATCCCAGTCCGGCGGGCCTTGAAAAAATCAGCCATTGACGCCATCCGCCAGACAGACGACATCGCCATCCGCCCAGGGAAAGTCCGGACTTCCCGGCTCACCAAAAAACTATTTGGGTTTGAAGGGATGCTTGCCGCCAAAAATTACAAACGCAACCGGAAAAAGTATAGGGCCACTGTCATATCCTTGTTTTTAAGCATTGCGCTGTTTGTTTCTGCCAGCAGCTGGTGCAGCTACCTGACGGAATCTGTGCAGGCTGTGCTGTTGGATTCCGGCTGTGACCTCCTGTACACCGTAAACAACCAGGACCTGGAAGAATATTCCCCAGACGCTTTGCTTTCTGAAATCAAAGAAATGAAAGATGTCACGGACGCCACCTACCTTTCTGACTTTTATATCAGCGGCTCTATCAAGAGTTCAGCAGCCAGCCAGAAATATTTGGATTACCAGAGCATGGTTGCCCCACAGGAAGAAAATGGCCCAAACGCACAAGAGCTGTCCCTTACAGATTTCCACCTGATCTTTCTGGAAGACAACGCATTCCGCAGCTATTTAAAGGAACAGAACCTGCCGGAATCCGTCTTTTATAACAAGAAATCCCCTACCGCCGTAGTTGTGGATTCCCTGAAAAAATACAATGGGACAGATGGGAAATATTACAGCTTTACCATGTTTTCCGATATTTTGCAGGCTGACCCAAAGCTTTACCTGGTCCGCCAGACAGAAGGTTATACAGGCTACCACCCTGAAATCAATCAAGATACGGGGAAAGTCCAGTTTATCCAATGGGCGGAAGGCACCGGAGAAGAAGAAATATGCCCTTTGGAGGATGCCGCCCTTACCATCCCCCTTTCCTTTGGGGCTGCCGTGCAGCAAGCGCCTCCATTATTCCTTGACAGCGAAGACCTTCCCCAACTGTATTATCCCTACAGCTTTCTTGACGATGTTTTTTCCGGCTTGGAGGATGATACCGAATACTGGAGCCTTCCCAGCAACCCTCCCAGCAAGGACGACAATGTCCGGCTGCAATTGAAATGCGGAAACCACACAGAAACCTTCGAAACCATACGGAAACTGCTGGCTGAAAAAACGCTCCCAACGGAAGGCTTATGTGACTATGCTGCCAGCATGGACAACGACAGGGCTATGGTAACCGTTATCAATGTATTTGCATTTGGGTTCATTACGCTGATTTCCCTGATTGCAGCAGCCAATGTGTTCAATACCATTTCCACAAACATCATCCTGCGGCGGAGGGAATTTGCCATGCTGAGATCTGTGGGCATGACGCCGGAAGGTTTTCAGAAAATGATGAACTTTGAATGCCTGCTCTATGGGTTTAAAGGGCTGCTCTATGGGCTGCCGGTATCGTTCCTTATGACCTGGATCATTTACCACACCATTTCCAATGGGCTGGACACCGAGTTTTTCATTCCCTGGTACAGCATTGCCATTGCAGTGGGAAGCGTGTTCCTTGTGGTATTTGCCACAATGCTTTATTCCATGGGCAAGATTAAGAAGGAAAACACGATTGATGTGCTGAAAAATGAAAATGTGTAGGCTGCTGGAATATCATAGATATAGACAAAACCGCAAAAAAATATTATAATTAGAATCATTCTAAGGCGTGCCTGAACAACCATCCCAACAATCCGGGGGAAACATCTTGCAAAAAATACTTTTCAGGCACGCCCTAACCTACCACCCAACGATACCAAGGAGGAAACCATGGGAACAACAAAATACGCAGGGACACAGACAGAAAAGAACTTAGAAGCAGCATTTGCTGGTGAATCACAGGCAAGGAATAAGTACACTTATTTTGCTTCTGCAGCAAAAAAAGAAGGCTACGAACAAATCTCAAGCCTGTTCCTGAAAACAGCAGAAAATGAAAAAGAACATGCGAAAATGTGGCTGAAAGAGCTGAAAGGAATCGGCAGCACCAAAGAAAACCTTGCTGCGGCTGCAGAGGGTGAAAACTTTGAATGGACAGATATGTATGAAGGCTTTGCCAAAACTGCAGAGGAGGAAGGCTTCCCGGAACTTGCAGAAAAGTTCCGGCTTGTAGGGGCAATTGAGAAACACCACGAAGAAAGGTACCGCGCTTTGCTTAAGAACATAGAAACAGCCGCTGTATTTGAAAAGAGCGAAGTAAAGGTATGGGAGTGCCGTAACTGCGGGCATATCGTTGTTGGGACAAAAGCCCCGGAAACCTGCCCTACCTGTAACCATCCCCAAAGCTATTTCGAGGTACATGCAGAAAATTATTAAGCATGGGGAACTGCCATTTTATCTGTGCAAATTCTGCCGTCCGTAATCTCAATTTAACGGAATTGCTAAAACCCTGCCAGGGCGGAAACTTTTGCCCTGACAGGATTCCATTCCAGTAATCAGGCATTTCATGCGGCACTGCAAATTTTGCCTATGGCCCCAGCGCTTTCCATCATACACCTTTCCCACGTCAGCCCTTTATTTTGTCTAATTCTGCAAGGTTCACTCCTAAACTTGACAGCGTCACTTTTAATTCCATATACCTGTCATGCATGGAATCGTATGTCGCATCGTCCTTCCCTTTAATTGACAACATCCAGTTTTGCAGCCTTGAAAATTCGCTGACATAATCTTTAATAATATCTGCTGCATTTGGCATATGCTCACCACCTTTTGAAAGATAAGATTCATTTTATGGTTTTATTATATCAATGAGCGGTTTTCGTGTAAAGCTTTTCCTATCCTAAGTTACTGGAATACCTCCTGCCCTTCGGGCCATCCTTCCCCCTGGGGACCTCCCTGCTCCTCCTGCATGCCGTCCAGATATTCCTCGTCATCCAGCGGAGCCTTATTTTCATCAATATACGGAAGGAAAGCCACCGGCTCCAGGCCCTGGTGCACCTGCTCCATAAAGGCCTGCCAAATGCCGCCGGGATAGCTGGACCCAGATAACCCCGGAAGTTCCCTTGGCATGTCGTACCCTACCCATACGCTGGTAGTGTAATAGCTTGTATATCCCACAAACCATCCGTCTTTATTGTCATTCGTTGTCCCTGTTTTCCCTGCGGAGGGCATCGCGCTCAGGGCAAGGCCCTGGCCTGTGCCTTCCTGCAGGACGGATACCAGCATATCCGTCATCATCCGGGCAGCATTTTTCTTGTAAATCTCCACTTCCTCGCTTTGGGTTTCCAGAATCACATTGTCGTCTGCATCCGTAATCTTTGTAATGCAGGTGGGCTCCCGGAATTTCCCATCATGGACAATTGCGGCATAGCCAGAAGCCATTTCCACTGCGGAAACCCCGTTAGTAAATCCTCCCAGCGCACTGGTGGGCCGCTCGTCTTTTGGGTCTATTCTGGAAAACTTCATGTTTTTCAAATAGGCAAGCCCCGTCTGGGGCGTCAGTTCCTCCAGCATGTTCCAAGCCACGGTATTTTTCGAAGCCGCCACTGCACGGCGCAAAGTAATGTCGCCCTCATACCAGCCACTGGAATTGGAGGGGCCTTCTTCTGTTTTCACATCCTGCACAATAGTATCCGGGGTGTATTTCCCCTCCAGCGCCGGGGTATATACCAGCAGCGGTTTAATGGCGCTGCCCGGTTGGCGGAAGCTCTGGTAAGCACGGTTCAGGGTATAGCCGGGCAGGTTCTGGTTCCGCCCCCCTACAATGGCTTTCACATGCCCCGTATGGTTATCAATGCACACCGCAGCGCCCTGCAGGGCGAAAATGCCCTCCTCATTCTGCTCCGTAAACTCTGCCAAATGGCTGTCCACGGTATCCTGCAGCATCTGCTGCATATCCAAATCAATGGATGTATAAATCCGGTACCCTTCCGTATAAAGGCTTTTCTGGCACTCCCCATAGAGGGCGTCATATTCCTCCTGATACTTGGCTTTTTCCTCCTCCGAGGAAAATTCCGTCTGGAACTGGAACCCCTGCTGGCGCATCAGCGCACGGACAGCGCAGAAATAAGTATATGTTTCCACATAGTCGTTTTTTGTCTTTTCCGGGCGGTTCAGGGTAATCACTTCTGCCTGGGCCTGGCCAAAGGTTTCCTGGCTGATTTTCCCATCCTGCAGCATCTGGTTTAAAATCCTGTCCCGCCGCTTAATGGTATTCTCCATCTTTTCCACCGGGTCATAAAGGCTGGGGTTATTGGGGATGGCGCACAAGAATGTAATCTGGGACAGGGAGAGGTCTTTTGCGTCCACATTGAAATACCCCTTACTTGCCGCCTGGATGCCATAATAGCCATTCCCAAAATAGACATTGTTCAGGTAAAACTCCATAATTTCATCCTTGCTGAACTTCTGTTCCAAGCCCACCGCAATGAAAATTTCCTCTATCTTACGCTCCCAGGTCCGCTCCTGTGTCAAGAACGTAAGCTTGGCAAGCTGCTGGGTAATGGTGCTTCCCCCCTGGGTCACCTCCCCATTCTGTATCATGGCCTGGGCAGCACGCAGGATGGCCTTAATGTCAATGCCGCTATGGCTGTAAAATTTTTTGTCCTCAATGCTTATCATGGCTGCAACTGCATAGGCCGGAATATCCTCATATTCCAGATAATACACGTCCTTTTCCCCTTTCAGGGCAGATATCAGCTTGCCGTTGGTATCATATACAAGGCTGGTCTGCACGGAGCGGAAGGTGTCTGCATTGGATTTCTGCACAAACATCCGGGCTTCCTGCTGCATAATGGCTACTTTTTGGGCATAGCCCCCATAGTAATACCATCCTACCGCCCCTGCCACCAGAAGGACCAGCACAATTTGTAATTTTGCAAAAAACCAGAATGCACGGTATTTTTTCTTCTTTTTTTTCTTTTTACTCATATCCTATCCTGCTGCCTCTTATGTCTGTCATTTTCACTTACTCAGCATTATTTTCCCAAAAGGGATCCCTTTCCGTTCCAGGATCTCAATTTCCCGCTTCCGGCAGGTAAACAGGAAAATCTGCCCATTCTGCCTGCCCAGCCACTGCAGCGCGCCTTCCAGGCGTTTCTCGTCAAAGGCGGCAAATACCTCGTCCAGCATAATTGGCATGGATTCTTCCCTTGTAAAAAACCGCCCTGCCCCCATCCGCAATGCCAAATACATCTGCTCCATGGTCCCCTGGCTTAGCTGCCATGGGCGCAGCCGCCGTTTCCCTGCAGTGGCAACCAGCTCCATTTGGGCGTCCAGGCCAATTTTATGGTATTTCCCGTTTGTCAGTTCAGACAGGATCCGGGACATTTCCTGTTCCATCTGTTCCCGGATATCCTGATAGGCTTCCTGGGAGAGCTGTTCCAAAAGCCTTCCAGCCAATTCATACGCCCGCATCTGGCGTTCATATTCCTGCTCCTCCTCGGAGGGGACGCGGCATTCCTCCACTTCTTCCTGCAGATTAATAAGTTCCGCCTGCTTTTCCGAGATCTGGATTTGCAGCAAATCCTCCACTGCCTGCTTGCTGGCCTGCTGCTTCTGCTGCTGGGTGTGCTTCTGCTGCTCCCGTTCCATGGAGTTATACTGCATCACTTCTTTTGCTTCTTCCTCCTGCTGCTTGCGGAGGAGCTTTAACTGCTTAGACTTCCTGTGCCAGAAAAACACCCCGGCCACCCCAGCCAGCACAAGGCAGGACAGCACAGCTTCCAGTACAATCCAGCCTGCCGCCGGAACCAATGCCAAATGCTCCATCCCATTCCAAATCCCTGCAAAAATGCCGACAGCCATCAGGAAGAAAGAAAGGGCAAATTTCAGATGGTATTCCCTCTGCTCCTTTTGCTGGCGGATGTCCCGTAAGTATTCCGCCATCTGGTTCGTATCATGCTCGTACAGCATCATTTCCTCCTGCTCATTTGGCAGGAGCGCGCGGAACCCGTCTTTTTTCTGCTTTTTTAGCTGCTCCGCATCCCGTTTCAGGAGCCGTTCCGCCAGCAGGAGTTTTTCCTCCGCTTCTTTCCGCTCGGCAAGCTTCTGCTGGTATTTTTGTTCCGCTTGCTTCTGCCGCTCCCGGAGCTGTTTCCGGGCGCCGGCCACGTCGATTTCCCCTTCCCCTCCCAGGGAGGCATTCACAAAATAATTCTGCAAAATATCAGAAAGCTCTTTTTTGGTTTCCACCGATTCCTGCCGGATGCAGAAGGTATTTTCGTACGTTTCTTTTTTCATGCCGCCCAAAAGCATTTCCAAATCCCCCTGCTCTACGGACAGCTCCTCCAAATCCCCCTCGTTTACCAATTTTGCTGATTTTTCCTTATGGTAAAAATTGCGCTCCAAAAAAAATGGTTTCCCCGCCACCGTAAATTTCAGCCCGCCAGCATAGTAGGAATTGCCGTCCCATGGCTCATACTGCTGGTAACTGTCATGTTTCCCTGGCATCCCCTGCTGCTTTTCCACGCCAAAAAGCATTGCGCTGATAAACTGCTGCAGCGTGGATTTCCCGGTTTCATTCTCCCCGTAAATCACATTGATCCCCGGCAGCGGGCGGATATTAATATTATGGAGTTTTCCAAAATTTTTAATCTGAATTTCCGTTATTTTCATTCTGCTAACATTGCCTCCACGCCATAATACAAAGCCTTTTTTGTAATTTCCGTCTGCGGCATTTTCTCCAATGCCTCAATGTAGCGCCCTAAAATCTGATGCTGGTGCCTGAGCTTTAGCTTTTCAAAATCATAGTCCGGGTGGCACCGGTCCACTACCTGCACCACGCGCTCCATCCGCGCCAGTTCCTCCGTATCAATGGGAGCGCCCAACGGGCAGGAGCCAGTGAGGATGACTTTAAAAAGCTGGCACTCCTTCGCCTGCTCTATCCGGCCCTGCAGCACCTTCTTCAAATTTTCCTCTGTGGTATCCTGGCTTACCTTTAAGCTTAAAGAAACGTATTCGCAATAATGGAGGGGGCAAAATTCCACCTTGCAGCCGCCTTCCTTAAGTTCCCCTATAAAATACCCATGCTCCCCTGTTTCGGTGCAGTCCACAGGCTGCAGCGCGCCGGCCATGACAATTTTATGTTCCACAAACTGCATCGGCTTATGGATATGCCCAAGGGCCACATAGCCAAACTCCTGCCTTTCCAGTTCCTTGGTGTCAAAGGGGATATGGGTTTCATCCCCCCCGTGAGCCAAAAGGATATTGCAGAAATCATCCTTCGCCGCCGGAACCTTGTCATACAGCCGCTCCCGGATTTCCCGCCGCCAGTAGCTCAGCCCATAAACCCGGATGCCCAGCCCTTCCAGTTCCACGGAACGTATTTTTTCTTCTTTTAAAAAATGCACATTTTCTCCCCAGCGGAAGGTATTGTAGCAGGAATTTTGCCGCAGGTAATCCCGGTTCCCCGCCACCAATACTACCTGGGTCTGGGGAATCCTTGAAAACTGGCGGTTCACTTCTTTCAGCTCCCGGATTAGGGGCTGCCTGTGGAACAGGTTCCCGGCAATCAGAAGGAGCTGCACCTGTTCTTCCTTTGCCCTGGTAATCACGTCGGAAAATGCCTGCCAGCTATGCTCCTCCCGTTCCTTGGCCCATGGCATGTTCTTCTCGGGTTTTGCCCCTAAATGTACGTCTGCTATATGAATGAATTTCATGTAACTTTCTCCTTACTGTATTTTGCAAAGGTCTTTTACTACCTCCCCTGCCATAATCAGCCCTGCCACCGACGGCACGAAGGCAACGCTGCCCGGTACTGCCCTGCCGGATGCTTCCACCTCCTGCGCCACGGGCCGCAGGGGTTCTTCCTTGGAATATACCACCTTCAAATGCCCGACTCCCCGCTTTTTCAGTTCCCGGCGCATCACCCGTGCCAGCGGGCAGACAGAAGTCTGGTAGATGTCCGCCACCTCAAACCGGGTGGGATCCAGCTTATTCCCTGCCCCCATGCTGGAAATCACAGGCACTCCCGCCTGCTGCGCCTGCAGTACCAGCGCAATCTTGGCTGTCACCGTATCTACTGCGTCAACCACATAGTCATATTCCTTAAAATCAAATTCCCCTGCGGTTTCCGGCAGGAAAAAGCAATGGCATGCCCGGACTTCTGCCTTTGGGTTGATGCTGAGAATCCGCTCTTTCATCGCCTGTGCTTTTCGCTGCCCCACCGTCTTTTCAGTTGCGATGGCCTGACGGTTTATGTTGGAAATGCTGATCGTGTCTTTGTCAACCAAATCCAGCTTCCCCACGCCGCTCCTTGCCAGCGCTTCCGCCGCATGGCCGCCCACGCCGCCAATGCCAAATACCGCTACCCGTGCTTTTTCCAGACGGTTTAAGCTGCCTTCCCCCAGCAGCATGGCAGTTCGGATAAATTTTTCGTCCATAGGTTTCCTCTGTTTGAAATTTAGTATGTTTCCCATTTGTACCTGATACAGCGCAGCCAGGTTCCGGGCTAAAGCTGATGGTACATATTTCGAAAACATTTCCTTCTTATTTTACACGTTTAGGGGAAAATATACAAGATTTATTCTTTGGTTAGATTATTGTGAATGTTACCGTTTTCTTAAAAAATTCTTAACCTCTTGTTGGAACTCCATCTTTTCGCTATACTATTATTTGGAAAACTTTCTACTTAAGGAGAAAATGATTATGAAAAAAAGAACATTTATCCCGGTTTTTGCCTGTACCGCCCTGTTTCTCTGTATTTGCGGGTTCCTTGGATTCCAATACCAGGATTTAGATGGCCGCTACCAGAGCCTGGAAGCCAAAGCTGCCCAATTGGAGAAAAACAATTCCGGGCTGAACGAAAAGCTAGAGGACAGCGCTGCCCAGCTAGAAGAAAAAGAAAAGTACATTGAAGGCCAGAAGGATTTCATTTCTGAGCTTTCGGAACAAATGCAGTGCTTAGGGGAGGAAGGTTCTGGGGAAGGCTCCGAGGAGGATTCCAGTTCCAGCCAAGGGTATGGGTATTCCTCCAGCAGTTCCGAAGAAGACCCTTATCCCAACCTCTATGCAGACAAAGAGGAAACCCCTATGCAGTCTGGGCAGAAATATGTTTACCTGACTTTTGACGACGGCCCTTCCGACCTTACCCCAAAGGTGCTGGATTTGCTGGACCAGTACAATGCCCATGCCACCTTTTTTGTAGTAGGGAAAAATAACGAGGAGTATGCAGAATATTTATCAGATATCGTAGAACGGGGGCATACCCTCGCCCTCCATTCTTACAGCCACGATTACAGCCAGATTTACCGCTCCAGGGATGCGTTCTTAGAGGATTATGAAAAAGTGTACGATTGGGTATACCAACAGACCGGCTATTCCCCCTGCCTGTACCGGTTCCCAGGCGGGAGCAACAACGGCTCCTCCTATGTAGTGAACAGCATTATCGAGGAAATGGGGCGGCGCGGGTTTACCCACTTTGACTGGAATGTAAGTTCTGGGGATGGGAGCAACCTGACTACCAGCCAGAACATTATAGACAACATCTGCACCACCATAAAATATGTGGAAAACCCCGTAGTCCTGATGCATGACGGTTCTGGGAAGAACGCCACATTGGCTGCCCTCCCCACCGTATTGCAGAAGCTTTCGGATGCAGGCTACGAGTTCCGCTCCTTAGACCAGCACTCAGAGCCTGTCCAGTACCGGGAAGAAAAATAAGCAGCGGGCAGCCGTGCTTTGCCGTCTGTCCCCCAAGGAACGCCCAAAACCTTTTTCATTGACAGTACCAATATACATCTAGCCTGACGCAGCCCCAAACGCTACTGCTCCATCTGCTTCCCAAGAAATCCTGCTGCCACCTTTGCCAGCTTGCTTTCTGTTTCCCCCATGCCGCTGCCTTCTTCTTTGTTGTACATTACCACAGAGCCAATGGCATCGCCCTCGGAAATAATCGTTGACACCACCTGGGACTGGAAATCCCCGGCGTCGTCCAAAGTGATTTTTACAAACCCTTTTTCATCCTTTTGGGCATAAAACGTTTCCCGGTCGGTAATGACATTTTCCAGCTGCTTGCTGATTGGCTTCCCATCAAAATCTTTTTTCCCGGCTCCGGCTGCCGCAATCACATGGTCTTTATCCGTGATGCATACCAGGCAGCCGCTGGTCTGGGCAAGGCTTTCTGCATACAGGCCTGCAAACTGCCCAAGTTCACCGATAGGGGAATATTTTTTCAGGATAATCTCCCCTTCCCGGTCGGTAAAAATTTCCAGCGGGTCCCCCTCGCGGATCCTTAATGTACGCCGGATTTCCTTCGGCACAACCACCCTTCCCAAATCATCTATCCTACGGACAATTCCTGTTGCTTTCATAATAACATCCTCCATTTATTGATAGTTTAAGCGCCTAATGCAACCCATTAGCAAATCATACCGCCATTTGGCGATTATGGTACTATTATCTGTAAATGGTGGCATTTTATACCTGGAAAACATCCTTTTCCATCTGCTCCCATTTGCTCCTGAGTCCAAATAGCAGTTTATGGATACATCTGTATATGGATGGCACCATATTTTATTTTCATTTTTAAATACATAGTTCTATATATGCCAAAAACCTATTGAAATCAGCAGCATAATAGGTATAATAAAAAATACAGACGGAAGCTGAAAAGCTCCATATCAAGCAATCAGAGAGGGGCATAACATGGTTTTGGGGTATGGATTTGATACATATTTGACAGAAGCAGATAATATATATGATTTAATTGGCAACTGCTTTGGGGGGCTCTGCGAAAACATAGACAACCAACAAGAATTTCTCATAAAATATAAGTGGAACGGCTTTTTCCAGTCCAGAGCCATGGGGCGTGAAAAGCATTACTATTTGACAAAACATGGCCAACAGCTATATTACACTATGAAGGATAAGTATGAAAAACCTACCATATCCTACCGCATTACTGCACAAGCGCTCAAAATGGCACCACTTATCCCGGCGATGCAAGAAACTCCCCACACCTTTTCCATTGCCTTGGAGCAGAATCTCAATCTGTGCATGATTGCCTCCCAAAAAAAGCCGACAACTGCCCAACCCAAGAAAAGGATGCCAGATTTAAATTATGAAGCTCATGATACGTTATTCCAAAAAGATTTTCAATGGGCAAATGTGCTAAACTCTATCACAGGCAACATGGATGACAATTCAGATAGGGAAGAATATGGAAAGGAGGCTGTATGGAAAAACAAGAAACAATGGAAAATGCAAAGAGCGGTATTATAAATTTATTTCAAAACGCAGCAATGGATTTGCTGAATATTTCCTATTATGTTTATCTAAAAATAATTTCCGTACCCGGCAGGGAACCAGAATTGCTAAAATTTGCATTGGAACAATATGAGCAGACAGAACCTACGGAGAACGCACAACTGGAAAAGGTATTTACTCGGGATGAAAAAGATTCCTATGAAGATACTTATGGAAAAAATGTAGACGGAATGTTAGAAGCATTTCTGAAAAAAGGGCTTGATAGCGAAACATTTTACCAAGAGCTATGGAAAGGCATACAGGAAAACCCTGTATTAGAAACCGATAAAGAAAAAGCCTTTGCATTTTATTTTATCTTAATTGATGTAAGGATCCCTTATTTTGAACTAGAACCGGGAATTGAAATGTCCAATGAGGAATATATTAATATCCAAAACGAACTCTCAGAAGAAATGAAACGGGCCAGGTTTATTTTGTATGCGCCTACCAAGCAGAAAACGGCGCGGACTTCCAGATTAATCCATATGTTGGATCAATTAGGGGATGAACGGCAAAAAGCCGTATTTATGGCACAAATACTCAACATTTTTGGAAAATCAGTTACTGATAACCTGCTTTCCGGGTTAATAGAAAAAGGAGTTTTGGAAGAAGTTAAAAAACCTTGAAAAGTATTTTTCACAACAAACATACTGCCCTTACGGTATTCGCCACACTCCACACAGGCATGGCTATTTTCTTCATTGCCTGCTGGAACAAGGGCTGCCGGAAAACACAGCATTTCCCGGCAGCCCTTATTCTTTACAGGACTTTCTCTATCTCCTCAATCACAATCCGCAGCGCCTTAATCCTCGCATACTTCTTATCGTTAGATTCCAGCACATGCCACGGTGCATACGTGGTGCTGGTCTTTTTCATCATCTCATTGACTGCAGTTTCATACAAATCCCATTTATCACGGTTCCGCCAGTCCTCCTCCGTAATCTTCCACTGTTTTTCCGGCGTATTCTGGCGGTCAGTAAACCGTGCAAGCTGGACGTCCTTATCAATCTGTACCCAGAACTTGATAATCACTGCGCCCCAGTCGGACAGCTCTTTTTCAAACTCATTGATTTCATTATAGGCGCGCTGCCAGTCATTCTCATTGCAAAAGCCTTCCAGACGCTCTACCATTACCCGCCCATACCACGTGCGGTCAAAAATTGCCACATGGCCGGTCTTAGGCAGGCGATTCCAGAACCGCCACAGGTAATGCCTTGCTTTTTCATGGGGCTCCGGGCTTGCAATGGGATGCACTTCAAAGCCCCTTGGGTCCAAGGCTCCGGTAATCCGCTTGATGTTGCCGCCCTTGCCTGCCGCGTCCCAGCCTTCATAAGCGATAACCACCGGGATTTTCTTCCGGTACAGCTCATTGTGCAGCATCCGCAGCCTGCTTTGAAGCTCATCCAACTGGCGTTTGTATTCTTCGTCCGTCAATGATTTATCCAAGGAAATTTCAGAAAGCTTCGGCACTTTTTCCATTGGGAATACATTCTGCAATAAAGGCACTGCCATGGCGCTGTTTTTTAAAGCCGTTTCAATGCCGCCCACCAAGGTTTCCAGCACTTGGAGCTGCGCCCATTTTTTATTTTTTGCATCTACAATATACCATGGGGAAGTGGATGCATTGGTATCGTTTAAGTATTGGTCGTAAACCTTTGTGCATTTGCTGTAATGCTTATTCTGCCATGTGTCGTTGCTGCTGACGCGCCAGCTTGTATTTTCATCTTTTTCCAAGCCTTTCAGCCGTTTTTTCTGTTCCTCCTGGCTGATATGGAAGAAAAACTTCATTACAAGGTAGCCGTTATCTGTAAGCTGCCGCTCAAAGCGCTTCACGCTGTCTATCCGCTCCTTGTACTGTTTCTCCTTCAGTTCCCCATGCAGGCAGCCCCGCGTCACTTCATCCATCCAGCCAGAATCCAGAAAACAGAATTTCCCGGCTTCCGGGATTTTGACAAAATAGCGGTACAGGAAAGGCTTGCGCTTTTCTTCCTCGGTGGGGATATCCATAGTGGCAACCTTGAAAAACCTTGGGTCAATTTCTTTGATGATTTTCCCTAAAATACTGCCTTTCCCGGCGGTTCCCCAGCCTTCAAACAGCACAAATACCGGAAGCTTATGTTCCTTAATCTGCATCTGCTGCACTGCAAGCTTTGCCCTTGCCGCCTCAAGGCGTTCCTCCAGTTCTTCCACCCCCGGCCGCTCCGGCTTGTTCCAATTCTTTAACATAACTTCTCCTCCTTTATTTTGCTGATGTTTAAAAAACCATTTTTCTGTCCCTTTCTTTCTGTTTTACCAAATCTATGCCAAATGGAACGCTCCCGTCCCAAACCTAAAATACGCAGCTACCTGCCAGCCAGTCAATACCGGACGGAAAACTTCCGTTCCCCCGGTTCTGGCTCCATCCTGTCCCTCTCCAGCCAGTCTATGCGGATATAGCTGTCCTGCTGCAGCGCCTGGACGATTTTGTCCAATTCTTCTTCCCTGCCCTGCATCTCCGCTTCTACAGAACCATCCGCATTATTCCGCACCCATCCAGTCACCCCATAATGAGCCGCAAGGTTCCCGGCACGGTACCGGAAGCCTACGCCCTGTACCCTTCCGGTAAATATAAAATGCTCCCTTATGGCTCCCTCTTTTGGCACAAATGTTTCCTCTTTCTGGTTCAATCCCAGAAATGCCTTTAATATCTTTCCCATTTTACAAACAGCCTTTCCTAAACATTGCCCCAAACAGCATCCTGTGGTTGGTTATTTCAGAACAGTTTTTCCCATTCCTCCGGCTTAAAGCCAGTGGCAATGCCTTTTTCCGTTATAAGGACCGGGCGTTTCACCAGCATCCCATCCGTGGAAAGCAGGCTGTACTTCTCCTCTAAGGACAGTTCCGGCAGCCGGTCCTTTAATTTCATTTCTTTATACAGCATACCGCTGGTATTGAAAAAACGCTTGATGTCCAGCCCGCTTTTTTCATGCCATTCTTTCAGTTCTTCCTTTGCAGGGTTCTGTTCCTTGATGTTACGGTCCTCAAATGTTATGTTATGCTCCTCAAGCCACTGCTTTGCTTTCTTGCAGGTGCTGCATTTTGGATATTCGACAAATAGGCAGCCCATGGGCTAAGCCCCCTTTCTGTGTTTTCATTCTATGCTTTTTTCTGTGTATGGCAATATCCCCGCCATTAGCCAAGGCGGCTGGATCTTGCCCCGGCTTCTAACTTCTTCCATTATACCATCCCCAAAGGCTAAAAGCCAACAGATTCTTTCTTTTTCTGCCTTCCTGTTGGCATCTGTTGCAAGCTGTGCTTGCAAAAATCCAGCATAAAACCTTCTTCCGCCCATACCTGCCCAAATTTAGGTTTGGCAAGCCGGAAGTTAACCGTGAATTACCTCATACCGCAACCGTAAGTATGAGTTCTCCAAAACCACACATTCCTGCAGTTCCAGGACGCCTAACTGTGGCAGTTCCCTTTGTGAAAGCAAGGATTTTCCATCAATTAAAGTAGACGTATCCTTGCCGCCAACCAAAACCGGGGCAACCACAATATCCACATAATCAAATAATTTTTCACGGAGAAATAAGCCATTTAGCGTCCCGCCGGTCTGTATGGTAATCCTCTCACAGCCATATTCTGATTTGAGTTTTATCAGCACATCTTTGAGCGACAGTTCTTTTTGGTATATGATATGGAGGTTACTTTCCTCTATGTGAAATGCCGGATGTCCTGCATTTGACGTAACCAGCACAAAATTTTTAGATAACGCACAAAAATAACGTATGCCATTTTCATCCAGATGCTTATTATCTATTAAAACAAAAGACACGGGCGTCCTGTTTGGCGTTTTCTTTGTATTGACGCCGATTTTAGCCTGGACCCTTCCAGAATTAAGGGTCCATAAATCTGTTGTCTGTTCTATTTCATAATATTGGTGCAAGCCCTCCCTAACCCCTGCAATTTGCGGAAAATCTTTGTCCACATCTAAATCGTCCGTTGCGCCAGTGCTTATTTTACCGTCAACCGACATCAGCATAAACAACGTTGTAACCGGCCTGTCCATTTTATCCATTCCCTCCATCATAAAAATGTATGCTCCGCTTATCCATTTTTCCAAGCTCTTTTACACAATGTCCCATGAACCTATGATAGCATATTCCTTGGCGTTTCGCTAGAGCGTGTCTGAAAATTGCTTTCTGACAGATGTATTCTACAATTTGTGGGAGATTTTTGCCAAATGAAGGAGGCGTAGCGGGCTACGTTGACTGAATTTGGCAGAAATATGCCGCAAATTAGGGGATGCAGATGGCGGGAATGAATTTTCAGACACACTCTAGGGCGTGTCTGAAAACTCATTCCCACAGGCTAACGCCCAGCCAGTTACCAGAAAGATTTCAGCCAGAATCCCATACACGGCTGTTTTGGAAAAAAGCCCTATCCAGCCGCCATCCAGGCCTGATTTCGGCACGCGCAGCAGGAGGGCAGCGGCTTCTGCTTTCTCCTTCCAGAGCCCTGCCCAAAAGGAAAAATCAGACCAGCGTGTCGGGATATAGCTGTCCGGGATATGGATAAAGCCTTTCAGGAACAGCAAAAGGGCTGCTGCCAAAGCCAAAGAAAGCCCTGCCGCCGCCCCTTTCCCCAGAGGGTTCCCCTGGCGCTTATACTGATGGTAAAGGTATATCCAGAAAAATATGCATAAGCTAATGGGGAACAGCAGCACACAGAACCCGCCAATCCCACGCATCAATTCCGTATCCAGCAAATCAGCGGAATACCCAAATTGGCTAAACCAAATAGATTCCAGCTCATGGAGGGAGCATCCTTCCGGCTTCTGCACGGTTACCCTCTGCATCACCTTATCCATGGATTGCCCCTCCTGCCCTGCAGCTTCCCCTTCCTGGTTCCCTTTCTTCCCTAAAAGGGCGCTGCCTGCCTGAAATGAAATAATGCCTTCATTGCCGGGGATGACCTCCCTTACAAGAAAGGTGCGGTTTTCGCAGGCCACCTCTTTGCCAATGGCATCAATATCCCCGAACAGTTCCCATGCTGCTGTTTCATCCAGCAGGCAGCCCTCCAAATCCTCTGCCACAGGCACCCGGCAGTCCTCAAAGAGAAGGCCCGGGCTGCCGCAGAGCAGGATGGCAGACGCCCGCATCTGCCTGGACAGGTTTTCATTTGACACCAGTACATGGTCTTTCTGCCCCCAAATACAGAATGGGAGGGGCATCTCATTTCCCAGCCCCTGGCGGTACTGCTCCGCCACTTTTTGGTTCTTCTCCGATAATTCCAGTGCAGACTCCACGGAAATTGGGCTTTGCAGATAAAACATAACCTTATCTTTTGCCCATCCCATGCTGCCCCAGGCGGCTGCGGAAAGATATGCAAAAAAGATTCCAAACATGGCCAATGCCGCCGCTGCCAGCAACGTTTTCGGCTGCTTTTGCCAGAGCATGTTATATTTTTTCAAAAAAATCATTTTCTTCATTTTTCCATCTTCCTCACCCGGCTGCCGTCCCCAACCGGCCTGCTGGAACTGCTGATAATCTCCTGCTCCCCTGTCAGGAGCCCATCCTCCAATGCGGCATAGGTACTGTTTTTATCTTTGACCCTTACGTCAAAACGCCTTGCAACCAGTTCTTTTCCCATAACTCCCTGTTCTTCCTGGACCACCATCACAAAATACCCATTCTGTTCTTCCCGGAGGGCCTGGATGGGAATAACCGAGGAAAAATTTTCTGATTTCTGGACAATCTCAAATTCTGCCATTGCCCCTGCTTCCAGCACCCCTTCCGGCAAATCTACCGTAATCTCTAAAAGCGTCTGGTCTTCTTCATGGCTGGTGACGCTGCTGACGGCATAATTGGTGATTTCCTCCTTGCTGCCGGGAACGGCAATGTTCACTTGGCTGCCTTTGCTGACATACTTTTCATTCGCCTTATCAACTGTGGCTGCCAGCCTGCACCCTTTGGAGGTGTCCGCAAGGCGCATGGCTGTCCCGTCGGTAGTAAAATCCCCGGTGTTAACAGCAATCTGGGTTACCACGCCCCGGGCCGGCGCCGTCACCTTCCCTTCCGCATCTTTCAGGGCCTGCAGCTTTTTCAATGCCAGTTCCTGCTGCTGGCGGGTAATTTCATTCTGCTTGGCAGAACTGTCCGAAGCGGTAGGCATGGATGCGTCCTCCAATGCCCTTGCGGCTGACTTCACGCTGTCCGTCCGAGCCGAAAGGGCTGTTTCATAAGCTGCCTTGGCTTCTGCTGCAGCCTGCTCCAACTGGGCTTTCTTTTCCTCCCAGGACATGCCTTCCGGGCTCTGGGCGTCCCCGCCTGTCACATCACCGGAAACGCTCCCTAGCTGCTGGGCGCCGGAAGGCTCCTGCTGCAAAAATTCCTGCAATGCCTGTTCTGCCGCATCCCATGCCGCCTTTGCCTGCGCCACAGAATGGTCCCCGTCTGAAACGGCCTGGGTATAGTCCTCGGCTGCCCGCTCTTTTGCCATGGCACGGTTCCTCTGCTCCACGCCCTTATTGCTCTGGGCGTCTTTGTCCTGCAGCCCTGCCTTTTCCATTTCCTGCTGGGCTGCCAGAATCTGTTCTTCCAATTCATCCATATCCACGGTAAAAAGCAGTTCCCCCTTTTCTACGGACTGCCCCTCCTGCACGCAGATTTCCTTGACGCGCTGCCCATTTTCTGTATAAACTGCAATCTCCTGGCCTGCCTCTACCCTGCCGCTGCCTGTCACTCTGTGGTCGATGGCGCCTGTCTTAATGCGCACCGTTTCCACCTGGGCTGTGGACGCCCCGCTGACTGCCCTTGACAGAATGGTAAAGGACAGCATAACCGCCAGAAAACCGCCAAAAACCTTAATTATCTTTTTACGTTCCATCTGCCTAATCCTTTCCATGGCAGCCGTATTCCCACTACGGCAAGCCGCTCCTAAGTTCCCCGCCTGTTTGCCCTACTCTTTTACCGCGCCTGCCATAATCCCCTGCTCCAGATAATCCTGCCCGCCAAAAAAAACCAGCAGAGCCGGAAAGAAAGTAATCACTGACGCTGCAAACGCCATGCCGGACTGGCTGGCCGATGTAATGTCCGGCAGGAAAATAGACAATGGGAACAGCCTTTTTTCCTTTAAAAACGTCAGGGGCTGCTCTATCAGGCTCCAATATTCCAAAAACCCCAGCACCATGGCCGCAATAATCCCGGAGGAGCCAATGGGCAGCCCAATATAGCAAAATAGCTGCCATTCCCGCGCCCCGTCCAGCCTTGCAGATTCCAGCAGGCTGTCTGGAAGTTCCACAAAAAACCGGTACATAATAAACACCGGAAATGTAGAGAAAGCGCCCGGCAGGATAATCCCCCACAGGTTATCCGTCAGGCCCAGCCGGTCCAGCACCAGATAATCCGAAAGCATCAGTACCTGAAAGGGCAGGAGCATCAGGATCATATAAATCAGGAAAAACCCCTTTTTCCATGGAAAATCATATTTGGCAAAGCCCCAGGCTGCCATGGTGCCTGCCAAAAGCTGCCCTGCCAGCACCCCAAACGTAATCTTGACGGAATTCCAGAACATTACAAAAAATTCCGGGGAGTCCAAAAAAACCTCCACATAATGCCGCAGCGTGGGATAGGCCGGCAGCAGCGGGAATTCTGCATAGCCCTCCTTCCCGGAAACCACTGGGCCAAGATAGGATCCCAGTTCATCTTCCCCCATCACAGAGCCGGAAACAAGGAAAAATACCGGGTATAAGGCAATGGCTGCCAGAACTGCCAAAACACCCCAAAGGAGCAGTTTTCCGGCATGTATGCCCTTCTTTTCCATTAATTCTTTTTTGATTAATTTTTTTTCCATCATTCTGCCCCACTGTCCCATGCTTTTTGCAGGAGCAGGATCAGCCCCAGCAATACCACGCTTTCCACCACTGCCGCTGCCGCCATCTTATCAAAAGAAAAATTGCGGAACCAATTGTTGAATAAATGCTGCATCATATAGATGCTTTCATGGGGATAATCCCCCGCCACCAAATATGCTTCCCGGAATACCTTAAAGGAATTGAGGAAGGACAGCACGGTTATGGTGTAGAAGGACGGCTTTAAGTTTGGCAGGGTAATATGCAGGAAGCATTTCCACTCCCCCGCCCCGTCCACCTTAGCCGCCTCGTAAATATTTTCTGAAATCCCTGCCAGCCCCGCCATCCACAGTACAATGTCATAGCCCAGGTTTTTCCAGATATAGCTAATGACCAGGATCCAGAAGGCGCTTTTGCCATTCATCCAGTCCTGCCCTGCCAAGCCCAGATGTTCCAGCCAGTAGTTCAAAAGGCCCTGGGAATGGAACAGGAGCCGCCACACCAGCGCCACGGAAACCGCCGGGAGCGCCATAGGCATAAGAAATGCGCTTTTTATAACGCCTCCATATTTGCTCCGGCAGAGCGCCACCGCGCACGCCAGGGCAAGCAGGACTAATACCGGGATGCAGGACAAAGTGAATTTTATGGTATTCCTGACAGCCAGACGGAACGCCGTGTTCTCCATAATTGCCTGATAATTTGAAATCCCTGCAAACTGGTTGTCTACCGCCCCAAGGAAGGAGCGGCGGACAACGTCTGCATAGGGCAGGAGGTAGAAGGCCGCTACCCCTGAGAAACTGGGCAGTATCCAGAAAAAGCCCCGCCATTTTTTCTTCGCCATATGCGTTCCCTTCTTAGAGGGTTTTACCGTCCTATGCATAATTTTTCCCTTTGGTTATTCTGCCAGATAAATATTGACCTTCTGCATAATGGCGTCTGCGGCTTCTTCCGGGGCAGCTTCCCCTTTCAATACCTTCGTCCCCTGCTCAATGACTGCATCCTTGATGACGTCATCTAAAAGTGCTGGGACTGTCAGGGATTCTGCCATAGCCGTCATCTTTTCAATTTCCTCTTTTGGCGTAGGCTCCATTTTATAGGAAAGCCGTTCATCTGCGTTAGCCCCGGCGCTGCCGCCTGAAACCCAATTATCCTTCCCTTCATACTCATGCCCGTCAATCACGCTTAAAAAGGAATCCCGTTCCACTGGGAGCCCGCCAAACTGGGCTGCCTTCTGGGCTTCCGGGGACAGCAGGTATTTCACAAATTCTTCTGCTGTTTCCGGCTGGGCTGCCTTGCTGCTGATGCCAAGCACCATGGATGGCACGAATACATTGCCCGCCTGCCCCGGCATCAGGCCATAATCCCCTTGCTCCAGTTTTTCATTGACTGCGCTTAGCTGTCCATAATCTATCCGGCCGCTCAGCCCTACATTTACCCGGTATCTTCCAAATGCCAAGTCAAAATCCCCCCAGCTAAGGGATAACTCCTGAAACTGTGTAAAAGCGCCGCCTCCGTCTGAAATCCCATACGTTGTGCTGCTCTCCTCCTGGAGCCTGTCATATTCCCCATAAGCATTTTTCAGCTTTGCCAGCCAGTCCGTAATTTTCCCTGCATCCAGCGTCCCGTCTTCCTTTTGCCATGCCGCACCGCAGCTATACCAGAATTTTTCCACCGTTGCTTCCGGGATCATGCCGGAAAGCACCCCCTGCTTGCTTGTAAATGTGTCAAAATCTTCCCCCGGCGTATAATTTGCGCTGCTGCCCTGGGCCATTGGGATCAGGAACCTTGCAGGCACTGCGTATGCCTGCCCGCCATCCCTCTGGTAAGCTTTGATGATATTTTCAAAATATTTTCCCTCCCCGTCTGCCAGCACCGCGGAAATATCTTTCAAAATCCCTTTTTCCATATAATTCTGTATGGGCATCCCGTCCAAAACCAGCAAATCCGGCCCTTTCCCTGCCATAATTTCCGTAGTCAGGGTTTTTAACGCGTCTGAAACCGTCATGCCGTTATCCTCCGACATTGCCGCCTGGTAATTGACATAAATATCGGTATGGTCTTTCTGGAAATTGCTGATGGCCTGGCGCAGTTCCCGGTTGTTATACAGGGAATATACTTTCAGTTCCTTATCCGGCTTGGCCGGGGTGTCTGCCGACCAGGTGTATTTCAGCAGGGAAACACCTCCTGCCGCTTCTGCATTTTCGTCATTTGCCGCCACCAGCAGGTTCTGCTCATCCAGCATTGCCAGCGCGATTGGGTAAAATGCCGGCGCCCCCAGGGAATTCATGCTCCCGTCAATTAGCTGCTCCATCACGCTGCCGCCAAATTTATAATGGAACAAGCCCTTCCCCGTCAAATAATAAATGCTCTCCCCATCATCCGTGGAATCTACTGCATTGAAAAACCCGCTGTCTGCCACGCTGCCCTGTAATGCTTCCTCCGTGGGCATCTGCTCCCCAGTTTCCGTGTCATACACAAGGGCTTCTGTGGACGTCGCCACAACCATCTTTTTCCCTGCCGTATAAAATTGGTACGCTTCCTGGGTGGCGCCAAACTCATATGTCCGCTTCGTGCTGCCATCTTCTGTGCTTATCTGGAACACCTTATCTGCCATATCCACTACCAGAATCTGGTCGTTCCCTAAAAACATAATGTCTGTGACCAGGTTACTGATGCTTGATATGCTGCCGTCACCTTCGGCGCCATCCCCGGAGTCCTCTGAGGTATTTACAGGCTGTGACGATGACGTAATGGATTTCCCTTCTGCTGGCGGAAGTTCAAATGGGACTTCTGTCAGGCCCCCGTTCTGGCCCAGCAGGTACAGCACGCACCGGACGCCCCCATCCGCAACCTTGTTGTAGAGCCATACGGACTGCCCATTGGGAGAAAGGGCTGCGGCATCCACATACCCATTGTCCCCGTCCTCCAGTTCTGCCGGGATATCAAATGCTTTCTCCCAGTTTACCCCGGAATCCTTGGAATCCCAGGCCGTTTTGGATCCGTCGTCCCCATTGTTCCCAATCACCCTTATAGTCCCGTCCTCCAATTTCCTCATGTCAAAAATATCGTTGAACACAATGGGGAGCTTCACGTCATCTTCCAAAAAACGCCCCATGGCCTGTTCCCCGCCTTCCCCCTCTGTGCTGTTCCCATTTCCCTGGGGGCTGGCGCCGGGTTCCACATTTTCCTTCCCGCTGCACCCTGCAAGGCTTCCCAAAAGCAATACAGCCGATAACAGGATTCCTGCGGTACGTTTTAACTTTCCATACTTCATGATTTTACCTCCTTGCTGAATTCATGCGCAGACTGCAAAGCACATCCTGCAAAAATAATAGTTCAGAAATATCTTAACAAGAGAATATCACAGGAAACTCTAACCTTTCTCTAAACCTGGCAGAAATTTTTAGAGATTATTTAGAGATAGCCATGGTATAATATCTAATGATATTATACCGCCCGAAGCGAAGCGGAGTGGCATGGACAGCCATAGTTTATCACGAAGTGATTATGGTATAATATATGGGATGAGGGCAGCGCCAAAGGTGCTTTTGACGCCCGAATCAAATCTGAACAGAAAGACAGGAGGTTCCCATGCGAATCCTTATTATAGAAGATGACAAATCCCTTGCAGAAACCCTCCGGTTCCAACTGGAGCACAACCAATTTGAAACAGACGTATGCCACGACGGGGAGGAAGGCCTTCATTTTATTGAGCAGCAGTCCCATGATTTGATTTTACTGGACCGTATGCTCCCGGTACTGGACGGGATTTCCGTGCTGAAGATTGCCCGGGAAAGAAATATCTCCACCCCCATTATTTTTGTTACCGCACTGGGAGCGTTAAATGACAAGGTTACGGGGCTGGACTGCGGGGCAGACGATTATCTGGTGAAACCCTTTGATTTCGAAGAACTGCTTGCCAGAATACGGTGTATTTTAAGGCGCCCACCGAAATGGGAAGGGAACAGGCCTCTGGAATTAGGCGACATTTCGTATGATACCAGCCAGAAAAAACTTTACTGCAAAGATAATTCCTGTTCCCTCTCTGCCCGGGAAGGGGATTTACTGGAATTTTTCCTGCGGAACCCTGCACAGACCATCCCCCGGGCGTCCCTGCTGGCGAAGGTCTGGGGGCCTGACGCCGATGTGGAGGACGGGAACTTGGACAACTATATTTACTTCCTGCGCCGAAGGCTCAAAAGCGTAGAAAGCGCCCTGCAGTTAAAAACCATCCGCGGCATAGGCTACCAATTGGAACCGCCAAACCTATGTTAATTGTTTCCCTACATAGGATTAGGGCGCCAAAAGGGTTCTCTAATCCCACACAGGCAGTCCAACCCAAGGAGGTTCCCAAAATGTTCCAAAAACTCCACATCCAGCTTACGCTATTCTGCACATTTATCTGCGGCATAATTTTAGCTTTTATGTCCTTTATCTGCCTTTCTGTTTCAGAAACGGAATTAAAGGAACGGAATTTTGCAGAATTCCAAATCAACATTAACATGCTGGTAAACCATTTGGAAAACCAGAACATCATTTCCCACAACTGGCTGTCACAATTCTGCGCAGACACCCAATTTGAGGTGGATATCCGGGACAACGGCTCCCATTTGGTGTTCGACACCTTAATCCCCTTTACATTGGGGGAAAATGATTTTGCACTGGTACGCCAGAAGGCCAAAGAAACGTATGGGTTCCTGGAGGAATCCATTTCGGCAGATTCCATCCTGTCCTCCCACGAAGAATTTCAGCTTTTTGTAGGCGGAACCCTTTATTATGGGGCGATGGCGCTGATTCCCAAAAACGGCGGCGCGCTGAATATCGCCGTTCTCTCCCCCCTGTCATCCCTGGAGGAAACCATCCTGTTCCAGCGGTTCCTGTTTGTCTGGGCAGATATTGGCGGGCTGTTTCTCCTTGGGATCTTTTTCTGGTTCTTCACCTGGCGGATGATACAGCCCTTAGCAAAAAACCGGCAGAAACAGGCGGAATTCATTGCGTCTGCTTCCCATGAGCTGCGCTCGCCCTTAACCGTCATGCTTTCCAGCCTGTCCGCCATGAAGCAGGCTTCCCCAGAGGAACAGGAACATTTTTCCAAAAACATAGAAATAGAAGGGAAACGCATGGGACGGCTCATTGAAGACATGCTGACCCTTTCCGGCGCGGACACTTCCCATTTTTCCATCCACAAAAAGCCCGCGGAGCTGGATACCCTGCTGCTGTCCGCCTATGAAAAATTCGAGCCCCTTGCCCGAAAAAAATCCATTTCCATCAGCATCTCCCTGCCGGATAAAATAATCCCTCCCTGCCCCTGCGACAAGGAACGGATCGAGCAGGTATTTTCCATCCTTCTGGACAATGCCATCAGCTATACCCCGCCGGAAGGCAGAATTTCCCTTTCTATGGAAGCTTCCATGGAACGGCTGTCCTTCCGTGTTTCCGACAACGGCGCGGGCATCCCTGACGCAGAAAAAAAGGCGGTCTTTGGGCGGTTCTACCGCTGCGACAAATCCCATAAGGATAAGTCCCATTTTGGGCTGGGGCTTTGCATTGCGCAGGAAATCATCCATATGCATAAGGGGAAACTGTGGATTGAGGATACACCGGGAGGCGGAGCCACTTTCGTGGTGGTGCTGAACCTGTAACCGTATTGGCAATTTCCAAACACGCCCTGGGCAAAAGGGCATAAATTTAGGCACTGCAACGAATGTTTCCGACCATCGTTACAGTGCCCTTTTTCTGTTTGTAAGCCTGCCTGCCAACTGCAGTTTCAGGCCCGTTCCAGAAGCTCCATCATTTCCTCTTTTGTAAGCTTCACCCCTTCGAGCCCCCCTGTCCCCAGCAGCTGCTCTGCCAATTCACTCTTTTTCTCCTGTAATCTCAGGATTTTTTCTTCAATGGTATTTTTGGCAATCAGCTTGTACACTGTCACAGGGTTTTTCTGCCCAATCCGGTGGGCGCGGTCCGTAGCCTGGTTCTGCACGGCCACGTTCCACCATGGGTCGTAATGGATGACAATATCTGCGGCTGTCAGGTTCAGCCCCGTGCCCCCTGCTTTCAGGGATATGCAAAATACCGGGGCTTCCCCCCGCTGGAAGGCTTCCACCAGTTCCATGCGCCGCTCTTTCCCGGTTGCCCCGGTTAAGGACAGGAAAGGGATGTTTTCCTTCTGCATCGCCTTCTGCAGCATGGAAAGCATGGTGGTAAATTGGGAAAATAACAGTACCCTGTGCCCGCCGTCCAGCGCATGTTTTATCAGATCTATGCACATCAGCAATTTTGCCGACTCTCCCTGATAATTCCGGTACACCAGCAGCGGGTCGCAGCAAAGCTGGCGCAGCCTCGTAAGCTCTGCCAGTACCTGTATTTTCTTAGCAGCAAATTCTTCTTCCGACTGCCCGTCCAGCATCAGTTTCATACGCTGTACATGGGCGGTATAAAGCTTCTCCTGCTCCCCTTCCAGCTTCGTAAATACTGCCTCCTCCATTTTGGCAGGCAAGTCCTTCTGCACATCTTTTTTCAGGCGGCGGAGCACAAAGGGACGGATCATGTTCCGTAGGTGCCCTGCGGCTCCTTCCTCCTGCCCGATTACCACGGGAATTTCAATTTCTTCCCGGAACCGGCTGTAGGTGTACAAAAATCCCGGCATCAGGTAATCAAAAATGCTCCACAGCTCGCTGAGCCTGTTTTCAATGGGCGTCCCCGTCAGGGCTATTTTAAACCCTGCACGGATGTTCTTAACCGTCCTTGCCGCCCTTGTATTGTGGTTTTTGATATACTGTGCCTCGTCAATAATTTCATGGCAGAACGTGTATCCCCCATAAAAGTCCTCGTCCCTGCGCAGCAAATCATATGAGGTGATAAGGATATCCATCCTTCCTGCCAAATCTATGGTTTCCTTCCGTTCCGGGGCTGTGCCCGCTACTGTCACTGGGCGCAGGCTTGGCGCAAACCGTTCAATTTCATTCTTCCAGTTGTACACCAGCGACGCAGGGCAGACAATTAATGCAAATTTTTCCTGCAAGCCAGCCCGTTCCTTTTGGGCTTCTTCCGCCTGCCCTGCAGCATCCCCATGCCTTTGTCCTGCGCCCTGCATCCTTTCCTGCTCCGACAGCAGGAAGGCTATGACCTGCAGGGTTTTCCCAAGCCCCATGTCGTCTGCCAGGATTCCGCCGAACCCATTGGCATGTAAGGTTTTCAGCCATAAAAATCCCTGTTTCTGGTATTCACGCAGTACCTTTCCCAAGGACTTTGGCACTTCAAAATCATTGTCCTCCGCCGTCTTCATGTTCCGTACCAGCGCCTTGAACCCTCTGTCCTTTGCTGCATGAAAATGGTTTTGGTCTTTCAGTTCCCCGTCCAGGTACAGCGCCCGGTACTTAGGGAGTAAAATGCTGCCCTGCCCCCACTGGCTGGCAGGGATGGAAACGCCTTCCTGAATCCTTGAGAGGACAGCCAGCCCATCTTCCTCCATGCTTAGGAAGTCCCCGCTTTTCAGCCGGTAGAACTTCCGGTTCCGCTGGTAGGAAGAAAGGACTTCTATCAGCTCCGGCAAAGGCATTTCCTCGCTTTCCAGCGTCAGCTCCAGCAGGTCCCCTTTTAAGGATACCCCAACGGAAACCGCCGGGGAAGGGGTTACCTGAATGGATTTCAGCGCATCGCTGACAAAAACACTCCCGAGCCTTGCAAGCTCCTCCATTCCTTCTGTCAGCAATGCGTACAGCTTGCCGTCGTCACCGGCAATTACCATCTGCTTTTTCTGGAAATCCATGTTCTGGAACCAAACGCGTACTTTTTCCCGCTGCTTTAATTCTGCCAGCTCATCCCTGTTCTCTATCATGCGGGGCTTATCGAAAATATTGTATTTCTGTTCTTCATACCGGACAAACATTTCGCAGGTAATGGCCTGCCTGTCCGGGGCATCCAGATAAATTTCGTACTCTGGCTCTGGCGGCAGGTATTCTTTTTCCAAAAACCCATGCCGCCGTATCTGGTAATGCCGTTCCAGCACTGGTAAAAGTTCCCGGCAGAAGGCGGGCAGCTCCCCTTTGGAAACAAAACATTCCCCGTACCTGTAACTGTTCATATATTCCCAAAAGGGGCGGATTTCCCGTACCTGTTCCATGGGCATCCGGTAAATGACACCATCTTTCCACAGATAGCCATACCGGTTCCCAAAGGTATAAAACAGCCCTTCCGGCTCTAACGCCGCCCCATCCTCCTGCCCTACGATGGACAGGAGCGGGCGGTAGCAGCTATCCGAAAGGCGCCACGGCTGGCTGGGGTTGTAATTTATCTCCACCTGAAATTCCTCTGTCCCCACCGCCCGGAAAAATTCGTCCATGTTCCCGCTGTGGATGTGGACATACCGGCTCCCGTCCTTGGCGGCATAATTCAAGCCTTGCCTGCCGTGCTTCTGGTTTTCCGCCTCCATTACCAAAAATTCTGCCAGCGCCCGGCCCCTTGGCGTAAATGCTTCCGGAATATGGTAAAACTCCAGCTCCTTTCCGTAGGAAACTAAGTTCCCATGCCCCATGGCATATGCAAAGGCCATAATATTTTTCAGCACGTATTTCCTCCTGCCCCCGATTTTAAATTCCACATGGAGCTGGCTGTAGCTGACGGAAAGCTGGGGCGCTAAATCTACTGTCCCATTTAAATCCGTCTGGCGGTACGCCATATGTTCCCTCTCTTTGTACTGCTGTATCAGCCGGGACAGCCCCGCGCTGCTGCTGCGGCCCGGCACGATGCCCCTGCTGGCAGAAGACCCGGTGGACAGAACCTTCCCATTTTTCTTCCGTACGCTTATTTCTGGTTTCTTCCCATCCATAACCTATCTCCCGCTAAAGGATTTTTCCTTACCAGCCAAAGAACAAGGCACATCTGGCGTCTTTTGGCTTAAACGACTTCTTTTTTCCGTATAAAGAACGGCTTCGTGTCTGCGCCCTTAATCTCTTTGCCTTCGGAAATTTTCACTTTCTTATCCGTGATGATATATTCCGCATTGACGCCTGCTTCAATGACGGTATCCTGCATCAGGATGGCATTTTTCACCTTCGCGCCCTTGCCTACCTTCACGCCACGGAACAGGATGCAGTTCTCAATTTCACCTTCTACCACGCAGCCGTCAGCTACCATTACATTCCTGGCAGATGAGCCATTGATATAACGGGTCGGGTTGTCGTCACGGATTTTGGTGTAAATAGAATTCTTGCCAAAGAGCTGTTCCAGGTTTTTATCCTCAAGGAGCTTCATGCTCTCGTCAAAGTAGCCTTTCAGGCTGCCAATCCTTGCGGCATATTCGGTATACTCATAAGCGTTTACTTTCAGCTCGTTTAACTGGGGCATTAAAATGTCCCGCTCCAGATACAGCCCGCCAGCCATAAACGCTTCATTTACCAGCTTCACCAAGTGCTCGCGCTCAAATACATACACATTCATGGAGAAATTCTGTACGCCCGTCTCCTGTGGGTTGATATGTATCTTATTCACCCGGTCGCCGTCCAAATCCAATGTGTAATAATTTCCCTTATTCAAATCATCCGCTGTTAAAATGCTTTCTGGAAGTTCTTCCTTTGTATAAGCGATGGTAACGTCTGCTTCACTGGCAATGTGCGCGTCCAGCAATGCCTTGAAATTAAAGTTAAATGCAATATTGGTGTCTGACATTACCACATATTTTTCTTTCTGTGATTTCAGGAATGCCAAAATACTGCCAAGCATGCCTACCCTGCCCGTATAAACCCCCATGTTTTTCTGGGCATAAGGCGGGAAAATATTCAAACCGCCATTTTTACGGGACAAATCCCATTCACGGCCGGAGCCCAAATGGTCAAGCAGGGAAAAATAATTTTCACGTACCAATACGGTAATATTGTCAATCCCACAGTTTACCATACTGGAAAGGACAAAGTCAATCATGCGGTAACGGCCTGCAAAAGGAATGGAAGCCATGAGCCGCTCGCTGGTCAGTTCAGGTACAAGTTCATCATAAGCATTGGGGAAAATAATGCCCAGTGCATTGGTGTTGCTGGAATTCATCATCGTTTATCACCATCCTTTACATTATCGTTTACCATGGCGTCTGCCCCGATTACCGCATTATCGCCTACATAAACGCCAGGGCCTACCGTAGCCACGCCTGCTTCTTCTCCTTCCGGCATCTGCCCAACAACGGCATTCTGCCCGATAATTACGTTTTCTGCAATAATGCAGTGCTTTACCTTCGCCCCTGCCTTGATAATGGAATTGCCCATTACCACTGCGTCTTCTACTTCTGCCCCTTCTTCTACCTTCACGCCTGCAAACAGGATGGAGTGCTTGATGGAGCCGGAAATGTTGCAGCCGTCTGTAATCATAGAATTTTCTACGGATGCGCCTGCATTGATTTTATGCCCGGTCATACCGCTGTTCCGGCTGTAAATTTTCCATTTTTCATCGAATAAGTTAATGCCGCTGTTTTCCGGGTCAAGGACTTCCATATTTGCTTCCCAAAGGGAAGAAATGGTCCCTACATCCTTCCAGTAGCCGCTGAAGCGGTATGCATACATTTTCCGCTCGTCTTTCAAAAGGTTGGGGATGATGTTGTTGCCGAAATCATTTTCAGATTCTGGGTCTGCTTCATCCTCCTCAAGATATTTTTTCAGGATGTCCCAATTAAAAATATAAATACCCATGGATGCCAAATTAGATTTGGGCTCCTTGGGCTTCTCCTGGAATTCTGTAATCCTGTCATTTTCATCCGCAACCATAAGGCCAAACCTGGATGCTTCTTCCCATGGCACTTCCATAACCGCTACTGAGAACTCTGCGCCTTTCTCTTTGTGGAACCGGAGAAAATCGCTGTAATCCTGCTTGCAGATCTGGTCGCCGGATAGGATAATAACATATTCCGGGTCATACCGGGAAATAAATGAAAGGTTCTGGTAAATAGCATTTGCCGTGCCCTTGTACCAGTCAGATCCGGAAGCCTGCTGATAAGGAGGGAGCACATGCACCCCGCCATACAGGCGGTCTAAGTCCCAGGGCTGCCCATTTCCAATATACTCATTCAGAACCAGTGGCTGGTACTGTGTTAAAATACCTACCGTATCAATTCCAGAGTTTACGCAGTTTGACAGCGGGAAGTCAATTATACGGTATTTCCCGCCGAAGGGGACTGCCGGTTTTGCCAGCTTCTGGGTCAGCGCATAAAGGCGGGACCCCTGTCCACCGGCAAGAAGCATAGCTATCATTTCTTTACCCATTTTCTCTCTCCTTTGCTTTAGATAATTAATTTTTGGAACCAGGCATCCTAAAATGCACAATTCCAATTGTTATGATTAAGGTGCCAAAAGGGTGCAACGCACCCGCTCTATACCATATATTGATGTGCAAATTGATTTGCAATAGCAATATATGGTATGAGCGTAGCACCAAAGGTGCTTTTGACACCCTAATCATTGTTATTATTGTACAGGATTATGTCTTTTTTGTAAACAAATTATTGCAATTTTACCATTAAAAATATTACCGCTTCTGCCATGTTTTTGTCTATCATGGATGATTTTTGCGCCCGACTTGCAAAAAAATGAAAAAAATTGCTGTTTTTTGGAGGATCTTCCAATTCCCTTTATTATTTTCTCCATTTTTGCTGCAAATACCCCCTTTTTTTGTATATAATAATGGTGATATTATGATTAGGGTGCCAAAAGGGTGCGGCGCACCCGCTCTATACCATATATTGATGTGCAAATTGATTTGCAATAGCAATATATGGTATGAGCGTAGCACCAAAGGTGCTTTTGGCACCCTAATCATATTATGAGAAAGGGGACAACGATACAATGCCCGGATTTACGACCCATTACTTATTTGGACAAAACACTTACCAAAAGCTTAGACATCTCCCTTTAAAAAAGGCCATACGCACCCACCGCGCTGCCTACAGCCTTGGCCTGCAGGGCCCCGACTTGTTTTTCTATTTCCTGCCCTCCTATGCCGTCCACAAAAATAACATTGGCTCCGTAGCCCATACAGAAAAAACAAATTTATTCCTCCGCCACCTCCTAGGAAGCAGGGATCTGTTCCCTAAGCAGCGGGAGCAAAAGATTGCAGAAGCCTATATTGCAGGATTCCTTGGGCATTACACCCTAGACACCCGCTGCCACCCTTATGTCTATTGGAAAACGGAATTCACAGGGAAAAACAGCGGGTACCACGGAAGGCATATAGAATTTGAAGCAGATATCGACAAGGAACTGCTTAGGCTCTGCCGGGGCCTTGCGCCATCGGCTTTTTGCCAAGGTTCCACCATCCGCCTGACCCGCCTGCAAATGCGCACCGTCACCAAAATCCTCCATTATGCATACCGCAGGACTTACCCAGAGCTTGGAATCCTGCCCATTACCATTTGGGCATCCATCCGCTCCTTCCAGCTTGGGGCAAAGTTCCAAAACGACCCTTCCGGGAGGAAAAAATCCATCATTGGCGCATTGGAAAAGCTTGCCTTTGGGCATCCCCTGTTTTCCGCGCTGATTCCAAGCGATAACTGCACTGTCCACGATGATCCGTTGAACCTGCTCCATGGAGAGTGGAAAAACCCTTGGGATACCAGCTTAGTTTCCCATTGTTCCTTCCTGGAGCTGGCAGAGGGGGCGCAGGAGGAATATCTGGGAACCCTTGTGGAACTGGATGGGCTGTTCGCTGTGGGAACAGGCAGAGAAATTGGGGAAATCAGAAGAAATAAGAGATGTTTTCCTGCGGAAAACCCTTGTATCAGGGATCCCCAATATAGGGAACGCATGGAAACGCTGCTGGCGCGCCTTGGGAACCTCTCATACCATAGCGGGCTGGATGCTGGGATTCCCAGTTAATCGAAAACTTAAGGGCAATAGCCTAATCAGACTATTGCCCCAAAACATAACATTCTGCAACCATTAACAAAATACAACCATATCTAATACTGCATAACCATATTGTAATCCTATCTATCAATATATAGTATACCCATTTTTACAAAAAAGTCAACTAATATTTAATTTTGAGTTTCCCCATTTTGCAATTCATAGAGCCAAAAGGTTTCCGTCACAAAGTGATGGAAACACTTTGCACATAAAAGCGCTCTGGAAAGCTGGCTTTTCAGAGCGCTTTTTGTGCAAGATGTCTATGCTGCCAAAGGCAGCAAGACCTTTTGGCTCTATAGTATCGGCTATTATAAAAAATGGGGAAACTCAAAATATTTAAGGCTGAAGCCAATAACTATCTGGACGAGCAATTAACCTTGCATTATTATACGCCATCTCTGTTGTAAGGCATGTATGTCCGTAATAAACCGTTTCATCATCACTTAAAGACAATACTAAAGCTAAATCTGGTTTATCTGGATTGGTTAAATACAATGGGGCTAAAAGTTGAATTTTACCATTATATAATTGCGGAACAACCGTTTTATAATTGGCCTCTATACGTTTTTTAACAGACCCTATCGCCCCTTCAATTAAATTCTGGCAAAACTCTCTGCCATTAGCACGCAATTGTTCTGGTATTCTCAAGAAATTTTCTTCTTCATACAAAATATGATCCCATTGTGGAATAATATCTAACTTAATATCATATATTAGCGCACTAGAGCGTGTCTGAAAATTGCTTTCTGACAGATGTATTCTACAATTTGTGGGAGATTTTTGCCAAATGAAGGAGGCGTAGCGGGCTACGTTGACTGAATTTGGCAGAAATATGCCGCAAATTAGGGGATGCAGATGGCGGGAATGAATTTTCAGACACGCTCTAGGATTAGCAAAATAGCTTGCTCTTTGCAAATCTGATACCACTGAGGTAGGAATATCTGTAAATTTTATCGTATAACTATTGTAAAAAGCAGTAAATCTCCACTCCTGAAATCCTTCTATTGGATTTTTAATACAATAGAAATAGATTGGTTGCCATGTTTTATCATATAATCCTGTATTAAAACAACCTACCTTGTCATCCATATAAATATATTTTTGCTTATCACTATCAGGTGCTCCTTCTCATTCCTTCCACGGTTTTTTAAAAGTAAAAGACAAATAATTTTTCAATATTCCAAAATCGTTCTTCCCTGCATAACTCCACTTTTCAGGTAGCAAATCATTAGTTGCTAACATCTGTAGCCTATTGGTGAAAAATTCATAGTTACCCAAAAAGCTCCAATCCTTTAGACGCATATAGTTCTCCCATTCAGTTTAATATTGGCATTATTTATAGCTACTACTTTGGAAATTTTTCCATTCTCTGTTCAGCTTGTACAATATAATATTCTTCCAAAATTATCTTCATCCTCTTATTTTCCAGCCCCAAAAAATTCCTGAATCTGCCCTAAAATAGTATCCATCAGCCGGATCCGGGCTTCTACGCTTGCCCAGGCAATATGGGGCGTAACCAAAAGCTTGTCGCTGTCTTTGATTTCTTTCAGGGGGTTGTCCGCGCCCATAGGCTCCTCGCAGAGCACATCCAGCGCAGCCCCGCGGATTTCCCCTGTACGCAGGGCGTCAGCCAAATCCTGTTCGCAAACAATAGGCCCGCGCCCAAGGTTTAGGAAAATCGCTGATTTCTTCATTTTCCCAAATGCTTTTTTATCCATCAAGCCCTCTGTTTCCGGCGTCAGCGGGGCATGGACGGAAACAATGTCAGATTTTTCCAACAGTTCCTCAAATCCTACCCGCTCATACCCGGGCTGGTTATTTTTCCCTGTAGTGGAGTAGTAAATCACATGGCAGCCGAACATTTTTGCAGTTTCCGCTACACGCCTTCCGATAGCGCCCATGCCGATAATCCCCCAGGTTTTCCCGTCAATTTCTGAAAATTTCCGGTCAAAATGAGTAAACATGCGGTCTGCCACATATTTTTCTGATTTCACATATTCATCGTAATAAGGCAGGTGCTCCACAAGGTAAAACAGCATGGCAAAGGTATGCTGCAGCACAGATTCTGTGGAATACCCCGCCACATTCCGCCATGCAATGCCGCGTTTGTCCAGATATTCCTTATCCAGGTTATTTGTCCCGGTGGCTGTGACACAAACCAGTTTCAGCTTCTCGGCGCTGCCTATGCTTTCCTCATTAATTGGGACTTTGTTTAAAATAACCACGTCTGCATCCTTTACACGTTCCCTTGCCTCCTGCGGTGTAGAATAGTCGTATTTTACCACCTCCCCCAAGGCTTCATAGCCGGATAAATCAATGTCGTCCCCAATGGTTTTTGCATCTAAAAATACTAGTTTCATGTGGTTTCCTCCTTTTATATTAATATTTTCCCCTTTTTGCTACTTCACATAGGCGCCCTTTTTTCATTGATAAACATCCCATGGAACCGCCCAACCCCAAACCGCTTGGAAAACATCTCGCACTTGCATAAGAACAGGTAATAAATATTCCGCCCGCATCCATATAAGGATTCAAAATTCCCCTGCCCTTTGGCAAGAATTATGTCCGCCCTATCCAGCGCATGTTTCCCTTCCTCCGTTAATTTGTGGTAAATAACGCCCTGGATGGGGCTGTTGTTGGTAAGGACTGGAACCTCCTCCATAACCCCCACCAGCCTGGCGTCCTCCACGGTGGCGTCATTGATTGCTTCCTCACCGCGGACCATGGCGGTAATATGCAGCTTGGGATACCGCTTTTTCAATTCCTGGATTACGATTTTATCAAGGACAATTTCCCCGCAGTTATCCATTATGTACAGTAATTGGGATGCCCTGGAAAGCTCCTGGCACAACTGGCGGTACTCTGCTTCGTCCAACTGGTCTTTTTCATTGTGGAACAACCCCATAAATTCTTCCTTTGTTACATGCTCCACTGCTGAAAAATCAATATAATTCCCAATTCTGGCAAACCGGATGGCTTCTTTGAGCGTATCGCTGCTTTTCCTGATTTCCTGCACCAATTCTGGTTCCATCCCAAGCAGCAGCTGGTTAAATTCCTGCTTCATTTTGGAAATGGATTCATTTTTGCCATAATACCTTTCCCGGATTTCCGTCATAAGGGCGCTCATCCAAGGGGCGTTATGCTCCGGCCTGCTGCTGCCCAGCAATGCCATAACCTCCCGCATGAAAGCTGATTTTTTCTCCTCATCCTCAAACTGTTCTATCAGGCGTTCCTGCTGGTTCACAAGGCAGCACATGCATTTTGAAAATAGCAGCATGGTGGGTTCCTCCTTTGTGTGGTGTTTTTCCTTTTCATTCTATTATACCTTAAAAATATGAAGTACGCAATTGTCCGGCCTGCTGAATTGGTTACTGTACTGACTTAAATCGTGGCAACGAATTTTTTTGTGCAAGATGCCTATGCTGCCTAGAGCGTGTTTGAAAATTGTAGGAATGAATTTTCAAACACGCTCTAAGGCTACAAGACCTTTTGGCTCTATCATACCAGCTATTATAAAAAATGGGGAAACCCAAAAAGTCAAATACCCTGCAGCAAGCTACGGGGCATGACCTGGCTTGTACTTTCCGCCCCCAAGGGGCGGGGTATTTGCCCCTCGCGGCATTCGCCAAATATCCGCGCGAGCGCGGCTGCTTGGCTCATTGCTCGCGGGAATAAATTTCCCGCCATACATATAAACTTCGGATCCTGCATGGTACAGCCATCCGCCGCCCGATCCCCCAGTGGCTGAGCCTGCATACGTGGTTTTTATAAAATTCCGGAAATAGGCTCCATCATCCAGCGTAACGGTTCCGCCCAACACGTTTATTATGGAATAAGGGGATTCTGCAGACACCCCTTCCATGGTAATGCTTTTCACCGTCAAATGGGCATTTGATCCTACCATAATTTTTGCATTCCTGCCTCCCCGCAGAACCTTTCCTCCTCCATGGATAAAAACCTTCCCATGGATTTCCAATTCCCCCTTTACCTCTAAGGTAACTCCCGGCTCCACAATCAGTTCCCCATTTTCCAGTACCCAGCTTTCTCCCCAAACAGTATCTTCGCTGACAATTATGCACATAGGCGCAGGGGGAATGGCAGCGGTTCCCTGCAAAACCTCTGGCAAAAACCCCAGCATTCCAAACAATGACGTGCACCCCTGTTTCCCTCCCGCTATGCCAAGCTGCCCGCAGCCTGCCATTTGCGTTAACGTTCCTGCAGCCATTTGCCCTCCCTGCCCCATTGCCCCCAATTGCCCGCAGCCTGCCATTTGTGCCAACAGACCTGCCGCTAAAAATATCCACGCCGTTCCTGCAAAACACCATTTCCCATGCCTGTCTTTAATCCCATGCCCCCTGTTAATTCCCACCTTTCCCGGCTGCATAAGTTTCTTCCTTTGATTCTATTACTTTGGCAGTGAAATGTCGATATCCCCTGCCTTTTAATTTCCCCATTTTGCAATTCATGGCATAAAAAGGTTTCCATCACAAAGTGGCGGAAATATATACTGCAAATAAAATTTACTTCCGTTATCCCCATCCCTGTGCTACAATGGATGGCAGAAAACTTGGATTAATTACAGAAAGGAATCGCTTATGTGGATTGCAGACAATTGGAAAGAATATGAAGTGATAGACTGTTCGGATGGGGAAAAGCTGGAACGCTGGGGCAGCTACCTCCTCGTGCGGCCTGACCCGCAAGTCATCTGGGACACCCCCAAAAAACACAAAGGCTGGGAAAACAGGAACGCCCATTACCACCGCAGCAAAAAGGGCGGCGGCGAATGGGAATTTTTCGATTTGCCAGAACAATGGGATTTGCATTACGGCTCCCTTACCTTCCACTTAAAGCCCTTTCGCTTCAAGCATACTGGCCTGTTCCCGGAGCAGGCGGTAAATTGGGAGTGGTTTGGAAAGAAAATCAGGCAGGCGGGGCGTCCCATTAAAGTCCTGAACCTCTTTGCCTACACAGGGGGCGCATCCTTAGCCGCAGCCGCAGCCGGGGCATCCGTGACCCATGTGGACGCTTCCAAAGGTATGGTAACCTGGGCAAAAGAAAATGCCGTTGCCTCCGGCCTTTCAAGCGCGCCTATCCGCTGGATTGTGGACGACTGCGTGAAATTCACGGAACGGGAAATCCGCCGCGGCAACCGTTACGATGCTATCATCATGGACCCGCCTTCTTATGGAAGGGGGCCAAAAGGGGAAATCTGGAAAATAGAGGACAATATCTACCCCCTTATAAATCTGTGTGCGAACCTGCTTTCCAGCACCCCCCTGTTTTTCTTGATAAATTCCTATACAACCGGGCTCCAGCCTGCCGTGCTTTCCTATATGCTTGGGACGGCGCTCCAAAACTTCGGCGGGACTGTGGATGCCCAGGAAATCGGCCTTCCCGTTTCCTCCAATGGGCTGTTGCTGCCCTGCGGGGCAAGCGGGCGTTGGGAGCAGTAAAGGAACACCCTCCCAAGGATCATTTTGTAACGTAACAAAGAGATTGCGCTCTAGAGCGTGTCTGAAAATTCATTCCTACAATTTTCAGACACGCTTTAGCCCATGCCGTACTTTTTCTTTATTTCCGCGAGCAATGAGCCAAGCAGCCGCGCTTGCGCGGATATTTGGCGAA
>ERZ778516.59-NODE-59-length-89437-cov-13.845338_pt1 | contig 89437 bp, 94 predicted proteins | sample MGYA00510342_ERZ778516 | MGnify/ENA primary metagenome ERZ778516 (study PRJEB29527, sample SAMN07138961) | mouse gut metagenome | material: feces | host: mouse | place: China:Nanjing | collected 2016-01-25 ...
GACTAAAAATTAAGTGTTTAACAGCATAAATTTAATTTTTGTCATCTACTAAATAAAATTAATTAAAGTCTTGACGAATCTTATCATAAAAAATATTCCTACGTTTATCCAATAATTCGCACTCAAATTTCTTTGCCTCTTCAAAATTACGTTCTGCCTCCTTAAGCATGATTTTCTTATCTCTCATTGTCAAAAGCCGGTCAACTATATCATCAACTGACTTTCGAGACACAATAAAATCATTATTCAACAATTCAGGTATTGCTCCTGTCCTTGCTCCGATACATGGAAGAGCCCTACTCATTGCCTCAACCACACTACGAGGCAAACCTTCCTGAAGCGATGGATGCACATATATATCCACATCATCAAGAATATTGAATACCTCTTCATGCGACATTTTACCAACAAAATGAATCTGATCTATCACACCCAGCTTCTCTGCCTCTTTTCGTAAGGCACTATCATCACCTCCACCGATAAGAAAATAATGATAGTTATTGTATCCCATATCTTTAAGTTTTCTCAATGCTCGAATAACAAAACGCTGTCCCTTATATCGAATATTTAGCATTGCCACTGTTGCTATCCTTATAATTCCATTATCAGACAAAATATTAATTTTCCTCTTACGTTGCTCCAATACATTGTCATCACATTTTTCAAGCACGACATCAGATAATCCTATGCTGATTCCATTTGTGGGATAACGTTTTTGTAGAAATTTATTTGTGACATATAATGCATAATCAGACCTACTCAACACTCGTCTATTCATAAGATAACGATATGGGGCGGCTATCTTACGTTTCCAATCCTGATTCCACAGCCCATCCCACGGACACGCAACCATTAGGGCAAAATATTTTTTCCGAGCTTTATGAGCAAGGTGTGCCGCAAATTCCGCATTAAGCGATGGCACATAGCCTATAACCAAATCCACCTTTGAAATAGCCTCCTTCAATGTGCTAATGACATTTGATGACGGCCATACAAAGGACTTATTAATATAGCAGATATTATCATGGATTATATAATCATTTAGGCAATCATTAAAAACCTGAATACAATTACCATTCTCTTTCGGTTTTTGAAGACACAAATGCAACTCTCCAATAACACATAGACGCTTAATAATGTTTGTAAAGTTTGTAGATCCAAGAATCTTCTCACCCTCCATCAATAGCGTTTGATCTGTCACAACCAATATCTTCATACCATCTGTCCTTTAATGATTATTATTTCTATAATTGTCCAAATAAAATTCTAAGTCGTAGCCAAAAATCATTTGAAGCCTTTCCTGATGTATAATTATGATTCATCATCAGCCTAAGACGGCTTGCAAATGATTTTCGGTAATATGCCACACGTCCAACTTTGAGTCGAACATCTTCTGACATAAATTCCGAATATATTCGCAATAATTCTCTTGCTTGTATCTCCCGTTCATGTTTTATATCTGGAAACAATAACTTTCTGACACGTCGTTTCCATATATCGAACTTACTTTTCTTAGCTCCTATCTGATTTGTATTATGTTGTCTATACAAAATATAACTATTATGATCCACAATAGCCTCCCCCATCAACACAGCCAACTGATATATCCAAAAATCATGTGGTGGCGGACCCGCCGGTTCTCCGGATGCCATCAACATCATAAGACGCGGAGAAGTCACTATCGTACATCCTATTGCCAGATTACGAATCAAACTATTCTCCACTGTAGGCTTCATCACCTCTCGCGTCCTGACACATCCTTGATTTACCCCATCCTTATAGTAATACTGATTGGAGCAATAAAGCTTTATTTCATTCTTAATCTCAGAAAGGGATTCTGTCGCCCTCTTCAATTTTTCCGGAAGCCATATATCATCTTGGTCGGAAAAGGCATAATAATCATATTTACATGACAATTTAGACGTCCTTCGCACAAGTTCCATAAATGAACGTTTCCAACCAACGTTAATGCCCCTATCCACATATATTTTTCCAGGATAGCATTTCTCGTAGTCTGACAATATATCAATAGTGTTGTCGGCAGATCCATCATCCCTGACATAGATAGTGACATTCACATATTTCTGTCGGAATATGGAATCAAGCTGCTCTCTCAGATACAATTCGCCATTATAAGTGCTCATGAGCACAGCTACCGAACTACACTTCCCTTCTTCCATTATACAATGCAATTATCTGAATCAGGTCAATGAAATTTCCCTCCATTGGATACCACTTCACGAAGATTATCGAGCACACTATTCTTCGTAGGCTTCAATGCAATCATCCTTTGGGTGGCATCAAGACGATGAAGGTCGCTACCTGTCAGGTCTGCCATCCCTTTTGACAACAACCATTCACATTTCTTACGTGCAGTATCGCCATAGCCTCCAACCAAAGATGCGAAATTTATCTGAAACAACACTCCAAGTTCTTTCAAACGGATATAGTCACCCTCATCCATATAGCGGTAACGCTCCGGATGAGCAAGCACCGGGAAGTAACCGGCACTCTTGACCTTATCAAGAAGTTCATCCATTCCGATCGGGGGAGTATAGTAAGACGTCTCAACAAGAAGATGCCTGCCATCCTCTCCTATCGGCAAAAAATCACCAGCTTCCAGACGCTCTTCAAAAAGTGTGTCAAGCATATTCTCTGCGGCAAGATGCAACTCGACCTTACCATTCCACTCTTTCTTAAGTTCCTCAAAGCGTGCTCTTAATTCTGCTGTGGTATTGGGATAGTCCTCCATTATGTGAGGAGTGAGCCACACATGCCTTATTCCCAAATCCTCATAGAAACGCAACACTTCAAGCGAATCGCTCATCCTCTTTATGCCATCGTCCACTCCCGGCAATATATGGGAATGCCAATCGATGAATCCGTCAAACATTCCGGATTCCTTTATTGATTTCACTGTCTTAAATGGCCACATCTTTTTTATGTATGAAGGTATAAAGGATGAAGTATGATGGATTAAATGGTTATTCTTATATTAACTTACTGATAACTTTGATAGTTACCGTATGTGTAATAGCGGCTATGGACCGCCTCTGTTCCATTCAGAATAAGGCTCATATTCTTGAATTTCTTATTCTCATAGAACTCATTAAGTTCCGTTAATGCCTCTCGTTCAAGCAGACCGGCACGCACCACAAACAGTGTGCGGTCGGCATATTGACCAACAATCTGAGTATCGACGACAATGTTGACAGGCGGACAGTCAAGCAGCACGTAGTCATACTCTCCTCTGACCTCATTCAACAGGTCAGTCAATCTGCCGTTTTCAAGAAGTTCCGCAGGATTAGGCGGCATCTTTCCTACCGGAAGGATCGACAGCAATTCATTATCCTGCACCTTGACGATAAGACTCCGCCAATTATCATTATTTCCAGTCAGATAATCCGTGATTCCCTTATGAGGCATGCCGACAAACATTGAGGAGGAACCATGACGGAGATCACAATCAATCAGAAGCACCCTCTTCTTCTTTAGGGCAAAACTGAGTCCCAAATTATATGATATGAATGACTTTCCACTACCCGGATTGAACGACGTGAGCATGATTATCTGAGAACCATCACCCTTGCCCGACATGAAATCGATATTGCTGCGAATTACGCGGAAAGCCTCGTTGACCACATCACGCTTACCCTCCTCAACGACTGCAAGTGGAGGTTTCTCATCCTCAAGTTTCTTATTCTTCTTGACCACAACCTTAAATTTCTTACGCTTGCCGACAAACGGTATCTCTCCGGCGAACGGAATCTTTACACCATCAAGATCTTTCTTACTTCTGACTTTCGTATTGCCGGTTTCAAGCATATATATCGTTATCAACGGTAATGCAAGACCAAGTAGGAATGTCACTGCAAGAATAAGTTTCTTCTTTGGAGATACAGGTTTAAGAGAACCCATCGGAGGTGTTATCACGCGTGTATTTTCAGCCGTAAACTTCTGGCTAAGTTCATTCTCCTCACGCTTCTGGAGAAGGAACAGATACAGACCTTCCTTCACCTTCTGCTGGCGTGTGTCAGACAACAACGGCAATGCCTTCTCTGAAGTCCCGGCGATCTTGCCTGTTGTCTTAATCTTCTCTTCACGGAAACTACGCAGACGGGTCTTCAGTCCGGCGATACGGTTTGACATACTGCGAGTGATTGACTCTCGGAGTCCGTTCAGCTGAGAGTCATAATCCTCGACAAGAGGATTACGTTCCGACGAATTGCTTACAAGATTATTACGAGCCAACAGAATCGTATTATAAGTGGCGATATCTTTCTCTATCGAAGGATTATCAAGACCTGTATTAGCTGGTATGATATTAAATTTATTGGCACTGTCATCCAGGAAATCCTTCATATAGGTAGTAATCGAAAGTTGATTTTCAATATTCAATATCGACTGTTCAAGATTCGATTCTTTCTCCATGGATGCCTGAGCCGAAGCTATAAGGTCAGGGCTTCCTGTGGTTGTCTGATATTTTGCAATATTGCTGTCCACATCTCCGAGTTCCTGTTGTATCAGACGAAGACGCTCGTCGATAAATGCAGATGTAGCGACTGCCATCTTATTTTTATCTTCAATCCAATTCTCATTGTAGACAAGAAGCACTGTATTCAGAATATCTTCAGCTCTCTGCACACTGACATCCCTTATTGTAAGACCAATTATTTCTGCATCCTGATTAACAAGATCTCCATTAAGCTTCTCCCCATAATTTTCCACAGTGGTCTGCATTGGTTTCTTGACCACTTTCAATTCAATAGATTCAGTTATAGGAAGTCCGTCATATTCCGGATTCGGAGTGACCTTAACTATTCCTATCGGAGTCTTGACAGATTCTTTCCCTTTAGGAAGAGTAGCCTCTCCAGCAAGTTCTATCTTTCCATCGATTGTAAATTTACGAAACTCCCTCATTTTTATATTGCCATCAGCAGAGAGTTCCATTTTGAAAGATGCGCCACCTTGTTCCTCTATACCTTGCATATCTACAATGTAAGGCAACGTGTGTCCGTATAGCGTTACCGGATGGAATCCACCCAGACGGTCATAGTTCATATCAAGATGCAGTCTTCGGGCGACCTCATACATCACTGCCGGAGATTTAAGAGAAATCAACTCATTGTAAACGCTTGTATTACTTGACACAAGTCCAAATGAAGAGAATACACCAGCCATGTCAGGGACTCCAGATCCACCCTCTTGATCTTTTATCAAAACCTCTTCCGTACGCTGATATTCCGGCTGCTGACAAAGTATATAAAGCACACCTGCTCCAACACATATAATCAACGATAACAATATCCATTGCCATCGTGATTTACATGCCTGTATGTAATCCTTAATTGAAAAATCCGAGAATCCGGAGATACCTTCCGGTTTTGTTTTTGTGTTATCCATATCTTGCGCAAATCCGGAAACAAACTCCGGCTTGGTTATGCAATATTGCGGTTATTTATTAAAGCAGAATATTTGTCAGCAAACAAAATCATTTGAACACCAACACTGCCACAGAAGTGAGCAACGATGCCACCGATACCCAGAAACCTGCCGACAATATATTATTTCCGTTGACTGTGGTCTGACGTTTGCGGACGCTATTCGGCTCCACATATATTATGTCTCCTTGTTTTATATAGTAAGCCGGTGAAGACGAGAGACTCTTAAAATTGGTCAAATCTACACGATAAGTGTGGATTCCATCCTTCTCCTCTCTCACAACAATTACATTCTCACGCTGTCCTTGTATCGTAAGGTCCCCGGCAAGTGATAACGCCTCCAGGATGTTCAGACGATCCTTGTTGATATCGTATCTTCCTGTACGATTCACCTCCCCCATCACAGAAAAACCGGTGTTAAGAAATTCCACTGTGACAACAGGATCTTTCACAAGTTCACGTCCTATCAACTCACCTTTGACAAAACCTGCAAGTTCGCTGCGAGACATTCCCTCTACTTTAAGCACACCCAATACAGGGAAATCTATTGTTCCTTCAGATGACACGGTATAGGTGGAGATTCCTTCTCCTGATGGAGTATAGGTACGCAAACTGCTGCCAGTTCCACTTGTACTTGCTTCATATCCAAGCCGATTGGAAGCCACCGTAAGATTAAATAGACTTGACAAGGCTGGATCCTTGGATTTCACCACGATTGAGAGCCTGTCATGAGGCTGCACCTTTATCTCTGTTTGAGAAACAGGAACGACTGTCTCTGTTATATCCTGAAAATATGTAACATTCTTAGGAGTGCTGCAAGACACAGCATTAATGGCAATTACCATCGCCACCGTATATTTCAACAGTGTTTTTCTTTTCATATCCCTAAGATTTTCTCTCTTTAATCAAATAAATGTTGGTTAAGTTTTGCCTCACGTTTACGGATACCTCTTGTCAGAAGCATATTGGCTATGGTCCATACAATCACGTCGAATGCTATGAGTGCTGTAGGATTGACTTCGGAGGAGAGTGCCACATTCACCACAATAAATGCCGCTGCCCATATCATTATGACGATAAGGGCTGTGCGTTGGTTCAGACCCAAAGCAAGCAGTTTATGATGGATATGGCATTTATCGGGAAGGAAAGGATTCCTATGACGGCGCACACGATGGAGATAGACACGCACAACATCGAAACATGGAATGATCAATGGAGAAAGAGCCATGACCATAGGGTTAAACTCATGGGTGAACGTAGCGGAATCTATGTGGAGCATTGCAATCGCACAGAACACCATGATCATGCCCGTGGTCAACGCACCGGTATCGCCCATAAATATCTTCTTCTGCTTCTTGGCATTACCAAACACGTTGTAGTAGAAGAACGGGAGCAGGGTGCCGGCTGCTGCCGATGCAAGCATCGAGTAGACATGCTCGCCGCTTATATAGAACAATATGGCGTAGAACACCAATGCCACCGTGCTCAACCCGGATGCAAGCCCGTCAATACCGTCTATCAGATTGATGGCATTCACCACGTAGACCACTGCAAATATTGTCACGAGACAACCGAACCATGCATAAAGCTCATTAAGCCACAAGAATCCGTAGAAATCGTCAATATACATGCCGGATGCGACAATAAGCAACGCAGATATTATCTGGACTATGAATTTTGCCATATACCGCACCCCGATAAGATCGTCTGCCATGCCTACCAAGAACATCAGCAACACCGCACACACCATAAAATACATCGGGACCGTTGACAACGCCACTTCTGTCCACAATGCAGGATTACCATATTTCAGATTGAATCCTATTATCACTGCAACTGAAAACAATATCGAGGGGAGAAACGCAATGCCACCAAGACGCGGCACCACTCCCTTATGAATCTTTCGCTCATCGATGTCGTCAAACAATTTTTTTCTAAACGCAATCAACAGAATCTGCGGTATTATTATACCGGCAAGCACCAGTGCGATAGCAAACGCAAGAATGTCATTACTTAGCCAATCTATCATAGATAAGAATTATTTTTTAGGAATCCCTTTTTTTATTTGCAAACAATTTTTTGAAGCGGTCTAAACTTCAATGAACAGATTGAGCAGAACCTGAAAACCGACTTGAGTCTAATTTTGTTTTAATATAAAATATCGATTCCACACAATTGTCCTCATGACAACAACGTTATTTTAATGTATTTATTGAATAAGCAGGCGTCAAGTTTCTTCAAATATTTCATTTTGTCTATTCCAGGATTGATTAAGGATTGTTCCCTGACCTATTTTCACGACAGGACTCATGATTGAAATAGCCGATATGACCGGGAACTTCTCTCCTCATTATTAAAACAATATGAGACACAAGACAAACCTACGGATCCTGACTGCCCTTTTTATGCCACTCCTCTTGCAGCTCGGATTTACATTCACTGCGCATGCGGATTCCATCCGAAATGATTCCATCCGTTATCTCGCTGAGACGAGAGCGACGTTTTCCGCCGGAGCAAATACCCCATTCTGGCTTGTGAGCAACTTACAGGGACTCGGGTCGCCCGAAAAAAATAATGGTTTTGTAAGAGCCGCCGTTTTCCGCGACATTGACCGCAGCAAGAGGTTTTCCTGGGGTGCGGCAGTAGACCTTGTCGCATCATGGAGATCCACCGCACCATTCTCAATCCATCAGCTATATGGTGAGGTAAAATACCGGTCTTTAGGCGCAATGCTCGGTAGTAAGGAGATATGGAGCAGTTTTAACAACCCTCGCTTGTCCTCCGGTAACCTGCTTTTCTCCGGAAATGCTTTGCCCGTGCCGCAACTACGTGTCGGCATATTTGATTATGCCGATTTCTGGGGAACAAAAGGCTGGTTCGCTGTAAAGGGATACATCTCATACGGAATGTTCACCGATGGAAGATGGCAGAAATCTTGGGCCGCCGACACGCCCAAATCGAAACGTGCGGAGAACGTTCTGTTCCATTCAAAAGGACTATGGCTGCGTGGCGGTAATCCCTCAAAATTCCCGCTTGTCGGTGAGGTGGGGATAGAGATGGCGACTCAATTCGGAGGGAAAGCCTATAAAAATGGAGAATCCTTGTCACTCGGTAGCAGTCTGAAGCATTGGGTGAGAGCATTTTTCCCTACTTCAACCACACTTGACACATTTCTTGGCGAAACCACAAGTATCGATGGGAATATGGTCGGAGAATACACCATAGCTTTGTCATGGATTCCAAACGCCGATTGGAAAATAAGAGCATATTTCGAGCATTATTTCGAAGACCAGTCGCAGATGACTTTCGAATATGGCTGGAAAGATGGTCTGTGGGGCATCGAGGCTCGGCTGCCCAAGAATCCTTTCGTGACGACATTTGTGTATGAATTTCTTTATTCCAAGGATCAGACAGGCGCAGTGCTGCACAACAGTTCCGACAAGGTGCCGGAGCAAGTCAGCGGACGCGACAACTACTACAATCATTCAATCTATCCGGGTTGGCAACATTGGGGGATGGGAATCGGCAATCCCCTCGCAATCTCCCCACTATACAACCGTAGCCACCTGCTCACATTCATGAACACTCGCATAGTGGCTCATCATTTCGGCATAGCCGGCAAGCCACATCCCGAGGTAGACTACAGACTTCTGCTATCCTTCTCCCGAAACTGGGGTACATATCAGTATCCATCTCCGGAAATATTGGGGAATTTCAACGCAATGCTTGAAGCGACGTGGAAACCCAGTAAATTAAAAGGATGGTATTTCTCCGGTGCAATTGCAGGCGACTCCGGCAAACTTCTCGGTAAAAGTTTTGGCGGCATGATCTCCATAGGGAAAACCGGATTCTTTAAATTATGATATCCAAAACCCAATATGCAAAAATGAAACAGAATCATATAAAAAAATTTTTCTGGAGATATCTCTTCATCAGCATAGCGTTGACTGCATTATCCGCATGCCAGAAAGCCCCGATCAACGGAGACCTTGACGGTCAATGGCAGGTAATGTCGGTAGAACCGGAGCCTGACCGACAACCGTTTGATGTCAACATATACTACTGTTTCTACCTCCACACCTGTCATCTCACATCGTATGGAGAGGGTGTATGGACTACCGGCAATTTCTCTTTTGACGGAGAATCGCTTTCCCTTGATTTCCCTTATCTTGATATGGAAAAACCGTTGGCAAGCGAGAAGCTAAGTCAATTCGGGATATCATCAAATCCCGTCACATTTGACGTGGCTCATCTTGACAATAAGAAAATGATTCTCAAGAATGGCAACACCACCGTCACCCTCCGGAAATTCTAAGCCGGGATGGTCTGCATCCCTCCTCTGACCGTCCCGCACCCGCCCCCTAAAGGGAGAGAACAAGCCACTCTTGACGCACTAAAGTATTTGTTCATCAAGTGATCTGCCGGCAAGGCAGATTCCTCCTCAAGTATAACCTATAAACAATCATCTTAAACCCATGTCTGGATTCACACCGGAAAAAATCGAGAGCGACCGTAGGCTTCTCGAGCTTCTATCGCAAAATTTCGGCAATATTTCAAGTGCTGCCACCGAAATAATAAATCTCGAAGCCATATTAAATCTTCCCAAAGGCACAGAGCATTTCATCGCCGACATACATGGCGAGGCTGACGCTTTCCGTCATATCCTGAAGAATGCATCGGGCAATATAAAGAGGAAAGTCAACGAACTTTTCTCCACAACTATGCGTGAGGACGACATAAGACAACTATGCTCACTCATATATTATCCGGAACGTAAACTCGCACTGATGCGTTCTTCCGAGACTCATATCGAGAATTTCTATAAGATCACTCTACACCTGCTTATAAAGGTGCTCCAAGAGGTCTCGTCAAAATATTCCCGATCAAGGGTAAGGAAGAGTCTGCCGAAAGAATTTGCCTATATTATCGAGGAACTTCTTCATGAGTCGCCATTTGAGGAGAACAAGCAATTATACTACAACCGTATCATCGAGACAATCATATCCACCGGACAAGCGGAGGAGTGCATACGCGCCATATCCAACGTGATACAGCGTCTGAGCATTGATCAGCTGCATCTACTCGGCGATATATATGATCGTGGAGACGGTGCACATATCGTCATGGATACTCTTCTGGAATACAAAGGCTTCGACATACAGTGGGGCAATCATGACGTGCTTTGGATGGGTGCAGCATGTGGCAACGAATGCTGCATAACCAACGTGCTACGTGTGTCGTTACGGTATGGTAACATGGCTACCCTCGAAGACGGATACGGCATCAATCTCGTGCCTCTCGCCACGTTCGCCATGGAGACATACGGAGACGATCCCTGCGACGTGTTCATGCCTAAATCAAGTTCAGATGAAGCGATTTCCGACAAGAACCGTCGTCTGATAGCAAAGATGCACAAGGCAATATCCATCATACAGTTCAAACTCGAAGGTCAGATGATTGTCCGTCATCCGGAATGGAAAATGGACGACCGGCGACTGCTCCATAAAATCGACATGACATCGGGCACGATATCTCTCAACGGAACCTCTTATCCTCTCTCCGACTCAAATTTCCCGACAATTGATCCTGCCGACCCATATAGGCTATCCACAGAGGAGCAACTACTGATGGAGAAGCTGCTACATTCTTTCTCCGTCAGCGACAAGCTGAAACGCCATATCAGTATCTTCTTCTCTCATGGCAGTCTGTTCCAGATATGCAATTCCAACCTTCTTTTCCATGCCTCAATACCACTCAACGAGGATGGAAGTCTGAAAGAGGTGGAGGTCAATGGCAAGCTCTACAGCGGTCCGCAGCTGCTTAAGCAGATAGAGATGCTTCTGCGCTCCGGATATAACACCGACACCCCGGAGCCGGAACGGCGTAATGCTATCGACTACTATCTATACGCATGGTGCGGACCTGACTCCCCACTATTCGACAAATCAAAGATGGCCACTTTCGAACGTTATCTCATAGCAGACAAAGCCACTCATCACGAAGAGAAAGGGCATTATTATCATCTGCGCGGACAAGAGGAGGTATGCGACAATATCCTCGATGCTTTTGAAGTCACCGGGGAACACCGCCACATAATCAACGGGCACGTGCCGGTAAAGGCGGGAGACGGTGAGAATCCTGTAAAAGCCAATGGAAAACTGATGGTGATTGACGGTGGTTTCTCAAAGGCGTATCATGCCACCACCGGCATAGCCGGGTATACTCTCGTATACCATAGCCGTGGCTTTGAGCTTGTGCAGCATGAGCCATTCTCCTCTGCTGATGAGGCTGTGAAGAACGGCACCGACATCATTTCCATAAACCGTCTCGTAGAACTTAACTCTCACCGAGTGAGAGTAAGAGACACTGACCGGGGGAAGGAGCTTACAGGACAGATACAGGAACTGCGGGAACTTCTCTACGCCTACCGCCATGGTTTAATTAAGGAACGGAAATGATGCCATTGAGCATGCACATGATACAATTGATATACTGAGGCTTAAAAACTTCATTGGCATAATAAAAAGAGGAATCAGATAATTTCCGGATTATCTGATTCCTCTTTTTATTTATATTTATTCGGCTTGACAGACGTCATGATTCCGTCGAGGCAAACTCCATTAGATATGCCTTTATGAAGGCATCTATATCGCCATCCATGACTCCATTGACGTCGGAAGTCTGATAATTCGTGCGGTGGTCCTTCACGCGACGGTCATCAAACACGTAGCTTCGTATCTGGCTACCCCATTCGATTTTCTTCTTGCCTGCCTCAATCTTAGCCTGCTCTTCCATGCGGTGGTTAAGCTCCTTCTCATAAAGGATTGATTTCAACTGACGCATGGCATTCTCCTTATTCTTCGGCTGGTCGCGGGTCTCGGTATTCTCAATGAGGATCTCCTCCTCGCCGGTATAGGGGTCCTTATACTGATAACGCAGACGCACGCCGGATTCCACCTTGTTGACGTTCTGACCGCCGGCACCTCCCGAACGGAAGGTATCCCACGACACACGCGCCGTCTCCACGTTGATCTCTATCGTATCGTCAACAAGAGGAGTCACAAAGACAGATGCAAATGAAGTCATTCGCTTTCCCTGGGCGTTATACGGACTGACCCTCACAAGACGATGAACGCCATTCTCGCTCTTAAGGAAGCCGTAGGCATAATCTCCCTCAATATTGATTGTCACCGACTTGATGCCGGCATCATCTCCCTCGAGCAATTGCGCTATCGAGGTCTTGTAACCATGTTTCTCCGCATATCTGAGATACAGACGCATGAGCATCTGCGCCCAATCCTGACTCTCTGTGCCGCCGGCTCCGGAATTTATCTTAAGCACGACGCCAAGTTTATCCTCTTCACGCCGAAGCATGTTGCGCAATTCAAGCTTCTCCAGGCTATCCATGACACGCTCATACTGGGCATCGACCTCCTCTTCCGTCACAAGTTCCTCCTTTATGAAGTCAAAGGCAAGCTGAAGTTCCTCCACCTGCTTCTCAAGCTCCGTGTAGGAATCGATCCAGAAATGAAGCTCCTTGATCTTTCTCATCTGAGCCTCCGCTTTCTCTCGGTCTTCCCAGAAATCTGCCACGTGGGTGCGGAGCTCCTCCTCCTCCACTTCTATCTTCTTGCTGTCTATGTCAAGGTATCTCTTGAGCGCGCCCTGTCGTTCGGCGGCCTCCTTGAGTTGTTCCTGTGTAATCATATATGTATATTCCTTTTTTCTTTGCTTAGGCTATGAGTGAATCCGATCAGTATGCATACATCGCCTCAATCTCCTTGGAATAGCGTTTAGCCACTACCGGACGTCTCACCTTCATCGTGTTTGTCACCTCCCCGTTCATTATGGAGAAATGATGCGGCAACAATGTGATTCGCTTTATCTTCTCATATTCCGCCAGACCGTACTGCACTCCGTTGATCTGCTCCATCATGAACGCCACCACCTTCGGATCTGACACGAATTTCTCAGTGTCGTCGCTCGGTATGCCGTTCTGAGAGGCCCACGCACGAAGCTGCGAAAGATTCGGCACGATAAGGGCGGTGACGAATTTACGCTGGTCGCCTATGACGGCTGCCTCATCGATATATTTATTCTCAGCAAGGCGACTCTCAAGCATCTGGGGGGCAATATATTTACCATTTGAGGTCTTGAAGAGATCCTTCACCCTCTCTGTCAGCACAAGCGCACCGCTCTCCGTGAAATATCCGGCATCCCCGGTGCGGAAATATCCATCATCAGTAAATGCCTGGAGGTTTGCCTCCTCGTTCATATAGTAACCGGCTGTCACTGTCGGACCCTTGACAAGTATCTCTCCATTCTTATCGATCCTTACACTCAATCCGGGGAGCGGAATGCCCACCGTGCCTATCTCATACCCGACAGGAGGATAATACGACACCGTGGCGGTCGTCTCGCTTAAGCCATAACCGATGGTCACCTCTATGCCGACTGAACGCATGAACTCCACAATCCTGTCGCTTAGAGGTGCTCCGGCGGTGGGGAACATATTAGGCTCAGGTATTCCTATCGCCATTTTTAATTTCCGGAATATATTCTTATCCCAGAACTGATATTCTTTCTCCAGAAACCATGGCACTCTCTTGCCAAGACGCTTATAATCGAGATTTCTCTTCCTGCCGCATCTGATAGCCCTGTCCACCATCATCCGCTGCATCTTACTCATGGTCGCGATCTTCTCCTTGACGGCGGCATATACCTTCTCCCAGAATCGGGGCACACAGCACATCAGATTAGGATGGACATCATGGATAGTGTCCTGGATGACACGCGGATCGTAGTTTACTGCAATCGCCACTCCTCGGCTTATGCAATAATAGCACCATGCTTTCTCCAATATATGGCTCATCGGCAGGAATGCCATCGACAGATCAGTATCTTTCACCTGCTTCAACAGGCGAATATGAGTCTCTATTGCAGCATCATAATTGGCATGGGAGATTACGACTCCTTTCGGTTCGCCGGTGGTGCCCGACGTATATATGAGTGTAGCCATATCTTCCGGCAATCCTCTTTCTGACCGTGCCTCAACCTCCTTCGCCACGTCATCGGAAGCCTCCATTCCCATACGCACGAAATCATCCCAGAATATCGTGACCGTATCGTCAGCCTCAAGCTTCAGCTCGTCATTCTTGAATACGACTATCTTCTTGATTGAATCGGGATTCTTTTTCCAATGATTGTATGCAAGCGGATATTGATGTGAGTCGCCGACAAACAACACCTTGGCTCCACCATTATTGACGATAAAGTCAAATTGATCCTGCGAGGAATTGGCATATATCGGTATGGCGGAAAGACGGTTGCGGAACCCACCAAGCTCGGTGATCAGAATCTGCGGTGTGTTGGGCGAACAGATTGCGATTGTGTCTTTCTCAATCAGTCCTATTCTGGCAAGTGCCTTGCCAGCCACCTCTACCTGCAGACCGAAATCATTCCATGACGTGGACTGCCATTCTCCATCTTTGCGCCAGCAGAAACGATATGCCTCTCGGCTTCCGTAGCGTTTTGCCTGCGCAGATACTATATCTACTAATCTGTTTGCCATAATTACATGCATTTTAGAGAGATAGCTTATATCTTAGCAATAAAGCCACCTCTCGTTCACACATATTCGTGATTTCACGCCGTAAAGTTAGCAATTTTTTATGGAATATGCCGATTCATACCCCTTTTATTTCAACCTTTTATTCAATTCTCCGGACAACGGAGATGCTGAAAATAGCAATCAAGCACGTCTTTAGCGGCAGTAAACGACGACTGTTCGTTGTTGAGCACCCTCAGCTCCTTCTGTTCAAGAAGGGCACGCACTTCCGGCATATTGTAGAAATTATGACGCAGCTGTTCGTCGATTGTCTCCATCATCCAGTACTTCGCCTGCTCGTTGCGCTTGCGCTCAAAATAGCCTGTGCTCTTGACGTAGGCGAAATAGCGGTCTATCATATCCCACACCAGGTCTATGCCGAGTTCATAATATCCGCTGTAGGTCAGAACCTCCGGCTTCCATTTACTCGGTGTGGGTGGGAATAGGAACAGTGCGTTGCGAAATTGTGCCGCCGCCAACTTGGCACGGTCCACGTTGTCGCCATCGCATTTGTTGATCACTATGCCGTCTGCCATCTCCATTATGCCTCGTTTTATGCCCTGAAGCTCATCGCCCGTGCCGGCAAGCTGGATAAGGAGGAAGAAGTCTACCATGGAATGCACCGCAGTCTCGCTCTGCCCTACCCCGACTGTCTCCACAAATATATTGTCATAGCCTGCCGCCTCACATAGCACTATGGTCTCGCGTGTCTTTCTTGCGACACCTCCCAACGAGCCTGCCGAGGGGGAAGGACGGATAAAGGCATCCTTCTGCTGCGACAGTTTCTCCATACGGGTCTTGTCGCCAAGGATACTCCCCTGTGTGCGCTCGCTACTCGGGTCGATGGCAAGGACCGCAAGTTTCCCACCATTCTTAAGCACGTGAAGACCAAATACGTCTATCGACGTGGATTTCCCGGCTCCCGGCACTCCCGTGATACCTATTCTCCTGGAATTGCCCGAATATGGCAGACATTTCTCTATCACCTCCTGAGCTATCGCCTGATGGGATTCCGCAAGACTCTCCACAAGTGTCACTGCACGCCCAAGGATGCTGACATCCCCTTTCCTTATCCCTTCCACATAATCGTTAACGCTGAGTTCACGCTTACGCGTCCTGCGGATATTCCGGTAAGGATTGGTGATCGGCTGCGATCCGACGCCGGCATTCACCTGCAATCCCTTATAGTCTTCATGGTTCTCTGGATGTTCCATTTTCTTATCTGGTTAATTCTTTATCTTTATATTTAACGTAGCCAAACAATAGTCATTCCTTCACGCCTACAATATTGGCAGTGCGTAGAGGATGAAGTGGGTCATTAGTCACGACATACACATTAATACGGAATGGTCCGGACGGGAGATTGCCGAGCGATATACGCCCCGCCACCTTCCCGGAGGCTCCACCCTTCACCTTACGCGGATACTCCTTTATCTCCACATTCTTATCGGCGGAATACACGCGGTCAATCTGCAATACGGATTTACCGTCATTATAGATTCCGAATTCAAAATCCCGGTATCCGGTAGCCACATCCTCTCCGAAATCCACAAATTCCGGCACGAGATATGACCTCGGACCCTTCTGTATCTCCTCTGCTGTCATACCCCTGCTATCGGGCACTATTATGGCATCCACCTTTATTTCCCTACGGTCGGCACTGCTGCAACCCTTATCCGGAAACACCTCCACTAAGTATTCCGCCGGACCATTAAGTTTCTCCTTATTGGTATTAAGATAGAAGCCGAACGTGCCAAGTTCGCCGGGTGCAAGTTGCTTAGGTGTGAGATTGACGTCTATGGCATCTGTCGTGGTCTTCCATTCGGGTCGCAACGTGTCGTTGCCCTGATTGTAGACGTTGATAAACGCATGGCGTGATGACCCGCGCTTCACCTCCCCCATAGAATGTGACAGACTTTCAAAACGCAATGCCCCCGCCTCGTATGGATAATATGACTCAAGAGTAGATGCGGAGCCTATGACGGTGCCCGTTATCCTTATCACGCTCTGCTCGTTGTCTTTTCCGACAAAAACACGGATTGTCTTGTCAAACGGTCCGGGTCGACGGGCAGGGTCGTAGGTGAACTCGATTGTCGCAGTGTCGCCTGGAGCTATCATGTCGCGTGGATAATCCGCGGCCGTGCAGCCACAGCTCGGACGCACATTGCGTATGAAGGTAGGGGCATCACCGCTATTTACGAAGCTGAGGCTCCCCTTACGCGGACCCTCCTCCTCTCGGAACGCGCCATAATTATAATGAGTGGACAGCCATGTCACTTTTGCCGGGGTCATGAAAACTGCCCAAGCTGCCGCGACACACAGGATTATAGCTATTTCCCTTTTCATCTTCAGAATTTATTTCGGCGAGACCGTACCGCGAATCTTAAGCCTCACCTTCGATGGATTTCCATTGCATTTCACGGTCACTACCTTGGTGAATCCTCCGGGACGACCCAGCGGATTGTAGCTCACCTTTATGACACCGCCCTTTCCGGGGGAGACCGGAGCCTTCGGATATTCCGGCTTGGTGCAGCCACATTCTGCCTTTGCCTCATAGAATATCAGATTGCCTCCCCCCTCATTCTTAAAGGGAAATTCGCAACTGACCGGACCTCCATCCTCCTTGATCATCCCGAAATCATGCACAGTATTCTCAAATTTCACGGATGCCTTCTGCCCGCCTCCGCCTGCCATGAGCCCGAAGGTAGTGGCAAATGCCACCGACGCGGCAAAAGCCATGCCGAACAACGCTTTTATCTTCATATCTTAAAATTACATTTATATTGATAACTTATAGACGCTTCCAAACGCCAATTAGTTTAAACGCCATGACCGACACGAAGCTCCGGCAAGGGGTTCAGACTGCAAAAATAGCAATTTTTCCGCTTTCCCCAATTCTTTTTCATGTATTGTTTGCATCCACATAAATCTTCTTATTTTGTTTCATGATTATTTTTTTACTAATTTTGCAGAAATTACTGTATTCCGGACAGAAAAAAAAATCATACATCCGGATTTATTTATCAATGGAAAAGATTATCGCCCCCGTCGACAAAGATTTGGTCATGAGCGAATTGACTCATGACAAACTTTTACGGCATGCCAATAAAGGCGACAATGAAGTATATATTGTCGACGCCTTCAATGCTCCGTCCGTCATGAAAGAGATCGGACGGCTTAGGGAAATTGCATTCCGCGATGCCGGAGGAGGCACCGGACTCGCCTGCGACATCGATGAGTTTGACACAATGGAGTCACCGTGTCAGCAACTTATCGTGTGGGATCCGCACGACCGCGAGATTGTCGGAGGATACCGGTTTATCCTTGGCGAGAATATATGGCTAAAGGATGGCGTGCCTAATATCGCCACTTCCCACATGTTCCGGTTCTCCGACAAATTTCTCAACGAACTCCTTCCGTCAACTCTTGAACTTGGACGCTCTTTTGTGGCTACGACTCATCAAAGCACCAAGTCGCACTCCAAGGCTCTCTATACTCTCGACAATCTGTGGGATGGTCTCGGTGCGCTCACGGTGATTTACCCCCAGATAAAGTATCTATTCGGGAAAGTCACCATGTATCCCTCCTTCGGGACGGAATGCCGCGACATGCTGCTTGGATTCCTTCACAAATATTTCCATGATGAGGAGAATCTCGTCACGCCTATCGATGAGCTCCCGAGCGATGCCCGGTCGGAAAGGGTGCAGAGCCTCTTCACCGGTGGTTCTTTCAAGGAAGACTATCGCATACTCAACCATTGCATTCGGGAAAGAGGACGCAATATCCCCCCACTCGTGAATGCCTACATGTCGTTGTCGCCGACTATGAGAGTGTTCGGCACTGCAATCAACCATGAGTTTGGAGAAGTGGAGGAGACCGGTATTTTCTTTAAGATCTCGGAAATTTTCGAGGAGAAGAAACGTCGCCACATACAGACGTTCATGGAATCGGGATTCATGTCTGATTCGCCCCACCTGTCATGACCGGCAACGTTCTTTCCACTCAACCAACACGATATATGATATGAGAAATGTAGTAGTGACAGGAGCTGACGGATTCATAGGCAGCCATCTTACGGAGGCTCTTCTCCGCGAGGGTTGCCACGTGAAGGCTCTCGCTCAATATAATTCCTTCAACAACTGGGGATGGCTCGAAGGGATACGCAACCCCGAACTGGAGATCGTGACCGGCGACGTGCGCGACCCTAATTTCTGCCGCACTCTCGTAAAGGGTGCCGACACGGTGTTCCATCTCGCCGCCCTCATCGCCATACCCTACAGCTATGTGGCACCCGACAGTTATGTCGATACCAACGTGAAGGGGACCCTCAACATTTGCCAAGCCGTAAAGGATGAAGGCACGCCTCGTCTCCTCGTGACTTCTACATCCGAGGTGTATGGCACCGCCAGATACGTCCCCATCGATGAGAAGCATCCCAAGCAGCCGCAGAGTCCGTATTCCGCCACAAAAATCGGTGCCGACGCTATTGCCCTGAGCTTCCACAACGCTTTCGACATGAACGTGACCGTGGTGCGTCCCTTCAATACGTATGGTCCGCGTCAGAGCGCACGCGCCATAATACCGACAATCATAACGCAGATTGCTTCCGGAATCAGGCAGATAAAGGTGGGCGACCTGTCGCCTACCCGCGACTTCAACTATGTGGAGGATACCTGCCGTGGATTTATCGAGATCGCCAAATGCGGGAATGCATCCGGCGAGGAGATAAATATAGCTACGCAGAGGGAGGTCAGCATGGAGACGACGCTGAAGACTATCGCCCGGCTTATGGATGCCGACGTGGAATGGGTGGTTGACCCGCAGCGTCTGCGCCCTGCCGGAAGCGAGGTGTTCCGTCTGCTCGGTTCAAATGAAAAGATACGCCGGCTGACGGGATGGGAGCCTCGCGTATCGCTTGAAGAGGGACTACGCCGCACTATCGACTGGATATGCAGCGACGATAATCTGAAAAATTACAAACCCAATATCTACAACAGATGAAGAACCAACAACTCACGGTATTATTTCTCGGAGGTGCCAGACGTGTGTCGCTGGCTGAACTTCTCATTCGCAGTGGGAAACGCATAGGCTATGATGTAAAGATCGTGAGCTACGAGCTTACTGAAGACGTGCCTATTTCTCTTGTCGGACAAGTGGTGAAAGGTCTTAAATGGAATGATCCGGATGTGGTCCCGGATATTGAGCGGGTGGTGAAAGAATTTGATATCAATATAATTCTCCCATTTGTAAACGGGGCAATCGAGATTGCCTCTATATGCCGCGACAGGATGCCGTCGGTGTTCGTGCCCGTCACCGACTTCGAGACTGCCTGCAAGCTCTTTGACAAGGCGGAGGCTGCAAAGGTGTTCAAGGAGGCGGGATTGCCGATACCTCGCACTTACAGCGTGCTCTCCGCCCAGATGCCGGCAATTGCAAAGCCGCGTAAGGGTGGTTCATCTCGGGGGATACATATTTTCCACAACATGGAAGACCTCATGCATCTGCATGACCTGAAAAGCTATCTGGTGCAGGAATATATACCCAATTGTAAGGAATATACCGTAGATTGCTACATCAGCCGCGATGGTGAGATCCTCACCACTGTGCCGCGCGAGAGAATCGAGATTATGGGGGGTGAATCCACTCGCACACGCACGTGCCGCAACTCGATACTTGAGGAGCTGAGCCGGAAAGTGATAGAGACCTTCTCTCTCCGCGGACCCGTCAACCTTCAGTTCCTTCATGACCTTGATTCCGACAGATACCTGCTCATGGAGGTCAATCCAAGACTCGGTGGTGGGGTGATCTGCTCGATATTCGCCGGGGCTCCTATCACCGACTATATCATAGACGAGGCTCTTGGGGTGGAGTTGTCGCCTTGCAACGATTGGGCTTCAGACACTCTTATGGCAAGATATTTCAAGGAAGCTATCTTCTATGAAGAACGTTAAGACACTGTGGCTCATCCCCGCAAGAGGGGGCAGCAAGGGGATTCCGGGGAAAAACATAAAGCCGTTTCTCGGGCGACCGCTCGTATGCCGGGCTGTTGATCAGGCGTTGGAATGTGCCGCTGTCGGCGACGTCGTTTTCGTATCTACTGATTCTGAAGAGATTGCAAAGGCTGCCGAAAGCAGCGGCATACAGATCCCCTTCATGCGTCCGGATATTCTCGCGTCTGACACGGCTTCAAGCTATTCAGTCATAATGCACGCCCTCTCGGAGTTTGAGAAGAGAGGATTGGAGTTTGACCGGGTAGTGCTTTTGCAACCCACGTCGCCTCTGCGACGCATCGACGACATCCGTAAGGCTTCCGCACTATGGTCAAAGGATGTAGACATGGTGGTGTCGGTATGCGAGGCAAAGACCAATCCGTATTACAACGCTTTCGAGACTGACTCAGAGGGTATGCTCCACATATCCAAAGGCGACGGGCACTTCACACGCCGTCAGGATGCCCCGAAAGTATGGGAATATAACGGTGCAGTCTACGTCATGACTGTCAGCTCGCTCCGCAAGGGGGATTTCTCCTCATTCTCACGCATACTCCCCTCCCCCATGCCATCCTTACGTTCTGTGGATCTCGACACCCCCGACGACTGGATCATTGCAGAAACATTATTCTCACGATTAAATGATATCACCCCAGACAATCCTTAAGAAATATTACGGCTATTCATCCTTCCGACCGGGACAGGCGGAGATTGTGGACGCCATTCTCCAAGGACGCGACGCGCTTGCCCTAATGCCTACGGGAGGCGGTAAATCCATCTGCTTCCAGGTGCCCGCCCTCATGCTCCCGGGATGCGCGATCGTAATCTCTCCGCTGATCGCTCTCATGAATGACCAGGTGCTCGCGTTGCGTGCCAACGGCATCCCTGCCGCCGCCATACATTCCAATCAGGATGAATACATAAACCGTGATAGCTACGACAAGGCGATAAAAGGGGAAATGAAGATCATATACATCTCTCCGGAACGAATGACCGCCGACATTGACCTTATCGCTTCCAAAATAAACGTGTCGTTGGTAGCGATTGATGAGGCACACTGCATTTCACAATGGGGACACGATTTCCGCCCCGTCTACACATCGCTAAGATACATCAAGGAGAGATTTCCCGGTGTGCCGGTGATGGCTCTGACCGCCACCGCCGACAGGCTGACGCGTACCGACATATCGACTGCCCTCGGACTTGACGACCCGTTCTGCTGGACCGGTTCGTTCGACCGTCCCAACATCTCAATATCCGTGATGAATGACCCCGGGAAGAAGCAGCGTCTGAAAATAATCTCATCGCTCATCGAGAAATATCATCTTGACTCGGGCATCGTATATTGCCTGAGCCGAAAGAAGACAGAGGAGATGCATGCCGCCTTGACGGAACTCGGATACCGGTCAGTGTGCTATCATGCCGGAATGACACCACAGGATAGGGAGGCGTCGCAAAAAGCGTTTGTCGACGGCGATGTGCAGGTGGTATGCGCCACGATAGCCTTCGGAATGGGCATCGACAAGAGCAACATACGATGGGTGGTCCACAATAATATCCCGGGCAATATCGAGAGCTATTATCAGGAGATCGGGCGTGCCGGACGCGACGGATTGCCGTCTGAGGCAATAATGTTCTACAATTTCGCCGACATAATGATGCGGCGCAACTTCGTCGACGAGTCGGGACAGAAGGAGATAAACAGTGAGAAACTTGATTTCATGCAGAAGTTTGCCGAAGCGTCGATATGCCGCCGACGAATCCTACTCAGCTATTTCAGTGAGGAGGCCACCCACGACTGCGGCAACTGCGACAACTGCCGGAATCCACGCCGACGCTTTGACGGAACCATCCTCGCGCAGAAAGCCCTGAGCGCAGTGATAAGGATCAATGCTCAGGAAGCGATGAATACGGTGATCGACATTCTGCGCGGATCCAACCGTGCCGACATCGTAAAGAAGGGCTACAACCGCATAAAGACATACGGGGTGGGTGCCGACCTGTCATCAAGGGTGTGGCATTCTTATATGCTTCAGATGATTCAGCTCGGACTCTTCGAGGTAGCGTATGAAGAGAATTTTCACTTGCGCCCCACCCCATACGGGATGCGCGTGGTGAAGGGGTTGGAGAGGATTGAGCTGTCGCTGTTCCAGGAATCCGACTATTATTCTTCAGGCAAGAAGCGCACCCAGGCAGAGCCGAAAATCGTAGTCAAAAAGACACCGGAAGAGCAGCTCACCGATATATTGAAGACCCTTCGTAAAGAGATTGCCGGGAAAGAAGGTATTCCGGCATATATGGTGTTCTCCGACGCATCTCTGGAGGATATGGTGAGGGTAAGACCCACCGATATGGAATCATTTGCCACCGTATCGGGAGTGGGCGACGTGAAACTGTCGCGCTATGGAAAGACCTTCGTCAGCGAGATAAGGAAATTCCAAGGACTCCCCAAAAGCCTTCCCGCAGGATCAAGCGCGAAGGAATCTTTGAGGATGTTCAATTCCGGGATGAAACCGGCGAATATAGCCTCCGTAAGAAACGTTTCCATCAGTACCGTATATTCCCATCTTATCCAGTTTGCCGACAATGATATGCTCTCCGACTTCCGTCGCTTGCTGACAAACGAACAATACGGCATCGTATGTCACGTATTCAAGAATGATGCGGAAAAGGCTTATCAGACTCTCAACAACCTATATGCCATACCCTCCCATATAATCCGGGCAGCTCTCGCCGAGCAAAGATATAGGGAACGTCATGGGAATCCGGGTTAGAACTGGAAGAAAATAGAAATACAATTATCTTATAATTAATAATATATCACAATACGAAGTATTTTTTTGAGAAAAATACTTCGTATTTGAAAATTTATTATTAACTTTGCAGCCGTAAACGCTGAAAGGCAATCGGGGCGTAGCGCAGTCCGGTTAGCGCACCTGCTTTGGGAGCAGGGGGTCGAAGGTTCGAATCCTTTCACCCCGACTTAGTAAGACTGAGTGTCGGTTTCATTTTTTGATACCGACACTCTTTTTTATCCCATACTCTTCCATTCTATTGCCGGGTTCGGTCTACCATATCATCAGGTTCACGAAAACGGGACAATCCTTCGTCCATAGATCAGGAACGTCCCATCCGGACGTATCGCCTCAAGACGACGTAGCCACCCTTTCATATATTTCCACGCCACTTTGCTCTTCCGGTAATGGCATACTCTCGCAATATATATCTTTGAGAACAATTCCTCCGGAATACCGCCGTTTAAAGCACGCAAAGTATCCTTACCCACTATTCCGTCGGTTTTGACACCGGCAATCCACTGCACATCCTTTATCCGCGCCGCACCACTTCCCCATATCCAGTCGACTATAAGATTCGCCAACCCTTGGCTCTCTATCTCATCCCCACGACAACGGTCCCAGAACATCCGTTTGAGCACATCGCGCCAATCCCCATAACTGATATTCCTCAGATCTGAAGGCGACGGCTCTCGTCGCCCATTCTGACGGCACCACGATTTATACGTGGTCAATGTGACGTCGATCATCGTCTCCCCTCCGGGATCATCCTTATCATCACTCCAACCCTTTATCCGGGCAAGACGGAATTGCTCATCATAAGGGAGCGACAGATCCTTACCCTCATCCCCATACACACCGGCTGCAAAATGCATTATCAACGGTATCATTCTCTCAAAATTTGCCATATCTTTTTTCCGCGAAATTACGTCCACTCCCCTCGCCATCTACGTTATTCTAAAACTTTCTAACCCTCAATATCATAAAAAATCCGACATTTTACACACGGATAATACGTTTTCAGAGATTACTTAGTAATTTTGCAATCCGAACGACAATTTGAAGCAATCATGGATTTTTCTAAAATTGAACTTGACGTACACACCCACACGCTTGCAAGCGGACACGCTTTCAGCACCATTCAGGAAATGGCAAAGGCAGCTTCTGAAAAGGGTCTTAAATTCTTAGGCATCACAGAACACACTCCGGGTATACCCGGCTCTTGCGAACTAATCTATTTCCGCAATCTCCACGTAGTGCCACGCAATATGTATGGGGTGAATCTACTGCTCGGAGCGGAAATCAATATCCTAAACCCGGACGGCACACTCGACATCGACGAAAGCCTGATGGAGAAACTTGACCTCCGCATTGCCGGAATACACTCCCTATGCTACCGCTGGGGCACACGTGAGGAAAACACCGCCGGAATGATAAAGGCGATATCTCACCCGCTCATCGACATCATAAGCCATCCCGGCGACGGCACCGCCGACCTTGAATTTGAGCCGATAGTACGTGCCGCAAAGGAGCATAACACACTTCTTGAGATCAACAACAGTTCTCTCAAACCGATACGCAATAAAGCCACGGCAAGAGACAACAATCTGGAGATACTGCGTCTGTGCAAACGCTACGAACTCCCCGTGATACTTGGCAGCGATGCCCATATATCATTCGACATAGCCAACTACGAATACCTACCCACCCTCCTTCACGAGACCGAATTTCCCGACGACCTGATCATCAACACCTCCGTCGCTAAATTCAAATCCTTCCTCAAACCCGGCTACCACGGCATCCTTTAACTATCTACCACAATATCTTATTTCCCAATTAATTACAAATAAAGCACAAAATTAGTCAAAAAAATCCCACAAAAAATTTGCACAAACAAAAAAAAAGCTCTAACTTTGCACTCGCAAAAGAGCGGGAACGGTGCGAAGCCGTAACTGACTTGGATGCAAGGAGAGATGGCAGAGTGGTCGATTGCGGCGGTCTTGAAAACCGTTGAGGGTCACACCTCCGGGGGTTCGAATCCCTCTCTCTCCGCTTCTAACATTGAAAATCAATGTTTTAGCGAATAAGTACCCGAATAAGTACCCAAAAACGAACTTTTTCGGGTATTTTTCTTATATCCGGGTGCCAATAATGAAGCCGGAAGCCCCCGCCCGGCTTCCGGCTCTCGTTTAATGGTTCTTGGCTGCGCGGTGCATCTTTATCACTGTCTTCACGCCCCAAATTATTGCGTATATACCGAACGCGCCGACGACTGCCAAATATAGCCAATCCCAAAAAGTAAACTTCGGCTTTTCCTCGGTCTTGGTTTCGGTGGCTTCCTGTTGGGCCGCCGAAACGTCGGCTTTTATTGCGGTGTCCTCGGTGGCGGTCGCTTGGGCTGTGGCTTCGGTCGCCCGGCTCTCGTTCTTTTCGCCGTTAATGACTGCCCGGCCCGTAGTGATACTTTTCACGTTGGGGGGCTTCGCCTTCGTGCCGTCCTCAATGGATCCGCCCGGAACTATCGCGTTAAGCCAATCGGGGGCGGTGCTGTCGGAAGGAAGCGTAGGAACTTCGCCGGGGTAAAATTCCACTTTGGCGAAGTCTATAACTACGTTCTTCTTCTCGTCGGTCTGCACGTTGGTAATTATTGCGGTCTGCCCTGTGGCTTCGGTGTGCTGCTGTCCGGCGGTCGTCGCTGTAAGCTGCGCTTCGGCCTGGGTTTCGGTCGCCGTTGTCTTCCGGGTGGTGGAACAGCCGGAAAGGAAGAAGGCGACGGCGGCTATTAGGAAAATGGCTATTCGTGTCATACGTCGGGGAAGGTTACTTTTTTAGCGGGGTTCGTGTTGTGGGTAAGGCTTCCGTACTGAATACGGTTAAGGCGGTTAAGCCATCCCTTCCTAAACCGGTTTTGTGAAGGGTTGGCGGCTATGATGCCTTCAATGAAGGCGACGCGGGCGGCCTTAATCTTGTCGAACAGGACGCGGGGCGGCTGTGCGTTAAGGGCGGCTAAGGTCTTGTCGCCTACAATGCCGTCCACCTTCACGCCGAGAAGGGCCTGAACTTTGGTTATTCCGTGCTTGCCGGAAGCCCATACCCAATCGACGACAATGTTAGCGACGGACTGCGAAGTAATGCGGTCGGCTTTCCACCGGTTCCAATAGTGGGGACGCATAACACGCTCCACCGCGTCAGTGTCGGTTATCTTCTTGAGGTCGTCTACGTCGATGTCGCCGTCGCCGTCCTTGTCGTAGCCAACTTGTCGCCACGTCGCAATAGTAACGCCTTTGTTGGTCGCTCCGCCCCGGTCTAAGGGGTCGTTTACAAACCCGCCTTCGTGCGACAAAATGAAGGGGGCTAAAATTGCTAAATTTGCCATGCTGTGTTAATATTGGTTAGTCAATGAAGGCGGGCAGAATGTACTGAATATTCATAGCGGCTTCGTGAAGAATGGCGCGGGCTTCGGCTTCGTCTATCTTCTGCCCGTGGGTAAACTCGCAAAAAATTGAGCCTACCCAATCGTGAGAATTATCGGAAAGTCGCTTTATTATTACTTGCTCCGTGCCACACGACGAAAGTAAAGATTTTGCGTAGCGGTCGGTTACTTGGTTGTCTATGTCGGTTATGAACATAAACAAGTTTTTAGTAAGGTCGGCGCAAAACTTCGCTACGTCGCACATTTTTAGGTTTTGAATACGTGGCTTCATGCTCTCCACTCCTTTACGCTTGCTTTCAAAGTAGATGCTTACCATGCTTTCGTTGCCTAATGGGTGCGGCTGAACTATATAAACCCGGTCGGCTTTAAGTTCGTGAAGTATTTCCCACAATTCGCCGTGGACTAACGCCGAATTGTCGGAACGCCGCTTACGCTTTACTTCGTTGTCGCGCTGCATCTGCTCTACCTTCAAGTCGGTAAGTTTATTTTTTGCGTATTGGTTGTAACTGAACCACGCGGTAATAATCACAGCCAACGCGCTAATTATTTCGGGTAAATACTCCATCGTTGTATAGGTTGGTTAGTACCCGGCCCCGGTGAGGTCTACCTTAACCATCGCCTTAATCTCGGCGACGCGGCGAAGATGCGCGGTATAGCGTTCTTCGGCTTCCTTGGCTTCGGCTTCCTCTAAAAGTCCGGCGCGGGCGGCGTTGTAGTCGTTAATCAGTCCGAACTCTTCCGTTTCCGAAACTTCGGCGCGGATGACGGCGCGGACTATCTCTTTATAGTTCGGGTTGCCCCACACTTCCACGGTGTCGTAGTCGTAGACAATTCGGGGCGATTCCACCATTACGGCGGTTTCCACTCCTTCGGGGTTGCCTTCGTCGGCCTGGGGTGCGGGTTCTGTTTCCTGTGTGCGGGCCTTCACGTTGTAGTTATAGTGGAAGGCACCGTTACCGAGCGGCAAAATAGCCGCCGGCCTAACGTCTGAATTTGATTTCATACGGGCTTTTCTTGTTTAGTTTGTTAATAAAATAGTCGCTATCGCTGTATTTAAGCCAACCCCACCACGACGCAAGAGCCTGTAAAAACTCCTTTTCGGGTACGGGGTGTTTGGCTTTCCGTAACTTCGCCAACTTCCGGCAAAGGTTTCGCTTAATACCTTTCCTTATCCGTGTTTCGTTAAGGTAAAAGACGAAGCCTAAAAAGTCAATGCCCCGGCCGTGCTTGTCGCTTCGGTCTAAGGCTACCGGGAAAATTTGCTTATTCCTCTTGACCTCTATTTTTAATTTGTTGGTCGTGTAGTCCTCAATCTCGGCGAGTAAACGGTGCAATTCCTCTTTATTGTTGGAAAGTATAACAAAGTCGTCGGCGTAGTCAATAAGGTATTTAACGCCCTTCTTCTCCTTGAGCCAATGGCACAACGGCGTAATATAAAGGTTGGCGAAGTATGGACTAAGCGGGCTACCGAGCATAATGCCGGGTTCGCTGTCTATAATGTCGTCCAAAATTTTAAGGATCCGTTTGTCCTTTATGCTCCGGCGTACTATTTCCTTCATTACGCCGTGGTCTATGGAAGGGTAATACTTCCTTATGTCGAATTTTAGACAATATACCGGGCCGCTCTGCCGGGCTTCCTGTATGAAGTCTAAAACTTTTTTAGCTGCCGGAAGTTGCCCGCGCCGCTTCACTCCGCAATAACAAGCGGAAATAAATACTTTGTCCCAAATGGGGCGAAGCACGTTTAACAGGGCGCGGTGTACTATCTTGTCGGGCGTTTCGGGAAGTATGGTAAGAAGGCGTTCTTTGGGGTCGTGAATTGTAACGGTGTAAGAAGGCGACGGGCGGAAACTATCGCTAACGAGAAAGGCGTGTATTTCCTTCGCCTGTTCCTCGACGGTCTTTGCAAGTCGCCGGGGTTTCTTCTTGTTACGGCTCGGCGACGTGATTATAGCGTGGGTTATGTTCTCCACGCTGCTAAATTCGCCGTATATGTTTCCGCGTCGTTTCACTTCTTTTTTGCTTTGCTGATTCTATGGCGTTCTTCGGCGTGTAGCCTACCAAAAGCCGTTAAATAATTACTATTTTTCGCCTTTGCGGGCGGGGTCTTTGCCTTTTTAGTATCGTGTCTTAACCCTATGGGGCTAAGTGTATCAGTAATTCCGGGAGCCGATGTTCGCATTCGTATTCGTAGCCGCGTTGTTCGTATTCGCGTTCGCAAGCCCGGCATTCGCGCCGTTGTTCGCATTACCGCCGAACAAAACGCCCGAAGGCAAACAACCCAATTCGTTTTATTCAAAGTAGTAGCGCGTTCCCGAAGCCCTCATAGTGACTTTTCGCGGGAAGGCGTTACGCTTCTTAATCTCACGAAGCACATACTTTATTTCGGTGGAATTGGTAAAGAACTTTTCCACTTGCCCCGCCTTGTCGGGGCTGTTGTCCGGGTGCTTTATCTTCACTAAGAAGCGTTCCGCCCCGAACTTGGTCTTAACTCCGTCGATGAAGTCAAGCACGAAGAAGGAAAGGTTAATTAACTTCTGCTGCGTGGTTTCGTGGCAGTTGAAGTGCTTGTTGTTCTCGTCCTGTGGAATATTCAGGAAGGCGAGGGTTCCGTCGTCGTGTGCGGGGTTCGTTTGGGTATCCATATTTTTGTTTTTTATTGACCCCAACCGCCGAATAAACGGTACGCGGCGGTTGGGGCGGGTTATTGTGTTTTTGTAGGTCGTGGGGGCGTGGTCGTGCTACGCGGCGGGTATAAAGCAAAGCCGGGAGCCGATGTGCGCAGGCGTATTCGTAGCCGCGTGGTCCGAAGCCGCGTTCGCAAGCCCGGCATTCGCGCCGTGGTTCGCATTACCGCCGAACAAAACGCCCCTCATAGCCACGCCGGAAGCGGGTATAGAAGTATAGAAGTAGTCCGAGAAGTAGGTCGTAGAACCGCCGCCAACCTCTCGCGGCATATTCTCGCCGAACTCTCCGGCAAGTATGGCCTTAACGTAGCCTTCCTTTCGGGGAAGGTCGCCCCGGTAGTCGTAGCCGTTATAGCTGCTGTCTTGGAACTGCGCCGGGTCGTTGCAAACGTAGAACTTCGACAGCCCGCCGTCCGCGTCGCTCTGTATCTCACACTTGCAGCCGTCCGTCCAACTCCAAATGTGGCCGAAGGGGTTTTCTATTCCTCGGTAACTCGGAACGTGGGCGGTGTGGGTAATGCCCGCGCCGTTGTTAATGGTATAATCGACGACGCCGGTAGCGTTACCGAGCGAATTGGTAGCACCGCAGGGAATGAACGGGTAATAGCCGTTATAGGTGTTCCAATTCCCGGATGAAATTTCCGTAACGCCGGGACCGAGGCCGCCCTGCTTGTAGCCGTTGGCGTCCGGCTGTGCGTTAAATGCGGCCTGGCTGTTAAGGTTGGCGTATTCAATGACGAAAAGCCAATAGGTCGCCAACTGCGCGGCGTATAGGTCGCAGTTCCACCCCTTGCCGTTAAGCCCGGCGGTTCCACGGTTACGGGCATAGTTGCGGAAGTTGGTAAGGGAAATTCCCGTAGCCGGAAGTCCGAGGAAGCTGCGGTAGGTTCCGTCGTAGGCTGTGTTATTGTTGCCCCCACGGAAGGCGGCGGTAGTGTTGACGACGGACGCCAACTTAGGCGTAGCCGCTACGGTACGGTCTACCGTGGCTTCGTATGCACTTCGGTACATAAGTGGTACTTCGTGGAAGCCGGGCAGCGGGTACTCGGAAATAAGGGCTATAAGGTCGGTTCCGTCGAACTCAAACTTTCGGTAGTGCTTGGGAATTTCTACCATTACTTGACCGTCTGCCCCGGTAAGGTTGGCGGCGGCCCCGGTGTCGCGCTTGGTGCTGTCGGTGGCGAGAAGGTAGTAGGCTACCGTTCCGTTATCACGAAGCACACAACGGCGCATTTTAGACTGAACCGGGAGCGACGTATGTAACTCCGGGCGTCCTATGCGCTCCAATGTGGTAGCGGCTACGGTCGTCTTTATGCGGACGCCGTAGTAATAATCGTAGGGGAACGCGGGCTTAGTGTTGCCCGCTGCTATAATTAAACCCATAATTTGTTGGTTATTAGTAGCCCCAAAGAAGGGCGGTTTTCTGACTTGTTGTTTTTATCTCTCGGACTATTTCGGGGTTCCAGCCCATTTCAAAGCGCGTGGCAATAAATTCGCCTTCGGGCATTCCCCAAAGGTTCACTTCAAGCACTACCGCCGCTTCTCCGTCGTTCTTGACGCAAAAGGGGGTATCTTTTCGGAAGTTGCCCCCGTCGAAGTTGACCGGGCCAATTACCGAAACTTGTGCGCTTACTTGGTCGCCGTTCCTGTTTGTCATTTTACTGCGTTTTTGGTGTATGCAAAATTACGTTATTATCGTATCACTTTAATACGTCGCTAAATATCCGTGAAGTGTTTGTTACCCCGGTAGCCGTGAAGTCCGGGGTAGCAAAACACTATATAGCGGCGTGGTTCAGTCGTTTAGGTCGTGCCAATATTGTTTATTCCTCGTTTTGACTTGGAAGCCCGAAGTATTGACCTTTATTCCGAAATTCCCGAACTGAACTATAAACAGGTCGTTACTCATGAGCATCGCGCCGTTCTTCCACCCGGCTAAAAGTCCGTCGTTCCCTAAAATAGTCCGTTCGTAATTGCCGCGTAGGAATGAGCCGTTTATATAACCGCTTATTGTGAAGTCTTCGGTTTCGCCTGTCTTTTCGCACCAACATTTTAGATTGTTGGTTTCAAATTCAAGCGAATAGATTCCTTCATCTCCTGCGGAAATATAGAACGTTCCGCCGTTGGCCTGAAAATTTCTGTATGTTCCTGCCGTTAACGTGCCCGATTGTGTTAAAGAATAGGTTTTAACTACTATACCATCGCGCTTTATGCGTAGGAAGGCGCAGGGCGGATTAACCGTTATATTCGGCTTCCCCGTATTGCTTTTCATCCCCGAAGGGGCTGTAAGCGAAAAGCCGAAATTATCTACGCAAATATGTGAGCCTTTGTCCATAAAGCCCAACAAACACGACATTTTAAGGGCGGCTACGCTCATCGGGTTCTGAATACCTCCGCCGGGAATATATACCCTTGTGTTTAGGCTTTTTCTTTCCGCTATATTAGCCGCGCTTTTTAGAATATAGTCGGAATAGTCGCCGACGCTTCCGTTATATATTTTCAATTTAGTATAGCCGCCCGAAAACATATTTAACCCTGTATCGTCCAATACAACCGAGTCGCCACAAAGGATTTCTCCGGGGTCAGAATTTAGACGAATTGCTGGCGTTTTGCCTTGTGCTATTTCTTCGGAGGATAGAATTGATTGTATATAGTTGCCGTCAATCTCCCAATTAGCAATTTTACCCGCAATAGCCGTAATAACCCCTTCTATAAATGCTTTTGTAGCATAAATAGTACCGTCTTGAAGGACGCGGAAGGGCGCGGTAAAGCGATTCGTCTTACTTGCACCCGCCCAAATTCTGACCTTCCGGGCTTCCGTTTCGTTCGCGGCTTCGTTTTCGCCCCCGGTAATTCCGGCTACAATACTTTGGGAATTGCCGTTAGCAAGCTGCACCGTTCCGGCGGTAATAATACCCTTGTCGATGGTTACTTGGGTGTTGTCGTAAAAGGTGGCTTCCGCCCAATCGTTCGCGTTGTAGCCGGAGGCACGGGCGGCAATAGCGCGGTATAGGTCTTTACGGGCTACGCCTGTGCTATCCGTCCACGAACGTAGCCACAGGTCGCCAATGTCGTAAGGCCCGTAAGGTGTGCTTACGAATACTTGCCTTTTGCGGTCGGCTGTGTCCTGTGCGTTGTTGGCGGCTTCGTAGGCGTCTATTGCTTTTTGGTCTTGTATAGTAGTCCAATAATGACCATACCCCGTTTCTGTTAATCCTGTTTGTCCGTTAGTATAGCTATTTGTCGTTTCGGAATAACGCTTTAACGTATGCGTAGAACCATTATACCACATATCGCCGACGTGCTTACGTCTTTCGGCGGTCGTAGTCCACGCGGTAGACGGGTCGGTAGTCTGAAACCAACTTTCTATTTTCCCGTCTATTTGTCCTTCTATGTCGTTGACGGTAGGAAGAAAGTTATAATTTATGAAGTTCGTTAACGCCGAGTTGTCGGTGTACTTGCTTGCCTTCTCCCAATCGCCGGAATTGAAGGCCCCGGTAAGACGTTCCGTTTTACAGCGTAGTATGTCGCCCGTGCTTCCCTGTACCCACAAATCGCCGACGTGATAAGGGGTGTAAGGCGTGGAAACGAAAATTTTAGCCTTATCGTTGGCGGCGTCGAGGGCGTCCTGTGCCAACGCTAACGCTTGGGCTAACTCGGTGTCTTCAAGTTCTTGCCAATAGTAGCGCAGTCCTCGCGCTGCTCCGGGGCGCGGGGAAACTAAGCCTTTGACGTATCGCCAAACCTTGCCGGACGTGGTGTTATAGTAAAGGTCGCCGAGGTGCTTTTCCTTCTCGTTGTTATTCCCGGCGGCTGTGTCTGCTTCCGCCCATTCCTTAGCGGGTTCGTTTGCTTCGGCTAACGGCGCGGTATTCAACGGCGAAGGATCCACTTCGTAAAACCATTGTTCTATAACTCCGTCTAACTGCCCTTGAAGGTCGCCCAATATGCCGGGCAGCGTGTTGTTGATGTAGTCTTTAAGTTCGTCGGTCTTCTCCTGTACGTCTGTAAGGTCGTGGTATTTGCCGTCTGTGCCGACGAAGCGAATAACGCCGCCTATCTCGTCGTTATCCAAATCGAAGTAACACTTACCGCCGCCGCTGCTCTCTATTCGCCCGGTACGAAGGAAACGCCCGTTTATAGTCGTGCTTCCGTAGGTAAGGCTTACCAATCGGCCGGGGTTCTTGCCCCCGGCGTCGGTTACGACGCTGTTAAGAACTCCTATAAGGAAGTTGTAATATCCGGCTTCCTGTTCCACCTTTATGGCCTGCGTGGAAAGGATAATTTGTCCGCCCCCGCCCGTGGTGGAACATTTGGCGTAAATGAAGTAGGCGGCCGACGGATTAAGCCCGGAATAGGTCGCCGACGATAATACCCACGTCCTTATAGTTTCTTCTATGGCGTAATGAATAAGCCGCCCGTTTGAAACATAAAGCGTGTTCGGGTTCTTGTTATAGTTCGGTTGGAACGTAATGTTTTGGAGCGTGAACTGGGTAGACTTCGCGCCAACGCTCAACATTTGCGTTTCAATCGAAAGGGGCTTTATTTTCTCGCTGTAATAGTCGCCTTCCGGGTCAAAAACCATGTTTAGCAGCTCTTGGGTCGCAAGCCAACGGCGGCGGGCCTTCGCGGGGTCTGCTAACTTGTTTATGGTTATAACTTCGTTAATGTCCTCAATCTCGTTAAGGACGCGGACGGTAGTAGACTTCGTTACGGTGTCGCTTAGGGTAATGTCGTAGGAGTGCCGCTTCAATAGGTTGCGTTCTATCCTAACAATTCGTACCGCCTTGCTTACGCCGATGTCCTCGTCCTCGACGTTAATATAGTCGCCGACGTGCAAAATTTCGGTTTCCACCTCGCGCCCAAACATAGCCGTAAAGAAGTCTTCCGCTATGGTAAGTTTATAACTTACTTGTGGCTGGGTCATAGCCGGGAAGTCCTTGTTTGCCGCTTCTAAAAGTTTGTTTTGGGCGGCGATTATATAACTTTGGGGCAGTTGTATCTCGGTAATTATATACTCGTCGTTAACGCTAATTTGGAAGGCTCCGGCCGTAGCGGATGGGAATACCATACCGTTTTCGTCCGTGAAGCGTTTAAGTACGAAGGTTCGGGTAGCGTGGTCGTAGGAGTGTATGTCAAATTCGTAGCCCGCCAACTGCCCGGTTTGGAATTTGACTTTTGCGGCTACGTCGCCCAATAGGTAAAGGGTGCTTCCGTCGGATCCTTTGGCGTTAAGGTCGAACATGGCGTTATCCCCCTGCGTGGTGTCCGAAAAGGTTATTTCGTCCGGGCCGAGTGCTGTTACCTTGCCGACGCGCTCCGGCTTAATGTCGTATATCTTTTCGTTTTCCTTCGTGCCGTACTTCGCTTTCGCGGTGGCGTCCTCTAAGTATGAAGTAAGGCGGTCGGTATCGGGAAGGCACAGGCGCGTATGCCCGTAGTTCCGTCCGAGGTTATCCTGGCTCCCGTAGACGAAAAGGCGGGTAGTTATCCCGGCGTTGTTGACGTTGGTACGTTTAAGGCTGTAAAGCCCTTTACCTCGCCCGTAACGAAGTGTAAACGGGTGGGTAATTCCGGCCTTCTCCTTAATGTTGATTGTATTGAAGCCGTCGCCGGGCGTTATCTCAAATTCTACGCCCCATTCGCTACAAATGTATTGAAGGACTTGTAGGCAGTTCCGGCTTGCCGTATTTATGTTTTTGTAGGCGGTCGCTCCTGTCGCCGGGCAGTCGCCTAAATGCCACTTATTCGGCTGTACGCGGTTGGCGTTCCATACTAATACGGTCAAATGTCCGCGTAGGTCGCTGTAATAGGTGTCGCCGTAAGCGTCCGGGGGCAGCTTATATTGGGCGTCTATTAAATCGTACTGCAGGCCTTCAAACGTGATGTCGTACTCAAAGCGCCGTTGCCCGTTTTTCGTGGGCTGCGGCAGTTGGTTCGCCTTGTAGGTGCGCCCGTAGACTTCTATACGGTCGCCTATGCCGACGGGAAGGGGTACGGCTGACGAAACGCCAATAGTTACCGCGTCGTCGGAAAGTAAGGCGGTTTTTTGGGTCGCCTTACTGATTCCGCTGACGTTCTTACGGCTGAAAAGCGGCGTTTCGCTTCCGTCCGCGTGGTGGATTATAATCTGTTCCATACGATGATGCCGTTGGTGGAAAAGTCGGTTATTTCCTCGACTACTCCGGCGACAATGACGTAGTAAACGCCGTTTTCGGCGTAGGTGTGTTTTAGCGTCTTAGTCCCGGTATAGTCGCCGTAGATGTCTTCGCTAACGCTCCCGTCGCCCCAATAAACCGTAACTACTTTGTCGGTCTTCAGGGCTATGGTAACTTCGCGGCTCGCGTAATTTATTCGTTGGTGGCGAACTACGCGCTTCACGGGGTCGGGTTCGCGTAGTTTAAGGCTAAAAGTGCCTATCATCTTGTCGTCGTGCCAACGCTTAGACGGGGCTACGCCGTCGGAAGCGTAGACTTCGTAAAGTAGCGGCTTCGTCGGGTGGATGCTTATCATAAGCCGGGCGGTTCCGTCGGCTTGTAGAAGTTCGTAAAGTCGGTTCATTCGCTCCACGAAGTCTATTTTACCCGAAGCCTTGCACCAGCAATTAAGCGTTATTTCGCGTTCCTCGTATCGCTTGTTTGACAGGTCTACTACTTTGCCGTGGTAGTCGGGCCAATCAATCGAAGCCGCCATTTTTAACTTCGGTTGGTCTAAGACGCCCGTAGAACTTTCCACCCTTATACCGAGGTCGCGGAAGTTGACCCCACTAAGGTAGTATTCAAGTTGCGAAACATTGTTAAGGCTCTCGGCTATATCGTTGTCCGAAAGGGCGACGTTATAAACCTTCACTTCGTCCACATCCGCGTAGGCGTATTCGGTGCCGTAGACGTCTTGAATAAGGGCCAACCCGGTAAGCGTTCCGGGAAGGGTAACGCTACTTACGCGCTGCGTGTCTAAGTAAAGCGTTACGGTATTGCCCGCCTTCTTGATGGTTATGAAGCCCCAACTTTCCGGGATAACGTCTATCCAAATTATGCGGCTTCCTTCTAATTGGTCGGTATTGCAGAACATACCTATTCGGCGGCCGGTTACTCCGTCGGCGTATTCGTTCACCTTGACCCACGCCAAAATAGTAAAGTTGCCGCTTAGGGGTATCACGTTCGCCGGAACTTCCGCGTAGCCTTCGCCGGGGAAGCGTATGCAGTTGCCCTGTTTGCCCGCCACGAAAGGACAGCCCGTTATTTCGGCGTCGTGGCGGTTAGCCGCGAAGTCGTAGGCTACGGTAGAACCGTCCGCTTCGTCGAAGGGAAGGTTTAATATTAAGTTCTGTTCTAATGCCATATTACTTTCGTTTGTCGGTTGTTTTTATGGTCGCTTGCTCCGAGGCCTGGGTTCTGCACTCTCCGCCGTGAAGGATGACGCTTACCCGTGCGTTGTCGCTTGCTATTACTTCCACCTTCGCGCCGCCGGAAATGCTGACGACGACAAAGGCGTTATCTTTTGCCGTGATGGTTATCTCGCTTTCGCCACGCGCCGAAACGGTGGCGGCATCGAAGTTACTATATTCCGCCTTCCCGGTAGCTCGGTCGAAGGCGATAACACTTCGTAGACTTTTCGCCGCTACCTTGTCGTCGGCGCAATAGACGCCGAAGCGGGCGCGTATGTCGGCGAACTCCGCCCGAAGTTCCGGCGAAGGGTAGTTATTTTCTTCGCAGAAGTCCTGGCCCTTGATGAAAAGGGTTATAAGGCGTTCTTTCGACGTGGCCTTTAAGATGAAGTCGTACCACTCCGAACAAATGCCTTTGGCTTTCGCTTCGGCGGCTAATGCCTTCTTTAATTGGTTTAGTTCCATTGTGTATGGTGGTTAATCGGTTATTCCTTGAGAGCGTAAGTCTTCTTCGTCGTCTATCCCTAAGCGGCTAAGTATGCTAAGAAGGGAAGCGGCTATATTCCCTAAGCGGTTATCCATGCTTGTAAGGCGGGTTAACTGCTGCCGGAATATTTCAATAGATACGACTTGGTTTTGTCGTACTGCGTTGGTCTGTCCGGCTAATAGGTCTATGCTTTCTTGGCTTGCTCCCTTAATCGCTCCGCTTAGGCTCGTCGGGTCGCTGTCGTCCAATTCTGCGAATAGGTCTTTGTACATTTCCATCGCGTTCTTGAAATTCGCCCCGGCTGCGGCTACGGCCTCCTTAAATCGTGCCTGTTCCTCCGGGGTAAGCCCGTCGAAGCTGCCGTTTCCTTCCTCGTCAAAGCCCATATCTTTTTGTAGCTGCTTAATTGCCTGTTGCAGGGGCTTCTCCAAAAATTGAAGTTTTAGGGCGTTGGCGACGGCGTTTTTAAGAACGTCGTTAGCAATGTCGCCGAAGGCTTTGGCGGCGTCCTCGCCACTCTCGAAGGCGTCCATAAGTGCGTCTTTGAGTTGGTTCGCCAACTCCCCGGCGGAAGTCTGCGTTATACTCTTGGTTATCTCGCTTATGATGTCTTCTATTTGGCGGTTGGCGTCGGCTATGCGCTCTTGGTATTCCTCAACCTTACCCCAATCGGTATGCTTCTTCGATTTCTCGTCGTTAATCATACCGTAAATTTCGTTTTGCTGTTGGCGAAGGTTAGCAATTAGGGCGTTTTGGTTTTGGTAGACGGTTTCGCCGAGGGCGTTGTCTACGGCGTGTTCCAATTCTGTATAGGCCCGGCCCAACCGGGTAACGGCTTCTTCGTGTTTCTTGATGGACTTCTCGGCTTTGCGATCGCGGCTGTTGAAAAGGGAAAAGGCTGACGACAAAAAGCCGATAGAACCTTGAATAATGCCTAACGGGTTGGCGGTGGCTATACCCTGCGACAACTGCGAGGCTCCGTCCAACATTCCGCCTATGTCGCCTAATATGGCTTCCGTTTCCTCGTCCATGCTGATGCCCATCTTCTTTATTCCGCTTACCACGCTTCCGAAGCACGACGAAACGAAGGAAATGCTACTACCAATATCGGCGAAGTGTTCCTTAAACGCTGCGCCTACGCTCTTGGCGGTGCCCTGTTCCTTGTTAAGGGCGGCGTTCAAGATGTCGAGCTGCTTCTGCCCTTCTATGGTAAGTTCGCCCTTAATCTTAAGCCCGTTAAGGGTGTCAATTTTACGGCGTAGCATATCGACGTAACTACTACCTTCCGCCAATAGGTCGGCGAAGGCTTGTTTAGCGGACCCGGCTAAGGTGGCGTCGCTGCTGTTTATCGCGTCGGTATAGTCGGCGTATTGCTTCTTCTTTTCCTCTAAGGACTTTACAAAGGGGTCGTCGCTGTCTAAAAGTTTTTCCGCCTTCATCGCGGCGCGAAGCTCGCTTAGGCTCTGACGAAGGGCCAGGAACGGGTTACGGGTCTGCAACTCGTTTTTAGCCTTCTGTAATTGGTCGTTGATGGCTTTAAGGTCGGACGGGTTGAACTGCGCCGAAAAGTTAATTTTCCGGCTGTTTATGTCGTTCAAAAGCCTGTTAATAGTCGTCGTGGACAGCCGAGAAATATCGCCGAACAACTGCCCCCAACTTTCAGAAGCCATAAGGCGTTGGGCCGCCAATTTGGAAAGTTCGGTTTGCTGTTTGGTGTTAATCGCCGCTATCATGTCGGCGTTGCCCTGCTGTTCTGCTAATGCACGTTGGGCCGCGTACCTTTCAAGTATCGCGGTTTCCTGTTGCTGATAGGTTTGGTATTCCTCTAACAGGGCGTCGTACTGCTCGTTTCCGCTACGCTTGGCGTATTCCTCGCGCTTGGCTTCAAGTGCGGCTAAGGCTGCTTCGGCTACGCGGCGTTCGGCTTCCGTGGACGCTTCGGCGGCGCGGCGTGTAAGTAGTTCCTTATTCCGGGCGTAACTTTCTTCAAAGTCTATCTTTTCTTGAAGGTAGCCCGCATATTCCTGTAACAAAGCCTTCGTTTCTTCCTTCGCCTGTTGGCGTGTGTCTGCTTCGGCGGTGTTAAGGATTTCCGCCTTGGCGTTATCCACGTCGGAATTATCCCCGGCCAACTCGGAACGTCGGCGTTCAATGGTCGCCAACATCTCGCTAATGGTCTTGCACTGGGCTAACTCCTGTTGTAGTTGCGTGTCGAAGGCTGAAATAACCGATTCGCGGGTGGCGTTGGCTATCTCGTTGTTAAGGGTTGTAAGGTTCTTTAAGTCGGTAGCGGTTTTGGCTGTCTTGGCTTCAATGGCGGCGCGTTGGTTCTCCAAATATTGCAGATAACTGCTGCCTTCCTTCAATAAGGGCGCGAACTCGGAAGCGGCGGCGTTCCTTACGGTTTCGTCGCTGCTTGTTATCCACTTCAAATATTTTTCATAAAGCGTCTTTCGCTGTGCCAACTGCTCGGCGAAGGGGTCTTTATTGTTACCATTACCGCCACTTCCACCGCTACCGCCGGAAGAAGTTTTAAGGCTCAACCTATCTACTTCTTTTTGTTGGGCGGCTATCTGCCGGGCGAGTTTGGAGCGTTCCGCGTCGGTAGCCGCGTCGTTATAAAGCCCGCGAAGGCGTTGTAGTTCCTTTTCGGCGGCCGCTACGCTTCCTTCTACCACTTGCCCGGCTTGGTTGCCTATCTGCGCTAATATTGCCTGTTCCTGTGCCGTAAATTGGGTTTGTTGTTCTATTAAGGTTTTGGCGGCATCCTGCATCTCGGTTAACTCCTGTTTAGCCCGTGCCTTGGCACTATTAGCCACTTCGATATAATATCCTGTAACGCCGCCGTATTGTCCGCTACTCGTCTGCACGAATTGGCTAACCGTGTCCGGCATAGCGTCTATTTCGGCTTGTTTCTTAATAATTTCTTGGTACTTCTCGGCGGCGAGGTTCTGCGCGGCCAATGCCTTCGCCTTCAAAATACACGCTTCAACGAATTTAGCGGAATTTTTAATAAGAAGGTCTTCGGCTTCCTTGGCGTTTCGGACTTTATAGCCGAGGTCGTTGAACTTGTCGGCGTTATCCTGTACCCACTTTTCGCGGTCTTTTAAGTTGTCGGTTAGTTGGATCCATTCCGCTTGTAAGGCCCGGTAAGCGGCTATCGGTTTCCCGGCGGCTTCTGCTACCTTCTTGTTGAACTCGTCGGCGGCTTTCTTCGCTTCGGCCTGTTTGCTGTTCAACTTGGAAATAATGTAAATAATTCCTGTAATGGCTGCGGAAAGTCCGAGGGTAAGTGTCGCCATAAGTGCTTGGGCGGCGACGGTGGAAATACCCAACGCCCCGGCTAACTTCAAGTTGGCAGCGGCTAACATTTCCTTCGCCTTGGCGACGGTTACAAGCATAAACGCGCTATCCTTGTTTAAGGCGTTGGCTACCTGCTGCAAACCCATTGTTATTGACATAAGGGCCTGCACCTTCAGCATTATTTTTTGAAGGTTTTCGTTCTCTCCGGCGAAAAGGGCTACCGCGCCTTGTGCCGTGCTGAACGCTCCGGCTACGCCACTAAGTCCGGCTATCATTCCTTGAAGTCCGGCGTTATCGTGGCTAAATATTCGGGCTTGGGTCTGTGCGTTGCCTATGGCGTTGGCAAGTCGCCCGGCTTCCTGTTGCAACTTTCGGAAGGTTTCCGTTCCGCGCAGTCCGGCTTCTTCCATTTGTCCTAACTGCTCCCGGACGTTGCGGAGCTGCGTCCTTAACGAAGTTTGGGCGTTGGCATTATTACGGGCGGCTTCCTCTGCCTTCCTTAACTGCTGTTCCTCGCGTAGAAGTGCGTCGGCTTGCTTTCCGGCTTCGTCTATGACGGTTTGGCGTAGGGTTATTTCTTCGCGGAGTTGGGCTTGTTTGGTTTGAAGTGCTGCGGCTTCTTCCTTATGCCCTGCCGAAAGGGCCTTAGACGCTTCCACGCCGAGCCGCTTGTATTCGGCTTCCAATTCGGCAATAGCCGCCTTATTGGTGTCTACTACCACGTCTATTTGTGCAAAGGCTTTGTCTATGGCTTGGGCGGCGCGTGTAAAGGCTCCGTCCATCTGCTTACCGCCTAAGACGGCCGCGCCTTGGAACTCCTGTATAGCCTTCTTACTCTCGTTAAGAACGCTAATTAGCTGCTTGTTGGTGCCGGAAATATCAAACGACAGCCCGCCGCCTTGTATATTCATCGGTTTCTGCTGTTTATAAGGTTCATAAGTTGCTCGGCGTTGTCGTCTGTAAGGGCTATTTCGGTGTCGTCGCCGCCGGACTTTCCGGGGGTGGTGCTTCCCTTGCCTTTATCGTCTATGCCGGGCGCGTCTATTAACATTCGTTGTACTGCTCCCCACGCTATACCGTGGAGAAGGTAGTCCAACGTCCAGCCGAAGTGTGCGCAAACGGAACCCCGGCGGCCGTGTGGACTTTTTAGGCCTGTTGCTCTATACGAGTCGCTTCCGGTTCGCTTGTTCGCGTTGCGCTCATCAACCGCATAGAGTTCACAAAATCCCCTAAGTTGCTTACGTTCGTTATGATAATAGCCAACGTCAGCAACTCGGACGGTTTAAGCGTATGGAAGAAAAGCCGGGTAAGGTCGCGTAGTGCATTGCGGTCTTCCTTCCGGCGGTAGGTCGTGCCGTCGAAGGTCGCTATATAGTAGTCTTCGCCCAATACTGCGGTAGCCACGACTTCGGCGAGCTGCTTGGCTTCCTTGTTGGCTAAGGCGCGGGCGGTGCGTAGGTAGTCGTCGTCGCCTAACTTGGTTTCGTCTATCTCCATTTGAAGCCAAAGAAGGCTAAGGCGGTCTAAGGTGGCTAAGGTCGGTTCTTTGATGGTGTAAACCTTCGTTTCGGTTATCTTCTCCCGGCGACGGAAAAAGCCCCAAAAGCCCGGCTTACGGCGGTAGTGTGTTACCTCTATATCGAAGTCCACCCCTTCGCCTATCATCTTGCGCAGTTCCGCTTGCTCACGGTTCAACGCTTCTAATTTTTCGTTCTGCGGCATGGTCTTAATAATTGGGAAGGCCCCGGAACAATGTAGCGGGGCCTTCCGGGTTTGGTGTAAATGTGCGGGGCTGCTCGGTTAGGTCGTCTTCTTGATGACGGTAACGTACAACTTTTTAAGCCCGTCGGTATGGGGCTTCTGCACGGTGGCGGTAACTTCAAGAAGAAGGAGGCCTTTCTTGGAAAATTCGCCGTTGAACTTCGCCTTAATCTTGGCGCGGGGAACTTGAAACTTCAAGCCCTTGCGCGGAACGATGATAAGCGATTCTTCAACGTCGGCGGTAGCGTCGGGGTAGGCGTAAATGTCTGCCGCAATTTCGCCGCCGAAAAGACGTTTAAGACAGGCGAGGTCGGGGTTCATAATGGAAAAGGCAAACGTAGTTTTCCCGGCTTTGGTTATAATCTCTTCCGGGTCGTCGTTTTCCTCGGAGTAAAACTCCGTTTCCTCGCCGTCTTCCTGTGTCATCTTCGCTGTGTCTTGGTAGGTCAGGCCGTAACGGGTATAGCCCGTTTCGTTGAAGTTGCCCCTTGCGGGTTCTCCTGTCTTGCCGAGAATGGCCGACAAACCTAATGTTATAGTAGACATAGGGGTATGGTGTTAAATTGTTAATGTATATTCCAGCTTATTCTCAAATTGCGGTAGTGCTGCTTTACCTCAATCTCTTTTATCGTGGTGTCGTTCTCAATCCAATATTCTAAGTCGGCTACGTTCTGTTCGTCCAAATAGGCTACAAGCGCGTCGCCAATGGTGCGTAGGCGTTCCCGGTCGGCTTTGCGCTGTTCCCGTCCGCGTATCTTTACTTTCTTGTCGGAAACAAAGATATTCACGTTGGAAGTACCCGTTTGGGGCTTTTCGTGCGTTACGGCTATCGTGTTTATTACGATGTCTTCCGCTTCGCTGTCGTCGGGTCGCTCCCCTTGGACGTAAACGCCCCCGGAAATTTTGATTTTCCCGGAAGTAACGGCTTCCTGTACCAACTTGTAGAGGATGTCGTCCGTGTCTATGCTGCTGCAATATTTCACTACTTGAAGGCGTTTTTAATGTTCGTAACTAAGTCGGCTAAGTGTTTGGCTACTTCCTTTTCGGCAAATTTTTCGGCGGAAGTCAATACGTCGCGGCCTTTGCTCTCGACGTGAACGGCGTAGTTCATACCCGCCACTACTACCAAAGCGTAGCCTTCGGTCTTGCTTCCCACTTGTAAGGCTAACCGCTGCCCTTCGTTAACTCCGGCGTGTCCGCCCTTGACTGCGGCAAAAGCCACGTTCACGGGCTTACCGTCCACCAATACGACGTAGCCAATAGACGAGCGTAGGTTTCCCGTGCGGTCTTTGAAGCCACGTTCCGGCGGTATCATCTTCGCTAACTTTACGGCTTCTTCGCCTACGCGGGTAAGGCTTTCTATTAGCTGCCTATCCACTTCGGCTAACAACGCCTTAAAGGTCGCGTCGATGTCGTTAATATTGAAGTTCGCGCTTATACCCATAGCCTACAATGAAGTCGCCCTTTATCGAATTTCAAGCACTCGCCAATAATCCTAACTGCTCCTTCCGCCTGTGCGTCCTGTAAGGCTTCGTCGGTAAGCTCTGACGGTAGCAGCTCGCGGTCGGCTGCGGCCACTTCCTGGCCTAATCCTACGCGCTCCGTTCCCGCCGGAAGTTGGATAAGGGAAGCGAATGTTATAAACCTACCGTTCGCCGCCTGTATCGACGTTCCTTTGCCGTTGGTTTCTTCCCGGCATGAAGCGTGAAGTTTCCACGCCGCCCCGGTTGTCTGCCAACTGCCGTTAGCGTCCTGTAGTGCTTCCTCGCCACTGTTGCGGACGTAAAGGAAGTGCGGGTATTGGTTGTTTATAATGTCTTGAATTGCTACCATATCCGGCTTCGGTTTTTAACCTTCGGCGCGTTGGCGGGTGTTATCCCCAATTCGCCGCAGGTTTGATTATACCAAAACTTTATAGCTTCCCAATTCCACGAAACGGAATAGCCGCCTTCGCTGACGTTTGCCAACGGAATAATAGAGCCGAACTCTTTACAAAGGGCGGTTTTCGCCGTCCTTACGTCTACTTCGGCTTCGGGGTCGGGAATTAGCCCGGCTTGGTTGGCTAAAATCAGTTCCGCGTCTGCTGCGGCTACGCCGAAGCGGGAAGCGGTGCGGGTTATCCATTCTTTGTAAGTCATCGTTGGAAGGGTTTAAGCCGGGAAGTTCCGTTACGTCGTGTTCTCGCCGATAACGATAGCCGGGTCGGGCTAACTGCACTTACGAGGTGCAAAGAAGCACGACGCGCCGAAACTCCCCGGACGGTTAGGGTTAGTGGTTCCACTTATTAGCGTCGGTAGACATAAGCCAACTATCGGATGAAGTTTCCCACGCGGGGAAGGCGTTAGCAATACCCATCGTTACTTCTTCAAGCGGTTCCTCGTTGGCGAACTTCTTAATAAGGGTGTGGCCGTTGAGGGTCTTGAGGGCTACCGAACCCTTTACGTTAAGGTCGGCCGGGCGTTTCCAGAAGGTATGGCCCAAAACCTTGCTTGCGCTGAACATTACCACGTCGTTAACGAAGGGGTTGCCACTGAACGGGCGGCTTCCGTCGCCTAATTCAATGGTTATGTCTTGGTCAATGACAATGATTTGAAGCCCGTAAAGGTAGGAAAGTCCACGAAGGGCGGTGTTTACCTGTTCGAGGCTCGGTGTCTGCTGAACGCCGAGTGCGTTGGCGGCGAAGGAAGCACACGTTTTCTGCACTTCTTCGGTTTCCGTGAAGGTGGCGAAGGTTTCCGTAGACATAAAGGCGTACTTCAACGTAACGCCCTTCTTCTTGGCGGCTTTTACAACAGCCTTGAAGTCCTTTGTAATAGGACGGGCTGCGGTAGAATTAGCCCACGAAGCGGAACCGGTTTGGAAGCCTACCTTTTGTTCTTCGGGGATAAGGTAGTCTACATCGTATTCGGTAAGTACCGAAGTGTTGTTTTCGTTGGTAAGCGTAATTTTGCCGAGCGAAATGGACTGCAACGCTATCCACTCCAAACGGGCGGCTACGCCGTCCCAACAAAATTTAGTATCTTCGGCCCACGCTTCCACAAGTGCGCGAAGGTCGGGGTTCTTCGACGTGCGGGCTATCATAAGTTCGTAGTCGTCGAGTTCTTCCTCGTTCTTGGTGCGCTTAATGGCAATTTTAGGGATGTCGCCCTGAATACGGGCTATTGCCTCGCGGGTCTTTTTGTCAATGGTTGCGCCACGGGCTACGAGGTCGGCGGCAATTTTAAGCCCTATTCGCGTTTCCAACGCCTTCCACGTTAGGGAGTAATTCTCCTTCAACGGGAAAAGTGTAGGATAGTAGAAGGGTTTAAGGTCGTAGGTCTTGACTACGCCCGCCATATCCTGTTCGTTAAGCCCCTGCATTAAAGTAGGTATCATAACTTATTGTTGTGGCTTGTTGGTTAGATGAATTTAATTGTAGGAAGGGCGGCTTTAATCGCGTCGCTAATCGGGGGGCAAAGCGCGGTTTTGAACTGCCCGAAGGTTACGGCCGGGACGGGGGTGTTAGTAAGTGCTTCCACCGGGTAGGAGTCGCCGACGCAAGCGAAGGGGGCGTATTTGAACGCCGAAACGGTTGCGCTTTCTTCTTTGGCCTGTGTAAGCACTCCACCGACGGGAATAGCCGCGCCGAGGGTTGTTCCTACGGTTACGGTGTCGTGGGTCTTGGCGGTGGTGTCAATGGCTGTAATAGCGTAAGACTTCGCGCCCGTCTTGAACATCACGAAGTCGCCTACTTTGAAGTGGTGCCCCTTGGCTACCTTGTAGGCGGTGGCGGTGCTTGTGGCGGCTTCCGTTACTTCTGCCGTCTTGACGAGGTGGTAAATGCCCGCTTCGTCGGGGGAAATAACGGAACCTTCACGAAGGGGAACGCCGGGGATAAGGTCGGCGACGCTAACGGTTACACCGTTGGGAACGTCGGCGAGGTTGTGCGTACAGGCGTGGGCGGTTCGCTCGTCCTGTTTGCGTTGGTATCGCATAAATCCCATTTTCGTTGTCGGTTTAGGGGGTTGTTAAATTTCCTTCCCTGTAAGGGTCGGGTTGTTGTCACTCTGCGAAGCGATGTAGTCTGCTACGCCTTGGCTAATACCTTCTTTAGTCACGGCTCCAAAGAGGGGCTTATCGTGGCCTTGCAGTCCTTTGTTGCTTTGCTCCTGTGCTATGCCGTCGAGGTCGGCCTGCACTTCGTTTAAGTACCCGTTAAAGTCGTCGTCGTCCTTGAAGGTGGGGGCTACGCGGTCGAAGCTGCGCAGCATCATTTCGCGCTGCTTGCCCTCAATCTTGGCGGCTTCCAACTTCGCTACAAATTGTTCGCGGCGGGTGGCTGTGGTTTTCTCGGCGCGTAGGCTGTCGTAGCCTTCGCGTATTGCCTTGTTTTCCTCGCGGATAATTTCGCGTATCTGCTCGGCTGTCAATGCTCCCGCCGGGGCCGGGGGTGTCTGCTGTCCGGGCTGAGGTTCGCCGCCGGGCTGTTCCTTCTCCTTGAAGTCGTACTTACGTCTAAGGCCTTCTTCGTGGGTCTTGTTTGCCTTGGCTATCTCCGCGTCGGTTCGGCTTCGGTAGTCCTTAACGAATTTGCTAACCTTGTCGGCGGTAAGATTACCTACGACTTCGGTTGCTTCTTCAATGGTCGCGGCGTTTAAGCCTATGAAGGCCGCAAGCTGCGTTAAACCGTCTTTTCGCTCGCCTGCAAATTTTTCCTGCAGTAGTGCTAAAATTGCTAATGTTAATTCGTCCATAAAATTTGTAGTGGGGGTTACTTAAACATAGCGCAAAGTTAGCGTATTACCTTAATACAAGTTTAAGTAAGGGGCGGCAAACACTTCGCCGAAACTTCCAACGCTCGGCGGCGGTTGCCGTACACTTTGTTAGCCTTTTATATGCGGAATGTGAATTATTTGCAGTAACTTTGCGGTGTTGCCGGGGAAAAATCCGGCGACTTATCGAAGAAGCGATAGGTTCTTAGTATTTGAAAATCGCCAAATTAACAAATTACAAAGAATGAACCTAAGCGCGTAGCGTCGTATATCCCTACCACGATATACCGATGAAGCGCGGCTATACGGTTTGTTTTCGTAAGGCGTTTGGCGATGCCGCAAATACTCAAACCTATATAGTCCGCGCTTTTTTCGTGCGTTTAACCCTGCCACTTCGGGCGGTGGCGCAAAGTTACTCAATTTATGAAGAAGTTGTTACTTTGTGCGCTCCTTCCTTCGGTGCTGCTGTGTGGGTGTTCCTCTGACGACGAGCCAAACGGCGGAAGCAACTACACCGAAAAACAGGAGAAGGTCTTCGCTATCTTTAACGGTACTTGGGCCGATTACCAATTTTCAAACCTCGGTAGTTATCCGGGGGCAAACCTTCAACCCGAACCCGATAAAATTGTATTCGGGTCGCACTACTCAACCGAAAAGGAAATTAAGAAAAGTTCCTATATCGACGGGGAAACTACCGCCTTCTATGCACAGGGCGAATGTACCTACTATTCGGTTGCCTATAAGGGCCAGCCTTACGAAGCGGTTAAGTGTTATTACAATGTAGCCCCGTCCGCTACTATCCTTTCGTTGTGGGAAGTGGAAGATAATACAATGTTCCACGTCTACGACTTGAAGGTAGTTAGCGAAACGGAATTTAACCTTTACCAATCCGGCATAACGCTTCCCTATATCTTTAAGAAGCAATAACGCCGTAATGGAAGCCGTGTTATTATGGGTCGCCACCCTGTGTTTCGGGGTGGCGTTCCTAATTGTTGTTGTCGCTCTAATTACTAAGCCCCGGCGTATGCGGAAGAAGGCGCAAAGGGAAGCCGAAGCACGGGCGAAGGAAGTAGCCGACATCTACGGGCGTGTGGCTGTTACCCGTGTTAAATTGGGCGGCTTGGAACGCGCTACCCGAATACTTGAAGAAGCCCGAAAGGAACGAAGCGTAACAAAGTAATACGAATTGAGTATTTTTCGCTATTGACTTTTTCGGTTGGTAACAATTAGTTACGCCCGTTCTACGTTATACGGTTACGGCTGTGCCTTGGTGGGTATTGTCTTCCCGGTTGTCGTGGTTGGCTGATTTGGATTGGGTGCGTTATTGTCGTATCTTTGCGTTTGAATTAAAGCCCATTACAACTATGGAAGAAAAGAACTTAACCCCCGCCGAATTGTTCTTTACGAAGAAGGCGGAATTTGAATACAGCATAACGGAAGCCGTTAAGCAATTCGCCGGGGCGTATGCCACGGACGTAAATATAGCCGTAGGCGTGTCCGTCGTTCCCGCTCTCGCTGATAGCGGCGACGTTGTGGACTGCCGAATTAGTAACGTAACAATCGAAGCCAAATATAGCCAAAATGGATAACTATATACCTCGAATAAATCCAATACTACGGCGTAAGTGTACCGAAATAATGGACGAATACGCTAAAACAATACTTCCCGAAATTCGTTATTCGGGCGTTACTTCTGCGTTGGCAAAGATTAGTATTAGCCACGGTAAAACCCGGCGCGAAGCTCTCCGCGAACTTGACCGGGTTGTTACTTCCCTTTTCCCTTCCGTTGAAGGTGCGCCGCTTCCTTCCGAAGAACTTAACGGCGTGGCGGACGTTTTGGCCGGTTGTTTCGTTACTTATGACGGCGAAACTAACGCCTTCGGTATCGGTCGTTATCCTTCGGACTATGCCCGCTTTGATTCTAAATTTTAGGCTATGAAAGTACCCCAAATAAACACGACAAAGGGCAAACAGCCCGTTACCGTTGTTCCCGATGAACTTCTTGTAGAAGGCTTCCTTTCGTCCGAAGGTGCGGACGCTGACGACGTGGACTTAGTGCGGCTTCTTGAATATGCCGAGCCGGACGCGAAGAAGAACGGCGCAATACTCCGGCGGTGCCTGGAAGGTAAAGCCCGGCTTCTTCCTGTATATCCGGGCGAAGGCGAAAAAGAGCCTACCGGCGCGAAGGTCGTAGGCTCTATTATGGACGGTTGTTTATACCTCGTTCCTCTTACTTGAGGCTTCTTATAAACGCTATCATTTCCGCGTATTCCGTAGGTAAATACTTTTGGAATACGCGGTTTCCTATAAATGCGTTTTCAAAACAATGGGCTATATATTCGGCTTCGCTTTTACCTACGCCCTTGAAGTATTTTGTAGTATGGCCCCAACCAACGGAAATAATAAGGCTTTTTAGAGTATCTTGGACGGCGGCAATTTGTTCTATAACGTCGTGTTTGGTTATTCCGCGCTTCGTAAATACCGTGTCGCTCATGGAGAATATCTTCCTATAAAGTCGGTCTAACCTTTCGGAAAGTACCTTAGCCTTCATTACCTTTGTTTTCGTAGTTTCCGTAACATATTTTCTTTTATCCGGGTCGTATCGGCGTGTCGTCTTAGTCGTTTCCACTTTTTGACGAAGCCGGGCTATTTGTTTGGCGCGAAGGTCTTTTACTTCGGTGCTAAATCTTAAATTCCTTTGCCAATCTATGCCATGCCCGAACTCATGGTAAATAAGGGCGCGGCGGTAATATGGACTTTGCGAGCTGCGTGTGCCGCCGCTGTCAATATAAACGCGCTTTTCGGAAGGACTATAATAACTATTGTTCCCCGTCTTGCTATGAATTGTTAGCGGTATGGGGTGTTTCGGGTCTATAAGGTCGAAGAACTCCCGGCTATATTCGTAGTCGTCGTCGCGTAGCCACTTGCCGCCCTTCTCTAACTCCTTGGGCATATTTGGGGAATAATTGCCCTTCTTTCCTTTGGCTACAGTCAACTTGCCCGGAAGGGACGCAAAGAAGGCTTTAAGGCGGCTAATGCAGTTGCCGTAATAGTTGGAAGTCTTAATTTCGGTAGCGTTTAGTTCCTTGTTAATCTCGCTAATTACGTCGTCGTAGCCTACGGCGGTCTTGGCGAAGTCTTCCACCTCGCTACGGGCGTGGATCCACTCGGTGCGGCGCGGTAATAATTCGCCCTGCAACCGCTTCAACTCGGCGCGTAGTCCTTCCCGGTCGCCGGAAGTGCGTAACACATCCAACGCTGCCACGTCTAAGCCGTAAGTATAAGCCCACGTCTTAAAGTTGGCTATCTCTCCGTCGAACTCCGTACAGGGTTCGGGCGGTTTCGCCGTGGTGCCCGGCATTTGTGTTTTCTGCGGTATGGACGGAAGCAAACCGCCGGAAATAACGCCGTTCTTGAAGTTGTCGCGTATGTAGTACGGCATAGCCTTCCAATTCTTAGAACGGTCGGCTATGGCTTCTATGTGGCTACGGAACGCCGCCGGAACATCGCGGACGGTGCGACGGGAAGGAAGGCTTTTGTAGGACTGCCCCCGGACTATGGCTTTTAATCGGTTCGCCCTGTCTTTGTTGAACTCGTCGTAGTCGGACATAATAGGCACGACGACGCAACGGCATTGCGGGTGCCAACCGAGGAACTTGAAAGTTTTGGGGTAGTCGCCCGCCAACTCGTCGCAAATGTCGGTTAACGGTACGGTCTTCCCTTTGCTGTCCTTCGTGGTGTGGTTGTTGCTCAACATCACGCGGAAGCCTACGACGAAATCTAATTGTTGCCATCGTAAGTATTCGGCTTCCCTATATGCCATATTTACTTCCGTCCGGGCCAAACGCTCGGCGTTCTTGGCTGCACTCCTGTAAACGCCTTGGCCGGGGTGGTACATCTTCGCCGCCTTACTAAGCCGAAGGTTTCCGCCCTTATCTCGGACGCGCCTAAATAGTTTGTCCGGCTGTTGTAAGTATTGGCGAAGGTCGCGGGAGAGCTGCTGTGCGCTGCGTCCTTCTCCTACGGCTACGTCTATACCCAATTCTAACGCCGTCTTAAATTCTTCCGTGTACTTCCATACGCGCTGACTAAGCCCCAAACCTCCGGCTTTACGCTGTTGGAAGGCTTGTAAGGCTTCGAGGTTCCGGGCTTGGTACTTCTCCGCTTCTTCCGGGGTTAGCCGGGACGTGCGAAGTATGGAACCTAAAAAAGCGTCGCTTTTGTCGCAGGCCGCTTGCCACTCCGTCCGCGTCCCGGTAGTTATAACGGCTTCTACCTTCTTCGTAAGTCGGGAAAGTATGCCTTCGGCTTGGCGACGTGTAGCCGGGAAGTCGTCGAAACTAAAAACGCCGTCTTCGGGTATGGTTATACGTCCGGCGGCGCGGGCTATCTCGTCGCAAGCGGTGTTATAGAGCCGTTCCACTTGGCGGGCGTACTGCCGCGTCTTGGCGTAGTGCCGGGCATCGAAGCCCCGAAGTCGGACTATAAGGCGGTTTTCGGTATAATCGGGCATAAAGTTATTTTTTCGGAATTTCGCGTTTAAGCGCGTTTCACTTCCGAGGTGGGTACTTTATCCATTCGGAAGGAAACGCGGCTTACACGCGGCTTAAAATGGCTTCTTTCGGTTCGTATTCTCCATAAATAGAGCGTATTACGGAATTTTGGGCGGTTTCGTGGGATTAAAGGGTCGGTTCGCCTTCCGTCCATGTATTGGCGCGGTCTTCTTCCTGTTGTATCTCGGCTAATTCCGCTTCCGGGTCTTCGGCCCAACCCAAACGGCGAACGGTTGTTTTTTGGCTTGCTACCGCCTTGCCGCCGTTGGCTCCTTGGAGAAGGTTTACTTTCGCGGTTTCGTCCTCAATAATGTACGGCGTTATCCGGGGCGAAACAATAAGACGACGGGCGGCGGCTTTGCTCTTGACGTTGGCCGCGCCGAGGTAGGCTAACACGATGTTTGCACGTCGGGTTAAATAGTCGTCGAATACTTCCATTTTGTCCTGTACCTTTAAGTGTGCGTCCATAAATAGAAGTTGAAGGGCTATACCACTAACCGCGCCTATTCCCTTCACGCTGTCAAAGGAAATGTCGGGCGTTTGGGTAATGGTATATATCATTCGGAGAAGCGTGTCTATTTCTAACTTCACGCTTTCCGGGGCTTGCGCCCATGATAGGTAGGACGCTTCCGCGCCGTCCTCGGCTTCTATAATTGCCCCGGCTTCTCCCTTTCGGGCAAAGCCTAAAATCTTACCCTTTACAAAAATTTTCGGGCTTGCGTGGTAGTCGTTGGTATCGGCGAAGTTGGAAAGTAACTTTTCCAAACGGTCGATAAGGCTCTGCACGTCTTCCCACTCTACGGCGGGTTGGCTTCCGTACACTATGGGGATTTTGCCGATGGTTAGCTGCTTGGGGTAGCCCTCGACTAACTCCCAGTTCTTTGCTTCCGTCCCGGTCGGGCCTTCCGCCGTCCATATATAGTGCGCGTCCTTCGTGTAGGTTTCAAAGTAGGTGCGCGTAGTCAGGTCGTCGGCCTTCTTCGTGAACTCACGGGAAAAGGCTATTAGGTCGCGGTTGTCGTCGAAGTATGGGTAAAGTTTATCCCCGAAGGCCGGACTAAACAGGGCTACGCGGAACTTCGTTTTTGTGGGGAAGCCGTAAAGGTCGTGTTCTTCCTCGGCTTCTACCGGGTACCAATATTCGGCTACTTCGGTAGTGCTGAAAAGTCCACGGGCTACGCGGCGGTTCAGTGTCTTCTCCTTGACTTCGTGGAATACACGTTTAAGGGCGGCTAATACGGCCTTTTCTTCGGCGTTTTTCGGGTCTGCGTCGTAGGCTACCGGGTTGCCAAAGGTAAACGCTACGGCGCGTTTCACTATCAACTTTTGAAGGGCTAACGCTATGCGGGCTACGGGTTCAATTCTAAACCCCTGTTCCGTGGTAAGTTCGGCGTTTACGTTGATGTTCTTGACTTGGCCGTATTCCTCGCTATCCTTGTCAATTACTACAAGTTTGTCCGGGCGTTTGCGCGGGTCGTTGATGTCGTGCTTTGCAGGGTCGTACTGCGCGGCGTACTGCTCCGAATTGGGAAGGGTCGTAATTCGCCCGTTTCTCAACTCGTTTATAGCTGCGGGGTAGTCGCCCGCTTTTAGTAGTTCGTCAATAGGTGGCATAGTCTATTGGGGTTTATGGGGGTTAGAAAATTTGTTTTAATCTTGAAATACTTTGCTTCCCGTCGGGGCGTTTCTCCACCGTTCCCGTTAGAGCGTCCGGCGCGTCGTCGTGGGTGTTTGTTCCCTGCTTCTTGTATTGGGTTATAGCCTTGTGAAACTTCGGCCATAAGTGCGCCCACTCCTTCGGGAAGTGCGTAAGGTTCTGCACCTCGTTTGAGTGGCTGAATATTCGTATATCCTTGTTTTCGCCTTGGTGGAACCAGCGTACAACGGTGCGGCGGTTTCCCAATATCCGGCAGTTTTCTTCTACCTTCCGGGCGAAGCCGCGCCCGCCGTTGTTACTCTCTATTATTGCTTCCTCTACTTCCCACTTCGTAAGGATACGCGCCGTTTCCGGCTCGGTCGTTTCCATTGCGGCCTGGGTATAGTACACGTCTAAAATGAAGTTGCCTATTTCCGTTTCGACGTAGACAATACAGCAAAGGAAGTCTTCGCCCGTGTCGGCGGTATCGACGTAGGCTTTTACTTTGTGCTTCTTGGTTACGGGCAATACTTCGTAGGTCTTAAACTCGCGTTCGTACATAAGCCCCGTTATCGGTCGGGGGTTCTGCATATACTGCGTTTCAAATACCCACCCGCTTTTTTCTTCCAATTCGTGAAGTTCGGCTAACGTGTGTTTGAACTCCCACAGCGGCCGCTCCTTGCCGTCGTCGTCAATCTCAATAACGGGAAGGCTCAATACTACCCATTCGTCCGGCTCCAACCTCTGCAAGTAGCCGCAAAGGTCGTCTTCGTCCAAACGCTGCATAATTATAATTATCGGCGTTTTTCGGCTGTTAACGCGGTTTCGTATGGTGGTTTCAAACTTTTGGTTTACCTTCTCGCGTATTTGTTCGCTTCGTGCGTCGTCCGGCTTAATAGGGTCGTCGATGACTATCGCGCCGCCGAACTCGTCCCCTTCGGAAGTAATGGCGGCTACCTCGTCGCCTAATTCCTCGTCTTCGTCCTTATCCACCAAACCCGCGCCGAAGCCTGTTACCTGTCCGGCTGATGAAACGGCGTAAAGTCCGCCCCCGGCTTTTGTAAACCATTTGCGGGTGTTTACGCTCGTCGGCATAGCGTCCGGGAACAATCGCCTATAACTCGGTTCGCGCAGAATTTCCTGTACTCCACGGCTGTTGTCGCGGGCTAAGTCGTCCGAATAACTGAGGTGTATAAACTTCGCCTTCGGGTTAATGGCGAAGCCTTCCGCGATGAAGTTCTTAACCGCTAATTCGGTCTTGCCGTAGCGTGGTGCGATGTTTATTATAAGCCGGGTTATCTCGCCCTTTAATACCTTGTCTAAGGCTTCGGCTATCCTTTCGTGATGTTTGCCTACGACGAACTTACGCTTATACTTTTCTTTGAAAAAGAAGCGTGTAAAGTTTAGCGTTCCTTGGCGGATCCACGTCTTTATTACGTCTATGTCGCGGCAGAAGGACATTAGTATTTTTCGTTTAGGGTTTTGAATAGTTCGGCGGCTTCTTCCTTCGTAAGCGTCCGGGCCGGTATCAAGTCGCCGCCGTCCTTTCCTGTAAGTTCCATTCGCTGTGTGGGCTTGCCGTACTGCCTTTCGCGCAGCTTGTCTAACGTCGTGGTCTTGCCGTTCTTCATGTCGCTAAGTATGGCCCGCGCTAATCCTTTGGGGTATATCGGGGCTTCCTCCCACTTTACAAGTAGTTGAAGGTCGGCGAAGGTAAAGGAAAGTATAGCGGCTTCCCATTCGTTAATCTCCACGGCGGAAAGGCTGTAAAACTTCTTCGCCTTCGCCTTGCTCCCGAATATCTTTACAAGCTGTTCGGGTACGCGGCTTTTGGGGCGGCCTTTGGGGTTGCCACTCTGTCCGGGTTTGAACTGATGCGGGGTTATGTTTTCGGGGTTTGGCATATCGCTGTTTTTTGTCGTTTTGTCGCTGTTCCTTATTCGGCTTCCTCGTCCGGGGCGAAGTTGCCTAATAGTTCCGCTTTGTCGCCCGTGTATTCTTCCCACCGCTTTATTATCACGTCTATATAGGCGGGGTCTAATTCCACGGTATAACAGGAGCGGGCCAACTGCTCGGCCGCCATAAGGGTGCTTCCGCTTCCGCCGAATAGGTCTAACACTACTTCGCCGGGGCGTGTGCTGTTCTTAATGGCGCGTCCCATAAGTTTTATAGGCTTCATCGTGGGGTGGTCGGCTGAACGTAGCGGCTTATCCTCGTGTATTGTCGTGGTCGGGGTGGCTTCGCCCAATAGCGAACGAAGAAGGGCTTTTAACTCGTCCTTCGTCATTGCATCTATGTCCGGGGCTTCGTCCTCGGTTACGGTCAATAGGTCGCGGCGGTTTACGAAGAAGTGCGACGCGCCGGGCTTCCAACCGTATAGGCAGGGTTCGTGCTTCCATTGGTAGTCCTGTCGCCCTAATACCATGTTGTTTTTAACCCATATAAGTATCTGCTTCAACTCCCAACCCACGGACTTAACCGCCAATTTGAAGTTAAGCCCTTCCGTTCCGGCGTGCCAAATGTAGAACGCGCCGCCCTTCTTGAGGTAGCGGTTGGCGTTGTCGAAGGCGGCTTTAAGGAACTCTAAAAAGGCTTCGTCGCCCATCTTGTCGTTGGCTATGTCCTTTTGTACCCGGTTCCCTTTGTCGGCGGCGTTTAGGGCTTCGTTCTTGCTTGAATAGTCCACGTTATAGGGCGGGTCGGTTAAGAATAGGTCTACTTTGCCTTCGCCTATCAGGATATCCAATACTTCCGGCTTCGTGCTGTCGCCACAGATTAGGCGGTGGTTTCCCAATCGGTAGACATTCCCGTATTTCGCCTTCGGCTTGCTCGGTAAGTTCTCGCCTACGTTAAAGTCGTCTTCCTCCGCTTCTTCTTCGGCTTGCCCTGTGTCAATGTCGGGAAGTTCCACGGCCCAACGGTCGAGGTCGTCTAACTCCCATTCGTTGGCTAAGTCGTTATAATCCCAATCGCCGAAGGCTACGTTATCCTTTATGACAATGGCGCGTAGTTTCTCCGGCGTTGTTTCCGGCGGTATTATTTTCGCTATTGTTTCCGTGTAGCCCAATTCTTTAAGGGCGCGGTAACGCATATTTCCGCCTATAATGACGTTATGCCCGTCGTATTGGTAAATAAGCACTTCCCGAAGTGCCAACATTTCGGGGTCGTCCTCTATCGACGCTTTCAACTTCCTAAATTTTACGTCGTCCTTCATCATTCGCGGGTTCTTCGGAACTCCGGGAATTTGCCCTTTGTTCAGTTCCAAATCCGACAACTTCAATACGACGCTTTGCACCAATGGCGCGAGGGCCTTGGCGGGGGTAGCTGCTCCTTCCTGTATTTTCTTCTTTGCCATAGTTTCCGGGGGTTAAGGGTTAGAAGGGTGCTGGGCCGCTGTATCCGCCGCCGAAGGGGTCAGCCCAATACGCCATAGACGCGCCGCGCATACTCGCTACCGTAGAACTCTGAATAGCGGAACCGTTGCCGCCGCTTCCTGTGCTTCCGTTATCTTCTGCCATTTTCGTGGGGTGTTAATCGTTAAACTTTTTCCGTATCAAGTCCGCCCATGCGTCTTTACCCCATACGGGCTTCCGTATGGTTTGGTAGCGTTCCAATATCCGGCTAAAAAATTCGTCGTAGAAGTCGTAAAGTTCCGGGCTTTCCTCTATCGTGAATTGCTCAATACTGCCGGAACTGCGTAGGTTCGCCGAGCCGTGGGCTATTATCTTCTTCCCGCCTAATGTTTCAAACTGCGCCGTTTTGGTGTGGACGTTCGCCACGGCTAATTGTAGACGGTTGTCTATATCCAAATGGCGTTAAATGTAGGGTATTAAAGCCCGTATCTCCATGTTGTAGAAGTACGCGCTTATTATTAGGTTCAATTCGTCTATATAGCCGTGGGTTATAAGGTTGTGTAGGCTGTCTATGTTGTTTTGGTTCATCGACAGCGTGGAAATTGTCAACTTCTTACACTTGGCGTTATTCCTCACTATGAAGGCTTCTAAGAAGTCGCCGAAAATGAACGAGCCGTTAACTATCACGTCGTAGCGGCTCCCCTCGGTCATCTCTATATCACGCGCCAATTTTACGGCGTTGTCGTACATAACGAAGTCCGGTTTACGGGTGTAAACCTTCGGCTTTATGTAGCGTGTTTCTTCCCCTTCGTCGTCGCTTAGAACGTCAAAGAGGGAAGTATCTACGTCGGGAAGGTCGAAGTTACCTATATCCCCTATGTCGAAGTTAAAGCCGTCTTCGTCGGCCTGGGTCTTTTTTCGTCTGCTCATTTCCTGTGTCGGTTTATGGAAAAGGGCGCGGTTTCGGTCGCCGCGCCCTTCCGCTTCGGCAGTGTCGCCGTTGCTTTCAGCTATATGGAATTTCGTAGAAGCCTATGTTAGCCACGTTATCCACACCCAAACAATGCCTTCAACCACGAAGTAAAGAAGAAGCCACGTTAAAGCCCCGGCGGTCGTCCATAGGAAGTCGGCAAGTTCCGGCGTTCCTTTCTTGGTTACGCGGTCGTAAACTTCCTTTGCCACTCCTACCAATATGGCTATACCCACGGCGAAAAGCACGGGTATAAAGTTGGTAAGAACTCCGGCAATAAGAAGCCCGGCGGCGTAATGGAGTTTCTTGTCGTAGGCTATCCGCTTAATGAAGGCGGCGGCTTTTTCTATTGCTTGTTTGGGTGTCATACGCGGGCGGTTTATTATGCCGCAAAGTTAAAGGGTTTGCCGTATTAAATTGATACGACAAACCCTAAAACACTTCGCTAAAACTTCAAGTAGGCGGCTATACTGCGCCCAAATACTCCGTTATTTCGCGTTTGAAGTCGTCGAAGCTGCGGACTATAACGTACTTGTTGCCGTTGGCTTCGGCGGCTTTCTGCCATTCCTTCTGCGTCCGTCGTTGTGTGCCTTCCTCGGTCTTGAACTCCACGCAAAGGGAAGCGTAGCCGCCCGAAGGCTTCAAGAGGATAGCGTCTGCAACTCCGGCGGTAACGCCTTCCGCCTTCAATATCCCGGCTTCCCGTTTATTGCGTCCGCCGCCGTTAGGAACTGCAAAGAATACCGGGCGAAGGTGCGGGTATTGTAGCCCAAACCAATAGAAGCAGTTCCTTTGTATGTGGCTTTCTATGTGCCGGGGCTTCGTCTTCTCCTTGGTGGCGTTGGCTCTCGCTACCAATTCGTCGTAGGTAAAGCGGGGCTTCTTCGTTCCGGCGAGGCGGACGGGTTCGTAGCACTCGCCTATAAACTCGTCGAAGCCGTACTTTCTTTCGGGCTGTGGTTCTGCCTTCTCCTTTTCCCGAAGGGCGGCGGCGCGTACTCCTGTAACACTGCCGAGCTGCACCGTGTCCGGGAAATTGTGCTGTGTCTGCTGTATGGCGAATTTGTCAATTTCGGAAGCAAAGTATTTGTTTACCTTAATCCCGGCTTCCCTTAACGCTATTTGCCCGCAGCTCATCCCGTCAAAAAGGGAAAGTACGTTTATTCCGTTGTTGCTCATTTCGTCTTATATTGATACGTCCAAAGGCGTAGTTAATTTATTACTCAATAGCGTAGCCACTTTTTCAGCGGCGGCGCGGAACTCTCGGTTATACTTGTATTCGTTATCGTATCGACGGAGGTAGTAGTGAATTGTCGAAGTGTCGTGTTTCGTTTCCTCGGCGATGTCCTGTGTCGAAACGCCGCGCTTCTTGCAATGGTGGGCGTATATCATTCGGGCGTAGACGTACCAACGCCCCCGGCTGTCGTTTACTATGTACTTGAAGGGAACAGCCATCGCTACAAGTATGGCGCGTTTAATATCCCGGTGCAACGGTCTACGTTCGTATTCCACCGTTAAACCTAAACCTTTGGCTATCTCCCGTTCTAATGTCGCCCCGTTGCTTAACTCCCAATTTGCAAGCATATAAATCGCGTCGCAGTCAAGCAATAAGCGAATATCCGCTTTCATTTGCTCTCTCCACGGTTCGGACGGATCCACGCCGTTGTTAAGGGGGTTAATCACGGCGTAGCCCTGTGCCGTTAGGCGCGTGGCGGCTGCGGTAAAATTCGCGGTGTATTCTTCCGGGGTTAATCCCGAAATTTGGCCGCTTATGTAAATTTTAGTTTGCTTCATGCGATTTGGGGCTTATTTTGCTTCTATGGCGTTTTATTGTCGTCAGCCCTTCAACTACCCACCCGAAGGGCGTAGCGCGAAAATTGGGGCGTTTCCGTGGCTCTGGCCTACTTTAACGGCGTTAGCCTATGCCTATAACTTTGGTTGTCAAATGGTAAATAATCAAACATTTCGGCGAAGCGGTCATTTATGCGGTCGCCGTACCTGTTTACTATGTCGTCTTCACTTTCAAGATTTGACGTTATCACGGTAAAGAGTTGGCGGTCGTAGCGTTGGTAAAGAAGTTCTACCATTGGGCTTACTTCGTTACCCCAAACCTTTACGCTTGTAGCTTCCGTTCCTACGTCGTCGATAAATAGCAGTTCGGTCCCTTTAAGGTCTGCTAATAGTTCGTTCCTTTCATCCCTTGCTAAATCCACCAATCGGGATGCGGGAATTTTTCGTACTTGCTTCCTTTCGTTGGAATAGTTGGAATAATAAAGCGTGTCTATTAGCTGCTTTATCGCGTCCGCTAAGGTCGTTTTTCCGTTCCCCGGTTTCCCAAAAAGGAACAAACCGGGCTTTTCGCTTTTGCCGACGAGCCACTCTGCGGCCTTTCGTATGTGTTCGGCGGTGGCTGTGTCCTCGTTGAAGGTATGCCCGCGCCGCTCCACTTGGAAGCGATAACAATCGGTAAGCATTTCGGGTATTAGGTCTATATACCTATCCACCTTAAAGCGTCCCTTTGAAGCGTCGCGGAGTTTGCTCAGGTGCATTTTCCACCGTTGTAGAAACTGGGCGCGTTCCTGTTTGGGGTCTTGAGATTGTTGGTTGTCCATAACTGCTTGGTTTTTGTTTTTGTAAATATCTATCGACTACCCATGAACGAATGGCGGCGGCATCGCTTTTATAGCGTTTCCCGTTGGCTTCTTTGTAGTCGTTAAGAATTTGGATTAATTCGCGGGTTGTGTCTTCTCCGTATTGCTCGACAAAGGCGTTATATTCTTCCTGTGTCAGTTGTACGCTCGACGCGAAGGCTATTTTTTCTTTTTTCTTTTTTTCGGTTGTTTTTTCTTTTTCTATTTTTTCTTTATCTTCTACGTTAGTAGAAGTTAATATAGATATAGATATGCTTTGTTTTGGGTTGTTTTCTTCGACGGTTGAAACTTCTTCGGTTGTTATTCCTTCGGCTTCGGTTGTTTTGGGTTGTTTTGGGTTGTTTTGGGTTGTTTCTTTTCCGTTTTCGGTTGTTTTTTTTCGTGCGTTTTGGTTTCCTTTTGGAGCCCCGCCTTTCCTTCCGTTTGCTTGGTTACGTTCCAATCTTGCCGCATTCATATCAAACCGGGACTTAAACGCCAAAAAGAACCCTTTCGCTATCGGGTCAGCGTCTTCGTCGGGTTCTTGGTCGTCGAAGGCGTAGGCGAATAGCAACCGCATTACTTCTTTACAAAGTTCCGGGGGCAAAGTGAGCAACGTGTCGCGTATGTCACGGTATATAATTATGCTGTCTTGGCTCATAGTGGTTGTTTTAATGGGGCGCGTTCTCCGGGTATGGCTAACGCGCCCCGGTTTATTAGTCGGTCGTTGTTGTTATCTTCTCCACCTCCTTATAGGCGACGCAGAAGGCGTAAGGAATAATCGCGTTCAAGTTGAAGGGCGAAGCCGAAGTAAGCGAAATTTCAAAGGTTCGGGCTTCCCGTCCTTCTTCTTCCGCCCGCTTCTTCATAGTGGTGTTAATCCATGCTGTAATTACTGCCTTCGCGGTGTCGATGTCGCGTGTCTTAACAATGAAGTCGTAACTACTTGGGCGCGGTTCTTCTTCGTCGCCTTCGGTCGGAACTGCGGTTATGTCGGCTTCTATGCGGTAATACTTCGTATCTTCGCGGGCTTCCTCTCCGTCCGGGGTTTCTTCTCCGGCTTCGTTGCCGCCTTCCACTTCCTCAACGGCGCGGCGGAAGCGGTCGTTTAGAATTATGCAGCCGGGCATTAACTTGACGCTATCCACCGAAAAGGCGGAAGTAAAGTTAAGTTCTATGTAGTCCGTAACTACTTCAATAGCGGCGGTCGCGCTCTGCGCCTGTAAGATGAAACTCTTACGCTTATTTCCTACCACGGCGGTAGCCTTGTAGGGGCGTAAAACGTAGTCCTTTGAGGGTTGGGCTAATCGGCGTTGGTTACTTACTTCCACGTCGGCAATATCGCCGCATTGAATGTGGAAGGCGATACTTATCGCGGTGTCTTCGCCTATGTACTTGCCCTTCTCAAAAAGGATGTCGTTACGCTCCACCGTTATTATTTCCCCGGTATCTTGGTCGGCAAAATCTTCCTTCCACGTCTTGACGACGCGGGAAGCGAGGAACTTGCCAACCATCCGGCGTTGGTCGTCGGTGCGGTAGCGTATTTCGTCCTTCCGGGTTTCGGTTCTTTCCTGTGCTTCCATAACTTAGTCCTGTGCTACGTTGAAGTCTGCGGCGGGTTTGAAACTTACCACTTTCCGCGCCGGGACGTGGACGGGTTCGCCTGTGCTGATATTTCGGGCGGTCTTGGCTTTTCGGTTCTTGTGTCCGAAGGTGCCGAAGCCCCGGAGGGTTACTTCTCCGCCACAATAAACCACGTCCTTAATTACGCCGAGGGTGGCTGTAATTACTTCTTCCACCACGGCGGCGGGTGTGCCGTGGGCTTCCGTTCCGCTGCAAGCTGCCGCAACTTTGGCGGCTAATTCTTTCTTTGTCATTTCGGGTATGGGGTTAGAATTTTTCTACTAAGATTTGGGCGTAAAGGTCGCGGAACGTGTCGCCCGCGTAGGCGGCGATGTCGCTGTCGTGGAAGCAAAGCCGGGAGCCGAGGTACGCACTCGTATGCGTAGCCGCGATGTCCGTAGACGCGTTCGCAAGCCCGGCAGTCGCGCCGACGGGTTTACCCTCTGCGTCCTTACCCTTGCCGGGAAGAATACGGAACCAGGGGAAATACTTGTATTCGTTGGTATTGTTCCAATCCGGCCGCCAACCTTCGTTAAGGGCTTCGGTTATGGTTTCCAACTTACGGCGAGCTATCTCGTCGGGACGGAAGCCGCAGGCCTTAAAAGCCTTTTCGTCCATTTCGGCTATGCCTAAGACTTCGCAAGCGTCGGCGTATGTCTTCACGCGTTCGCGGATGTCGGTGTACTCCTGTTCCTCGGTGTAGAAGTCGAATACGTTAGCGTCTTCGTCTTCGTTGATGATGTCCTTCACTTGGTCGCTTGCTTCTTCTACGCTGTCGAAGCGGGCTACGAACTCGGCGGATTCGCCGTACTTTCGGAAAAGTGCTATTTTCTTCATTTGGGGTTGTTTGTTAATGGGTTATTAAAATATTTCGGGTTTGTTTTCTTCGGGTCGGTTAGCGTCGTTGTAAAGGATCCGCCGTTGCCGGGCTATGGCTAACCGAACTTGTTTTATAGCGTCCTCGCGTCCTATAAGGCTTTGTTCGTAGTCCAATAACTCCGCTTCCGAAGTCGCTAAGAAGTAGCCGCCGGACGTGGCTATAAGGCCCGGTAGTAGGTCGGTCATTCGGATATGGTTAATAGTTTCCTTATCCGGGGTTCTGTTACCGTATATCCGGCTATGTTAAGCCGCTGCACGATTGTACGGTTTGTTACTGCGTTTTCCTTTCCTATCTTGGTTTTCAACCCACGAAGGACGAGCGGAAGTAATACGTTTTCTTCGTACTCGGTTAAGGGCGCGGTTTCGGAATTAAAGCCTTTAATCATAGTTAGAAGGGCGTTTTATTGAAGTTAATACTAAGTCCGGGGGCTGCTATGTGTACCCGCTTCCCGGTCGCCCTGTAAACTCTATCTTTGAAGGCTACGGGGTCGCCGTTACCCGCCGAAAGGTGTATTAGGACGATGTTATTTACCGCCTTCAGGTCGTTGGCTTTAAGTGCGTCTATACAGGTGTCTATACTTAGGTGGCTTTCCCTCACTCTTTCCCGAAGGGTCGGAATTAGTCGGCCTTCCTCTACGTTGCGGTCTAATATTTCCGGGTCGTAGTTGCATTCTATAAGGACGTTGTTTAAGCCTTTGAAGGTGTTAGGTAGGTAGTAGGTATCGGTAGCGAACAAAATGCCGCCCGTTTCCGGGTGCCAAATGTAGAAGCCCACGGGTTCGGCGCAGTCGTGCTTCGTGGCGAACGGTATAACCTTAAAGCCTCCTATCTGCTGAACCTTGTAGCCGTTGCCTTCTCGCTCCAACGTGCGCGGCTTCCACTCGCTTTTTACCTTGGCGTTGTCTATTGTGCCTTGGGTAGCGTAGACGGGAATAACGGCGTTCAATACTTCGTTAATCCGTCCGGCGTGGTCGCCGTGTTCGTGGGTTATAAGACAGCCTACCACTTTGGAAATATTGCCTTCCAACGCGGCTACTACCTTCTTGAAGTTTACCCCGGCTTCAATGAGCAGGGCTTCGCCCACATTCTCCAAAATGTAGGCGTTGCCGCTGCTGCTTGAACCTAAAACACGAAGTACCATTAGAAATTGGGCTTTCTTGGTGTATTATAAGCCGGGGCCGGTTGTGGGTCGGCCTGGGGCTGTGCCTGTGGTTGGGGTGCCGGAGCTGCTTGTGTCTGAACCGGGGCGGCGTATGTCTGCGGCGCGGGTTCTGCCTGTGCCGGGGCGTGGACTTCTTCGGCCATTACCGTTTCCGCGTCGTCGAAGCCAATAGCGGGGCCGGTGTTGACCTGCTCCTTTATCTCGACAGCCACGGTATCTACTACCATGTTGGGGCGGCTGCTCGTTTCGTCCGCGTCGCCGTAGTCTGTTCCCGTAAGGTATTCGTATAGGGCTTTCTTGGCGCGGCGTTCCGCTTTTCCGCGTAGTTGGTCGTTGCTGCTGTATTGGTCGCGGCGGACGGTGGCTTGAACCGTAAGGCTATTTTTATCGCCGTTAAAGGAATACGTTACTTTGCACGGGAATACGGCGTAGGCAGGGTTTTGGCTTGTGTCCTGTTGAACGTCGATAATGTATTTCGCTCCAATCTTTTTTAGAAGGGCGGTATAGCCTTCTTTCGTGGGGTACATCGTGCCGCTGATGATGTTGAACTGGTTCCCGGTAGGAAGAAGCCCAATTATTGCGGCATCTATTATCGCTTCGCGGACGGTAGCCACTTCGTAGGGCGGCTTTACTCGTCCGTTCTTGTCGGGCTTGCCGTCGCGGTCGGTGCGAAAGCCTACTTTTGTGTTCATCAAAGGCATAAATACCTTTTCCATCACTTCTTCGGTAAGGGCTTCGCGGAGAAGGGTTATTACTTTCGCGGCGTTGAAGGCTGCGCCGAAGTTGTTTACGATGTCTATCGCCGAAGCGTCGCGTAATGCAACTTCAAATTTTTCTTTTGCGGCTACTATGGTAGCCGGAAGTTCCGGGGTCTTGCACATAGTCGGAATATTTTTTAGTTGTTTGTTACTTGGAACTCCCCCGTAGTGACTACAAGCCGGACTAATTGGCTTTTTACGGGGATGAAGTCGTTTACACTCTCGGCGTAATCGACGATTATAGGGGCGGTTACTCCGTGGAAGGCACAAAGGGCGTTAATCACGGCTAATCCGGCGTTAATCTGCCCGGCGTGGTTCTTGTCTTGGTATCGTACCCCGCCAATGTAGGCCACGCAGTCCGGCTCTTTCTCGCCGTTTACAAGCGTCTTATACATTCGGAACTCCACGCCGTCGAACAATCCGTTTACACGGCGTTCTACTTCTTCCATACGACATCTTACGAAGTCGTCTATTAGGGCTTCTTCGGTTTGAAGTGCTGCCTTTTCCTGTGCCAACGTAGCGGCTTCCTTATCAAGTTCCACTATACGGGCTTCGGCGGCTTTAATGGTGGCGCGAAGTCCGAGTTTTTGGTCTATCTCGGAAAGGCGGGCGCGAAGGGTCGCCCGGCTCTGCTGACGCTCTGCGGCGGTGTCCTGTGTTGTCGGAGCTGTCACGGCTGCACGGCGGGCGTTAAGTTGGTCTATCTCCTTTTGAAGTGCTACCCACGTCGGGAGCGTCTGCGGGTCTATTTGCGGGTCGGTGCTTACGCGGGGGTTGGCGGCTATGGTGTTGTTATAGGTCGCCTTCTTTGTGGCGTAGTCCTGTACGGCGGCGTTGTGCTTGGTATCAAGGGCGACGGCTTCCGCTTCAAGGCGTTTTATTTCCGCGTCCTGTGCCGCTATAAGCCTGTTTAGTTCCTGGCCTTCCGCGTCCATCTTGTCAAGTCGGGCGGTTTGGTTGGCAATGAAGGCGGCGCGGGCGGTTTCTTGGTTCTTGCGGAAGGATTCGACGGCGGCGGCTGCGTCGCACTGATGGCGGTTGGCTGCTCCGGGGTCGGCGCACTGATGACCGAATACCGGGCAAATAAGCGGGCCTGCGGTCGGGGCTTGCTGTTCTTGGAATTGTTCGTTATTCACGGCTTCCCAACGCTTGCGAAGGTCGGCTACTTGGGCTTCGTAGTCCTCTTTACGGCGTTTGGCAGTGGCTATGGAAGCCGTAATTACTGACTTCTCCCGGCAGTAATATTTGTTTTCGCTTTCCTCGTCGCGCTGTATTTGGGCGAGGTCGCGGGCGGCTTCGTCGGCTACGCGGTTGGTTTCGTAAGCTGCTGCGCGGGCTGCTTCCTTCGCGTCCTGTAATGCCTTCGCCTGTGCGTCGCGCTTAGTGTTGATTTCCGCCTGTATCTTTGCCGCCTGTTCGTAGGCTACGCGGTTGGCTTCTGCTTCGGAAGCTGCCGCCGCGTCAATGTTGGCGAGGTCTTCCTGTATCTGCGCCTTCTCGCTTTCAAGGGCGGCGTAGTCCGGGGCTACCGGGGTGTTTCGGGTGGCTTCGTCTTTGCGGGTCGGTATCTTATCTAACTGCGCTTCAATTCTGCCACGACGTACCGAAATTTCCTTTTTGTATTCTTCCATCGTCTTGCCTGTTACCCGGTGCAGAAGGGCGGCAAATTCTTCGCGGGTGGCTGCTACGTCCGTGTCGTTAATCTTGCCCGCCATCGTAAGCAAGTATTCGCGTTGTGCCTTCCAATGAAGCGTAAGGAAGTAATACGGATCCGTAATGACCTTAAAGAGGTCTTCGGGTATTATTGCGGCTACCTTTGCGTCGTATTCCGCCTTCTTCAAGGGTACGCCGTTAAAGAAGTAGTCGGTATGGTGCCCGGACAGGGTGCGCTCGGTGCTGCCTTTGGGGGTCTTCCACTCCTCGACGTAGACGCGGCGAAGTTCCACGCTTGACGCTTCCCCGGTTTCGGTGTCTACCACGTCGAAAAGCCCGGTTACTTCGTGTTCAAGGTCGGGAATAAAGTTACCTTCCGCGTCGTTGGTCTTTATTCCAAATTTGGAGTCGGAGTTTCCTTCGCTGTCTTTGCCCCAAAGAAGCCACGCGAAGGAGTCCGCTATTGTGGTCTTCCCGGTTCCGTTACGTCCGCTTATGGTCGTAACGCCGTCGCCGAACTCTACGGCTACGTTTCGCAAACCCTTAAAGTTTACAAGGGTAAGGCGTTTTAGTGTTACTTGTCTGCTCATATAGCTGTTAATTATTTAGTGTTGTTACTTTTCTTTGTTTCCGGCTAACTCTAAGGCTTTATCCGCGTCAATAATCAGAAGTGCGCCTATTTGGGTTATTGCTTTGTCAATCTTCCCGGAAGTCTTGATACGGCTTGCGGTCGTCTTGCTGCACCCTAATAGTTTCGCCAATCCTTTAAGGCCGTAGACGTAGCGGCGTTCTCCTTCCTGTTTTGTTGGTTTGTTCGCCAAAACCGCCCTTACTCGGTCTTCGACTACATCCAAAAGTTGGCCTACGGTAAGGTCTATTATTCGGGTGTCGGGGTTAATCTTCTTCATCGTCGTATAAGTATTTTTCCGGGTCTTCGGGAAGCGGAAGTTTGTTAATGTAATGGGCGGAAGCGGCGAAGTTGGCGAATAGAACCAATAATACGGTTATACTTGCGTCGTCGGCGGCTGCGCAAAGAAGGAATAGCGACAGGGCGAACCATACGAAAATTAGCCACTGCCGGAACGTGTACCGTTCCCCGGTTTCGGTCTTGCCGAATATCTTTGTTTTTAGTTCCTCGCTTGTCATGCTATCAAGTTGTTGAAGGGGTTAATATTTTCGTTCTCGTCCTTTGCCCGGCGCAGCGTTCTTGCTGTCCGTGCCGTTGTTGGTCTGGCCCCGCGTAACAAATAGTTGTCGTCGTTATTGCCGTTGTATTCGTGGAAGCCCATAACCAACAGCAGGGCTGTCGCTATGAAGGCGCGTTTAAGCGGGTCTAAGCTCACGGGAACGCCGCACTTTGTGCAAAACCACCAAACGCAAAGTTCCGTAGCCTTTTGGATGCCTATCTTGGCGTATATGTTGCGGGCGGTGTTCTCTACGGTTCGGGCTGAAATAAAGAGCCTTTCGGCTACTTCTTTCTTACTCGCTCCCCACGCCAACAACTCGGCTACCTCGCCTTCCCGTCGGGTAAGCTCTGCTTTTAGTCGCATATCCCCCAAATATTTTCGGTTACTCCATACTTGGCGAATACTTCCGTAACTGCTACAGCTTGGCTTGCTTTTGGCTCCTGCTTGCCGTCGCGGTAGCAATAGAAGGAATTGCGGTTATTGATTCCCAATGCCGCCCAAAGGTCGGCTATACAGGCTTCGTAGTCGCCCATCTTTACTTGTTTAAGTCCGTTTCGGAAGCCTCGGAAGGCTGCTTTTGTCGCTGTCAATGTCATATTTTGAATTATTAAGCGGTTAGAATTTAGTGCGCGGTGGAAGGCTCGAACTTCCTACGCCCGCTTTTGCTGCGTCCGCGCTCCGGCCTGTTCCCGGTTGTCAACGGTTTATAGCCTTCACGAAAGGGATTCTTTCTCCGTTGGCTTGCTATATAGTTGTGGTTGCTTCGTATTAACTTGATACGGCTATCGGGAAAATTAACCCTTACCCTTGTTTGCCTGTCGCTTCTCTAACCACTCATCGCGGCGGTGGCGGCACTCAATCAAGGACGAAGCCACGGTAGCGAATAGTTCCCCGTCCGGGGTGCGGTAGTCGTATTGGACGCGCTTAACTCGCTTTCCACGTAGGCGGGTAGTGAATACTTCGTAGTTCTCGCTTCCGGCGGGGCAAACACTACAGCCCCGGTTGTCGTTCATGCTCATTGTTGTATGGGGTTAGTTGTTTCGTCTTCTATTAGTTCACCGTTTTGTCCTATCCACAGCATTGCGTCTTGCCCGTTGTAGGAAAAATCAAAGGCTTTGTTTTTGGGGTTAAACCGGCCTTCTAATATTGTGCCTTCTTTAAGTCCGCGTATCTCTGCCAGGCACCAATAGCCGAAGTCGGTAAGCACTTTTACGACTGCCTTAGCCTTAATAGTTTTATTTGCCATATACTTGTATGCTTATTTGTAGTAGAATGTAATTTTAAGCCCGCGACGAAGTTTGCATACGCACTTATCAAGCATACACTTAAAGGCGCGGGTTAGTAGGTTATTGGCTAATTTTTCGCCAATAAGACGAAGAAGCCCGCTTACTCCGACGAGGGTATTTAATCGCTTCCCTTCGCCGTTTACTCCGCTAACTTTAATTCGGAAGTTGCTGTTAATTTGGGTTGTCGTGAAGTCCATATAACTGAAATTTAAGTAATTTTTGTTATTGCTTCGTGCCGTAATTTTCGCTAACTTTGCAACTGAATTACTAACACGATGCAAAGTTAATACTTTGCCATACACGATGCAAGTGTTTGCCATACAAAGGACGTGTTTTTAGGAATTTTTAACATTTAACCCATTCAAAGCAATGGAAGGAACAGTAAAAGAGCGACTTAAAGACTTTATAAAGTTTGTAGGTATCAGCGAACGAGAATTTTGTAGGCGGGTCGGTGTGGGGTCTGCCTATATACAAAGTATTCGCAAGTCTATAATGCCGGACACTCTGCAACAAATTACCATACAATTTCCCCGCCTTAATCCGCTGTGGCTTATGATGGGCGAGGGCGAAATGCTTCTACCCGAAGAAAAGCCGGAAGCCCACGAAGCGGCACCTTCCGAAATTCTGCTTAAACTTTTGGAAGATGCCCGCGAAGAAAAAGCCCGCCTTCTCTCTATAATAGAAAGTCAACAGCGGACTATCGAACGGCTAACCGAACTTACTAAAAAAGCGGATGTCCACCGGGGCGACACTGCAACCTCTGCCGCTGTCGGGTAGTCCTTGGGCGTACCGTTCCTTTATACTGAAATTTTGGCTATACCTTATTATATATAAAGCCGAGAAATACAGGTAAGTAGCGGTATAAGCACCGTAGTAAAGTGATACGCCGTAGAACGCACAGAAACGCCCCTTTTTCGCGCCGTTTTTTTCGGGGTGGTAATTCCTACCATTTGGGGCTTAAAGTGCCGTAAACGCAAAATTCGGAAAAAATAACTCAGCTATATGGAAATCGCTATAAATACCTATTATTCTAACCGGGCTTACTACCCGTTTATCCCTCGCCACGTCTTCGACGCTTTGGAAACTGCGTACTTGGACGGTCGGGAAACTATTGTTATATCGGAAGCGGACTACTTCGCTATTGTTGACAACGCCAAAGCCGCCGGACTATGCCCCGCGTAGTTAATACTTCCTGGCCCATTAAAGAAGAAATAAGCCGCCGTTTCTTCTTGGCGTTGGAACGTCTTGTAGAATTAAATAAGGTTGCGTCGCTTGAGGCGTTCTGCAATGAATACGGGCTTAGTGCGCCGAAGTATCGGGAACTTCGGTTAGGCTATGGCGTTACCCCGAAGCCGGACTACAAGCCCCGCTATAAGGGCATAGAATTGGAAGCCGCCCACTATATTACAGCCTGTTACCCCGTTTCGGCGAAGTGGCTACTTACCGGGCGCGGAAAAATGCTTACTTATGAAGTTCAAAATTAAGGTAGGGCTACACATAAAGCCGAACAATAAAGGGAAGGCTACGGAAGAAGTCGGCATAAGGCTCCGGGTATCGTGGGCCGGTCTTCGGTGCGATATCCGCTCTGGCTATGTTATCGCCCCGGCAAAATGGGACGACGCTAATAGTTGCGTTCGGCTCGGAAATAAGAATAGCCACGGCGAAACAGCCGGAGCTATCAATCGCGGCGTTATGGCTGTGGCTTCCACTATTGAAGAAGTCCTTACCCGGTTTGAACTTGACAATAAACGCCCGCCTTCGGTCGCCGAATTTAAGGAAGCCTTCGACTTGGCCGCCGGACGTGCGAAGCCCGAAGAAAAGAAGCCGGAAGAAAAGCCGTTAGGGTTCTTCGCCGTCTATGACCTATTTACCGGGGAAATGGGGGTTACGAATAATTGGACTAAATCAACCTATACAAAATTCAGTAGTCTAAAAGCACACTTAAAGAACTATAATAAGAAACTAACCTTAGAAGGCTTTGATAAAGCAACCTTCGCGGGCTTTGTGGCTCATCTGCAAACGAAGGTTAGGCAATTAAACACAACCGTAGCCAAAAACGTAGGCTTCCTTCGTTGGTTCTTGCGTTGGGCTGCTGCCAATGGCTATTATACGGGGCTTGCTCATTTGCAATACCGCCCCCGTTTTAAGGGGTTGGACTGCAAAGAAGTTATTTATTTGGAATGGGACGAACTTATACACTTCCTAAACTTTGAATTTCCGGCTAATAAACCTTCCCTTCCGGCTGTCCGTGATGTGTTTTGCTTCTGCTGTTTTACGGGGCTTCGCTATTCCGACGTTGCCAAACTCCGGCGTTCCGATATCCACCGGGAACAAACGCCGCCCTTTATGTCTATCGTAACAAAGAAAACGACGGCGCGGCTACATATCGAACTTAATAAATATGCCCTCGCCCTTCTTGACAAATACGAAGGCGTAGGGCTTCCAAATGATAAAGCGTTGCCCGTTATAAGCAACGTAAAAATGAACGAAAACCTTCACGAAGCGGCGGAAGTTGCCGGAATTGACGAACCCGTTAATATTGTTTCCTATGTCGGCAGTGAACGCTCCGAGGTTGTTGTGCCAAAGTATTCCGTTCTTACTACCCACGCAGGGCGGCGTACTTTTATTGTGAACGCTTTGCGGCTCGGTATTCCGGCCCCGGTTATTATGGAATGGACAGGGCACAGCGACTTTAAGGCTATGAAGCCTTATATTAAAATTGTCAATGATGCTAAGGTTGAAAATATGGAACGGTTTAATTCTTTCGGTTCTAATCGTTCCACTACGGACGAAGGCGAAAAATAGGGTACCCGAAAAAGTACCCGAATTTGTGGTTAATGTTTGATTATGCTCCTACCCAATGAAACAACCGTAGCCACGCCAACCGCTGTTAGTGTGTATGTTTGGTTATGGTTGCAAATAATTGAAAATATAGGTATATCAGCCTCTCTCTCCGCCAATAAACATTGAAAAATCCTGTAAGTAAATTCTTACAGGATTTTTTATTTTAGGGATATTGCCTGAAAATGCCATAAAACAATTGTTATGAAGATACTACATTTATCTGACACACATGGTTGCCACCGGAGGCTGAAGCAGCTCCCGACAGCTGATATCGTGGTACACTCCGGCGACTTCTGCATGACCGGTTCGGAAACTGAGGCTATTGATTTCTTGAACTGGTTCTGCGATTTGCCATATAACCACAAAATTTTCATCTGTGGCAACCATGATGATTGCCTGTATGGTGCAGACATCGACGGACTGGATGGAAATGTGCATTATCTATGTAATTCCGGCATTGAGATTGAAGGTATGAAATTTTATGGCATGCCAATGTTTATGGATGATTGTATGACAGACCGTCAAGACATCAATATCACAAAAATTCCAACTGACACCGATGTTCTGATTACCCACACACCTCCTCATGGTATTCTTGACTTTGATGACAATTTCAATTATGGTTCGGGAAAACTATTGACAAAGGTTGCAGGAATAAATCCCAAGTTACATCTTTTCGGTCATATTCATGCCAACAACGGCATTCTACAGATTGGAAATACCACCTACGTCAACTCAGCAATAATGGACAAAGATTACTTCAATCTACAGAATCCTAATATTTTGGAAATATATTGACGGCGGTCTTCACATCAATCGCCTGATTCTTTCCAAGAAACCTTGCGTATTTCTTTGATAGCCTAGTCCTCAATTTTGCGTATTTGGGATTATCGGTCTTGTACGACATGCCAAAATGATGACTCAGACCCTTTATCCTTATCTTAAAAAGAGAAAAATTGGTGTGGATTTCGTTAATACAGCGATTTTTTAGTAATTTTGCATTGATATGAATACGCCCAACGATTTTTTCATACCTGACAATGAGGTCAAGTTGCCCGATGAGCTTGATTACGGCCGTGTGGATGAGTATATCCGCTCGGCAGAGGCGTTTTCACGCTCCACTTACCAGAGCGTCTATATCATTGACTATTTCAAGCAGAATTTTCTCTATGTGTCGCCAAACCCGATGTTTCTCTGCGGTCTTACTCCTGATGAAATGATGCGGCTTGGCTATCATTTCTACCTAAAATATGTGCCGGAGGATGAACAGGCACTTCTGCTTGATATCAACCGCGCCGGGTTTGCCTTCCACCATAAAATACCACGGGAGGAGCGTAAGGACTGGTATATATCTTACGATTTCCACATCCTGAACAACGGACACCCCATTCTGATAAATCACAAACTCACTTCGCTCGCCCTTACTTCCGACGGGCGCATCTGGCTCGCATTGTGCGTTGTGTCAGCTTCGCCGCACACAACGCCGGGCAATATCGAGATGCACCGCACGGGATCTTCCGAATATTTTTCATACAACACTACTTCGCATCGATGGGAGAAGAAAGAGATGCCGACATTGACCGAGGGCGAGAAATCTGTGCTTACGCTCTCTATCCAGGGCTATACAATGGCGGAGATTGCCGACCGCATCTGTCTCTCGCCCGACACCGTGAAGAAATACCGTCAGCGGATATTTGAGAAACTTTCTGTCCGCAACATTTCCGAAGCCATCGCCGCCGCTACCAATTACAAGTTAATTTAGTGGAGTGTGGCTCTTCTCTAAATTTTCTGATGCGAAATTAGAAAGACCCGATCTCATGCGCCATACCCAAAAGGGTATATTTTCATCCACTAATACAATCATACACTTTTGGGTATGGTGAGAATAATTCACCGACAGTAACTTTGCAGCAGAAAACCAAACTATCCATAGAAATGAAAAGAATCATTCAATTTTTACTTTGTTTCTTGGCATCAATTCTGACTGTTCAGTCTCAAGAAACAGCACAAGTAGTAAGCAAGACATTCCACTCTCCGGATTTTCCATTCGATAGAGAGATATTTATCTATACCCCACCATATTACAACGAGAGAAATCAGTCGGAATACGATGTCGTATATGTATTCGATGCTCAGTGGCGAGCTGAATTTGCCTTGACATACGGTATTTTGGAAGTATGTCAGAATATGGACGTGGACGCAGATATTTTTCCATTCATAGTCGTAGGTATCACTTCTCCAACCACACCTGAATATCAACGCTCCAACGATTTCCTACCGGTGCCTACAAATGCGACATACCAATCAAATCTTTATGGTAACTATGAGAATTTCAAGAAATTCCTTCGTGAAGATGTATTCACATACATCAACAGTCACTATCGCACTTCCGGTCATACACTTGCCATAGGGCATTCGCTCGGAGCATCTTTTGTGCTCAATGCTCTCGCTTCGGAAGATATGTTTGATGACTATATAGCTCTTTCACCTAATTTTATAGAAGATAACTTTAAGCTTGCTGACAATTTCATCAACTATGACTTCAACAATGGCAAACCACATTTCCTGTTTCTCACCATGTCCAATGAATCGGAAGAAACGGGCTGGCCAGCAGAGTGGCGTCAAGGTTGGGACTTGGTAAAGTCAAAAATGGAATCTGCGCATATCCCCGAATCGGTCAGAATATTTTTCAAGGAATATCCCCATCTGACCCACATGACTTGTTTCGTTGAATGTCTGATGGATGCGCTTCCTCTTTATTCTATGTATCGACTGAACACCACGTTCAATAACGATAAGCTATATCCTGTCCATATTACTCTCGATGCTCCGTATGCCGAGGGGGATGTATATATCACCGGTAATCAAGAGAGCATCATCAATTGGAATCCTATGGGGCTTAAGATGAACAAAAATGAAGACAATACCTATTCCATCGATTTGAACTTGCGCTTACCTGCAGAGTTCAAGTTCACGCAAGGTTCATGGGAAAGCCAAATAATCCCTGCAAATGCTTGTATCGGCAATCTCAGAATTTACAGTCCTGAAAAGACAACCAAGCATTATGTAGCAAATTGAAATGCCACCTACATAGAATTCTGCATAGATGTCAATATGCGTATTCTACTTTCTGCACACACATACGAATATGGAAAGACAGTGTGACATTATATTGTAGCAAAAGGCGGAAATTCATCTTCATCAGGAATACTGAAATAATTTAATCATACAAACCTATTCCGTTCCCGACGTGATGCCGGGAACGGTTTATTACCATAATTTTTGCCAACATAATGAATATGTGGCTAAAAAGTACTATCTTTGCACTCCAAATAACTGACCTTTTGTGAGCTTAATGAAGTATCTTCTCCATATAATTGCATTGTGTCTGCTGCTTGCCGGTTGCGGACGCAATTCCGAAATAGACCGACAGTTGGATCGGGCGGATGCGTTAATTGAGTCGCGTCCGGATTCCTCGCTACTCATACTTGACAATATCGATGCCAATGCCCTGTCGGGCAAGGAACAGAAAGCTCGCTATGCGTTACTGAAGTCTATGGCATTCGATAAGAACTACATTGACACCACCACATTTGATGTCCTGCAACCCGCCATTGACTACTATCTTGAACATGGAACACCTAATGAAAAACTCCGAACCTATTATTATCAAGGGGTGATATTCAATAATCAAGGGAATAGGGATAATGCACTTAATTCGTTTTCCAAAGCAATTGATTTGGAAAATACCATTACTGATTTATATGTTCTTGCAAGAGCATATGCTGCGCAAGGCTATTTATATGACCAACTATACGCATTAGAGGATGGTCTGAAATCAAATTTAGAGGCATCCCGAATTTATAATAGAATATCACAGAATTATAAGGAGTTTGATTGTTTGCTTAGGGCATACAATGAAGCAATAATATTGAATGATAAGCCACTTGCCGATAGCTTGTCATCAGTCTGCAACAACTTTGCCATAAATGACTCCATTGAAGCGGGGAAATTATGGCAGCAGAATCTACATTATGCTTCAAAATTTGGAGATAAAGAAGAAATTAGAATTATGCTTTCTCAACAAGAGCATTCCTTACCTTTTAATCCAGACAAATTGATGGATTTGGCTCTTGCATATAATAAATTGGGAAATAATGAGTATGCGTTAGAACTACTGGATATTGTAAGAGCGTCAAATTCTGAATATAATGGGCTAAGATTGCTATCGGTTCAGCTCCCCATTTATAAAGGTATCGGTAATTTCAAGGACGCGCTTTCTATCTATGAAAAGTATTCCATAGCGTATGATTCTATTAATTTGAAGAAATTTGAATATCTGACTCAAACCATTCAAGCACGAAACAAAATAGAAATTCAAGCCCAAAAAGAAGCCGAAAGGAACACCCGAATTATATGGAGCTGTATCGGTGGATTGGTAATATTGGTTTTGCTTGTAGGAGTTCTTTTGCTCACGGTCCGCAATAAGCAATCAGAGAAAGCATTGGCCATACAAATAGCCAGAACCAAGGAAGCTGAAAATGCCCAATTGAAGACGGAACAAGAAAGGTTGGCTCTTGAAGCGGAAAATCTTGCTCATAGAGTCGATACCCTTGAAGAAGAGAGCCGTTCTCTCAAAGAATTGATGGCGACTTCCGTGGAATTACCTGAAGAAGTTCAGAAGGCTATTCAAGTTAGAATTGAGATGCTTAACTCTCTATTGGCAGGATACATCACATCAAATGAGCAATACGAAAAGCCGTATGATGTATGGGTAAGGGAACTTACCGAAAATACGGAGGCGTTTATGAACTCCAACCGGTTGGCATTTCAGGCATCACATCCCCGATTCATCCAATATTTTGAGGAACATGGCTTGACAGAGGATGAGATCAATTATGTATGCCTATATGCGATAGGACTCCGTGGCAAGGAAGTAGGAAACTACATGAAGAAACCGGGTCATGTAAACATAAGCAGCGCCATTCGCAAGAAACTCGGTATAGACAAACATGAAACGAATATCGGCATCTACGTGCGCAAACTGCTGAAAAGTCTATAATGACTTAAATTTCATCAAACAATTGTCATAATATTTTACAATATATATCCTTGAAGTAGGTGTCATCATATATTATGATGACATCAACATACCTATACCTAAGCAAGTTTAAATCCCAAAATAATCGTTGGCTAATGCAATCATACACTTTTGGGTATGGCACAAAAAAATTATAGGCAGTAATTTTGCAGCAGAAAACAAAAGATCGTATACTATATGAGAAAATCGTTGTCATCCCTTATCATATTGACTGTTGCTTTTGTTCTTTTAGCACAAAAGCCGAAGGGAATCCCCTGTTGATGAAAGTTTGCCACTATTTTTACAAAAATAAAAACAGCTCCATCATATAATACATTGTGCAACAAGAATATAAAACTTATAACAGCCGTAACAATATGAAAGTTTTTATTTTTGGATGAAAGTATCCGGCAGTAATTTTGCAGCAGAAAACACAGCGATAAACCGCCAAAACAGAATACATATAGAGTCATGAACAACATGAAAACAACGTTATCATTAATCATCACGGCAACTTCCGTCTTAGCTTCCTCAGCACAGGAACCGACGGATACCGTCAAGACACAAGAACTACAAGAGATAGTCGTTGAGGCATCCAATCAGCGTGTCAATGCAGAAGTTTCAACTTATATCCCTATGGCGAAACAAAAGAATGCAGCACAAAATGCAGTTTCTTTACTTGAACAAATGTCCATTCCTCAAATTGAGGTTGACCCTGTAAATCAAGCGGTGAAGACCGCGCACGGACAAAATATCTCAATCTTCATTGACTATATCCCGGCAACCTCCGAAGATTTGCAAGGAATGAGGACACAGGACGTAAAGAAAGTTGAATACTACCTTCATCCGACTGACTCACGCTTTCAAGGTGCAAAATACGTGATAAACTTCGTAATGCAGAGATATGAATGGGGAGGATACACCAAACTTAACGCAAACAAATGGATAGGAGTCAACCGAACTGAGGGACAATTGTACTCCAAGATAAAATATAAACGGATGACGTTTGATGTTTTTGCCGATGAAATATATCTGACTAACACTCACATGGGGCAAAATTCATCTGAACATTTCAATTTTCTTGACTTGAATGGAGAAGGTCCAATGTCTGTGATACGAAAATCTGAAACTGGTTCGTCACGTTACAGGAACAACAGCAATGATTTCAGTTTTCGTGCATTATACAACACTGAGAGGTTTCAGTTCTCGAATAAGTTAGCGTACAGTCTGACCAATATTCCCCATAATGACCTCAGCAATAATATCTCCTATTCATCTGACCTATTCCCTATTTCAAAATCCTCAACTACCTCATCTTCTAAAGATTGGGCACTTAATTACAACGGATGGTATTTTTTTATGCTTTCAAAGTGTGCGGCTCTTAATGTGGATGCGGTTTACACCTATGGTCGCAATACATCCAATTCAAATTATAGTGTACATGATGAATTGTCAATTGTAAATGACGCCAAGGAGGATGTTCACAAAATGAGTGTGTATCTGCATCTGAACTGGAATCCAAATAAGCACAACCAATTCTTCACAAACTTTGGAGTACAACACGATTGGAATATAATCAATTACTACGGGAATTCCCCCTCCAAGCAGAAATATGATGTAGGCATATATTTCCTTGGTCAGAATTACCAGCATATATTCAATGAGAAATGGAATATTGGAGCAGGGTTGGCATGGATATGGGAGACCAACAGAATATCGGGGATAAAAGCCGACAACAACTTTCCGCAGACTAATATCAATGCCACTTGGTCACCGAATAACAAGCATCAAATGTATTTTACATCAAATTATGGTTCTATGTTTCCTAACGCCTCGCAAAAGAGTCCGAACACACTCCAACAAGATGAGTTGATGTGGTATAGAGGGACACCGGAATTAAAAGATTACAAGTATACCAATGCCCTCCTTTCATACACTTGGCTACCCAACAACCGATGGCAACTGACCGCAGATGCTTATTTCGGATATGTCAAAAACAGATGTGTTACCCTATATTCTCCCACAGGTCCGAATGGTACAATGCTCCGTCAATATTTCAACGGTGGTGACTATTTTAGAGACTATATAGGGTTCAACGCAACCGGGAAATTTTTGGGAGGGAAACTTATAGCTAAATTGCGTCCACAGTTTTGGATCAGAAAGACAACCGGTGATTACGCATGGAGTAATAATCAATTGACTTGCACCGTAAGACTTACATACTATCTCAATAATTTCTATTTTACAGGCTGGTATCAGACTCCAAGCAAATATCAAGAAAGGAATAGCGGGATCATCAGTCGCACTCCATCAACATATCAAATTCAAATTGGTTGGGGGAATGGCACATGGAATATAAATGCCGCTGCCTATAATTTCTTCCACACCTCATGGGATGATTATAAGGAAACATTAACAAGCGAGTATTATAGCTTTGACCGAACTACTTACGGGACACAACGCCATGCACGTTATACCGTATCCGTCACATATACTATGAGTTACGGCAAGAAAGTGCAACGTAATAATGAAATATCCGGATCTGGCACAGCCAGTTCTGCCATACTAAAATAAAAAGTCATTGTTTATGAAACAAAAAGTAAAGTGGGATATGTATGTTTGGGTCATTACTATTCTCGTAACCGTGGTTTTGTGCGTTGGGTTGATTTGCACAAGAGATATACTCGGAAAGTTTATTGTTTGGGCTACCATAACAGTACTGGTATTCGTCGCTATGTGGACAGTCGCACCGATAAGCATTTCAGTTGACGACACTTCAATCACAGTACGTAAGCGAATAGGTAACAAGAGAATATTAATCTCAAACATTGAAACCGTCAGAGCTATTACGCCCTCGACTATTCCAATAATACGCATCGGGCTCCGAATGTTTGGTAGTGGCGGATTTGCAGGATACTGGGGATGGTACGCAAATTCACAGATAGGAACATACTTCGCATATTACGGCGATAGGTATGAGTGCTTCTTGATCAAACTTAAAAATGGCAAAAAGTATATCCTCGGATGTGAAAACTCTTCTGAAATGATAGACAGGCTTAAAATCCAATTAAATATAAACAGCTAATCATACAAACCATAAGAGGTCCGGCGAAAGATCGGATTCCACAAAATCAAAAAAGGTATGAAGAAATCACTAATTTTTATTCTTTCGCTTGTAATGGCAAGCGTTGCTTATGCCGATGATTGGCAGACGCAAAAGGGTTATCGAGGTTTTGCCGATTTAGGAGGCGTAATCGGCATGGGATCTCATGGAGAGAACGCCTTGACTATTTCCACGACACACGGCTATCAGGTTGTGCCAGGCTATCTATTTGTCGGAGCCGGAATCGGTTTTAATACAGGTAGTGTTCTACTTCCGATGTATCTGGATTTTCGCAGCCAACTCCCTACGGGCAAATGGTCTCCATTCCTTGATCTCCGTGCAGGATACAGTGGAAAATTGGAATGGGATTTCAATGATGGCGGGGCATTATTTAATCCTTCCGTTGGCGTAACCTGGTCTGTTGCCAAGCGATTCGGATTGGAACTTTCTGTGGGCTACATGTATCAAAGAGCCACAACATCTAAAGTTGAAAGCGGACGATATGTCAATGGTAAATTGGAGATATCTACTGAAAACAGAGAAAGGCACAACATTGGCGGAATAAATATCCGTTGTGGATTTACCTTCTAAAACAATTTGCTCATACTAATATATTTCCGTTCCCGACGTGATGCCGGGAACGGAAATATAATCAAAGATTATTGAGGATAATATCCGGTTTCATTTCCATTTTAGAGAAGGCGAAGAGCTTTCTACCGAGGTCTTTGATGGATGCTCCGATATGATACAGGTCTTCGTCCACGATCAGGAAGCGATCGTGGATATTGGCGACGGTCTTCACATCAATCGTCGGGTATCCATTTTATCAGACAATTCCGCGATCTGAATATCGTGTTCAGCAAACCTTCGGTCAATTCTGCTTTCAAGATATAATAATCTTTGATTTACGCTATATCCTCGCAACAGATACTCTTTCAAAATCTTATTAGCCCATTGCCGGAACTGTGTGCCTCTTATGGATTTTACTCTGTAACCGACGGAGATAATCACATCCAACGAATAAAACTTCGTTCTATATCGTTTACCGTCAGCGGCAGTTAGTAAGGATTCCTTACATACTGAATTTTCATCTAATTCGCCCTCCTTGAATATGTTTCGTATGTGGAGAGTAATGTTGTTTCGGGTAGTCTGGAACAACTCGGTCATTTGAGCTTGGGTTAACCACACAGTTTCATCCTCCAGTCTGACCTCCAGTTTCACTGTGGAATCAGGCTGGTATATTATGATTTCATTGTTGGCACTTGAAACTTTGTCTATTAGGGTTTCAAGTGCATTGGGCTTATCGTTCTCGTGCATTGCTATGTTACTTGGTTTAGATATTGCAACCCAGAAGGGCTCACGGCTCCAAAAATAAATCTCACCGTAAAAAAAGCCGAAGGGAATCCCCTGTTGATGAAAGTTTGCCACTATTTTTACAAAAACAAAAACAGCACCATCATATAACACATTATGCTACAAGAATATAAAACTTATAACAGTTGTAACAATATGAAAGTTTTTATTTTTGGATGAAAGTATCCGGCAGTAATTTTGCAGCAGAAAACACAGCGATAAACCGCCAAAACAGAATACATATAGAGTCATGAACAACATGAAAACAACGTTATCATTAATCATCACGGCGACTGCCGTCTCAATCGCCTCAGCACAGGAACCGACGGATACCGTCAAGACAAAGGATCTCAAGGAGGTGGTAGTGGAGGCACAAATGCAGAAGACTTCTTCAAATGTCACCACTTACTACCCTGACAAGAACAGCAAGCGAACGGCTCAAAATGCCATTGACTTGCTCGACCGTATGGCAATCCCGCAGATCAATGTTAATCCAGCCGACGGTTCTGTAGCCACACCAAGTGGCGATGCAGTGGCTATATACATAGATATGGAACAGGCCACACAAGAAGAGAAGGACGCCCTACGTCCGGAGAATGTAAAGAAAGTTGAATACTTCGTATATCCGACCGATCCTCGTTTCAATCATGAGAGATATGTCATCAATATCACACTCCAACACTATGATTACGGTGGATATGCCAAATTCTCCGGAACTGGCAATATTATGGCAGGTTCAGGCAGTGGACTTGCTTATGCCAAGACTGCATATAAACGGATGACATACGACATAAGCGTCAACGACAAATATACCGACCGCCATCATACCGGTTCAGATCAGACGCAGATCTTCCGTTTTCCTATGGCTGACGGTTCGGTCAAGGAGATAACCCGAAGCAATCTTCTTGATGACAGTAGATTTCAGAATAATAAATTCGGAGCATCCTTCCGCGCCAAATACATATCGGAAAAGACAGTGATCTCCAACAGTTTTTTCCTGACAGCATTAAACACACCGCACCAAGACAACAACGGACGGCTTATATTCTCACCCGAAGTCGCAACAGGCAACAGCTATTCCAATTCGCTAAATTCCACATACATTTATCCGCGTTGGCGTGGCAACTACTATTTTGATCTCGGAAACGGTTTTCAACTCAACGCTATACCCTCGTTCTTTTATGAGCATACCAAAAGCAACCGAAAGTATTCGTCAGAAGAAACCGATATAGTCACAGACGCAACCGAGGATGCCTTGACCGGACAATTGCAGATACAGCTGAACAAGACATTCCATAAAAATCATACCGTTGATTTCAACCTTCTCGGCATCTATTACTATGACAAGGTGAAGTATTCGGGCAATACCGTAGCATCCCCGGAGTTCAACCAGTTTGCCTACGGCGGATTCTTTGCATACACTTTTACCAAGGATCCAATCTTCGCCCAATTAGCTGTCGGTTTTGCCGGCGAGTCAAACAAAATTAGCGGTGTGCGTACAAATAGCTTCATACCTATTGTCCAGTTGAGCACTCAGTATGCCCCGAATTCTAAAAACCAATTCAGTTTCTCCGCCCAATATAACGTCAATCCGGTCACTGCTGCCGACAAGACTCCCGATATGATTCAAGAGAATGAATTGCTTTATAAGACAGGCAACCTCCACCTTAGAAACACCCACTGGAGTAAAGTGACATTAGACTACACCTATCTCCCCAACAACAGGATATCCTTATCGGCATTTACCGGCTGGAGCAGATATTTCAACAGAGTCGTGCCAGTGTTCAGTCCCGAAGGACCGAATGGAATGATGCTACGCTCACTTGAAAACGATGGAGATTATCAGGATTTCCACATTGGAGCAACGTTGTCGGCAAAGCTTCTTAACCGCAGTCTCGTGCTACGTGCCACCCCGCAGATGTGGTTCGAACGTACAACAGGGCTGTATTCCGATAAAGCCAATTATCTGTCGCTTAATCTGTCTGCTACATACTACCTCGGCAACATCTACGTCTCGGCATATTATTCATTGGCAAACCGTGGATTGATACAATACAGTCTTGATGCCACATCTTATACTCCAAAGTCACATTATCAGTTAAAGATAGGATGGAGTAATGGAGCATGGAATATTTCGGCGAATGCCGTCAACATATTCCGTCGCAGTTGGATCAACAGCACATACTCACTACAAAGCAAATGGTTTGACCAGTATTCCACCGAGTATAGTGCCAACAGCCATCAATTCATCAATATCACCGCAAGCTACACATTCGGATTCGGAAAGAAAATCCGTAGAGGTGATGAGGTTCAGACAATGGATACAGGCAACTCCGCAATTATGAAATAAAAACAATTTAATCATACAATCCTATTCCGTTCCCGACGTGATGCCGGGAACGGTAGGGAACTTCCTCTGATGTGTTTTACCCTATAACTGACAAAAATAATCACATCCAACGAATAAAACTTCATTCTATCTATATTATTTGCCGTCTGCGGCAGTAGGTCTGGATTACTTACATACTGAATTTTCATCTTATCCTTACCATTTTTTGCCAACATAGTGAATATGTGGCTAAAAAGCACTATCTTTGCACTCCAAATAACTGACCGTCCAGTTATATTTTGTGAGCGTAATGAAGTATCTTCTCCATATAATTGCAATGTGTCTGCTGCTTGCCGGATGCGGACGCAATTCCAAAACAGACCGACAGATGAATATGGCGGATGCGTTGATTGAATCGCGTCCTGAATCCTCGTTGCTTATACTTGACAAGATAGATGCCGGAACGTTGGCGCCACACATCTCGAAGCTTTAGTTTTGAAATTTTCAGTTTCGATTATCCCGTTAATCAACGAAAACTTCCAAATAAGTGCAGTATAAACCATATAAAACGCCCAAATAAGTGCAGTAGTGATAATAGAAATCTTCCCAATAAGTGCAGTAGTACAATTTTTTATATTACCTTTGCATTAAAATACGAAGCAGATGAATCTGATAGAACTTGAAACCATATTACGGGACCAAAAGACCGAACTTGACCTTTTGAGGGAAGATAATCTGATCTCTCGCCCCGAAGAGAATTTGATAGACCTGCGGAGCAGACAGGCTCAGGTGGTCATCGGTGTAAGGAGAAGCGGCAAGTCCACCTTATGCTTCAAGGCACTTGAAAAAGCAAATGTCAACTATGCCTATGTGAATTTTGATGATGAGCGTCTTGCCGAATGCCGTAGAGAGCATCTTGATTTGATATTGGAAGCATTGTATCGCATATATGGCAAGTTCGATTATCTGTTTTTTGATGAAATTCAGAATGTAGATGGGTGGCCTTTGTTTGTCAACCGCCTTTTGCGCCAACGTATCCACATGATTATAACCGGCAGCAATGCAAAACTACTCAGTACGGATTTGGCTACTCACCTTACCGGAAGGCATCATAAAATTGAATTGTTCCCATTCTCATTCAAGGATTGGTGTGAGGCAAAAGACTTAAACTATGATGGCATGACAACCCGCAACAGAGGCCTGCTTGGTAAAGAATTCAATGAGTATCTACATACGGGCGGCTTTCCGGAACTGATATATGAGTCAGGAAATACCACTTATATAAGTACGCTCTTCGACAACATAATTAATCAGGACATAAAAAACAGGTTCAATGTGAGGAACGTGGAGGAGCTTATGAAGCTGGCCAACCACATGCTGAATGAGGTGCCGGATTGTTTCACTGTTGATGGACTGATGGATATAAGTGGTGTAAAAAGCAATCATACGATACTGAAATATCTGTCATATCTGCAACAGACCTATCTGATTTCACAAGTAAAGAAATTCTCCCCCAAAAGCAGGCAGCGGTCAACCAATGAGAAGTATTATGCCATCGACGTGGCTTTCATGGACAAGCGGGAGAACGCCTTTGCCGGAGAGAACCTGGGCTGGAGATTGGAGACAATCGTGTATCTGGAACTAAAAAGAAGATATGTAGGAAAAGGATGTGATATTTATTACCACAAAGAAAAGACCAGCGAGACAGATTTCATAGTCTGCAACGGCAATCAGACAATCGGCATATACCAGGTTTCATACGATATTTCCAATGAAAAGACCCGCAAGAGGGAAATACGTGGGTGTCTTGCCGGCGCCAAAATAACTCGATGTGACAATATGTATATCATAACGGATCATCAGCGTGAAGACATAATTGTTGAAGATAAAATCATCAAAGTGTTTCCTGCCTACGAATGGCTGCTGAACACCTCCGGAGACCTTAAAAGTCAAGAAAATTAACATTGTCCAACTCATAAAAAATCCTAACAATACCCTAACAAGGGATTTGGTTTGAAATATAGCAATTTGAAAGGCAATAAGTTACGACAATAGTTCACTTTCCTCTCTCCGCAAATAACGCTGAATATCAGCAAGTTGCAAGACTAACACCCAAATTTGCACCCAAAATCGCAAATTTGGGTGTTTTTATATATTCTTAACGTACTAATCGCCTCTTGCCGCCCAGCACCTGCCAATCATTGTTTCTTTTGCACAGCTCCATGTATATATTGGTTTAGGTTTAGTCGGGCATATATAAAGTCCGAACCAAACTAAATCCAAAATATGACAAATTCGGAATTAGAGGAAGAGATATATGAGACATACGCTGAACCTACAATGAACCTACAATGCTCCAAAGATTTAACTTTTTTTACTCATTCAGTCAAAATTCCAAATATTTCTATTAACTTTGCAGTCCAAAGCGTATATGCTGACAATGGCCACCATGTAAGAACAATATTAAAACAATATAGTCGAGACTCTCCTTGTAGACGCAAAGATTTGGTCACTTGTCAGCCTACTTGGAGGACTCCATGTATAAATGAATTTTTCTTTTGATCGATCAAAACATGTCTTTTACTCGCCTGAATTTGAAGAGTTAATCAAGGACACTATACGGTTTTTCAACGGTACTCCAGTTCAGCCGTTGCCTCCATTAGAGCCTTTTGATGGTGCTGGTGTTTATGCTTTATACTTTATAGGCAAGAAAGGTATTTATCATAAATTTCATGAAATAAATAGATTGGAGTTTAGATTGCCTATATATGTAGGTAAAGCTGTTCCCCGTGGTTGGCGTCAAGGTCGTATTGCCGAGAGCACATCGCAAGAACTTTATCGAAGATTGTGTGACCACACAAAGAGTATTAATGCTGCGAAGAATTTATCAAAAGATGATTTCCTATGCCGATTTATGATTCTTGAAAATGCAGCAAGTAATCTTATTGGAACCGTTGAAGCGGCATTAATTCGACATTATCTACCACTATGGAACAGTTTAATAGATGGTTTTGGAAATCACGATCCAGGTAGTGGTCGTTACAATCAGGAACGTTCCGAATGGGATATCATTCATCCGGGAAGAAAATGGGCTCTTAAATGTGTAGAATCATCCAAAAATACATCTGCTATACTTAAAACAATTACCAATTATTTCTTAGGGCTAAAATGATTTCAGGAATAGAAATATTTTCCGGCGCGGGTGGTTTAGCAACCGGGTTAGGATTAGCAGGTGTTTCTCATAACGCTTTTGTAGAGTGGAATTGTGATGCATGCAGAACGCTTAGAATGAACTACGATAGTGATATTGTTTTTGAAGGAGATATAAGAAATTTTGATTTTACCTCTTATAGAGGTATTGATATAATTGCAGGGGGACCTCCATGTCAACCATTTTCTCTTGGTGGAAAAGCTAAAGGAAATCTTGATGAGAGAGACATGTTTCCTTCAGCCATCCGTTCGATTCGTGAACTTCAGCCAAAAGTGTTTTTATTTGAGAATGTCAAGGGTCTTCTCAGAACAAATTTCAAAGGCTATCTTGACTATATTTTATTACAATTATCTTTCCCTACAATTACACAGTCTTCAGATTGCCTTAATCATATAAATAAAATTAAACAGAGCGCGACTGATGTCCCTCTTCATGAACAGTATGATGTTTATATAAATCTTGTTAATGCGGCTGATTATGGCGTTCCACAAAAAAGAGAGCGTGTTATTATTGTAGGTGTAAGAAAAGACTTGCATATTGAATGGAATCTTCCTACACCTACCCATTCGTTAGACGCTCTATTATGGAGTAAGTATGTTACCAAGGAATATTGGGAAAAACATAGCATATTACCTTCAAATTCTGAATACAATACATTTGCAAGAAATAAAAGTTACTTAGAGTATAAATACGGTTTTTTCCCACCTGAATCGCTACCTTGGTTAACTGTGCGGGATGCTCTTGTAGATTTACCTAAAGAAGGTGATTTGACATTCTACCCTAGTGAACATGTGGTTAGAAGTGGAGCTAAAGAGTATTACGGCCATAGCGGTAGTCCAATAGACGAACCTGCAAAAACAATCAAAGCGGGAGCACATGGTGTTCCAGGCGGAGAAAATATGATTAAATATCCCGATGGTTCGGTTAGATACTTTACTGTTTTCGAAGCAAAACGAATTCAAACTTTTCCAGATGATTACCAAATTATAGGATCATGGACTGAATCCATGCGTCAGCTAGGTAATGCAGTCCCTGTAAGATTGGCACAGATAATAAGTAGTTCAATAATAGACATGCTTAATAATGAAAAATTTAGTTGATAGGATAATACAAGATTTGGGTGAGGACAAACCTATAAAAGGGATATTGTTAAAAGCCCAGATAGTTGCCTCAAAGCTTAATAACAATGATTTTAAAACTTGGATAGAGAATGAACAAAATGGCTATCCCGACGCTTCTAATTTACCTGATTATAGAGTTCTAAATGCAATAGTTAAAGCAGACTTGTCAATTCCTTTTTCTGGATATGTGAGAAATTATACTATTCCTGCAGGAATTTATGATGATCCCATTATTGAAGAATGTATATGTAAGGTTCGCATTACACATTCACTCCAAGAAATCGAAACTATATACGAAAACAAAAAAGGCGGTAACGTTTCCACAAATTTACCAGCAATGGCATATACCGAAGTAAATAAATATGTTTCTGGAAATGTTGAGCAATTAAAACAAGAGTTTTCAGTGGCATCGCTGATTCATATAGTAGACATATTCAAATCTAAACTTTTATCATTTTTTCTTGACATAGAGAAAGAGATGAATGTAGGAATTAATTTTTCAAAAATTGAAGAACAACAAGATAAAATAACTCAAATTATGAACACGTACTATATCAATTCCGCTATAGCTAATACGGGAGCTGGCTCTGTGAGCGCAGGAGATATTAGGGATAATACATCTCTTCAGATAATTTCAGATTCAGAGCAAAAAGAAAAATTCTTATCTTTAGTTAGTCAGCTTAAAGAAGAGGCCAATAGTCTTAATAATAGTGACCTTACTGAAACTATAGATCTGATAACAGAAGAATGCAATAAACCTTCTTGGGCAAAAAGAACTTTAAGAGTCGCACTGAATGCTGTTCAAGGTATTGCAACCGGAATTGCGGCAAATCAACTGACACCAATAGTTACAAACGCACTGGCACTGTTATAAAAGGTAGTGTTTCTCTGCGTGTGTACAAGATGAGCTGATGTGGTATTCCGGCAATCCCGATCTTGATAACTATTGGAACCATCATATTGGCTTGCAATATCTTTGGCTTCCCAATAATAAATGGCAACTATCGGCTGATAAGTAGTTTCTAAAAATTAATGTACATATGTTGGCACGGTTTTTGCAGTATGGT